>Ga0070697_100000769_pt1 | contig 23994 bp, 21 predicted proteins | sample KBSK1501metaG_FD_65475 | JGI IMG/M metagenome (GOLD analysis project Ga0070697, IMG submission 65475) | Corn, switchgrass and miscanthus rhizosphere microbial communities from Kellogg Biological Station, Michigan, USA - KBS K1-50-1 metaG | ecosystem: Host-associated > Plants > Roots >... | reverse complement strand
GCGGATTCGCGCGACCTGTTTCTCGCCGCGCTCGATGTTTCGGCCGACCTGATCTACGTCGTAGACACCGCGTCCGGAAAGCTTCTGGAAGTCAACCAGACGACCTGCTCGGCGCTGGGTTATGCGCGCGATGAGCTGCTCACGATGACGATCGGGGACATTCAAGAAGGGTCGTATGCGGCAGGCTTCCAGAAACGCCTCGCCCACCTGGTGGGCATCCGTCCGAGAGCGTTCACCCGCAAGTCTGTCTTCCGCCGCAAGGACGGAACCACATTTCCTGTCGAGATCAACGCGCGCGCCGTCGAGCTAGGCGGCAAAGTCGTGATGGTTTCGGTCATGCGCGACGTGAGCGAAAGCGAGCGCATCGAGCGGGAATTGAGCCTGTCGGAAGAGCGGTTTTTCACGATCTTCCGCTCCAGCCCCGTGGCCATGGCCATCGGCACGGCGACGGACGGACGGCTGATCGACGTCAACGACCGCTATTTGGAGCTGTTCGGGTGCCGGAGAGACGAATTGATCGGGCGCACGACCGCCGAACGCGGTGACTGGGTCGATCCCGAGCAACGGATGGAGCTGGTACGGCGCATCGAGAGCGGAGAAAAGATACGCAACGTCGAAGCACGCTTCCGCAGGAAATCGGGGGAGATCGGATTTGCGCTTTTCTCCATGGAAATCGTGCGGCTGCGCGGCGAGTCCGTGCTGGTGACCATGCGCGTCGACATCACGGAGCGCAAGCGCACCGAGGAGGCGCTGCGGCAGGCGCTCGAGGAGCGCGAGTGCCTGGTGCGCGACCTGCACGACGGCATCGTCCAGCAGATCTACGCGGTCGGCCTGCGCCTGGAGCAAGCGCAGCGCAACGTGGTGGAGGGCGCGGCGGGGTCGGCGGCCGACGGGCTCGCGCAGGCGATCACGGATCTCAACACCGTCATCCGCACGCTGCGCGGCCATATCCTCGGTTCGTCGCCGCAGGTTCTCGACGGCCATCAGCTGCGCGCCGAACTGCAGGAGCTCGCCCGCTCGGTGGACGGGGCGCAACGGCTGCGCTTCCGGCTGGAAATCGATCAGGAGGCGGCGTTGCGCTTGACGCCCGACAGCGCAAATCAGGTGCTGAATATCGTACGCGAGGCGATGAGCAACAGCCTGCGCCATTCGTGCGGCCAGCACGGCCTGGTTTCGCTGCAATCGAATCGAGACGGCGTGCGCGTCGTTGTCGAGGACGATGGACACGGATTCGACCGGGACCGCGCAGGCTCCGACGGTCAGGGATTGCGCAACATGGCGGCGCGGGCATCGCAGCTCAATGCGCATCTGAAGATTCATTCCAGCCCCGGCGGCGGAACGCGCATCACGCTCGAAATCCCTGCGCTCCATGGCGAAGTCGTCCGTTAGCGAGAACCGAATCAGGCTGCTGCTCGTCGACGATCACGAGATCGTCCGCCTGGGGCTGCGCGCTCTTCTGAGCCATTCGGAAGGCCTAGAAGTCGTCGGCGAAGCCGCAAGCACTGTGGACGCCGTCACCGAAGCAATCCGTCTGAAGCCCGACATCGTGCTGATGGACGTCCGCCTCAAGGACGGCAGCGGGGTGGAGGCATGCCGGGATATTCTCGACGCCCATCCCGGTACGCGGGTGGTCTTCCTCACCTCGTTTCCAGACGAGGAGGCCGTGCTCTCCGCCGTCTTCGCCGGAGCGAGCGGATACCTGCTGAAGGAGATTGGCGGCGAGGCCCTGCTTGGCGCGATCCGCACCGTTGCCGCGGGCCAGTCCATCCTCGATCCGGTCGCGGTGCGCGTCATGACGGAACGGATGGACAGCCTGGCCGGTCATGGCGGCAGCGGCGGAGAATCCCTTTCCCCGCAGGAACGGCGGGTCCTCGACCTCGTCGCGCGGGGGAAGACGAACAAGGAAATCGGCACCGAGCTGGGCCTCAGCGACAGGACGATCAAGAACTATCTCAGCAATATCTTCCAGAAGCTTCGCGTCAGCCGGCGCGCGCAGGCCGCCGCGATCTACAGCCAGCGCCCGCGCTAGGGCCATTCGGCTCCATCCGTCGGGGCCAAATGCCTTGCCGGCCGGCCCTGCCTGGTTCGGCTGCATCCGCGTAATTTTCAAGTGAGATGAAGCACATATCGCCATCCAAGATCGTGCCGACCCTCCGCGTGCTGCTCGCCGAGGATGTGGCCCCGGATGCGGAACTCGAGGTCCGCGAGCTCAAGCGCGCGGGCCTGCGCGTCAGCCATCGCATTGTCGATAGCGAGAAAGACTTCATTAGAGCGCTGCGCGAGTTCGCTCCTGACGTGATCCTTTCGGATTTCTCGATGCCTCAGTTCGACGGCATGGAGGCGCTGAGGCTCGCCAAGGAGCTGGCACCCGACACTCCGTTCATTTTTGTGTCGGGAACGCTCGGCGAGGAATACGCGATCCGCGCGCTGAAGAACGGTGCGACCGATTTTGTCGTCAAGTCGAATCTTGCGCGCCTGTCTGCTGCAGTGGAGCGCGCCCTCGCTGAAGCGAAGCTGCTGCGAGAGCGTCGTCAGACGGAGACAGAGCTTGAGATCGCCCGCGAGCGCCTGCAAGAGCGCGAGGCGGGGTTGCGGCGCGCCCAGATCATAGCAAAGCTTGCCCATGTGATCACTGGGCTGGACGGTACGTTCGAGAGCTGGTCGGATACGTTACCGGGGTTGATTGGAATGCAACCGGCGTCCATGCCGCGGAGCACGCGCGAGTGGTTAGGCATCATGCACCCCGAGGACCGCGAGGCGCTTCGCGCGAAAAGCATTGAGGCGGGCGCTACGGGCAAGCGCGTGGAAGTCGAATATCGCCTACGGCGGGATGGTGCCGAATGGATTCATGTGCGACAGGTTATCGAACCGCTCGGCGGACGCCCCGACGCAGGTGGTACCGAGCGATGGTTCAGCACGCTGCAGGACATAACCGAACAAAAGCGGGCCGAGGAGAGAATTAAGCGCCTCAACCGGGTGTACGCGGTACTGTCCGGAATCAACGGACTGATCGTTCGCGTACGGGATCGCGACGAGCTGTTCGGAGAAGCCTGCAGGCTTGCTGTGGAAGCCGGGAAATTCCGCATGGCCTGGATCGGGCTCGTGGACCGTGAAGCGATGTCAGTGAAGCCTGTCGCCTGGCATGGAACCGATGCGGAGTACATCCGCTTGATGCCGCTGGGGCTGGTCGACACCGGGCCCCAGGGGCGCGGCTTGGCGGGCCGGGCGGTCAGGGAACGCACGGCGATCAGCATCGACGATATGACGCAGGATCCGCGCGTCTTGTTGAGGAAAGAAGCTCTCGCGCGCGGGTTCTGCTCTCTGGTCATGCTTCCGCTGATGATCGCGGAGGAGTCAGTGGGTGTGCTGGCGCTGTACGCCGGCGAAATCGGATTCTTCGATGAAGAAGAGATGAAGCTGCTGAACGAGCTCGCGGGCGACATTGCGTTCGCGCTCGAGCACATGCAGAAAGAAGAGCGGCTAAGGCGGCTGACCCGAGTGAACGCGATGCTAAGCGGCATTAACGGGGTCATCGCGCGCGTCCGGGATCGCCGTGAGTTGTTTCAGGAGGCCTGTCGCATCGCGGTCGACACGGGAGGTCTTCGATTTGCCTGGCTGAGCATCGTGGACGAGAAAGAGATGAGCCTGAAGCCGGTCGCCTCAGCGGGAGCCGAGGAGGGGTTTTTGAAGATGATCGAGAGCGGTCTTTCGCTGCGCGATGAAGCGCCCGAAGGCCATGGCATCAGCGCCGTGGCGGTGAGGGAGAAGCGGGCGCTCGTCGTGAATGACACGCAGCTTGATGCCCGCATCCGGCACGGGAAGGAGCTCGATGAGCGGGGCATTCGTTCGGCTGCGATTCTGCCCTTGATGGTGGCGGGAAGGGCAGTGGGCAGCTTCGGCCTGCATTCGGGCGAGGCCGGCTTCTTCGTCGAGGAGGAAATGAAGGTCCTCAACGAGCTGGCGGGCAACATCGCATTCGCGCTCGATCACATCGAGAAGGAGGAGAAGGTCGAGAGATTGACCCGCGTTTACGCGGTGCTCAGCGGAATCAACGCGGCGATCGTGCGCATCCGCGACAGGCAGGAGCTGTTCCAGGAAGCTTGCCGCATCGCGATCGAGGACGGAAAGTTTCGCATGGCCTGGCTCGGGATCGTGGATCGTGAAGCGAAGATAGTGAAGCCTGTCGCTTCGGCGGGCGACGTGCGGGGTTTCTTTGACGCGGCGCCCATGGCGGTGATGGAGAACAAGCCCGGCGGGCATGGCCTCGCCGGGCGCGCGGTCAGGGACATGAAGCCGGTGATCTCGAACGACGTCAAGAATGACCCGCAGAGACTGATGAGGAAGGAGCTGGATGAGCGCGCAATCAATTCGCTGGCGGTCATTCCGCTGATCGTCGATGGCGAGGCGATCGGCGTGCTTGCCTTGTATGCCGCAGAGGTCGGCGCCTTCGACGAGGAGGAAATGCGTCTGCTGGTCGAGCTTGCGGGCGACATATCGTTCGCGCTAGAGCACATCGACAAGGCGGAGAAGCTCGACTATCTCGCCTACTACGACCAGCTCACCGGCCTTGCAAACCGCACGTTGTTCTACGAGCGCGTCGAGCAGCTCCTGGCAGCCGCGGCGCTGGAGGGGCGCAAGATCGCGCTCGTCATTCTCGATGTAGAACGATTCAAGACCATCAACGACTCGCTTGGACGTCAGGAGGGCGACGCGCTGTTGAAGCAGATCGCCGAGCGGATGTCTCAGAACGATGACGGTGCGTTGCGCATTGCGCGAATCAGCGCGGACCACTTTGCCGTCGTAGGCCGCGCCGCGCAGTCCGAGGACGAAGTCGCGCGCCGCGTCGAGCGGCGGTTGCAAAGGGTCTTCGGCCCGCCGTTTCGCATCGGGGATACCGAACTCAGGATCAACGCCAAAGCGGGGATCGCGCTCTTTCCGGGCGACGGCTCGGACCCCGATACGCTCTTCCGCAACGCGGAATCCGCGCTCAAGAGGGCGAAATCGCAGGGCGAGCGTTATTTGTTCTACACCGCGCAGATGACCGAGCGCGTCGCGGAGAAGCTGGCGCTCGAGAACAAGCTGCGGCAGGCGCTGGAGAAGGACGAGTTCGTCTTGCACTACCAGCCGAAAGTGGATCTTGAGCGTCGAAGCATCGTCGGAGTCGAGGCGCTGATCCGCTGGCAAAGCCGGGAACTAGGCCTGGTGCCGCCGCTGCAGTTCATTCCGCTGCTGGAAGAGACCGGGTTGATCCAGCAGGTCGGCTCCTGGGCGTTAAGGCGCGCGTCGCTCGATCACCGTGCCTGGGCAGAACAGGGCCTCAAAGCGCCGCGCGTGGCCGTCAACGTGTCTCCAATCCAGCTGCGGCAGCGCATCTTCGTCGAGGTCATCGAACACGCGATCATGGAAGGGCTGACGCCGACGGCGATCGACCTGGAGATCACCGAGAGCCTGATCATGGAGGACATCGAGGGGAACATCCAGAAGCTGAATGCCGTGCGTGCGCTCGGCATCAATATCGCAATCGACGACTTCGGCACCGGCTATTCATCGCTCGGCTACCTGGCGAAGCTGCCGGTGCAGTCGCTCAAGATCGACCGCTCGTTCATCATTGCCATGCACCAGGATACCAACGCGATGACGCTCGTCTCGACGATCATCTCGCTGGCGCACTCGCTCCGCCTCAAGGTAGTCGCCGAGGGCGTGGAGACGGAAGAACAGGCGCAGATGCTTCGCCTGCTGAAATGCGACGAGATGCAGGGCTACCTGTTCAGCAAGCCGCTACCGACAGCGGGCTTGGTCGAACTCCTCCGAAAAAGCTCCTAAGGAGGACTCAGACGCCTGCCGGCGCAGGCAGGGCGCGCAGCGCGTCCGGGCTGCCGATCGCCTTGCGCATTTTCTCCAGCGCCTTGGTTTCGATCTGGCGGATGCGCTCGGCCGACACCTTGAACTCGGCGGCGAGGTCGTGCAGCGTCGCGCTGTCTTTTTCCTTCAGCCAGCGCGCCTCGATGATGCGGCGGCTGCGCGGGTCGAGGCTGGCGAGCGCCTTCTGCAGGCCGGCGGCCTGCACGCGCTCGGACTCTTCGGCCTCGAGCACGCGGAACGGCTCGCTTTCGCTGTCGGCGAGGTATTGCGCCGGGGCGTAGCTGTCCTCGTCGTCATCGTCGGCCTCGAACGCGATCTCCTGCCCGGAGAGGCGCTTCTCCATCTCGACCACTTCCTCAGGCTTGACCCGCAGCTCGGCGGCCACGCGCCGGATGTCGTCGCCGGTGAGCGGGGCGAGGCCGCTCTTCATCGAGCGCAGGTTGAAGAACAGCTTCCTTTGCGCCTTGGTCGTGGCGACCTTCACCATGCGCCAGTTGCGCAGGATGTACTCATGGATCTCGGCCTTGATCCAGTGGATCGCGAACGACACGAGGCGCACGCCGCGCTCAGGGTCGAAGCGCTTCACTGCTTTCATCAAGCCGATGTTGCCTTCCTGGATCAGGTCCGCGTGCGGCAGCCCATAGCCGAGGTAGCCGCGGGCGACCGCCACCACCAGCCGCAGGTGCGACAGCACCAGCGAGCGGGCGGCCTCAAGGTCGCCTTCCGCGCGGAAGCGCTGCGCAAGGGCACGCTCTTCCTCTGCGGAAAGAATCGGAAACCGATTGACCGTGTGGACGTAGGCCTCGAGGCTGCCCGTGGGCATCGGTACGGGCATCGAACCAAGGGGCATCGTCGTCGCTTGCGTTTGCATTCCTCAGTACCTCCTGGCTGGTTATCTTAGCACTCTCGTCATTAGAGTGCTAACCCTCTCCTTTGTTCCATAAGCTAAGCACGTCTCAACGTAAGCATGTGCTCACATGAGCTATCTACCCCGGCTCGATATCGCGCAGGTGCCGGCTCACCGAAAGGTGGGCGCCGAGCCAGCCGAGCAGGCCGGCGAACAGCACCACCGCCAGGGCATCGCCGGCCGGCAGAAAAGCGAAGCGAAAACTCGAACCGTAGGACTCGGCCAGCACGCTCACCTCGCGGTTGAGCAGGGCGAGCGCGGCAGCAACGATGCCGACCGCCACGGCGCCCCCCGCCAGGCCCTGGAGCAAGCCGAGGTAGTAAAACGGCCGGCGGATGAACGCATCGGTCGCGCCGATCAGCTTCGACACTTCGATCTCGTCGCGCTGCGTGAGGATCTGCAGCCGGATGGTATTGAACGTCACCGCCACGAGGCCGGTGCCGAGCAAGCCGGCGAGCAGCCACAGCCCCAATTTTGCGATGCCGGCGAGGGCGGCGAGGCGGCGCGCCCAGACGGCATCCGCCTGCACGTGGGCCACTCCCGGGAGCTTCGCCAGGTCGGCGGCCAGCGCGTCCACCGCGGCCGCGTTAGTGCTGAGGACGAAGGCATCCGGCAGGGGATTGCGCCCCAGGGCGGCGATGAGCTCGGGAAATCCCTCCACCGCCTGCAGCTCGCGCAGCGCATCCTCGCGCGCCACGAAGCGCAGCGTCGCCACGCGGGGGTCGGCGCGCAGCCTCTTGCCGAGCGCCTCGGCTTCGGCGCGCTTTGCCTCGGGCTGCAGGAACAGCGAGATCTGCGGCTCGAGCGTCAGGCGCGCCGCGATCACCCGCAGGCTCTCGAGCAGTGTATAGCCGCCCGCCGGAAGTGACAGGGCGATGCCGATGACCAGGGCGCTGGCAAGGCCCGTCGCCTTGGTAAACCGGCGCAGCGCCTGGCCGAACGCGTGACGATGCTGCCGCAACCAGGCGCTCATGCTACTACGCGTCCCCGCTCGAGATGCAGGACGCGCTTGCCGTAGCGCGCGACCAGGCCCTGGTCATGGGTGGCGATGAGCACGGTGACGCCGACCTGGTTGAAGGCGACGAAGATCTCGAGGATGCGGGCGGCCGATTCGGCGTCGAGGTTGGCGGTCGGCTCGTCGGCGATCAGCAGCGAGGGCCGGTTCACCACCGCGCGCGCGATCGCGAGGCGTTGCTGCTCGCCGCCGGAGAGCTGGATCGGGTTCGAGCGCTCGCGCCCGAGCAGCCCGACCTTGTCGAGCGCCGCGCGCACGCGCCGCGCCGCTTCCTTCGGCGCGTGGCCCGAGAAGGCGAGCGGCAGCATCGCGTTGTCGTAGACGCTGCGGTCGTAAAGCAGCTTCTGGTCCTGGAACACGAGGCCGAGGTTGCGCCGCAGGTAAGGGATCGCCGCGCGCTTGAGCGCGCTGATATTCTGCCCTTTGACGATCACCGAGCCCGAGGTCGGCCGCTCGATTGCCGGGATCAGCTTGAGCAGGGTCGATTTGCCGGCGCCGGAGCGCCCGGTAATGAAGGCGAGCTCGCCTTCGCCGATCGCGAAGCTCACGTCCCTCAGCGCCTCCTGGCCGCCGGGATAGCGCTTCGCGACCGCTGAGAAGCTAACCAACCAGCGCCTCGGCGAAATCGCGCGCGGCGAATGGGCGCAGGTCGTCGATGTCCTCGCCTACGCCGACGAACAGAAGCGGAACGGGACGCTCCCTCGCGATCGCGCAAACCACCCCGCCTTTGGCGGTGCCATCGAGCTTGGTGACGACGAGGCCGGTGAGGCCGAGCGCGTCGTCGAAGGCCTTGACCTGCGCGAGCGCGTTCTGCCCGGTGTTGGCGTCGAGCACGAGGAGCACTTCGTGCGGCGCGCCGGCCTGGGCTTTCGCCGCGACGCGCTTCACCTTGCGAATCTCCTCCATGAGGTGCAGCTGCGTCGGCAGCCGCCCGGCGGTGTCGGCGATGAGCACCTCGGCGCCGCGCGCCCGGGCCGCGCCGAGCGCGTCGAACAGCACCGCGCCCGGGTCGCCGGATTGCTGCGCGATCACCGGCACGCCGTTGCGCTCGCCCCAGGCCACCAGCTGCTCGCGAGCCGCCGCGCGGAACGTGTCGCCTGCGGCGAGCAGCACGCTGCGCCCCTGCAACTGCAGCCAGTGCGCAAGCTTGCCGATCGTCGTCGTTTTTCCGGAGCCGTTCACGCCCGCGATCATGATGACGAAGGGCCTTGCCCCGCTAATCTCCAGTTTCCTTTCCAGCGGCAAAAGCAGCTCCACCAGCGCGTCCTTCAGCGCGCGTCTCAAGGCCTCCCCGTCTTCGAGCTTTTTCCTTCGCAGCGAAGAAACAATCGCTTGCGTCGCAGCCACCCCGCAGTCGGCCTGCAGCAGCGCGGCCTCGAGCTCGGCGTAGAGCGACTCGTCGACGCGCTGGCGCGCGAGCAGCACGGGGACGGGGGTGTTGAGCACCTCCCGCGTGCGCGCAAGGCCAGCCTTGAGGCGCGCGGCCCAGGAAAGCGCTGCTACCATGGATCGGTGAATTCTAGCAAAGGCAAGCTGCGGATCATCGCCGGCGAATACCGCGGCCGCCGCATCGCGGTGCCGTCAAAGCCGGGATTGCGCCCGACGCCGGACCGCGTGCGCGAGACGCTGTTCAACTGGCTCGGCCAGCGCCTCGACGGGCTCGCCTGTCTCGACCTTTTCGCCGGCAGCGGCGCGCTCGGCTTCGAGGCCGCATCGCGCGGCGCGGCGCGCGTGGTGATGGTCGAGCATGATCGCGCGGTGGCTGCGCATCTGGAACGCACGCGCGCCCTGGTGGGTGCGAGGCAGGTAGAAATCGTGCAGGGCGACGCGTTCGGCTATCTGGCGCGGCGGGGCGAGAAATTCGACGTGGTTTTCCTCGATCCGCCGTTCAGGCAGAATGCGCTGCCGGCAGTGCTCGAGCGGCTGCCGGCGCGGCTCGCGGCGCTCGCGCGCGTCTACGCGGAAGCCGCGGCACCGCTTGAGCCTCGAGCCGCGTGGCGGGAACTCAAGCGCTCGCGCGCCGGACAGGTGAGCTACCAGCTGCTCGAATGGAGAGGCGATGATCAAGGCCGTCTACCCGGGAACGTTTGATCCGCTCACGCGCGGGCACGAGGACCTGGTGCGCCGGGCGAGCAGGCTGTTCGATGCCGTGGTCCTCGGCGTCGCCGACAGCCGGGCGAAGCGCACCTTTTTCCCGCTGCAGGAGCGCATCGACATGGCCCGCGAAGTGCTCGACGGCGTCAAGAACCTGAAGGTGGTCGGCTTCGACGGCCTGCTGACCGATTTCGTGCGGCAGCAGGATGCGCGCGTCGTGCTGCGCGGGCTGCGCGCGGTATCGGATTTCGAATACGAGTTCCAGCTCGCCGGGATGAACCGCAGCCTTTATCCCGACCTCGAAACCATTTTCCTCACGCCCTCCGAGCAGCACATGTTCATCTCGGCGACGCTGGTGCGCGAGATCGCGGCGTTTGGCGGAGACGTGTCGAAATTCGTCGATCCGCGGGTGGAGAAGCGGCTGAAGGCAAGAGCCGCTAGCGCTGACAGCGCGGGCAGAAAAAAGTAGACCGCTGACCCTGCGCGATGCGGCGAATCGCGCTTCCGCATCGCCTGCAGGGCTGGCCCGCGCGTTCGTACACCCAGTAGCGCTGCTGGAAACAGCCCGGGTTGCCGTCGGCTCCGACGAAATCGCGCAGGCTCGAGCCGCCGGCGCGAATCGCGGCGCGCAGGGTTTCCTTGATGGCGGCCGCCAGCCGGGCGCAGCGGCTGCGCGACAGGCGCCGCGCCGGCGTGCGCGGATGGATTCCGGCGCGGAACAGGCTCTCGTTGGCGTAGATGTTGCCGACGCCGGCGATGCGGTGTGCATCCATGAGGAACAGCTTGATCGGCGTGCGGTGCGCGCGCGTCAGCGCGTGCAGGCGCTCCGTGTGCAGCGCGCGCGACAGCGGCTCGACCCCCAGATGCGCGAGCAGCGGATGCGCTTCCAGGGGTCCCGAGGTCCACAACACTGCGCCGAAGCGGCGCGGATCGCGCAGCCGCAGGATGCGGTCGCCGAGCAGCAGGTCGAAGTGGTCGTGCTTGCCGGCGGGCGTGCCCGGCGCCAGCAGGCGCAGGCTTCCCGACATGCCTAGGTGCACGATCAGGTGCCCGTCACCGCAATCGACGAGCAGGTACTTTCCGCGCCGGCGAATCGACCGGATGGTGCGCCCGGCCAGCCGGCGCACCGCGGGCGGCACCGGCCAGCGCAACCTCGGCTCGCGGATCTCGACGCCCGAGATGACGCGACCGGCGAGATGCGGCAAAAGTCCTCGCCGCGTGACCTCGACTTCAGGTAGTTCTGGCATTTATTGCAAGCTTGTGCAGGGCACCAAATATACCTAAGATGGGTCGAAGCCAAATGCCAAGATATATTTTTGCCGCGGTCCTTTCCCTCGCCGCGTGTGCCGCCACCCCTCAGCCCGCACCCGAGGAGCTGAACGAGCCGACGCTGTACGACTTCCTGCTGGGCGAAATCGCCTTGCAGCGCGGCGACGTCACTCTCGCGGCGCAGACTTACCTGGACCTTGCAAAACGCACGCGCGATCCGCGCGTCGCGCGCCGCGCCGTCGAGGTGGCGAATCTCGCGCGCCTGCCGGACCTGGCGATCGAGGCGGCGAAGACCTGGCTCGACGTCGAGCCGTCGTCGCCGCAGGCATTGCAGGTGGCGGCGGCGCTGCTCATCGGCTCCAAGCGCGTCGAGGAAGCCGAGCCGTATCTCGAGAAGCTGCTCTCCGCCGACGGCGTCAATCTCGAGAACGGTTTCCTGCAGCTCAGCCGGCTGCTCGCCGGCAACCCCGACAAGAGCGCCAACTTGCGCGTCGTGCGGCAGCTCGCGGCCAAGCAGCCGAAGCTCGCGCCGGCGCAATTCGCCATCGCGCAGGCGGCGCTCGCGGCGGGCGACGACGACGCGGCGCTCGCCGCGGCGCGCAGCGCCGCCGCGATGCGCCCCGACTGGGAGCCGCCCGCGGTGCTCGAGGCGCAGGTGCTGCAGAAGCGCTCGCCGGCCGCGGCGGCCAAGCGCCTCGAGGCTTTCGTCGCGAAGAACCCCGGCTCGCGCGAAGGCCGGCTGAACTACGCGCGCGCCCTGGTGCTCGACAAGCGCTTTCCCGAGGCGCGCAAGCAGTTCGAGGCGCTGCTCGCGGCGAATCCCGGAAACACCGACGTCATCTACGCGGTCGGCCTGCTCGCCTACCAGCTCAAGGACTACCCGGTCGCCGAGGAGAACATGAAGCGGCTGCTCGGCCTGGGCTATCGCGACCCGAACGGCGTGCGCTACCTGCTGGGCCAGATCGCCGAGGAGCAGAAGGCCTGGCCGCGCGCCATCGAATGGTACGAGCAGATCGTCAGCGGCGAGCAGGTGGTCCCCGCGCGCCTGCGCGCCGCGAGCGCCATCGCCAAGCAGGGAAAGCTCGACGAGGCGCGCGCCTACCTGAAGCGCGCGGCGGAGGACAACCCCGACCAGGAAGCGCAGCTGATCGTGGCCGAGGCACAGCTGCTGCGCGAGGCGAACCACAGCCGCGACGCCTTCGAGCTGCTCGGCCAGGCGCTGCAGAAGGACCCCGAGCAGCCCGACCTGCTCTACGACATGGCGCTGACCGCCGAGAAGCTCGAGCGCTACGAGCAGATGGAATCGAACCTGCGCAAGCTGATCGAGGTGCAGCCCGAGTACGCGCACGCTTATAACGCGCTCGGCTACTCGTTCGCCGAGCGCAACACGCGGCTGCCCGAGGCGAGAAAGCTGATCGAAAAAGCGCTCGAGCTCTCGCCGGAGGATTATTTCATCATCGACAGCCTGGGCTGGGTGCTGTACCGCGAGGGCAATCTCAAAGGCGCGGCGGAGCAGCTGCGCCGCGCCTACAGCGGGCGGCCCGATGCCGAGATCGGCGCGCACCTCGGCGAAGTGCTGTGGGTGATGGGCCGGCGCGACGAGGCCGAGCGCATCTGGCAGGAGTCGCTCAAGTCCGCGCCGGAAAACGACACGCTGCAGAAGACGATCAAGCGCTTCAAGCGGTAATGGCGATGGCGATGCGGCGGGCGGCCGCCTACGCGCTCGCCAGCCTTCTGCTAGGGGGCTGCGCGCAGCTCGAGACGCGCCCGGACCGGGAGACGGAATTCGATCTCGCCGGCCGCCTCGCGGCGCGCTACGGCGAGGAATCGTTCACCGGCAATATCGCGTGGCGCCACGCCAAGGATTTCGACGAGATGCTCATCACCACGCCGCTCGGCCAGGGCGTGGCGCGCATCGTGCGCGAGGGCGACCAGGTGACGCTCACCACCGCCGAGCCGCGCGAGTACCACGCCGCAGACGCCGAGTCGCTCACCCAGCAGGTGCTCGGCTTCCGTCTGCCGCTCGGCGGGCTTGCCGAGTGGGTGCGCGGCCGGCCCTCCCCCGACCTCGAGCAGCGCGGCTGGAAGATTGAGTACCAGGACTACGCCGGCGAATTGCCGTCGCGCCTGCGGCTGCTCTACCCGGGAATCGAGCTGCGGCTCATCATCTCGCGGTGGAAATGACCTGGTACCCGGCGCCGGGAAAGCTGAATCTTTTCCTGCACGTGCTCGGCCTGCGCACGGACGGCTATCACGAGCTGCAGACCGTCTTTCGCCTGATCGACCGCTGCGACCGCGTGGGCATCGCTCCGCGCTCGGACGGGAAAGTGCGCTTCGAGGGGCCGCTCGGGGAGGAAAATCTCTGCGTCCGGGCGGCGCGGCTTCTGCAACGTGAAACGAAGTCCGGGCGGGGAGCCGATTTGCGGCTCGAAAAGCGCCTCCCCGTCGGCGGGGGACTCGGCGGGGGCTCATCGGACGCGGCGACGGTCTTGCTGGTCCTGAACCGTCTGTGGGAACTGAACCTCAGCCGCGCCAGGCTGTGCAAGATCGGCCTGCAGCTCGGGGCCGACGTGCCGTTTTTCATCTTTGGGCGCAACGCCGTCGGCGAAGGCGTGGGCGAGCGGCTGCGAGGACTCGAGCTGGCGGCGGCCTGGTACCTCGTGCTCACGCCGCAAGTCTCGGTTTCGACGAAGGAAATGTTCGCTTCAGCGTTGACAGCGGATACGAAACGACTCAAAATACCGCCCTTTTTCTCGGGACAGGGGCGCAACGATCTGGAGCCGGTCGTCACCGCTCGCTATCCCGAGATTGCGGCGCAGCTTGCGTGGCTCAGGAGCCGGTGTCCGCAGGCGCGCATGACGGGCTCCGGGGCTTGCGTATTCGCCGAGTTCGAAACGAAAGCGCCGGCGGACGCGGTTCAATCCCAGTTGCCGGGGGGGATGAGCGGGTTCGTGGCGCAGGGGCTCGAGCGTCACCCGCTCCATGACCGGGCAGATTGAACAACTGGGGAGTCGCCAAGCTGGTTAAGGCACCGGATTTTGATTCCGGCATACGAGGGTTCGAATCCTTCCTCCCCAGCCATATACAGTGACCGCGATGACCACCGGAATGAGCAGCGCGCCGCTAGACCGCCTGATGGTGTTTACGGGCAATGCCAATCCGCGCCTTGCGCAGGACGTGGCGAAGCACCTCAATCTGCCCATTGGACGCGCGATCGTCGGCAAGTTCTCGGACGGCGAGGTGCTGGTCGAGCTGATCGAGAACGTGCGCGGCAAGGATGCGTTCGTGCTGCAGTCGACGTGCGCGCCGACCAACGACAACCTGATGGAGCTGCTGGTGATGGTCGACGCGTTGAAGCGCTCCTCGGCGGCACGCGTCACGGCGGCGATCCCGTATTTCGGCTACGCGCGCCAGGACCGCAGGCCGCGCTCGGCGCGCGTGGCGATCAGCGCCAAGGTGGTGGCGAACATGCTGGCGTCGGTCGGCGTGGCGCGCGTGCTGACGATGGACCTGCATGCCGACCAGATCCAGGGGTTCTTCGACATCCCCGTGGACAACATCTACGCCGCGCCGGTGCTGCTGGGCGACGTGTGGAAGCAGCGCTACGAGGACTTGATCGTCGTCTCGCCGGACGTCGGCGGCGTGGTGCGGGCGAGGGCGCTGGCGAAGCGGCTGGAGTCCGACCTGGCGATCATCGACAAGCGGCGGCCGAAGGCGAACGTCAGCGAGGTGATGAACGTGATCGGCGAGGTGAGCGGGCGGACCTGCGTCATCATGGACGACATGGTGGACACCGCCGGCACCCTGGTGAAGGCGGCGCAGGTGCTGAAGGACGAGGGCGCGACCAAGGTGGTCGCCTACTGCACGCACCCGGTGCTCTCGGGCGGCGCGGTGGAGCGGATTGCAAGCTCGCTTCTCGACGAGCTGGTGGTGACCGACACCATCCCGCTGCGCGACGAGGCCCGCCAGTGCAAGAAAATCCGGCAGCTGTCGGTGGCCGGCCTGCTGGCCGAGACGATTTTGCGGATCTACACCGAGGAATCGGTGAGCTCCCTTTTCATTGAATAGAGTTCCCAATCCAGGAGCAACGCGATGGCGATTGAAATCACGGCGCGCAAGCGCGAGGCGCAGGGCACGGGTGCGAGCCGCCGCCTGCGCAACGCCGGCAAGGTGCCGGGCATTCTCTACGGCGGCGACCAGGGCCCAGTCAACATCGAGCTCGACCACAAGGACCTGTTCATCAATCTGAAGAACGAGAGGTTTCACGCCTCGATCCTGACGCTCGAGCTGGCTGGAACCAAGGAGCCGGTGCTGCTGCGCGCGGTCAACATGCACCCGTTCAAGCTGCAGGTGCAGCACGTCGACTTCCAGCGCGTCGTCAAGGACAAGAAGATCCACATGAAGGTGCCGCTGCACTTCGTGAACGCCGAGAGCTCGCCCGGAGTGAAGGAGCAGGGCGGCGTCGTCAGCCACGTGCTGAACGAGCTCGACGTCATCTGCCTGCCGGATGATCTGCCCGAATACATCGAGGTCGACCTCGGCAATCTTGCGGTCGGCCGCTCGATGCACGTGCGCGACCTCGCGCTGCCCAGGGGCGTCGAGCTGGCGCTGCACAAGAACGAGAACCCGGTCGTCGCGACCGTGATCGTGCCTGCGCTGATCACCGAGGAAGAGGAAGCGGCCGCAGCCGCGGAGGCGGTGGCGCCGTCCGAGATACCAACAACCGAGCAGGCTGCTCCGCCGAAGGAAGGCGAGGCGCCGGCGGAGGGTGACAAGGCCGCTGCGAAGGCGGCGCCGAAGGCCGCCGAGAAGCCAGAAAAGCCGGAAAAACCTGAGAAAAAAGAGAAGAAGTAACCCACCTTGATCCGTCTCGTTGTCGGCCTGGGCAACCCGGGCAAGGAGTACGAACGCACGCGCCACAACGCGGGGTTCTGGCTGGTCGAGCGCTTCGCGTCGGCCAACGGCATCGTGCTGCGCAAGGACAACAAGTTCCAGGCGCTGGTCGGCCGGCACGAGCCAAGCGGCGCCTGGCTGCTCATGCCGCAGAGCTTCATGAACGCGAGCGGCCGCGCGGTGCAGATGCTCGCCGGGTTCTTCAAGATCAAGCCCGAGGAAATCCTGGTGGTGCACGACGAGCTCGATTTCCCGCCCGGCACCGCCAGGATCAAGCAGGGCGGCGGCATCGCCGGCCACAACGGCCTGAAGGACATCTCGCAGCGCCTCGCCACGCACGACTACTGGCGCCTGCGCCTGGGGGTCGGAAAGCCCCCGCCGGGAATGGAAGGCGCCGACTACGTGCTGCAAAAACCCCCGGCCGAGGAGCGTGCAGCGATCGATGGGGCCATAGAAAGAGCCCTGGCCGTGCTGCCGCAATGCCTGTCGGGTGATATCCAGAGCGCCATGCAGAAGCTGCACACGGAACCGGAACCGAAAAAAGAGCCGGAGAAAAAAGAGCCCGTGAAGGAAGGCGGCCTCAGGTCTTCGCTGAAGTCCCTGTTCGGCAGGAAATGAACCTGAAGTGCGGGATCGTCGGCTTGCCGAACGTCGGCAAGTCGACCCTCTTCAATGCCCTCACCAAGGCGGGCATCGCGGCGGATAACTATCCGTTCTGCACCATCGAGCCCAACGTCGGCATCGTGCAGGTGCCCGATCTGCGGCTCGAGGTCATCGCCGAGATCACCCAGCCGCAGAAGGTGGTGCCCGCGGTGGTCGAGTTCGTCGACATCGCGGGTCTGGTCGCCGGCGCCTCCAAGGGAGAAGGGCTCGGCAACCAGTTCCTCGCCAACATCCGCGAGACCGACGCCATGGCGCACGTGGTGCGCTGCTTCGACGACCCGAACGTGATCCACGTCGCGGGCAAGCTCGACCCGGTGTCCGACATCGGGACCATCAACACCGAGCTGGCGCTCGCGGACCTGGACGCGGTGGAAAGGCAGCTCGCCAAGCACGAGAAGGTGGCGCAGACTGGCGGCGACAAGGAGGCGCAACGCCTCGTTTCCGCCCTGAGGAAAGTCAGGGCAGCCCTGGATGCGGGGTGGCCGGCGCGCAGCGCCGAACTTTCGAAGGAGGAGCGCGCGCTGCTGAGGCCGCTGTTTCTCCTCACCATGAAACCGACGCTGTATGTCGCCAACGTCGCTGAACAGGGATCAGGGAAGTACCTCGAGCAGGTCGAAGCGCATGCGGCAAAGGAAGCGGCGCCGGTGGTGCCCGTCAGCGCTGCGATCGAAGCGCAGATCGCCGACATGCCGGAGGAGGACAAGAAGCTGTTTCTGGAGGACATGGGCATGGACGAGCCGGGGCTTGACCGCGTGATCCGCGCCGCCTACCAGCTGCTCGGGCTGCACACCTACTTCACCGCCGGTCCGAAGGAGGTGCGCGCCTGGACGATTCCGGCGGGGGCCACCGCGCCGCAGGCGGCGGGGGTGATCCATACCGACTTCGAGCGTGGCTTCATCCGCGCCGAGGTCGCCTCCTACGATGACTTCGTCTCTTGCGGTGGCGAGCAGGGCGCGAAGGAGTCTGGCAAGCTGCGCCTGGAGGGGAAGGACTACACTGTGCGCGACGGCGACGTCATCCGCTTCCGCTTCAACGTCTGATGCTGCAGACCACCTTCGGCTCGGCGGCGCCCTCCGACATTCCGCAGCTCGTAGGCCTGCTCGCGCTCCTGTTCACCCAGGAGCCCGAATTCTCGCCGAACGAGGAGAAGCAAAGCGAGGCGCTCGAGGCGATCCTCCACGATCGCTCGCGCGGGCGCATATTCGTCGCCCGCGAAGGCGGCAAGGTGGTAGGGATGGCAAGCCTGCTTTACACCATCAGCACCGCCGAGGGCGGCAAGGCGGCCTTGTTCGAGGATTTCATCGTGCAGCCGGAATACCGCGGCCAGGGAATCGGCACGCGGCTGCTCGAGTACGTGATCCAGCAGGCGCGCGCCGAGGGGGTGCTGCGCATCACGCTGCTCACCGACCTGCAGAACGACAACGCGCAGGATCTCTACCGCAAGCAGGGATTCGTCAATTCGTCGATGCAGGCAATGCGGCTGAAGCTGCAAAAATCTTCCTCAGCGTAACCGCGAAAGGCACGACCTCCGCGCCGTCGAGGACGCCGCGCTCGACCATCTCCCGGTGCAGCTGGCGCAGGTTGTAGTGCGGCACCGACGCATACAGATGGTGCTCGATGTGGTAGTTCACGTGGTGCGGGAAGATCAGCCACTCGAGCCAGACCGGCGCGACGTTGGTGCGGGCCGCGGTGAGCGGCGAGGAAAAATCGGTGGTCGCGCCGTGCTCGGAAATGGCGCGCAGCCTGAGGATGGCCTGCACGACCGTCACGAGCGGCAGGATCCACAGCACAAGGTATTGGACCAGGTAGCCAGTCAAGCCAAAGAGAAGCAATGCAGTGAGGTGAAATAAGATCACCGCGTTTCTGTCGCTGCGGGCTTCATCACGTAACTTCGCTGAAGTGTCGTCGAGCGGCCGGACTGCTTTATTCGTCGCCGTGTTCAGCGCCGGCGCCCCGCCGAGAAAGTAGGCGTACGTTTTCCACGCCGTCAGTCCTGAGAGGTCTTTAAGAAGTTTCTTGACGAGATACGCGCGCCCGCGCGGATAGCCGCCGTGCAATGCCGTGTCCGGGTCGAGCTCGCCGTAAAGATTGTTGTGATGCAGGCGATGGATCACGCGGTAGGTGCGCATCGAGAGCCCCTGCACCGTCGAGCAGGCGCGCCCCACGGCGTCGTTCAGCCAGCGCGAGTCGTAGAGCAGGTAGTGCGCGGCGTCGTGCGCGATGACGAAGAGCGCGTGCTGGCGCGTGCCCACAATGATTATCGATAACAGGATAACCAGAGGATTTGGCCAGCAGGCGAGAGCGGCCGCGATGGCGAGCGCAATCACTGCCACGTCCTGGACGACCGCCGCAGTGGCGCGCCAGGCTGAGCGGCGGGCGAGGCGCTGCACGAGTTCCTGCGGCAGCGCCTTGCGGTAGTCGTCCTTGAATTCTTCGCCGCGAGCCGGACCGCTCACTTGTCGAGGCCGCCCAGCAGCAGGTACTTCACTTCGAGAAACTCCTCGAGCCCGTACTTCGAGCCCTCGCGGCCGAGGCCCGACTGCTTCACGCCGCCGAACGGCGCGACCTCGGTGGAGATGATGCCGACGTTGGCGCCGACGATGCCGGTCTCCATCTCCTCGGCGACCCTGAAGATGCGGCCGACATCGCGGCTGTAGAAGTAGCCCGACAGCCCGAACTCGGTGTCGTTCGCGAGGCGGATCACCTCCTGCTCGGTCTTGAAGCGGATCAAAGGCGCCACCGGTCCGAAGGTCTCCTCGTGCGAGACCAGCATGTCGGGGGTGACGTTCGCCAGCACGGTGGGCTGGAAGAACAGGCCGCCGCGCTCGTGACGCTTGCCGCCGACGATCACCCGGGCGCCTTTGCCGAGCGCGTCTGCGACGTGTTTCTCTACTTTCTCCAGGCCCTGCTGGTCGATCAGCGGGCCGATCACGACACCGGGCTCGGTGCCGGGGCCGACCTTGAATCCCTTCACCTTCTCCGCGAGCTTGGCGGCGAAGGCGTCATAGACGCCGTCCTGGACGTAGATGCGATTGGCGCAGACGCACGTCTGGCCGGCGTTGCGGTATTTGGAGGCGATGGAGCCTTCAACTGCCGCGTCGAGCTCGGCGTCGTCGAAGACGATGAACGGCGCGTTGCCGCCGAGCTCGAGCGAGAGCTTCTTGATCGTGTCGGCGCACTGCTTCATGAGAGTGCGCCCGGTCTCCGTGGAGCCGGTAAAGGAGAGCTTGCGCACGGCAGGGTTGGCGCACAGCTCGCCGCCGATGGCGCGCGAATTTCCGGTGATGACGTTGAACACACCCTTCGGGATGCCGGCGCGCTCGCCGAGCTCGGCCATCGCCAGCGCCGAGTAAGGCGTTTTTCCTGCCGGTTTCAGCACCACGGTGCAGCCGGCGGCAAGCGCGGGCCCGGCCTTGCGCGTGATCATCGCGTTCGGGAAGTTCCAGGGCGTGATCAGCGCCGACACGCCGATCGGCTGCTTGATGACGAGAATTCGCTTATCGGCCCATGGCGAAGGGATGGTGTCGCCGTAGGCGCGCTTGCCTTCCTCGGCGAACCACTCGATGAACGAGGCGCCGTAGGCGATCTCGCCGCGCGCCTCGGCCAGCGGCTTGCCCTGCTCCGCGGTGAGCAGCTGCGCGAGGTCATCCTGGCTCGCCATCATCAGGTCGAACCACTTGCGCAGGATGACGGCGCGTTCCTTGGCGGTCTTCGCGCGCCACGCCGGCCAGGCGCGCTCGGCGGCCTGGATCGCGCGCCGCGTCTCGGCGACGCCCATGTCGGGCACCGTGCCGAGCGTTTGCCCGTTGGCCGGGTTGATCACTGGCAGCGTTTTCTTCGCGTCCGCGCTGACCCACTGGCCGTCGATATAGCACTGCTCGCGGAACAGCTTCGGATCCTTGAGAGGAAGGGCCGGCAGGCCGGCTTGCGCGGGTGCGTTCATTGGCTGCCTCCAAAGGCGAAATCTTACTCCTCGGCGGTGGTACAGTTACCTCAGCTTCGGAGGAGGAAAAGATGATCACGTTTGCCATCAACGGCAGGGAAACGCTTTCCGACCAGCCATCCGATACCCCGCTGCTGTGGGTGATCCGCGACGAGCTCGGTCTTACCGGAACCAAGTTCGGCTGCGGCATGGCGCAGTGCGGCGCGTGCACGGTTCACGTGAACGGCGTGCCGACGCGATCGTGCGTAACCCCGGTATCGGCGGTTCAGGGAAAAAGAATCACCACCATCGAAGGGCTGTCGCCCGACGGCGATCACCCGCTGCAGAAAGCGTGGATCGCCGAGCAAGTGCCGCAATGCGGCTACTGCCAGTCGGGCCAGCTCATGGCCGCTGCGGCATTGCTTGCCAGGACGAAAAATCCTACGCGAGAGCAGATCGTGCAGCACATGTCGGGCAACCTCTGCCGCTGCGGCACCTACAACCAGATCGTCGCCGCGATCCAGCGCGCGGCGAGAGGAGCCTAGGAGGCGGCCATGAAACCGGGATTCGAAGGCATCGCCTTCCAGAGCATTTCACGCCGTGCTTTCCTGGTCTCGAGCGGCGCTGCCGCCGTCGGCATCGCTTTTGGTTCCTTCCCGTCAAGAATATTTGCCCAGCTCGAGCCCTTTTCCCCCAACGGCTGGGTGCGCGTCGGCACCGACAACATCGTCACCGTCTACGCGCCCGCCTGCGAAATGGGGCAGGGCGTGATGACCGCCATGCCGCTGCTCATCGCCGAAGAGATGGACCTCGACTGGAGCCGCGTTCGCGTCGAGCAGGCACCTTACAACCCCAAGGTGTTCGGCAACCCCCTCTTCGGCGGCAACATGCTCGCCGGCGCGTCGCGCACGACGCGCGGTTACTACGAGGTCATGCGGCTCGCCGGCATGCAGGCGCGCCAGATCATGATCCAGAGCGCGGCACTGAAATGGGAGGTGCCGGCGCCCGAGCTCAGCACCGTGCCGAATGCCGTCGTGCACAAGGCGTCGGGGCGCAAGCTCACTTACGGCGAGATCGCGGAGTTCGCGACGGTGCCGGCCAGCCCGCCGCAGTTCACGCGCGAGCAGCTCAAGCGGCCGGGCGAGTTCAGGCTCATCGGCAAGGACCTACCGCGCATCGAGATCCCCGACAAAGTGAGCGGACAGGCCCGCTACGGCATCGACGTGAGAATGCTGGGCATGCTGTACGGCGCCGTATTGCGCGCGCCGGTCAACGGCGAGGCGCCGCTCAGCGTCGACGACAGCGAAGCGCGCAAAGTGGAAGGCGTGCGGCAGATCGTGCGCATGCCGTACGGCGTCGGCGTCGTTGCCGACACCTATCCCGCGGCGCTGAAAGCGAAGAAGGCGCTGAAAGTCGAGTGGACGCAACGCTCGAAGGCGAGGGCGTACACCTCGGAGAAACTGATCCCCGAGTACCTGCAGCGCGCGCGCAACCTCGCCGAAAAAGGCACCGTCTACGAAGCGCACGGCGACGCCAGGGAAGCCATGGCGAAGGCTGCGACGCGCGTAACGGCCGAGTACACGTCGCTCAACGTGACCCACGCCTGCATGGAGCCGATCAACTGCACCGCGCGCGTGGACGGCGACCGGATCGAATTCTGGGCGCCGACGCAATCGCCGTTCGGCGTGTTCCTCGCCGCCGTGAAGGCGCACGGCTTCAAGCCAGAGAACGTGAAGATCAACGTCACGCTGCTCGGCGGCGGCTTCGGCCGCCGCGCGGAGAACGACTACGCGGTCGACGCCGGGTTCCTCGCCAAGGCGGTTCCCGGCTACCCGGTGAAGCTGATCTGGACGCGCGAGGACGACATCCAGTTCACCAGGCCGCGCCCGCTCACCGTGCAGCGCCTCGAGGCCGGGCTCGACGAGCAGGGCAACCTGGTTTCATTCCACCACCGCATCGTCGGCGAGTCGATCTACCGGCGCTTCGCGCCGCCCGCGTTCCAGGCGAGCGGCGGCAAGGACCTGCCGCTCTGCGAAGGCGCCTACGAGCCGACCTACGACTATCCGAACTTCGCGCTCGAGCAGCTGCTGGAGGAGCGCGGCGTCGACGTCGCGGTCTGGCGCGCGGTGGGCGGCGGCTATACCAAGTTCGCGATCGAGACTTTCGTCGAGGAAGTCGCGGCCGCGGCCGGCAAGGACCCGGTCGACTTCCGCATGCGGCTGCTCGCCAAGGATCCGCGCGGCCAGGCGGTGCTGCGCGAAGTGATGGCGATGGCGGATTGGAGCCGCCCGCGTCCCGCCGGGCGCGCGCTCGGCATCGCCTACAGCGACATCTGGGAGACTTACTGCGCGATGGTCGCGGAGGTGTCGGTGGACCGCAAGACCGGCGCGATCGGCGTGCACGAGATCTGGAGCGCGGTCGACACCGGCGTCGCCTTGCAGCCGAGGAACGTGGAAAGGCAGATCGAGTCTGCTGCCGTGTTCGGGCTGAGCGGGCTTAAAGAGAAGCTGCTTTACAAGGACGGCGTCGCGCAGCAGTCGAATTTCCACGATTACCCGGTGCTGCGCATGAACGAGGTGCCGAAAATCACCATCAGGGTGATCGTCACCGACAACAAGCCGGGCGGCATTGGCGAGGTCGGCCTGCCGCCGGTGGCTCCGGCGGTGGCGAACGCCGTGTTCAAGCTCACCGGAAAACGGCTGCGGGACCTGCCCTTCGACCAGAACCTGCTGAAAGCCTAGAAAAATAAAATCAGGGACAGACCACCATTTTTCGCTAGGCGAAAAAACGTGGTCTGTCCCTGTTTTAGCGGGGTCTGTCTCCTGCCAAGGTAATCCGATGCATGACGCGCCGGTGCCCGTGGTAGTCGTTCACGGGGTTGTGCTGCGTGCAGCGGTTGTCCCAGAACGCCAGCGAGCCCGCGCGCCACTGGAAGCGGCAGGTGAACTCGGGCTTGACCTGGTGGCGGAAAAGAAACGCGAGCAACGGCGCGCTTTCCTCTTCGGTCATGCCGCTGAATCGCACCGTGTGCCCGACGTTCACGTACAGCGCCTTGCGGCCCGTTTCCGGGTGCGTACGCACGACCGGGTGTTCCGCCACGTACTCGGCAACGATTTCCTTTTGCCGGGTGAGGTCTTCGCGCGTTCGAGTGGCATCGGCCTTTGAAGACGCATTGACCGCCTTGAGATCATCGAGCAGCCGCCGCAGGCCTTCGGACAGCGCCTCGTAAGCCGCGTACTGGCTGGCGAACTCGGTGTCGCCGCCGTAAGGCGGCACCTCGCGCGCGAGCAGCATCGAGCCCATCGGCGGCTCGGCGAGGTAGGCGGTGTCGGAGTGCCAGATGCCGCCGAAGTTCTGGCGCTCGTGCTC
>Ga0070697_100000768_pt1 | contig 23999 bp, 12 predicted proteins | sample KBSK1501metaG_FD_65475 | JGI IMG/M metagenome (GOLD analysis project Ga0070697, IMG submission 65475) | Corn, switchgrass and miscanthus rhizosphere microbial communities from Kellogg Biological Station, Michigan, USA - KBS K1-50-1 metaG | ecosystem: Host-associated > Plants > Roots >... | reverse complement strand
TATGGCCCGGGAGCCGAATGGAATGTCAACTCATACTTACGATGCAGTTGATGATGCCGTTCGCATGCTGGTGCGCCACGCACCCCGCACCCGCGAGAGGCGTCTGATGAAGCGTGCCGTATTGGTAGTTACCGATGGTTTCCCGGTGGGTGACACGGTCTCAGCGAAAACTGTCATAGAACGCGCGAACGCCGCCGACGCCAGCATCTACGTGGTAACCCTGCCTTCCTACTCACGAGTGTTGGCTTCAGCGACGCAAACCCCTCTGCCGACGCCGCTGGATGTTAGTGGACTGGCCGAGTTGACCGGTGGACGGAGTGTTTACGCAGACGAGAATAACTACGAACCGCTATTTCGCGCCCTGGCTGAGGAGGTTACATCCGCTTATGTGCTGGCGTTTTATCCACCGGATCAGAAGCGTCGGGATGGGCAGTTTCACAATATCAGGGTTGAGGGACCAGGCGGTTTGATTCTCAGGCAGAGTCGTCCGGGTTTTCAGGCGGCAAAGAACAGAGGGCAGTAGGCAGAAAGCACTAGGCAGAAGGCAAATCCCATTTGTTGGGCGTTGTCTTCTGCCTAGTGCTTTCTGCTTACAGCCTACTGCCTACTGCCTGCTGCTCATTCAGAATTCGTCGTCCTCATCATCGTCGTCCAGGTCATCTTCTTCCACGATATCCAGCTCTACCGGATCGAGTCCAACCACCTCGAGCTCGACACCGCATTCCTCACAGGAAACGCTTTCGCCTTTATCCGTGTCCGTATCCACATGGACATCCGCATCACACTCGGGACATGTTCCAGTCGGCACTTCTTTACCTCCAACAAAATTTTGACTAAGCAGCGATACATCCGATGTAATGCGATGATCCTGCCTGACGTTTTCCGTGTCTGGCAACAATCTACCCGCGCCTGTCGGTTTTTGCAATACTCTTTTTCCTCATCGTTTGCCCTCGCAGGACGGGCATTAATGCCTGTCCTTTGCGCCCAAAAAAGGGACAGCCAGGACTCTCTGTCCTTCGTGCAAACTTCCTACTACGAACACAAGGCAAAGTCAGAACGGGGAGCAGTCGCGACCGGGTTCAACTCACCCTGGATTCAACAGACCAATGCAAAAACTCTGGTGCAACCATCGCCCTGTTTATGGGGTAGTCCATCCCAACTATTACCCGGTCGCTACTGCTCCCGGTTCTGTATTAGTCGACCCACTTCGGTTTGTTGAGTCTCAGGCAAGTTATACCTGGTCGTTTACGGCTTCCGGACTGGATTTGTCGACCCACAGTGGAGTGCCGATTTACAGCTTCTCCAATCTCTCATTTTACTGTGGCTTCCCACAGCCTCTCCGTCCGTACCAAACGCTGAGCCTGTACGTGATAACATGGCCGCCGACTGATTAACGCCGCCTCGAAAACTTAGCAACGAGGGCCAATAATTCCTCCATGCTCGCGTTTATTAAACGACGACAGTTCAGCTTCGCATTACTGGCTTGCTTCGTTCTGGTGTTTCTGGGTTCCTATTTCTCGCTCGCTCGAAATCAGGGGAGCGGGCTTCAATCTGCCGGCCAAGTTTCTGTCCCTAACAACCACACCACCAATCATGCCTTAGGGCATTCCGCTTCTTTAGACTCAGATAACGACGGCATCCCTGACACGGCTGAATTGCAGAGCTTTATGGATCGCGAGAATTTCCGCCGCTGGTTCACGCTGATCGCCGAAGGTCAGTTTTACCATCTGAGTGAACAGTGGAACGCGGAACAAAGAGACTGCGCCGGCCTGGTGCGGTTTGCCTGGCGCGAGAGTCTGCGACCTCACGATCGCGCCTGGTTGCAAAAGATGGGGCCGGCGTATACCCCGGTTGCGCCCGATGTTGCGCGCTACACGCTCGAGCAAGGCCCGCTGGGTGAAAAGCTCTTCCGCACTGGCTTTGGCTCCTACAAGGATGGGGAGCTGTCGAATGGCACCTTTTCGGAGTTTGCAGACGCGCGCACGCTCAAAAGTTTCAATTCCAAATTCATCAGCCGGGATCGGCGGGTGGCCCAACCTGGCGATTTGCTCTTTTTCTATCAACCGTGGGTGCAGAAGTTTCCTTACCACGTAATGATTTTTCTGGGTGGTGCGCAACTGGGTGACAGCCAGGCGACCGACTGGGTGGTTTATCACACCGGTTCCTCGCCAACCGATGAAGGAACAGTGAAGAAGGTTGAACTCTCGGTTCTGGATCAGCACCCCAACAAACGTTGGCGGCCGGTAGAAAGTAATCCCAACTTTCTCGGCTTCTATAGATTGAAAATACTCGATTGACACACTTGTCGACTGGCCCCAAGGAGGCTAAGCCGTGTTTGAAATGAACTCTCGCTCCTATCGCGTTTTAACCGGTTCTTTGATTTACCTCGTCGCGATCGCAGCGGCCTTGACAGTCGCGACGCTACGCTCGCGAGCAAGGGCGAAGTCAGCGCCACCCGCCCCTGCCTATCTGGAAAAACGTCTTCCCTCCAACAAGCCGTTCTTTTCACTGTCCACTCATCGCACTTACGGCACCAGTGATAACGCACGCTTGTGGGTCGACTACCAGGGAGTTGACCATCTGGACTTTCGCGTTTACCAGGTAAGGGATCCGCGAAAGTTTTTCACCGGTCTCAAAGACCCTCATCAGATGGGAGAGCGTGAAGAAGCGGAAGTTGCCAGTGCCTTGCCGCACCGCCAATCATTTCTGGAGAAGGTGCGCAGTTTGAAGCGTTGGGCGTATGGCGGCATCCAGGCGTTCGTGCGCGGTCAGTTGCGGCGCGATTCCCGCGAGGCGTTCAACCACAAGTTTCGTAAAGAAGCCGAGACCATTCGCACACCATTGAATGTTTCCGACTACGCGCGCGTGCCCTTGCTGAATCCGGATATGCTCGTCAGCAGTTGGCGCGAGCCTTTGCCGCCGCTGGAAAACGCCTACGATCAGCGCATGATCCCATTGGGGAAAAAATCTCCCGGAGTTTATCTGGTAGAAGCGGTGGAAAACGATTTGCGCGCCTACACGGTAGTCGTGGTTACGGATCTAACTATGATCGACAAGACCACTCGCGATGGAGAGCTGCTTGTCTACACGGTTGATCGCAAAACCGGCGAGCCGCGTCCGGGAGCGCAGGTCGAAATCGTAAGAGAGCAAAAGACTGTTGCCAGCGGGATCACTGACAATCAGGGAATTCTTAGAACCAGGATCGAAAAGAAGAAACCGGCGGCCAAAGCCGGTGATGAAGAAGGCGGCGATGAAGAAGGTGGGGCCGAAGAGCCTGATGAAACTGATTCCAATTCACTGCTAATCCTTGCCAAACAAAGTAGCAACTTTGCCATTTCTGATCTGGGTTCGATGTTTTATGGTTATGAGGACTACGAGGAAGGCGGAGAAAACCTCAAGGCCTACATCTATACTGACCGCCCAGTCTACCGTCCGACTCACAAAGTTAATTTCAAAGGAATAATTCGGTCGATCGACTCAAACGGGGCCTACAAACCAGTCTCGGACAACACTGTGAATGTCACCATTGAAGATCCGAATGGCGCCAACATTCTCACGAAGGAGCTTCCGATATCTCCGCGCGGCACGTTCAATGGCGATGTAGACATCGCCGAAGAGGCGCCACTCGGCAGCTACCGCATCGCGGCTGAAGTCGAGGGCGGTTCAGCGAGCGGCAGCTTCGAAGTAGCGGAATATAAAAAACCTGAATACAAAGTGAACGTTTCCGTTCCGGGAAAATTCGTGCAGACGGGTCAGAAAGCTAACTTCTCCATCGACGCCCGTTATTTCTTTGGCGCACCAGTCGCGAATGCCGAGGTGAAGTATTACATCTATCGCTCGCGTTACTACGCGTGGTTTGGCCAGGAAGACACTGACGAAACAACTGACGAGTCGGAAACGGAGGATGAGTATTCGCAGTTTTATCGGGGCGGCGACGATATGGTCCAGGAGAGCGAAGGAACGCTCGACGCACGCGGCCACCTCAATGTCGACTTTCCCGTTCCCCAGGCTGACGAAACTGACACCTCAGACTACAGCTATCGTCTCGAAGCACAGGTGACGGATTCAGCTCGACGGACAATCGACGGCGCCGGCAGCTTCGTTGCTACTCGTGGCACCGTCGTCGCCAATGCCGATCCTGATCGTTACGTTTATAACAAAGGCGACCTCGCTAAGATTCGGGTTACTACTACTGACTACGATGGGCATCCTGTTCCCGCGCCGGTGCAGCTTCAGTTTGTTGAGCGTACCTGGACCAAAAAACCTAAACCGGAGGATGCCGATGAGTCCTACTACCCAGAGTATGAAATGCATGAACGGCCGATAGCTTACGCGGACGTGAAAACCGACTCGCAAGGCCAGGCCAGCTACGATTACACCACGACTGAAGCCGGCAACATCTCGATCAAGACGGTAACCTGGGAAAACGGCCGGCCCGTGCCCACCATCGGCGGCTATCTCTGGGTTACCGATCGCCAGTATCCCTGGAATGAATCTTCCTTTTACAGTGAGGACTACAGCGCCATCAAACTCGTGCCGGATAAGAAGTCGTACAAACCCGGCGAGACTGCCCACGTGCTGGCGATCCTGCCCACCGATAATGCGCACCTCCTGGTAAGCACGGAGCTAAACAAAGTGATGTCTGTCCAGCATGTTAGCTCTGCCGGCAGATCAATTGTCCTCGACGTTCCCATTCAGGCTAGTTACGCGCCGAACGTTTTTCTCAACGTCTCATACGTTAAGGGCGGCGATATGTACACGAGCGACCAGCGCCTGATCGTGCCCGCGCGCGACAAGATGCTCAACCTCGAAATCATCTCGAACAAGAAAGAGTACAAGCCGCGCGAGTCGGCGTCGTACACAATACTGGCGCGCAATGCCGATGGCGCACCGGTCTCCGGCGCCGAAGTGAGTCTCGGCGTCGTCGATGAAGCGATCTACAGTGTCTCGCCGGATTATTCCGGCAACATTAAGAGTGAGTTCTACGGCCTGCGTTACAGCAGCGTGGAGACGCATCTCTCGATTAACTATTCCTTTACCGGTTTCGCCGGCGACAAACCAATGGATCTCGCCAAAAACAAATCGACCTACCAGCTTGCCGACTTCAAGAATGAAGGTGACCTGGTTCAACCTACTATCAGGAAAAACTTCAAAGACACTGCCTTCTGGCAGCCCGACGTGGTGACAGGCTCAGACGGCAAAGCCACGGTCAAAGTAAACCTGCCTGATAATCTGACGACCTGGCGTGCCACCGCACGAGGCGTAACGGCAGATACCAAAGTGGGCGCGACAAAGTACAAAGTGGTGGCGCGCAAAGACGTAATCATGCGGCTGGAAACGCCGCGGTTCGTCACGCAAGGCGACACGGTCACGCTTTCAGGAATCGTTCACAACTATCTGAACGCGGACAAGTCAACCCAGATATCGCTCGAAGTAAACGGCGCGCAACTGCAAAACTCCGGGAAACAAACCGTCACCATCACCAAGCAAGGCGAGCATCGCATCGACTGGCAGATCTCAGCTCCAAGTGTCGGCGAAATCAAACTGCTGGCGAAAGCATTAACCGATACCGAATCAGACGCGGTCGAATTGCCGCTGACGGTAGTGCCGCGCGGTTTGCATCAAGTGAAAAACGAGTCGGCCTCTTTTTCGGACGAGAATGCTGAGAAGACTTTCTCTCTTAACTTGCCACCAAACGCTGATGCGCGCGCGCGTAGTTTCAAAATAGAAGTCGCGCCTTCGGTTGCCGGGAGTTTGTTTGGCGCTTTGGACTACCTGACCACCTATCCGTATGGCTGCACCGAGCAAACCATGTCGAGTTTTCTTCCCAACGTGATCGTGACCCAGGCTTTGAAAAATGTGAAGACATCGTCGATAAGAGACTCTAACGATCTGCCGAAGAAAGTGCAGAAGGGGATGGACCGCTTATATGCCTACCAGCACAACGATGGCGGCTGGGGCTGGTGGAAAGACGATCAAAGCGATCCCTTCATGACTGCCTACGTTGTCAGTGGTCTAACGCTGGCGAAGCAGAACGGCTATGAACCGGATGACAACCGGATCGCGAGCGGTCGCGAAAAATTGAAACAGATGCTCGATTCGGGCACGACTGAAGCGGGAACACAGATCGACCTGGAAACACGGGCGTTCATGGTCTACGCGCTCGAGGAAAGCGGTGGCGGGGATGGCCATTACGTTGAAAAGATCTTCAACGAGCGCGGGAACCTGCAACCGTATGGTCGCGCGCTGCTCGCCTTAACTTTGAAGCAACGCAAGGACGACAAACGCGCGCGCGAGGTCGCTGCCGAAATTGAGAGGACTGTATCAGCGGATGACTTCTCTGCTTACTGGTCCTCAAGCCGCAAACCCATGCTCGACTTTGCCGAAACAAACGACACGGAAGCCACCGCGTTGTCTCTTAAGGCGCTTGCTCGGATTAAACCTGACAGTCCAGTTCTGGCCAAGGTTGCGCGCTGGCTGGTTTCGAACCGCCACAGCGGTTACTACTGGGATTCGACCAAGGACACGGCGTTCGCAATTCTCGGACTGATCGACTATCTGAAAGTGAGTCGGGAACTCTCGCCGGATTACGACGTCGAAGTGTACCTGAACGGCGAAAACGTGCTGACCCAGCACATATCAGCGGCAGCCGCGTCGCAAACCTTCTCCGTCTACCGCAAGGCAAACGATGTCGCCGGGACTAATGACATTCGCGTCGTCAAGCACGGCAAGGGCGTAGTTTATTTTTCGTCATCGCTGGACTATTACACCGGCGAAGACGACGTCGCCGCACGAGGCTCCGCGGATCTAAATGTCACTCGCGAGTATTTCCGCCTCGGCGTGGTTGAAGACGGCTACAAACTCAAATGGAAGATTGAGCCACTGACCGGCGAGATTCATTCGGGAGACATGCTGGTCGTACGCCTCAAACTCAACGGTACGAAGGCGCGCCATCTCATGATCGAGGATCCTATTCCTGCCGGAGCAGAACAGGTTGAGAGCGTAGGAAATCTCAACCTCGACTACACCTCCGGACATGACTGGACTGATTGGTACAGCTCGCGTGAGTTTCGCGATAACCGGACCGTGTTCTTCCTTGACTACTTTGACGGTAAGGCTACTTTTCAATATGCGATGCGAGTGCAGATACCGGGACAGTTTCGCGTAGCGCCGGCACGTGCGGAGTTGATGTACCGGCCGACAACGCAGTCAAACACGGCGTCAGGGAAACTGGCGTTTCTGGAAAGAAAGTAAGACTAACCGCCAGGACGCTGAGAACGCCAAGGTAAGAAGAGATGTCTGAACAGGAATCAACCTTGAATAGTGTTTCTAATTCTAATGTTTCCCTGGCGAACTTGGCGCCTTGGCGGTTACGCTCGGATTTCTAATGAGGATCAAACAATATGCTGACTGAAACATTCCATTCGATCGTTTCGGCCGCCCGCAACGTTTTTAGAAACTGGCAATCGATGTTGTTAATGGCGGCCCTCTACGCTTCACTGCTCGCTCTCCTTTACCTCTTCGTGTCTACAAGGGAGGCGACGCTTCCCCAGGTGATTCTGACTTTTGTGTTCGCCGTCACCGCTCCTCTGCTCTTCTTCATTCTTCAAACGATGATTGCCGGCGGCAGCGCGCGGCAGGTTACAAAAGAAGGTCCCGACGAAACTGAGCAACTGAGTGCAGGCTTTCTGCTAAAAAGATCGCTGACTAGTTTCTGGAAATTGATCTTGATCAGTCTGCCTCTGATAGTTCTCGCAATACTCATCGCTTATCTCCTCGGCCGAGCACAAAATTACTTTGGGCAAAATATTACCGAGCCCGCAATCTCCACCCATACACTGGCGCCCTCGGCTAACACGCCACCGGCTCGCCCGATTAACTGGAGAGTCGCGCTGTTCTCTACCCTTCGTTATCTGTCTTTCGGTTTGGTGTTGCCGCTGGCGGCGATCCACTTGTGGCTCGCTACCATGCGTGATGGACTGGGAGGCGCGGTCGGTAAAATTGCGACCCTTCTGTCGCGCGCCTTTGCTCCTCAATCCGTCCTTATTTACATCGCCGGATTTCTCGTATTCGCCGTTGCTCCGTATTTTTTGCTTTTCAAAACCACGCAGTCGAAGCACGCCTGGCTGGAGCTTTCTTTTCTGGTCGCGCGACTGCTGGTGGTGTTTGCTCTGACGCTGTTTGGCTGGACGATCACCGTGCGCGCCCTGGGGCGTTTTTCGTCAAGCCCGAAGGTTGAACCGGCAAACGAGGCCGCTTAATGCAGTCGCCCCATTCATTGGCATCCGTTGGCCCAGGAACCCTACAAGAGGTTCGAAATAACTGGCTGCCCCGATCGCGTTTATCTCTCGTTACTGCGCTCGGAATTTGCGTTGCGGTTTCGGTTGGTGCGATCGCGCTAACACTGTCGCGGCATTCCGGCCTCTCCTCCGCCTCTCGGGCGGCGGCTAATGCCGAGCTACTTGATCAGCGCTTGCAGCGCGCGGCCACGCAAGCACTCGGTGATCGTCGCGGCACTATCATCGTGATGGATCCGCAAACGGGACGCATTCGCGCCATCGTCAATCCGGAGATCGCCTTCCAGGAAAACTTTCCCGTCGGGTCCGCGATAAAACCATTTACCGCTCTGGCTGCCTTGCGGTCCGGCTTAATTGACGAAGACTCGCGCACTCTCTGCCATGAAAAGTATTCGCATCACGCATTTCAGACGACGTGCTCGCATCCTCGTGAACTACCACCGCTGAATCCTACTGAAGCTATTGCGTATTCCTGCAACTATTACTTCAGCACTTTAGGCGAACATCTCAAGGAAGAGAGCTTTACCGGCACACTCAGCGATTTTGGTTTTGGTAGAAAGAGCGGCGTCAACGCCGGCGGAGAAATCGCGGGACAACTGCAGCGCAGCGAGTGGCGTCCGCAAAATGCGATCGGTGAGGGTAACTATCTTCAGGCGACCCCAATTCAAGTCGTTGACGCCTATGTCGCGCTCGTCAACGGAGGCCGGCTCTTCACGCCACAACTCGGAAAGCCGGCAAACATCGCAGCGGAAGTGCGAGCGAATGTCGAAATCAAAGATCGAGACCGGGAACTCATTGTCAAAGGCATGCGCGGAGCTGTTCGCTATGGCAGTGCCGAAAAGGCCAATCTATATTCGCTTCCGGTTTACATCTTCGGCAAAACCGGCACCGCCACTGAACTCAACGGCTTTCGCACACATGGCTGGTTTATTGGGATTGCTTCACAAGTTAGTGAGGGTGCAACTGATTCTGAGGCTGCGCCGGACAAGATCAAGCTGGCGGTGCTTGTTCTTTTAGCCAGGGGCCACGGATTTGAAGCAGCCAGCGTGGCGCGTCCGATCTTCGATGAGCTCGCATCTTCTGAGATCTCAGATCTTAAATCTGAGATCCCAAATCTGAAATCTCAGATCTCGAATTTCAAGACTGAGATCCCAAATCCAAGATCTCAGATCTCAGATTTGAGATCTCAGACAATCAAAGTCCACCTGGTGCGCGAAAACATAACGCGTACGGTGAAATTCGAAGACTATGTTCGCGGTGTCGTGGCGGCCGAGGGCAGTATGGAAACTGAACCTGACGCTTTGAGAGCCCTGGCCATCGCCGTCCGTACCTACGCCCTCAAAAACCTGGGGCGGCATGCTCGGGACGGCTACGACTTCTGCAATTCAACGCACTGTGAAAGGTACCGTTCGGTAGACTTGGAGTCTGACGGTTATGTTTCACCGCTGATTCTCGAAGCCGTTGAAGCTACTCAGGGAGAGGTCCTCCGCGATCAAAATAACGAGCTGGCCGATTCCTACTTCAGCGCCTCGTGCGGCGGCGCCACAGCAAATATGACAACGCTGTGGGGCGGCAGTTCCCTTCCCTATTTGCGAGGGGTGCACGACGAATATTGCGAAAGCGAGGCGCACGCTAGTTGGACAGACACGATTTCGCAAACTCGACTGCTCAAGGCGTTGCAATCAGATCCGCGCACAAATGTTGGAGAACGTCTGGTTGACGTCAGTGTCTTACGCACCGACGCGAGCGGTCGTGCAGCGTTGATCGCTCTTGAAGGGAATCGCCGCGTAACAATCAGGGGCTGGGACTTCAAGATCATCATTGGTCGCGCGCTTGGCTGGAACTTACTGAAGAGTTCGCATTTTGAAATTACGCGTTCAGCTTCGAGTTTTGTTTTTCGTGGTCGAGGGTTTGGGCACGGGCTCGGACTTTGTCAGGAGGGGGCGCACGTCATGGCGGAGCGCGGCGCAGATTACCGGCAAATTCTGACGAAGTATTTTCCCTCGACGCACGTTGCAAATAGCAACGGAACTTCGTCGGCTGACCTCCTCTGGACCAGTAAACTCGAGTCTCCCATAGCTCAACCCAGTTCTTACACAATAATTCCTCGCGATACTGTGCCTCGACTCACTCTTCGCAGCGAAGACTTTCGCATTAACTATCCAGCCACCGTTAACCAGCGCGATGTTGAAGCGTTGCTCGGTTTGCTTCAGGCAAGTCGCAAGTCACTACTTGGGCGTGTTGCCGCCGCCGGAATCAAAGTTCAGTTCCCTGTTCTTGAAATTGTTGTAAATGAAACGACCGGCGATTTTGTTGGCCGAACAGGTCTACCAATCTGGGCCGCTGCCGCTACGCGAGGAAACAAGATTGAGCTTCAACCACTTGAAACGCTGAAGCGCCGCGGAATTCTCGAAACAACCGTGCGCCATGAACTCGTACATACTACGATTGATCTTGTAAGCCGCGGCCGTGCGCCACGCTGGCTGGCAGAAGGATTTGCGTTACACCTGGCGGGCGAGGGTCGATTGGTCGCGCGCTACGAGCCGCGGAAGCGGATGACGGCAGCCGAAATTGACAGGCAGCTTGGCCACTCGACCTGGACGGTGTCAGCCAATGAAATGCGCACGGTCTACGGCGCGGCCTACGGCGAAGTCAGACGACTGGTCAAAAACGAAGGCGAAGCTAATGTTTGGAAGCGATTGGCAAAGTGAGAGCGATATCTACAACGTCTTCACTGGGACCACGGGCGTTCTGCCGGCCAACCATCGCCACAGCCTGATCAATCCAAGGTATACTCGCGCTAGCTAGCTGGTTCTGGCGCGACGCGGGTTTGAGTGGAGCGGATTGAATTTCAGACCTGACCTATATCTAAGAACTTTCAATTACTCACATGAAGATCTTCAAACAGATTAATCCTCTAATCGGCTGTGTCGTTGCGCTTGTCATGCTGGCAACGCCACTGCTCGCGCAGCAGCGTCGCAACGCACCGAGGAAACCGGCGGTTCCGGAACCGGCGCCAACCTTCGACTCCCTGCTCGCTGCCGACAGCTACAAAGTCTATTGCGAAATTAGAGGCATCGGCGGACTGGTTCGTTCATCTGCGGTCAACGATCTGCTTGATCCGATAATGAAGCTTGGGGGTCCACCAAAAGAATTCAAGACAGTTGTGAAGTGGCTTAATGCGCACGCGGACGTACTGGCCGGCTCGCGCATGATGGTGGCTGGTTGGTCGTCCAGACCGAATTTGCCAAACGTTCTGATTGCCATCGAGTTCTCTTCTCCCGAAGAAGCGAAGAAGTTTTACCCGGAGTTGCGCGACTTTCTGCCTAAAATCTTGCCAACGCCTACGCCACCTCCATCACCTACGCCAACTACAGTTCCCGCTGCCGCTGTTTCTGCCAACCGATCAGAAACACAAGCAAGAACGGAACTGGTGGCGTCATCAGGGACGGCGACGCAAAACATCGGCACAGTTGCGGAAAAGGAACCCGAGCCAAGTCTGCCACCTTATCAAATGAAACAAGCCGGCTCGCTTGTTCTTATTAGCGACACCGCTTTTACATTCCGAAATCTTAGACCTCGAGGCAGCAAGGCGCTCGAAGAAGATCAGAACTTCCTGCTGGCGCGAAATCGGTTTGCGTCTGAATCGCTTTTTCTGTACGTCGATCTGAAGTCGATTGAAAAGGCAGAGAGGGAGCAAAGGGAAAAGTGGGAAGAGGAAGCGCAGAAGCGAGCCGAAGCGGAAGCAGCCGCTGCACCAAAAACAGAGGAACCGGTAACGGTGACGACGGACCCGGAGATGACACAGGTGCCAGTCGAGGAACAGCCGATGCCGCCGCCTGAGCCATCTCCTTATGAGCAACCGACTGTGATAATGGGGACAGCGGTGCCGCCGGCCACAGATTCGGGCACTCTATCTGCTGGACCCGAACCCCATCCCGATGACCTTCCGTCGTTCTCTTCGCTCTACAGCATACTTTTTGGAGGCGAAAGCAAATGGCCTGAAGCCGTTGGCGCGGCGCTGGTTTTTGAAGGCGATGCTTACGTTGTGCGCACTTTGATAATCAACAGCGCCGAAAACAAAGGTGTGGCGATTCCTTTTGTGCCGAACCTTGTCTCCGGACCTGCGATGACGCCGGAGTCTCCCAACATATTTCCTGCCGACGTGGATCTGTTCGCAACCGTGTCGCTCGACTATCCCCAAATTTACGATGGAATATTGAAAGCGTTGGCCGGCATTGATGAGCAGCAGAAAAACTATCGCGGGCCATATGGACGCCGGACTGCGAATAGCGGTCAACCGGAAACTTTCTTTGCTTATTATGAAAAGAAGTTTGGACTAAAAATTAAGGACGACCTGTTGCCGCTACTCGGCAACGAACTGGCGCTGGCGCTGCCCAAAAAAGCAAAGAAAGCTACAAACGAGACCGCTACGAACCCAAAGGTGAATCCGGCTACAGGAGAAGCCGCGCAACAAGAGGCGGCTACTGGTCCTAATGCCGGCCCGAACCCGTTGATCGCCATCGCAATAAAGGATCGTGAAGCAGTTGGACGACTAATTCCAAAGATTATTGAGGGCTTCGGGCTAAAGGGGGCGAGCCTGCTGGCGCAAACGGAGAAACGGGACGGTACCGAAATCGTTTCCTACGCCGGAGCTTTTTCTTACGCATTTGTAGGTGATTTCCTTGTGTTATCGCCCGACCCAGCCGAAACGCGACATGTCGTCGACGCCTATCTGAACCACCAAACCCTTTCCTCAGATAGTCATTTTAGAAACTACACCCACTGGCAACCGCGGCAGGTGCTCGGGCAGGTTTACGTGGCACCTGGCCTGGTAGAGGAATATACCGTTGGCAGCAGTAGGTCCGGCGCTGCCCTCGACAAGGTCAATGCTTTCTTTTCCGGCGTGAACCCGGTGATCGATCCTCTTACCTATTCACTTTCCAACGATGGGCTGGGCCCGTTACACGAACTACACATGCCAAAAAATCTGCTTCAGGTGCTCGTGGCGGAAATGTCAGTCGGAGCAAACGAAGCATTGCCGTCGAGCAATGAAGCGGTCGCTCGAAGCATCATGCACACTCTGGCCAACGCTGAGGCAACTTTCAAATCAACTGAAGGGAATAATAGTTACGGCACGGTTGACCAGCTCGTATCAGCCGGCTTACTCAGCAAGGAAGTGTTGGACAAGTACGGTTACAGGATTGAAGTATCGGCCTCACCGGATAAGTTTCAGATAACTGCTGTTCCCATCGAGTATGGCACGACCGGAAAGCTTTCTTTTTTCATTGACGAGAGTCAGATCCTGCGCGGCGGCGATCATGGTGGCGGCGCGGCAACCGTAGACGATCAACCAATCTAAGCACACGACTGTTCGTGTCTGGTGCTACAGGGATTTTTCATTGGAATGATGACCCTGATCTTCCTTCTTTTGCTAAACATTCCATGTTCCTCAATTAATGCTGCTGGGGTCGTTCGATTGAGCGCAGGAAATCTGAATAACAGTATAGGTCTTTTTTAGTCGCCTGATTTCTCGATCCTGGTTCTCAAGCAGCTCGGCATAGTCGGCGGGAGGATTTCCCCAGCAGCCTATGAGACTGTAGAAACGGATCTTCCTACCCCTTCCATCAACCAGGCTTCCTTTTTTGCAGCGCGCCTTAAGCTGCAGCAACCTCATTCTTACGGTCAGGTTCTTCTTAGGAGACCGGTTAGCTCTGCCCCGGTCGAGAACGACCACATTGTCGAGATCAATTTCGGACGGCAAACATGAGGAGACTCGAGCTTCTGATGACGGAGCCATGGTGGTAGATTTTTCCGGAGGCTGGAGAACGGGATCGTACGGGCGGCGCTTGCGAGGTGTTTGAGGACTTGTTCGAGGCGCGTCAGGTTCCAGAGACCTTGGTTGCATCGCCTCGCTGAGAAGCGGTCGGAAGAAGTTCTCCGACTTTACAGCCTGCGCCGTAGCGCTCGGGGAAATTGATGCTAAACAAAAAAACGCGAGTCCTCGAAGCTGATACATTTTTTACCTCCAGGCAAAGAACGCTTCCCAGCCGTCATCTTGCGGCTCTGCCAGTTTTTAGTTTGCGGATTTTCGCAAATTTCTCTTTATGAACTCCAGGAAAAACTATCAAACCTTCAAGGTGCTTTGCGATTCTGATGCTTGACGAAAAGCACGGACAACAACTATTTTATGTGCGCTATCTGAACGAGAGCGTCGGGAACCACCCCAGGGTTCACGACGTCCTTCCTTGCCAAAACGTCAATGGAATTAGTGGAGACTGTCTGGAGTCTCTGTCATGTTCCGAATCGAAGTCTGCGACTAACTTATAGCAGTCACAATCCAAGAACCGCGGCAACGATCCAACCAATCAAGGAGAAGTTTCATGGGGTCCTATAAGAAGACATCGCTGCTGGTCATCGCGAGCATAGCACTGCTCGTTTTTGTCATCATCCTTCTCGCGCGTTTCAGAACCGACTCAGTACCTGCGCCCGCCGAGCGAGCGAAGATTGAAGCGCAAATTGGAAAGCCGACGGGCGAACCCGAAGTTGTTGCGAAGTCCCCGGAAGCGAAAGTTGATCAAGCGTCTACCCGCGTCAAGATCGTGCGCTCTTATAAGTCAAAAGAGAAGCAAGCATCTGATTCCGACGATGAAGGCGAAACTGAACTGGTTCTGAAACGGAATGGAAAGGAAGTTCGCATCAAGCAGGACGCTGACCACCGGCCCGGAGTTCGCACCGATGAGCCCGCGGAAGCCATGCAAGCGTATTTGCAGAAGCGCCTGCCAAAAGGTGCAACGGAACTACCGGTGGAGCGGTATTTTACGGCCCGCGAAAAAATAAGAAACATGCAGCAGTTTTCAACGCCCGGGAATCAACTGATGCCCCCCGAATCTATTATGGAAAAGGATCGCAACTCACCGGCTGACCAACTTATTGGTTGGACGGAGCTGGGTCCGGGCAACGTAGGCGGTCGAACGCGAGCGCTTATTATCAACCCGACCAACGCCAGCATTATGTATTCGGCTGGCGTTGCGGGCGGTGTCTGGAAAACCACGGATGGGGGAGCAAGCTGGGTCGCACTCGACGACTTCATGGCGAACATCGCTGTTACCTGCCTCGCCTTCGAGCCGGGCAACCCGAGCGTCATTTATGCAGGTACAGGCGAAGGATTTTTCAACGGTGATGCCGTTCGCGGCGCGGGCATCTTCAAGTCCATAAACGCCGGCGGCTTCTGGACGCGTCTTCCTTTCACGGCCGACAACGTCGACTTTCAATTCGTCAACGACATCGTTGTCAGCAACGTCAATGTGCAGCACCTCTACGCCGCAACTCGCTCGGGCGTCCTGCGCTCGCTCGACGGCGGCACGACCTGGTCGCTGGTTTTGAACGTTCCTACCATCGCTGGCAGCACAACAGGTGTGCGTGGCGCGATGGATCTGGTGATGCGCACCGACCAGGCGACCGATTACATTTTTGCCGCGGCGGGCACGGCCTTCAGCGCAGGCGAACCACAATCGCACATCTTCCGCAACACCGACGCGGGCGGCGCAGGGACGTGGGACGACGTCTATACCGAGGCCACCATGGGACGCACGTCGCTTGCCATCGCGCCCTCAAATCAGAACGTCATTTACGCGTTGTCGGACAGCTCCGAAGCAGGAAACTACAATCTCGGCCTACTCGGCGTCTTCCGCTCCGCTAGTTCAGGTGACGTCGGATCGTGGACCACCCAGGTGCGCAATACGAGCGCCAACAAACAGGATACGCTGCTGCTCTCCAACCCGATTAATGCCGCACTCGTCGAGTGCGGCTTCGGCGCCTCCAACCAGTTCCTCAATCAGGGTTGGTACGACAACGTGATCGCTGTCGATCCCACCGATGCAGACAAAGTTTGGGTTGGCGGCATAGACACCTGGCGCTCCGACAACGCCGGCGTCAACTGGGGCGTCTCGTCCTACTGGTGGTTCCAGGGCAACGGCACGCCGCCCAACAACGGCGACCCGCAACTCGTACACGCTGACAACCACGTCATAGTATTTCACCCGAACTACAACGGCGATAATAACCAGACCATGTTCGTTGGTGACGATGGCGGCATCTACAAAACAGATAACGCCAAAACCGGAAACGTAGGCTATGTGGGTGGGATTACGCCATCGGGTGGAACCATTACGGCGACCAGCCCCATCTGCGGCAATGAATTCACACCGGGCGGGTTCTTTACGGTGCCTTCACCAGTCATATGGGGACCGCTCAACAATAAGTTCGCAGTAACGCAGTTCTACCACGGCGCCGTCTATCCAGACGGCATGACCTATTTCGGAGGCACACAGGACAACGGCACCAACCGTGGCATCGATGCCGCCGGCGCCAACTCCTGGGAACGCATTCTCGGAGGCGACGGAGGTTATGTGGCGGTCGATCCCTCGAATACGAATGTGCTCTACGCCGAGAACACCGGCAATACGTTCCAGAAGTCAACTAATGGTGGAGCGAGTTTCGCGGCAGCCCGCACCGGCATCGCCGGAGACACCTTCCCCTTTACATCTGTTTTCCGAATCGATCCGAACAACTCCGCGCGCTTGTGGTACGCGGGCCGCTTCATGTGGCGCACGGACAACTCCGCCGGCGTTTGGACACGCACGAGCAACACGCAGCAGACTGGCGGCTCGATTACGGCAATCGCAATTGCGACTGGAGACTCAGACACTGTCATCGACGGCGCTGCCTCGGGCCAGATACGCCGCACTACAGTAGGGACAACCGCGACCTCAGCGAGTCCATTAGCCACGACCTGGTTGCAGTCGTTCACACCGCGTGGCAATGGCTTCGGTGGCATCTCATGGGTCGAGTATGCTTCAACAAACAAGTTAATTGTCTACGCCACAGTCTCGAACTTTAACTCTGCCTCAAGTGGCAATGGCTTTGGCCACGTTTTCAAGTCAAGCGACGGCGGTGCCACGTGGGCGCTTGCGGACGGCAATCAAACGCCAGCTAACCCGAACGCGATACCCGACATCCCGGCGCATAGCATAGCCATTGACCAGACGAACGCTAACCGCGTTTATGTCGGGACTGATCTCGGCATTTTTGTAACCCTCGATGGCGGTGCCAATTGGTTGAAGGAAACGGGGTTTCCGAATGTAGTTACCGAGACGTTGACTTTAAACCAGGTATCCGGTCAACCGTTCCTTTTTGCATTCACGCATGGTCGGGGTGTGTTTCGCGCAATGGTCACAGCACCAACGGCGGCGCCGGCTAACATCAGCGGCAAGATAGCAACGAGCGACGGTCAGGCACTTGCCGGTGTTTCGGTAAGCCTCAGCGGGGGCAAAGTCGACCGGACAATTACCGACAGCAACGGTGAATATCGCTTCAATAATCTGGAGGTGGGACAGTTCTACACCGTTACCCCAACGCTGGTGAACTACCACTTCGGTCCTGAGAGCCAGGCCTTCTCGCTGCTCGCGAATACGACCGAAGCGACGTTCACTGCAACCCGCGACACCGTTATCAGCGGCAACCCCATAGACACCGCCGATTACTTTGTGCGCCAGCACTACGTTGATTTCCTGGGACGCGAGCCTGACGAAAGTGGGTTCAATTTCTGGAGCGATCAGATAACGTCATGCGGCTCCGATGCTGCCTGCCGTGAGCGGCGCACCATTAACGTTTCCGCGGCCTACTTCCTGTCCATTGAGTTTCAACGGACAGGCGGACTGGTTGACGGGCTATACCGGGCCAGCTATGGACGACGTCCAATGTATACGGAGTTCATGCCTGACACAGCGGTGGTGGCGCGCAACGTCATCGTCGGACAATCAAACTGGGCGCAGATCCTGGAAGAGAACGAACGAGCGTTTGTCGATGCCTGGGTGCAGCGGGCGGCGTTCCAGTCAGTCTATGGAGGTTTGACCAACGCCGGTTACGTTGATGCGCTGATCAGCAACACGAGAGTTAGCTTCAGCCAGAGCGAGCGAGACGCGCTGGTGAATGAGTTGAGCAGCGGGTCAACTCGTGCTGACGTGTTACGGCAAATCGCCGAGAACGAACGGTTCGTGGCGGCAAAACGCAACGAGTCGTTTGTGATGATGCAATACTTCGGTTACTTGCGCCGTGAACCGGATGCGGATGGTTATGCATTCTGGCTCAACAAGCTGAACCAGTTTAATGGCAACTTCGAACAAGCGGAGATGGTCAAGGCATTCATCGTCTCGGGTGAATACCGAAGCCGCTTCCAGTGAAGACGTGAGGGTTTTCCTTGGGAAAATCCGAAGCGACTTATCTAAGGCAGATGAGAAAGGGCACGATCAGCGTCGTGCCCTTTCTCGTCATAGATTATCAATGTGGACCGGTTCTACAGGCTCCGCTAGTTCAAATCCAAACACGCGCGAATAAAAGTAGAGTTCGCCATCCAGTGCGCGCTTGATATTCTTCGCCTGGCGAAATCCGTGTTGCTCGCCTTCGAATGGCAGATACGCAACGGGAATCCCTTTCGCGCGCAACGCCTCAACCATCGTCTCCGCCTGATTCGGCGGCACAACTTTGTCCTCGAGTCCCTGAAAGAAGATCACGGGACAAGACAATTGTTCGGTGAAGTTGATCGGTGAGCGCGCGACATAAACGGCACGCTTTTCGGGATATGGTCCCATGAATCCATCCAGATACCGCGACTCAAATTTGTGCGTTTCTTTTGCGAGCGCTTCAGCATCGCTGACGCCGTAATGGCTGGCGCCGGCGCTGAATGTGTCACGGAAAGTCAAAGCACAAAGCGTCGTGTAGCCGCCCGCGCTGCCGCCGGTAATCATCAGGCGATCGCCATCGACTTCCCCCTGCGCAACCAGATAACGCGCACCGTTTGCACAGTCGTCGACGTCAACGATTCCCCACTTGCCCTTCAGTCTCTCCCGATACGCTCGCCCAAATCCGGTGCTGCCGCCATAGTTCACGTCCAACACAGCGATGCCCCGGCTGGTCCAGTACTGAATTCCCAGAGTCATTGCAGTGGCCGCTGACGACGTTGGGCCACCGTGACTTTCGACTAAGAGCGGTGGACGTTCACCCTCGCGCGCGCAATATTCAGCGTTCTTTGGTGCGTAATAGAATCCGTAAGCGGTCAGTCCATCTTCCGTCGGAAATCCCACTGCGCGTGGACTGGAGAGATAAGCCGCGTCAATCTCGAGACTGCTGGAACGGCGCACCACCTCGAAGGCTCTTTTCTCAAAGTCGAACTTTACGATCGCTGCTGCTTCAGCTGAGGAGCCGGCTCGCATCACCGCCATCCCCGGGGCGGCGCGCACAAACCGAATGTCGGTGTACGGGCAATCTATTGGTTCAAACTCTTTCGTGCGCGTATCGATTAGCGCGAGCCGCGAGACTCCGTTCTCAATGTAAGAGCAAACTATCCGCTCAGCTGATTCGAAAGCATAAGTTGACAAGCCAAATACCCATTGCGGCACTCCAAACTCAGCTTCCATTTCACAGACTATTTCAACTAGTCCTCCCGAATTGATGCGGTAAAGATTCCACCAACCATTGCGATCGGAAACAAAATAAAGCTCGCCATCAGGAGACCATTCCGGCTGGAATATCGACTCCACCACACCGCCGGCCAGACGCTGGCTGGTAGCCAATAGTCCGTTGTCGTCAAATGTTCCAACCCAAAGTTCGGTGCCATCCCAGGGCATGTTGGGATGGTTCCAGGTCAGCCATGCCAGTTTAGAACCGTCCGGACTTAATCGCGGTGATGAGTAAAAATCGTTCCCGGAGATCAACACTCGCCCGGCGGTTCCGTCAGCAGCAAGGTTGAGACTGACCAGACTGTTCACCGCTTCACGGCCGGCTACGCTGTGATCTTCCCTGACGCAAAGTAAACGTCCGCGCGACTTATCAATTATTGGATCGGCGTAACGCATATCAGCGACGGGCGTGATCGGTTCTGGTGGTGTCCCCCCTATCGACGCGTAAAGACGTTGGTCCGCAAAATTGGAGAAGTAAACTGTGCTGTCTCGGACCGCATAATCCCCACCGCCATACTCGTGCACCCGTGTACGCGCGTTGAGAGGCGCTGGGTTAATGTCACGTGTTTCTCCTGATGCTTCCCGCCTCACGATCACGTTGCGGCCGCCCTCGGTGGGACGCATTTCAACCCAGTAAAGGTCAGGCCCGTCAATCATGGGTTGGGAAAGACCAATCGATCCACTCACGATTAAGTCAGATGTTATCGGCGACTTCCACGAACCGTACGGTGCTACGCGAGGGTGGGACATAAGGACTTCTCTCCGGTTTTCTCGGTGTTTTCGAATTTTCAAGACCAAGTCTACCCGCGTGCCCTGGCCGAGACCAACTTACACTCGCTGAGATCATTGGAGCCCGAAAGGGTTTGGGAAGCTTTTGTTACAGTGTCGTGAAGTCTTTGCAAGGATACTGCAACCACCGTCAAGTGGGGCGAGCCTAATATGCCGCATCGTTAATTCTCCATGGGAGAACTGAGATAAAGGCAAGGACGCCGGTCTTGGGGGAGGTCGGCGTCCATGGTCTTTTTGGGCGTTGTTTTTCCTGAGATACCTTTTTCCAACCTCATTTTCTTACGCCGCAGCGATTGCTTCTTGCTAAAGGAAATCATTTAACGAGCCTGCGAAGCTGCCGGGGAGAGTGCTATCCCCAGGCGATGGCGAAGCCGAGCCTGGGGTGACCACCCCTAATTTTTTAGAGAGCCTGCGAAGCTGGCGACAGATCGTAGTCGGGGTAGTGATGTGAAAAACCTTGGATCCGAACGTTTCATCTGTCGCCCACTTCGTGGGCTGAGGCGTGTGTTGGGTTCGGTTCCCCAGGCTCGGCTTCGCCATCGCCTGGGGCTAGCACTCTCTCCGCCAGCTTCGCAGGCTGGTTGAATGGTTTGTTCCGGCCGACGATTGGTTGCGCCTAAGTCTGATTTGTTAGCCACATAACTTTGCACTCTGCAGATCACCCCTCTGAATCTCGTTGACTAACTTTCGAAACGACATCACAATTCGGCACGTACTCGAACTCAATCTGAAAGGTCTCTCGCCATGCGCCGACTGCTCGTTAGCTTCATAGCCCTGGGCTTGTTGCTGGTTTCAGTTCCACAGCTCCGGTCTCAAACGCAGACATTTCACCCGGTTGTTCGCGGCAGGCGCGGCGTAGTTGCCGGTGGACATCCGCTATCAGTTGAGGCCGGCTTACGGATCCTCCAGCACGGCGGAAATGCGGTCGATGCGGGCGTGGCAACAATACTGGCTGCTTCAGTCATTGAGTTTTCTCATTTTTCTTTCGGTGGCGAGGTGCCAATTCTGATCAAACTTCGGGACGGCAATTCGACCGTTAGGAAGGGCTCTCAAACCAACGGCGTGGTCGTGATCGAAGGGATGGGCCAGGCGCCTATGAAAGCGACACGCGAGTTCTTCGCCAACCGCGCCACCGAAAAAGATCAGAGCACCGCTCCAGATTCCGCTCGAGCGCAACGTAATGTAGAGATGGCGACGATGGCCGGTGCCAGGTCAGGTTTGATTCCCTCCACCGGGCCTCTGGCAGCGACAGTCCCGGCAGTGCTTGACGCTTGTGTTACCGCGCTTGATCAGTTCGGCACTAAATCACTCGCCGAAGTCATGCAACCTGCAATAGAGCTGGCCGACGGTTTTCCCATTGATGAGTTACGCGTTCAATACATCAAGACGCGGGCGCCGATCTTTTCGCAGTGGCCGGACGCCAAACGCATTTTTCTGCCGAACAGCGCAGTGCCGAAGGTTGGCGACATTTTTGTGCAGGCAGATCTGGCGCGTACGCTACGCGCAATTGTTGCCGCCGAACGAAGCGGCGCGGTCAAAAGTCGTCATGCAGGACTGGTGCGCGCGCGCGACTATTTTTACCAGGGTCCCATAGCCCGCCGCATTGGCGACTACATGCAACATAACGGCGGATTGATCGCAGCGGAAGACTTCGCCCGCTTTCACGCGCGAGTCGGCTTGCCAGTAAAGGCGGATTACCACGGCTACGAAATTTACAAGGCAGGCTTTTGGACGCAGGGACCAGCGCTGGTCGAAACTCTGAATCTGTTGGATGGTTACGACCTCAAGGCGATGGGTCATAACTCGTCTGACTACATTCACACGCTTACCGAGTCGCTCAAGCTCGCGCTTGCCGATCGCGATCGCTATTACGGTGATCCTGATTTCACAAAGATTCCCACCGCAGAATTGCTGTCGAAAGACTATGCCACTCTACGGCGCCCGCTAATCGAAAAAGATCGCGCTTCACTGGCACAACAACCCGGCGACCCGCAAAACATGAAGCCTATACTCGCGACTGTGAGCGAACCCGTTGGTCGAGTCTCTACCGTTCCCATTCTCGAACGGGCCAACGACACGACCTGCGTCAACGTAATCGACAAAGACGGAAATCTTTTCAGCGCTACTCCCAGCGGCGCCTGGTTGCCGGCAGTGGTTGCCGGCGACACCGGCGTATTGATGGGCCAGCGCTTGCAGTCAGCGCTCACCGATCCGAAAAGTCCAAACGTGGTCGCTCCAGGTAAGCGCCCACGCATTACGCTTACTCCTACGCTGGTGCTGCGGGCCGGCGAGCCATTCATGGTCCTCAGTACGCCGGGAGGCGACAACCAGGATCAGGCCCTGCTCCAGGTTTTACTAAACATTATTGAGTTTGGCATGAACCCGCAGGAGGCTGTGGAAGCAGCGCGCTTCGACACGCAACACTACGTCAGCTCGTTTGACGATCATGAATTCCTGCCCGGTTCGTTGAACGTAGAATCGCGGATCGATGAAAAGACAATCTCTGAACTAAAGGCGCGTGGCCATAAAGTGACTGTGCAATCCGCCTGGGGAACTCTTTCTTCGCCAACTGTGATTATCTATAACGCACAAAGCGGAGTTTCATCCGCAGGCGCCGATCCGCGCCGAGGACGTTACGCCGTGGCCTGGTAGAACGTCCATTCCCGGTCCGTCCTGGTCAAGTTTCTTGATGGAGTCTTTCGGGGTTCAGGAGGATGAATTGAAATGGCTGACAAGCTCTTCCGCATAATTCTGCAGGTCGACGATTTGGACAAGGCTGCTGATTTTTATGCCAGGCTGCTTGACGATCCCGGCAGACGCATTCCGCGAGCTTCACGACACTACATCGATTGCGGTCCGGTAATTCTGGCACTCGTCGATGTCACCGCGGGTGGCGAACAAGCGAAACCACTCCCCGACTACATTTACTTCGCGGTAGGCAACCTCGAGAAAGTTTATTCTCGCGCTACTCAATTGAACTGCCTTTCTTCGGCGGATGTTCATGGCGCCAGCGCCGGCGAAATCGTGGTGCGACCGTGGGGCGAGCGTTCCTTCTATGTCGCCGACCCCTGGGGCAACGGGCTTTGTTTCGTCGACGAGAATACGCTCTTCACCGGGCGTTAACGGCTTAATCAAGAAGACACCTTGCTACCCCCAATAACGAACCAGAAAAGGAACAGACCTGCGCAACCTCGCGTGTGCTTCAAGGCATGTTTGGCCTTCGCCGGTATTTTGTTTGTGGTCAATGGCGCACAGGCAGCTCCCTGCGCGCAAGTTAAGGCGCAACCCGACGTCTGGGTAACGGCCAGGGTCAATGCGCTCGTGCAAGCAGCGCGCAACGCGTTTGAGACTGACAGAGCGCTGCCCGTTTATGAAAAGGTGCTTGATGGAATCG
>Ga0070697_100000767_pt1 | contig 24006 bp, 22 predicted proteins | sample KBSK1501metaG_FD_65475 | JGI IMG/M metagenome (GOLD analysis project Ga0070697, IMG submission 65475) | Corn, switchgrass and miscanthus rhizosphere microbial communities from Kellogg Biological Station, Michigan, USA - KBS K1-50-1 metaG | ecosystem: Host-associated > Plants > Roots >... | reverse complement strand
CATTGCTCGCGCAGCAGCGGATCGACAGGCTCACGCTTGAGTCCCGGCTCAAAATGTAACGGGGACGGACATTCAGGACAACTTACGGGTGTTCATGTGCCAAGTAACCGAAGTAACGTAGCGACCGAGTTTGGGATCGACTGAACCAAGAAGAACCCCGTCAAAAAGGCCCAAGTCGTCCCGTTAAGAAAGGTTCACAATGGAACGCGGCAAGGTGGAGATTGGGGCGGAGATCCTGCTTAGGATCAGCGGGAGTTTGTGAAGAGTATTGAATCGCTGCTGAGGGTGGAAGAGGGCCAGAAGTGAGGGCCATCCGTGCGCGCCATTATATTCCTAACGAAGGGCGGTGCAGCGGATCGCGACGATTCAGGGCCGATTGTTTGAATGCAATGCCCAGCGAGGGGCTGGTGGTGTACAAAGGGCTGAACTCAACAGGAACGGCCTCTTAGGCACTACTTGCTTTGAGGATTGTGAGCGAACGTGAAGCGGAGCCTGGTCCTGTCCAGTCCGGATGGTGCGGCGTGCTGGTTCCATCGGAACCGCGATGCACCAGCGCGTGACATCCGCCGCAGAGAGCAATCAGGTTTTCCTCGGAATCATCGCCGCCCTGGCTGCGAAATTCCTTGTGGTGAACCTCCAGATTTGACCTGGCCCCACAACTTTGGAATCTTCAGCCATCCCGGCGCAGCACCACACGCGAGGCTGTTTGGGTGGAATCCGTCAAAATCCCCAGGTCTCGATCGCGAGACGTGCGGCCCCTCTCCACTTCCCGCTTGAACTGATCCTTTGGCAGTGCGCGCTTTCTGCAGCCAGGTTGCACAGTCGAACTCGTGACCATCCCTCCTGGCCACTTTCGCCAACTCTAGTCCCTTCGTCTAGCCCCTTCCTTCAGTTCCCTTCTCGCCTGCGGTCCTGCGGTGGCAGGTGTTCATGGATCGAGATCAGCTAGTAAGCCTACCGCCTCGACTCCGGGAACCGCCAGAAACTCGTCGAAGGACTTCAGTTTCTCCAGCCGCCAGTAGGTGCCCGCCCGCACTTCGCAGAGATACCGGCAAGCATTGCTTCGTGCGATCGGACTCAGAAGGAATTGCCCTGCACAGTCAGGCAACCTCCGTAAAGATGTACTCGTGCTGGCCATCACGTATGATCAGTACCCGCTTGCCGGCACGTTCGCCCACCACGAATTCGAACCCGTCATTGGTGGGATCGATCGTGATGAACGAAATCGTGCCATCGTCATTCTTCCGCGATGCCACCGTGCTTTTCCACTCGCCGAAATCGAATGTGGTTAATCCGTCCTGGTTCAGCACGGCAAGCTCACCGAGTTCCTTACTGGAATACCGCTTCGCCAGACCAGTCACTAGCGCCGGTGCGGCAGGCACTACGAGTCGTTCCCGATCTTTGGCAAGGGCTGCTTTATGGCGTGCTGCCTGGGCCGCAACGTCGCCGGCTGCCTCGAGTTTGCCGTCGAAGACGACCTCCAGCAAGCGACGCCCGAACGGACCCACAAGCATGCCCCCATTATCCGAATTTGTGAGCATGGCGGCGCCAATGCCGGAGTCCGGCAGAAAGTAAAGGTTACTTTTGAAGCCCGCCATGCTGCCGCCGTGACTCACAACCGGAATTCCGTATCTGCGGTCTACGATCAAGCCCATCCCATAACTCGCGTCCTCGCCGAGGGCAGTCTGCGGCGCACGGCGTTCCAGCAAATTTTCCGCCGAAACCAACTGCTTGCCGTTGGGTAGCTTGCCCAGCGCAAGTTCGAGCTGCACGTAACGGATCAGGTCGCCGGCCGAGGTCCACACGCCACCAGCTGGACGGGCCGGCACGACCGCGTAATTGAACGCCATGCTGGCCACCGTGGGCTTGCCATCCACATCGTCCCCGTGCGGGCTCGCATGGTTGCCTGCGAGGGCGCGCGCATAATCAAAGGTCGTCGACTTCATCCCCAGCGGATCGAAAATCTTTTTCTGCATCGCTTCGTCGTAGGCGGCCCCGAGCTCCCGGTTCGGATACACAAGGTGTGCGCCAATGTATCCCGCAGCCGACGCCATCAGATTGCTGTACTGAAAGACCTCGCCAAACTTGCTGGTCGGTTGCATGGTCCCGAGTAAAGCCAGGGTGGACTCCGGCGTTGCATTCTTGAACTCGAATATCCATTCGAGATCCTGCCGGGGAAGCCCGGTGCACGCGCAGATCAGGTTCTTGACCAGAACCTTTTTTGTAGTTTCCGCATCGCCGAGTTTGAAGCTCGGGTAGACGTCGGTTACCGGTTCATCCCACTTCAACTTTTTCTCGTCGACCAGCTCTGACAGCAGCAGCGTCGTCATTCCTTTTGTGTTGGACGCCGCCATGAACACCGTATTTTCGTCCACCCGCTCAGGCTTGCCCAGCTGGCGCACGCCAAACCCGCCCTCATACACGACTTTGCCGCCATCAATGAGCGCCATTGAGGCGCCGGGGATGCCAAGTTCCTGCATCGAGGTTTCAACGAACGCTTTGATCTGAGCGATATGTGCAGCATCCAGCGGTTGCGGCTTACGGCCGGCAAAAGACTCGCGCTGGTAGCCCTTCGGCCGCAAGCTTTCGAAGATCAGCCCAATCGGTGCACCGCGCTTCTCAACTGTCGGTTCACTTCCGTCCAGAATGAACACGGTCCACGTGCTACCGGCCCGCATCGCAACAGCCTGTACAACGGCACGCTCGTTCGGAGAGGTCTCGTAGTCAAACACCTGCCGCTCATCCCAGCCCTCGCGCGCAGGGCGTGGCGTAACCAGCTTAAGCGGCCGCTTCGCCTCAGGTTTGTATGCCGCCCAGCCGGCCGCGACCGCGGCACTGGCATCGGCTGCCTGGGAGTCGACAATGGCAATGTGCGTATCGGCCTCGGGCGGCTCCAGTATGACCAGGTTCTTGTCGGTCACGATCGACCAACCGGAAGGAGCCGTGAAAGTCGCTCCGCCTGGCGTTACCCGCGGCGTATCAGCCGCCACCCGCTCCGGTGCCGATCTTGCTTCTGCCGCCTGCGGTGATGCTGGGGGGTTTGAGGCAGACGTCGCTCGCTGCGCAATGGAGTTGAACGCCAGGAGGGCTACCATAGCGGTTCGATAGACGGACATGTAATTCACCCCGTTTGTGAAGATACGGAAAATTTGCGGAACCAACGATACGCCCAGCGTAACCGACTTGTAAGACACGATAAGCTGAACTTCCGTAGCCTGCAGGCTCTTGGTAGCGACCAGGGCTTTGTAGGTTCAATGAATTACTTCAGAGGCGCGCGTTGACACGGTAGAGGTTTGGGGCTCGAGTCCCCACGTGCCTACCATTCTCTCCCGAGCATTTACGCAATACAGCCGTGATGACAGAATCACTCCACTGAACGGAGCACGTGGCTCGGTGACACCCCCAGTAGCCTCTTCATGTGCATAGCCAAATGGCTCTGGTGAGCAAAGCCGACGTCCAGGGCGATCTGGCTGATTGGCAGCATGCCTTCTCGCAGCAGCAGAGTCGCGCGCTCCACACGGCGGTGAATCACATATTGATGCACTGGTATCCCTGTCGCCTCGCGGAACGTGACTTTAAGGTGCGACGCGCTCATCCCGACCGCGTCCGCAACGGCACGCAGCGAGAGACTAGCGGAGAGGTTCTCTTCGATGTAGGACTGCACTTGACGCAGCTTGTGCCGAGGCATGCCGCCCTCCGCCAATGAACGGCTTCCTGCCACCGAACTGTAGTTCCGCAACAATTGCACGGCCAGCGCCGTGGCCATGCAATCCAAGTACAGACGCCCGCTGGGGTAGCCGTGCTGCGCCTCGGCCAGGAGCGCCCACCCGATGTGCTCGATCTGTGAATCCCGTAGCCGAAACCGGCTGCGGATCTCAATGTGGTCTTCGAAGCCGGACTCTTCGGCAACCTGGCGCAACAGGTCCGCTCCAACCTTGAGCACCAGGGCCGTATCGGCTTCCTTCATCTCCCAACGGGAGGGAATTCCGTCCGGAATAATGTCGATGTCTCCGTGGATGGCAAGACCGGAATGGCTCCGTAGGCCATGCCTGCAGTCCATTCTGACCGGCCTCCCTAGGTGAATTGCGATACGCGGGACATCCAGCTCGGGTACGTCGAGTACGCCGGGGCCATCAGACTGCAAAATCACACGCAATACATCGGACCGCTCCCGGGAGTCCAGAGATCGTACCTGCGTCATTGGCTTGGGTGGAAATGCGAGAGTTGGGGCAATCATTTTGCTGTTCACCTCACGCTGAGAGACCGTTCAGCCATCTTGACGATCCCGGCTTTGGTCGGAAGCACCGCCGCGAGCGGCTTCCACGGTTGCAGCAGCCGAGGTGGAGATAGGATGCTTCGCCCCCGAGGTGTTCGTCGCAGAATACATATTTAACCACTTTATGTTCGTCTTTGATTCGGGTAGCCGGATGTATTCCAGGGCCAGCCCGACTCAGTGGCACAGGTTTTCCTCCGAACCTGCTCAAAATTGTCCGATTTTGCGCGGCGTTCCAGCGTGACGAGACTAGCATCGCCAATAATAGGTGACTCTGCACGTTCCGGCACCTGTGATGAAGAATCCAGACGCGGACTCTGTACCCGTGAGTGTTATGGGTTATCGAATTCGCCATTGCGTGGAATGTCCGAAGTGCCTCACTCGATATTTGGTCGCTTGCAGTCCCTACCGCAACGGGTCTTACCTCGTTCCCACTATAGCTGGCTCACGGGAGGAATACACGCTGTATTGCTCCTGCGGGAGATCAGCAATCGCCAGATGGAGGTGGGGCGAGGTGAAAACTTATGAAGTCTCGAAAATAGCCTATGATCGCGGTTACGGCACACCCGACGAAGTCTTTCCTGTTAGACGACCAGCCACTTCAGCCAGTGGGCGCCAGGGCATAGGTTGTTGGCTGTGATGGTAGATGTGGCGGACGAAGAAGGTGCTGATTGCGACCGGGACTTAGACCCGTAACCGGGGGGTGATCACGTACCCCGGCCAATAATCATTGACTGCAACTCCTCTTAAACTGTACAGTTCAGATAGCTGAAATGGAGAGTTTGTGGCCGCCACAACCCCTGGCAAGAACGGCACCATAGTGGTTTCTGCTTTGCGCGCCCGCGCGAATTTCGGCAAGCTTCTGCGCCGCGTCGATGACGAGCGCCGGTCCCTTGTGATCGAGAAGCGCGGGACACCCAAAGCCGTGCTGCTCAGCATCCGTGATTACGTCAAGCTTGCCGCCCCCGAGCCCGAGGTCTTAAGGGTCATCGGTGAAGAGTCGGAGCGGAACGGGACGAGCACATTGACCTCGCGTCAGATTGACCAGATCATAAAGACTTCCCGGTCCCAGAAGCCGAAGCGGTAATGCTTCCGCTCCGTCTCGTAATCGATACAAATATCCTGATTTCCGCAGCAATTAAGCCAGCAGGGCTGCAGCGCACTGTTTTGCTGCTCGCCATTACCCGACCGGCCCGCTTATATGTGTCCCGACCCATCCTGGAGGAATACAGCGAAGTCCTTGGCCGTCCGGAACTGCGAATTCGCAAGGGTCTCAGGCAGCAATTGCTGCAGCTCATCAAAAACCACAGCTATTCGGTCGTCCCGACCCGCCGCCTGGATGTCACAAGCGACCCCGACGACAACATGTTCCTTGAGTGCGCCGATGCTGCCCGTGCGGACTATCTAGTCACGGGCAATCAGAAGCATTTCCCGAGATTCTGGAAGAAAACCAAGATCATAACGACCCGAGAATTCATTGGCCTTACCGCGCCTCATTTAATAAAGTAACGAAGTTCAGCACGCCATATAAAACTTGCTCCCTGCCGGGGGACCGCCAAAGCCCGGTCTGATAGCGGTGAAAAGAACGCCGGCGGAACACCGCGCTCTGAGAAAGGGAAGACGGCAGGAACCAGGATGAAGAATTTGTTCGCCAGGCAGGAATTTGAAGAACCGTGACATGGACTGCAAGGGCACCGTGGGGTCCTCATTGTCGAGGTTTGCCCTGCCACGAAGTCCGCGCAGATCATGTCCAGACAGTAGCCTCGCGACTTGTCCGTGCCCAGCATCAAAGCCGCCGTCTCAATTGCTGGAGAGACGAAACACTAAAAGGCTGTCTGGAAGCCGGCCTCTTGCGCGGTGAAAATGAACGATGTTCAGGCTCTCGGGTCGTTCCGCAGCGTTTATCTGTGATAACGGTGTGCCTTACAGTGCTATTTCAGCACCTTGGCCGCCTCCATGATCTGCTCGGGCCGCGCCCGTACGCGCAAATCTTCCGTTAGGTTCACCCAGCGGATTACCCCGGAAGAATCCAGCAGGAACTCCGCGGGCCGAGCTATGTTTTGTCCATTGACTCCCGCGCCGGGATGGAGAAGGTCATAGCGGAGAATGACCTCCGCTTTCGGATCAGAGAGGAACGTGTACGTGTATCCCGCCTTCTTGCATAGGTCGCGTGACAATTCGGGCGTGTCCACGCTGATCGCCACGGGACGGACGCCGAGCTTTTCAATTTCTGCCAGGTGCCTTTCGATACCCCGTAACTCGGAGTTACAGAACGGTCACCAATAGCCTCGATAGAAGACGAGGAGCACTCCTTTGGGAGGCGCTTGCGGATTCGCCAGAGGCGTGGAAAGCAGGCTGGAGAGCGAAACCGCTTTGTTGTTCGCATCAAGCAGCACAAACTCGGGAGCCTTATGTCCGATCCGCGGAGCACCGGCAGAAGCTGGCAATTGTCTGGTCTGATAAAAGATCAGGAAGCAGAAGAAGCCCAGGGCGAAAAAGCTGAGGAGGCTTAAGATCGGGCCTGCGATCCTGCCGCGATATTGCGGCGGTTCGCCGTAGGCGCGCTTCAGCCCGAAAAAAAGAAATGCAGCGCCCATCCCGAAAAGCAGGAAGTTCACCCATGGGACGTCGCGCGTAACCGAAAACCTGGCAAATATGAAAAAGTAGCTGGCAAGAGCAATCAGGCAGACTATAAAGCCTGCCCACACATACCAGTTCCATCGGCGCGGCTTCATCGAGGCAGTCCCGGATATTGGCCAACAAAGATGATCTTGTCGACCGGTAGTGCGGCACGTTTCCCTGGATGGGCCACCGAAAACTTATGCATACTGCTCGCTCTTTCGGACCCGCCGGATGCCTAGCCATTGCAAGATAGCAAACGCCAGCACAACTTCAGCCAGGAGGGCTACAACCCACTTCCCACCAGCGCTGAGAGGAATCACCAGGATCAGCGTGTAACTGCCCACTACCCAGACCGCATCCATGATGACCGCAACCCAGGCGTCGGTAATTTTTATTTTCGGACGGCGGGCATTAAGCCATAGAATCGCGGCGTATACGATCAAGCAGACTCCCAGGATAGCTAAGCTGGCCTTATCTGGAAGACCTAGAAACTTTACGAGCCAGCGATTGGCAAACAGAATCGCCCCGCCGGAAACAACTGAGAAAACTGCGTTGCCGGTCAGCGCTTTTTTCAGAAGACCTTGACGTTCTTCTACAGACTGATTCATACATTTTCTCCTTTTTGTTTGGATTTTTCGAGGACTTGTTCGCCGGATGCGGCGTCGATGCGATCAACGATCGCCCGTCGCGCCAGCAGGAATGCGGATTTGTCGTTGAACAACTTGAAAGCCCAATTCGCCTCTTGCACGTAGGCGTGGAGTTCAAATGCCAGCTGAAGCGGATCGACCGAAGCCCTGAGTTGTTTGGCCGATCGGGCGAAGCCGATCTCGTCTTGAAGAGCGACCAGCCAACTTTTGGTGAGGGCCGCAATCTCATCGCGCACCGGGCCGGGACGGCTGTCGAACTCGGCAGATGCGGCGGCGAAAAAACATCCCCCGCGAAACACGATGCTTTCCACGTATCCGATCCAGCTCTCCAACATCGCGCCCAGGCGAGGTAGACCCCGGGGCTGCTGGACCGCCGGCTGCACGACGTACTGGACGAAGATTTGTTTGGCAGCCTCAACCACCGCCAGCTGCAGTTGTTCCTTGGATCCAAAGTGAGCGAACACGCCTGTCTTGCTCATCTGTAACTCGGTCGCGAGCCGCCCGATCGAGAGACCCTCGAGCCCCTCGGCCGAGGCGATATCGGCTGCGAGGCGGAGTATCTCCCGGCGAGTTCTGGTAGCTTGTTCGGTGTGATAGCGAATGAATGGCTTCGTCTTCATAGTACGATCGTACTATATGTAACGATCGTTCTATTTGTCAACAACCGCCTTTTGAGAAATTCGCGCGGGGAGCGGCGGAGTTAGAAAACGAAGCCAACAAGTAGTCTGTCTTCAAATAGATGCTATGCGCGTAAATGCCAAGAACGAGGGTTCGATAAGCATCTACGCGCTCAATCGACGACTTCGTGCACGTGCTCTAGAGATCGGAGGTTCGGCCCGGCCGTAGCGGAGGTCGCGGTCAGTCCCTTGGTTTCGCCTCGAGCGGAGACTTGCTGGCAGAAGGTTTGGAGGTGGCCTCCATTCCGCATGAGGGAGTGGCTGGGCCAAAACCAAGACCCCACCGCTGGGCAGCTGGGCAAAGAGAATGCAAAATGGTTGTGACGATCCGGGATTCGGCATGGCCGCGTAGTTGCAAGTCGGTGGGTGATGGGTATCCGGACCCGCAGCTTATTGCGCTTTTGGAATGGGGTCGAGCAACCTTCCTTCATCTTGACTTTCTATACGGATAGACATATTTATGTATAATGGAAGCATCGGATCGGCCGTAGTATGGGTGGGCTCAAGCCGCAAGAGACCTGCGTGGATTTCCCCGCGAAGTCCGGCGCGACATCGGCCATTGCTCTCTATGCCGCCCAGCAGGGTGAAACCGATCCAGCAGTCAAGCCATTGCGAGGTTTTGGCGGAGGGTCAGTGCTTGAGATAATCGCCCGGTATCGCGGCGACACATGGCGAGCCGTGTACACGGTTCGTTATCCGGAGGCAATCTACGTTCTTCAAGCTTTTCAGAAGAAGTCGAAAAGCGGCATCGCCACTCCAAGAAAGGACGTGGCGCTCATCCACCAGCGGCTAGGTGAGGCAGAGCGGCTTCACCGGGAAAGGCAAAACTAACGTGCCCACAGGAACGAAAAAGCGTGCCGGTTTGAGAGTCGGTGTAGAAAAGAGCAGCGGGAATGTTTTTGCCGACCTCGGTCTACCCCATCCCGAACAGGATCTTCTGAAAGCAAGACTCACGCTGCAGATTTACCGTCTCATTAAAAAGAGCGGTGTCACGCAAGCTGAAGCCGGCAAGGTCCTGGGGATCAAACAACCTCATGTGTCGGCATTGATGCGCAACCGCTCAGGCACCTTTTCTGTGGAACGCCTCATGGACTTTCTCACCGCTCTGGGACAAGACGTCGAGATCACCGTCCGACCTACCCGCAAGCCGCACGGCGAAGTATCCGTAGTCGCGTGAGGGTCTCGCCATCCGATCATGGGGAGTAGGACCCTAACCACGGAGATCGGGCGACATGGGTTACCGTGACCATCAAACTGGACAGCAGAGGAGGAAGCTGCCTCTTTTCGCCGCCGGATTTTGCGAAACGAAGTCAGGTACTCCTATTTTCAAACAGATGATATGCACGTAGATGCCAAGAACCAGGTTTCGACGCATCCACCATCCTGGCCACCTCCGGACGTATTCCCGAGCCCACTCGTAGAATGGAGATTTTCTCTCGGCGGCTCGGATGGAACTCGGTTCAAGCAATGCACAAGAGACGACAAAGAGGATGTGTTGCTTCCCACGGATCGTCGGAGCCGGAAAGGCGACAGATTCCCTGCATTTTTCCCTGTTCGCGGGAAAATGCCGGGCGGGGAATGCGCGCTTTCAGGATCTGATGAGCGGAAGGGCGAGCGGTAAAGAGCAAACCCGAAAAGAGGCGTCGGATTCGAAGAGGCGCAGGAAGTGTTCTCGCACCATACTACCTTGACCAGCGCTCGGATTTACAAGAACAGTACCGGGCGATCGGCTGGGTGGGGGAGCAGTTGTACACCGTCATTTTCGAAGTGCGGGAGGACGAAGAAGGGGAGTTCTACCACCTTGTGACTCTCTGGAAGGCCACCAAGCAGGAGCAGCAACTTTATGGGGAACACTCGTAAACGTCGGAAACCAGAGTCGGCCGAAACCATCGCCCGCCTTGCGGACAAAGGGAGGGATGTATCACGGTTTTTCACCAATAACGGGCGCATGATGGGTCCGATACAGAGGGTGAATGTTGACCTAGCGTCGGGCATGCTGGAAGAACTGGACAGGGCGCCAAAGAGTTGAACATCAGTCGACAAGCGGTAATCAAGACGCTGATACGCCAAGCGCTGGATCAGCAATATCTGGTACGAGGGAGCCCTACCTCTGCTAAGCGGAGGTAGAATCCGTCTACCGGTTGGCCTCGCTTACAGTGACTGTCAGTGGCTTGCGGGGCCGAGGGGGCACCTCCAAGTCGCAATAAGGCTTCTGCTTGGCCAGCGATACTGGGCCGATCCACCTGGACCAGGAGCAGACCGTCCGGAACCCCCCCCGACGGAATCATCTCCACCCTGGCTGCGAAAGGTGGTGAACTTCTAGGTTTGACCTGGTTCCGCAACATTGGCGCTTCCAGCCATCGCGCCGCAGTACCTGTTCCTTGAGTCGTCCGTGTAACTTGGGAGCCAGCTGCTGACGCGGACGTTTGGGCAGAATCGGGTTCACGACGCTTTTTCGTTCACTTCGTGCAGGAAGGCCTGCCGTTGTTCCCCAGGAAGGAATTTGAAGAATCGTGACATGGACTGCAGGAGCACGGTTGGGTCCTCATTCTCGAGATTCGCTCCTGCCAAAAAGTCTGCACAGATCATCTCCAGACAGTAGCCTCGCGACTTGTGCGTGCCCAGCATCAAAGCCGCCGTCTCAATTGTCTGCTCGATGATCGGACTGGGTCTTGCATGGCTTGCAGTAGATAATCTCCCCCGGTTCCGATTCCCGCCCGTCAGTCCCATCTCCACTTCCCGCTTGAATTGATCCTTCGGCACTGAGCCAGCCTGGTGCAGCCAGGTTGCACAATCGAACTCCTGCCCGTCCCTGGCCATGCCCGAAAGCCCCGGACGTATTCCCGAGCGCCACTCATAGAATGGAAATTTTTCTCTCGTCAGCTCAGACGGAACTGAGGTTCCAGCAACGCACAAGAGACAAAGCATATGTATTGCCAGTCCCCACTGGCGTTTACACTAATGAGACGGCTCCTGCCACGCCGTGGCCGCGCGCCCGTACCCCCGCGGATCCCGAGGCCAGTCGCCGCATTACATAGACGCAGGTCGACTCGAATCGCTAGGCAGCTAATACCACGGAGCCTTGTGATTACCCCTGTGGCTCCCGAGTCACTGTTGTTCGATGCCTTACCTTTAATTTGGGGTCATTCGCCAATAAGCCCTTAATGCTTGCCATACATTTCTGGGTCTCCCCTAGCCTTTCTTCCGATGCACGCTTTGTGTAGGCATGGCACTCTGACGTTGTCTTCGCGATCGCTACGATGTGCGAGGGCAGGAGGAAATCTAAATGGCGTTACCGGTGCAGAACCAGCAATGGGGCGTGTTGTCCGAGGAAATCGCAAGTGTGGTCGAAAACTTGAGTGGAAGTATTGTGGCGGTCCAGGGAGGGCGTCGGCTCACCGCCAGCGGAATTTATTGGCGTTCAGGGTTGATCGTAACCGCAAACCACATGATCCGGCGGGACGACGAACTGGTCGTCACTCTGCCCGGCCATGGCTCCGGGTCGGCAACACTGGTTGGAAGGGACCCCAGCACCGATCTTGGCGTGCTCAAGATCGAAGAGTCGTCGGGACTTTCGCCAGTACAGACGACCTCCACCGCGGGATTGAAAGTTGGTCACGTGGTGGTTGCAGTGGGAAGATCGCATCTGGGAGATCTTTCCGCCAGTGGCGGCGTCGTGGCGCGCTTGGGTGGTCCGTGGCGGACATGGAGAGGAGGCGAGATCGACCAACTGGTGCGGCCAGATATCACACTGTATCCCGGCCAATCCGGCGGCGCGCTTGTGAACTCGCAAGGCCAGGTGCTGGGGATGAACACGGTAGCGCTGGCGCGGATGGCAGCCATTACAGTCCCGACTGCAACCGTTGACCGCGTGATCGTAGAACTGCTCGAGCATGGCCACATTCGCAGGCCATATCTGGGGATCGCCATGCAGACTGTATCCATCCCGGACGACCTCCGCGGGAAGCTGAGACTTGAGTCCACAACCGGACTGCTGGTCATGCATGTCGAGGCGAACGGTCCAGGCAACAAGGCGGGAGTGACGCTAGGCGACGTGATTATCGGTATTGAAGGCAAGCCTGCCGGCGACCTGAGGGCGCTGCAAGAAGCGCTGGCAGGGCTACGGACCGGGAACCCGGCAAAGCTTACGATTATTCACGGAGGCGAGAAGCGAGACGTGGCCGTGACCATCGGCGACCGGGCAAGCCGAAAATAATCGCATGAGCGAACGCAACAAGAGACGCGCACCTGTACGACCGAAAAGGCCCACGGGCCACGAGCGTGCACGATTGCGCGTCCTGGTTGCTTCTTCGCGGCCTCTGACGGCAGCAGGCCTAGAAGAGCTCTTGCGAGCGCAGCCCGACACAGAGGTTATTGTTTCCTCCTCCGACGGCATGCAGTTGGAAAGCATCGTTCGCGATACCGATCCAGACGTCTTGATCCTCGACGTTGATGGGGACGAGTCCGAGAACGGTCACAGCCTGGACGTCCTTTCAAGAATTGCGGGAGAAGTCCCGACCATTGCCCTCATCGATGGTCCTTCTTCTTTGTGGCTTGCCCGAGCCGCGCTAGCGGGCGTTCGTGGTTTCCTTCCGCACGGAGTTCAGGGAGATGAGCTGGAGTCAACCCTGCGAGCGGTAGTTTCTGGTCTGGTCGTACTCAGCCCGGAGTTCAGCGAGGTTATGCTCGCACGCTCAATTCATATCGATTCGGATGAACTGGAATCGCCGGTCGAGTCTTTGACCCCGAGAGAGCTAGAGGTGCTCGAGATGTTAGCTGAGGGTCTGCTTAACAAGGAGATCGCAGACCGTCTGCATATATCCGAGCACACGGTGAAATTCCATGTCAGTTCAATCATCGGCAAGCTGGGCGCATCCAATCGCACTGAAGCGGTGACATGGGGGCTTCGGCGTGGGCTGCTGTTCCTCTAGGACGGAGACTCATAGCAGCATTGGAATTCCAACCGTCGAGCACTCAGGTAACTCAGAAGATCGAGTTGGGACCTTGCGTCATCTGCTCCCACCAATCATTCAAGATTTTGCGTAAACCTTGGTCGCGACGATGCCCTCCCCTTCCTCTATGAGGACGGTTTCGCCTGTATTTAATGTTGGACAGCTTATCTATCTCGCGTCTCGGCCATCGAACCTCGAGCGAATCAACTTTGCTCCGACCCTAGGCCAACATCAGCACTAGTTCACTCTGCGACAGGTAACTCAGGACAGTGCGCAGATCTGCGATTGCTGATCTTTGCCCGCCACGATGAGCAAGAGCGCCCCGATGCCATCGTGATTCGATCTCGTACCCCTCATCTTCACGCCGAGACTATGGTTGGTTCCGCTTTCGCCGTGAAAGAAATAAGCCAGGCCGCCGTTGCGTGATCATCAGGACATCGAGTGATCCATCGTTGTCGATGTCGGCATCGGTAGCGCTGCGATCAACAAACGATTCTATCGAATTCATAAAAAAAATTAATTTGCTTCTGATCCATGGATGGCCCACTATGATTCCAGATCACTCAGACGACTTCACCATGAGTCGGCGACCTTGGATCTAAACAAGAATTGCCGACGTTCAAGTCCTGCCTCAGTCACTATGTTGTGTCTGGTCCGGATAGACGACGCTCCCGGAGGAGCCACCACCTAAAACCCGAGCATCCTAGTTTGGTTTCCGCGAACGTATTAAAACAATCGTGGGACTGAAGAGGCGGAGCCACGGGTTAACCTGCGACCAAAAATTCACACAGGCATGCCCCATGCTAGCGACAAATAACGACACTTGCTGGTACGCGGTTTCCACACGTTCGCGACAGGAAAAGGTGGCCGCAAAGCTGCTGGAGAACGTTGGTATTCCGACCTTTCTTCCCCTGGTGACGGAAGTGCGGCGGTGGAGTGACCGGCACAAAGCGGTTTCGGTGCCACTATTCTCCTCTTACGTCTTCGTACAAGTTCCTGCCATGAACGAATTTCGCGTGCGGGTTCTCAAAACTCCCGGTGTGGTCGACTTTGTAGGGAATCGAGGTGCTCCGCTCCCGATTCCGGAAAAGGAGATCCGCGACATTCGTACCCTGGTGTCAACAAACGTCGTCTGCTCCCCGTATCCTTTTCTTAAAATCGGACAAAGAGTACGTATCGTCGGCGGCGCGCTGGACCAAGTCGAAGGAACACTCCTCGCTCGAGGCTCGGAATCAAAACTAGTTATTTCTATTGAACTGATCCAGCGTTCGCTGGCCATCAGCGTGTATGACCTTAATATCGAACCGATCGAAAAATGTGATGGCACTGCAGCTTGACACACTTTTCAGAGCTGCCCCTAACGCTTTGCTTGGTTACACTGCCGTCACCTTCCGATCAGACTCCAGCCGGTCCTTCAAAGCCCGGGCTCCCCTTTATGAAGTCCCTGGCGGTACAGGAAGTTCCCTGTGATGTCGAACCCATTCGGACGACAGGAGTCGCCACTCTGATACCCCGCGTCTGCAGCGGTTGAGTTCCCGCCAGACTCTTCGTGTCAATTCGTGGCCCGAGACTTTTTAGTCCCGCTGACATCTGAAGGCGTCACACGACTAGTGAAGATTATCTGGGGTACACGTCGAATTGCTTAACATCTCGAGACTGAACCATTCCTTACTGAAATGAACATTCTGCATGTAATACGTACGATGGATCCGGCGTGGGGAGGGCCGGTCGAAGGACTAAAGAACATCGCAGCGCAAGCAGCGGTCGCGGGTCACACATTGCAGGTCACATGTTTGGATGGACCGGACGCACCCTGGCTCAAGGCGCTGGACGTACAGGTAAATGCAATTGGTCCGGCCAAATGCGGCAAGTTTGGATACTCCCGTCGTCTGGACGCCTGGTTGGCCGAGAATATCAAGGCATTTGATGCCGTGGTTGCGAACGGAATTTGGATGTTCTTCAGCGCTGCCGTTCGACGCGCCGCGCTACGAGGCAACGTTCCATATTTCGTATTCACTCATGGCGCACTGGATCCGTGGTTTAAACACAAGTACCCAAGAAAACAGTTTAAGAAGCAAGTTTATTGGATATTGTTTGAGCACAAAGTTCTGCGAGATGCAGCGGCCGTGCTATTCACAACGCGCGAAGAGAAAGCAGTCTCGCACGGGGCCTTTTGGCCGTACCGCTGCAATCCAAAGGTCGTGGGATACGGCATTGGGGACCCGTTCATTTCGCAGGTACGATCGAAAGATCGACCCGAAACTCGTCAGCACCTTAAAGGGGCCCTGCCAGCGCTTGGAGATAAGCGGTTCTTGCTTTTCCTGGCGCGCGTCCATGAAAAGAAAGGGATCGATCTTTTTCTTCAGGCGATTGCAAGGAACCGCCAGAACTATCAAGAGCATGCTTTTGTGATCGCAGGCCCTGGAGAAGCCGCTTACATATCTGAACTCAAAGCGATGGGGTTACAGTTGGGGCTCGAAAGGCAGTTGATCTGGGCAGGTCCTCTGTATGCCGAGACAAAGTGGGCCGCCATCCGAGAAGCGGAGGCGTACGTACTCCCTTCTCATCAAGAGAACTTCGGACTTTCCGTGGTTGAGGCCCTAGCATGCGGTGTACCGGTTCTCATCACCAAAAAAGTGAACATCTGGCGTGAAATCATAGCGGACGGCGCTGGTTTGGCCGAGACCGACGACGTGAGCGGTATATCCCGCTTGCTCGAGCAGTGGAGCAGATTACATCCTGAACAAAGGGCATCCATGCGCGATCGCGCTCGTCAATGCTTCCTCAGTCACTTCGATGTAGCACAGACCAGTAGCAGCCTATTTAGTGTTCTCGCGCAACCACACACGATATAAGGCAACGGGAACTCCTCAGAATGCGTCTTTTGATCCACGATTTCGCTGGTCATCCATTTCAGGCGCAACTCAGTCGTCGACTTGCCCAACGCGGTCACGCGGTTACGCACGTGTACCCGGTGGGGTTGGCGGGCCCAAAAGGTCGACTTACAGGTGCGGAGTCCGACTCTGCTCGCCTTAACATTCGTGGCATTCCATTGTCCTCGCAATTCAGAAAGTATTCGGCTCACCGGCGATTTGTAACCCAGCGCAAGTATGCCAACGACCTCAAGAAACTGATCCAACGGACAAAGCCTGATGTTGTTCTGTCCGGTAATACGCCGATCGATGTCCAGGCGGAATTGCTTTGGCATTGTCGAGCTAACCGCGTCGGCTTTGTTCACTGGCTCCAAGATATCTACTGCGAGGCGCTGAGATTCTTCTTAAAACGACGACTCCCTTTGGTTGCCACACCGATCGCCACCATGTTTGAGCTTCTCGAAAGATCGGTTGCCTCGCGCAGCGATCATATGGTGGTCATTTCTCCCGATTTCTATAACCTGCTGTGCCGATGGAATGTCCCTGAATCCAGAATCACTGTGATCGAAAACTGGGCACCGCTAGAGGAAATGCCCCAGGCACCTCGGGACAATGAGTGGAGTCGGAGCCAAGAACTAGGCAAGCGCCCGGTCCTGCTGTATTCCGGGACGCTCGGCATGAAGCACCGGCCCGATCTGCTGTATCACCTCGCCGAACGCCTCCAGCACGAATGCACGGTTGTAGTCATCACAGAAGGAATCGGGCGGGACTACCTCGACCGAATGCCCCAGCTTGGCAATTTGCGGACCCTCCGATTCCAACCTTATGAAAAGATGCCTGAAGTGCTCGCTAGCGCGGACGTACTCCTGGCCACGCTCGAAGCCGATGCCGGACAGTTCGCGGTCCCGTCCAAGATCCTCACCTATCTCTGTGCTGGTCGCCCTATTCTGCTTGCCGGCCCGAGAGAAAATTTGTCCGCTTCGATGATCGAGCGGAGCGGAGGGGGGCTCGTGGTCGATCCAAATGACCCTTCCGCCTGGGTCAGCGCTGCCAGCAGACTCATCTCCGACGTGAACCTCCGCGCCCGTTTCGGGTGCAACGCACGATCCTACGCCGAGCGAACCTTCGACGTTGAAAGAATATCCGATGCATTTGAGAGCGTTCTGTTCTCGGCCTACAGCCTTTACGCCAACGCAACATCCGCAGCGTCTCCACTAACTGCATAAGCCCAGATTCAGCTCTGAGGGATAACATGGGAGCCAATCCAGTTCTCGCGCCTTCGCCTTTCATCGCTTCTAATCAGTACGATACGGCGCCGGCATGGTGGACATCGGTATCCGTTCTGTTGGTCGACATTGTGGCGCTGTCCGGTATCTACTGGCTTGCCGTCCTGGGGCGCCGTCTCATTACTCCCGGCGATGTGCGCTTTTATCTCGAAGTATTTCCTGGCCTAGCGCTGTTCGTTGCGGCCTTCGCGATTCACGGTCTCTATCCCGGCGTACTTCTGCACCCAGCGGAAGAAATCCGACGCGTGTTCCACTGCGTAAGCATTGTTTTTCTGCTTGTGCTCTGCACAACGTTCCTCTGGCACAACGCGGAGTCGTACTCACGGTCCATCGTAATGATCACCTGGGCCCTCGGCGCGCCCGCAGTCCTGCTGGCTCGAAAGTTGGCGCGGCAACGGCTCTCTCGCTACGGTTGGTGGGGCGTTCCGGCGGTTGTCTTTGGCTCGGGCGCGTCCGCGAGGCGCGTACTCAATGCCCTGATGAACCGGGAACTCGGGGTTCGGGTAACGGCCGTGGTATCGGGCGAATTCCTTCACTTGCCCCGCACCGGAACCGCACATTACGCCATTCTTGCCGAACCGCCGTCAAAGGCGGCCCTACACTACATGATTCAGGACCAATGCAAAGGCTATCGCCACGTTCTATTAGTGCCCGACCTTCGCGGTATATGCAGCCTCGGCATCAGTGCTCGTGACATCGGGGGCGAGATTGGCTTTGAGGTGCCTCAGCGGTTATTTCACCGGAGCGCCGGCATAATGAAACGCGCTCTGGACCTAATCCTTACCTTGGCAGGCTTATTCGCCCTGTTGCCCGTGTTCCTTTTGATCGCAGCAGCCATCAAGCTTACGTCTATCGGCCCGGTCTTCTACGGACACACTCGCTATGGCCGCGATGGTACGACATTCAAAGCCCTCAAGTTCCGCACCATGTTTCAGAATGGTGAATCCATATTGCTGGAGCATTTCCACAAAAACCCCGAAGAATTAGCTGCCTGGCAGCGCGATCAGAAGCTCAAGCGCGATCCAAGAGTCACTCGTGTCGGGGGATGGTTACGCCGATACAGCTTGGATGAACTTCCCCAGCTCTGTAACGTCCTACTCGGACAAATGAGCCTCGTAGGCCCGCGGCCCATCGTTTCAGCCGAGGTAGAGAAATATGGTCGCGGCTACGACCTTTATAGTCGAGTTCGTCCCGGAATCACCGGACTCTGGCAGGTGTCAGGACGAAACAACACCACTTATCCAGAACGAGTCGCCTTCGACGAATACTATGTTCGGAACTGGTCGATCTGGCTGGATACCTATATTTTGGTTCGCACGGCAAGAGCCGTTTTCAGTGCAGAAGGTGCCTACTAGCACATATCTGCTAAAGACCACCTATCAGGAGAGTCAGATCAATGATCAAGAACAAACGAATTCTCGTCTGTGGAGCCGGCGGTTTCATCGGAGGCCACTTAGTAAAGCGACTGAAAGCTGAAGGTTACTGGATTCGCGGCGCTGATATGAAGGCCCACGAGTTCGCAAGCACCGCCGCCGACGAGTTCATCGTTGGGGATCTCCGGGACCAGGCTGTCGCGCGCGGGGTCGTCGAGGGGATCGACCAGGTCTACCAGCTGGCTGCGGATATGGGTGGTGCAGGGTACATCTTCACCGGCGAGCACGATGCCGTTGTAATGCACAACTCCGCCACCATAAACCTAAACGTTCTGGAGTTTGGCTATCGCGCTGGTGTTCAAAAGTTTTTCTATTCCTCATCTGCTTGCATGTATCCCGCTTACAATCAGGAAGACCCCCACAATCCCAAGTGCTCTGAAGAGTCTGCGTATCCAGCTGCGCCAGACAGCGAGTACGGTTGGGAGAAGTTGTTCAGCGAGCGGCTCTATTTCGCGTATATGAGAAATTATGGCGTTCAGGTGCGGGTCGCGCGTTTCCACAACATTTTTGGTCCCGAAGGCACGTGGAAGGGGGGGCGCGAGAAGGCCCCGGCAGCTATCTGCAGGAAAGTTGCCGAAGCTCCAGACAGGGGTGAGATCGAAATCTGGGGAGATGGGTGCCAGACGAGGTCATTTCTTTATATCGACGAGTGTGTGGATGGTATTCGACGGCTGATGGAATCCGATTTTACGGGGCCGGTAAATATCGGGTCTAACGAGATGGTTTCGATAAATCAACTGGCGTACTTGGTCATGGACGTAGCAGACAAGAAGCTCTCGCTGCATCATGTCCCCGGCCCGCTTGGCGTTCGCGGTCGTAACTCGGACAATCGGCTGATCGCGCAAAAACTCGGTTGGAGCCCCTCCAGACCTCTACGAGAGGGCTTGGAGAAGACGTATTCGTGGATTCAGCGGCAGATCACCCCGATGCCATCGGTCGAGAAGCTAACGCTCAACCAAGCAACGGCTTAATCACTTCCTGTTGCGACAGCAATTGGCGAATTCACAAGCACGGAGCACAGATCCCTACGCCGTGAAATTGGAGCACTCGAACGGAATCAGCCGTAAATCCAAGAAACATTTCAGCTGTAGTTCTGGCTTTCTCAAGGAGTGCACTATGACTCGTCACGCAACCTTGTTGTGCGTGCTTCTGATCGCAAATGGCGCCTATTCTCAGCCGCTCAATACCGAAGAGCCGGCAAATTCCAAGTCGGGAAATACACAGGTGCCCGAAGCTAAGTCGGCCAATCTACCGCCTCGTGACGCAAATGCCGATTATGTGCTCGGACCGGGAGACCAGATTGGCCTCATTGTTCCCGGTCTGGAGGATCAATACAACGAGAAGGGGTTCCGAATCGATGCGAGCGGTAACGTCACTTTGCCTCTAATCGGGCGAATTTACGCTTCCGGCCTGAGTGCCGCCACCCTTGAACACGAACTGCAAGTCAGGCTGAGGCCAATCCTGAAGGATCCGCAAGTTGTAGTTAGGATTGAAGCCTTCGGAAGCCAGCCGGTTTCAGTGCTCGGTGCCGTCAGAAACCCGGGCATCGTACAGCTCCAAGGCAAAAAAAACCTGTTCGAAGTGCTTTCCATGGCCGGCGGTCTCCAGACCGATGCCGGCTACGTTGTCGAGGTTACTCGTTCTTTGACGAATGGCAATATTCCCCTCTCGACAGTGCGGACCGATCCAAGTGCTCAGGTTGGTGTTGCCTCGATACGATTAAAGGACATCATCAACGTTCCGAACGCCAGCGAGAATATCGAAATCCGTCCCGGTGACACAATATCGGTCCCCAAGACGGGAGTGGTTTACATTGTCGGGTCGGTTTCCAAACCCGGCGGATTCCCGCTGGCCGAAAATGAATCGCTTTCCGCACTTCAAGTTTTGTCCCTTGCGGAAGGGTTGCAGCCCACAGCCGCTGCGTCTAAGGCGCGACTTCTCCGCTCCGTTCCGGGCTCTCCGACTCGAGCTGAAATACCCGTCAATTTAAATCACCTCATGGCAGGTAAAGCAACCGACGTGCAATTGCGTGCCGACGATATCCTCTTCGTGCCGGCCAGCAAAGCCAAGAAGACCGGTTTCCGCACCATCGATGCAATCGTTAATGCTGCGACTTACTCGACCGTATATGCAGGGCGGTGAGGGCCAAAACGTGGAAAACAAGCAACAACTACTACCGAATGTACAGGCGCCACGGCTCAGCCCCCGCAACGCCCGAGCTCTTCCTGAGATGAATCCGCGGGAGGAGGCAGCCAGGCCCTACTTGGTTGAGGCAGCCGATCGCCCGGAGGAGACTGGAGGCCTGCTGGATTATTGGCGCGCTCTGGGCAGTCACAAGACTGCAGTGCTGGCTGCAAGTCTCGGAGGTTTGCTGCTGGGCGCCTTGATAGGAGTTCCGCTGAAGCCGGTATTCCGTGCCAGCACAACGCTTGAGGTTCTCAATGTCAACCAAGACTTCATGAACATGAGGCCAGCGCAAGCCTCGGTGCCAGGAGCGGATTCCGACAATTTGTCGGAGGAGGAGACTCAGGCGACGTTGCTGCAAAGCGACCTTTTGCTGGGCCGGGTATGCGCACGGCTCGATCCAAATCCGAGCCCACCGGCTCGGTATGCCACGTCGGGCTGGCGTAGTTGGTTCAACTTGCAGGAGGGAGGAAAACCGTCAACTCGAGAGATGCTGCTGGGTTCGGCGGTCAAGAGCCTTAAAGTCACGAATCCCCCGCGGACGCGGGTTCTGGGCATTACGGTTGATTCTAAGGACCCGCAGTTGGCGCTCGATTTCACCAACGCACTCGTTCAGGAGTTCATCAAGCAAAACATCGACGCCCGCTGGGCAAGCACCCAGCAGACCGGCGATTGGCTCGGCCGTGAGATCAATGACGCCCGTACCAAGCTTCAGAGTTCTGAAGACGCGCTGCAAGCGTATGCGCGTAGCTCCGGATTGTTCTTCATCAACGATGAAAAACAGACGAACATAGAGACTGAGCGCTTGCAAGAAATACAGCAACAGCTATCAGCAGCTACCGCTGATCGAATTGCCAAACAATCAGTTTTTGAGTTGGCAAGAAACAGCCCGCCCGGCACGCTTGCAGAGATTCTGAATGACGCCAGCTTGCAGTCGCTCAGCGCTCGACTGGACGATGCGACTCGCCAAGTCGCAAGTTTGAGTGCTGTCTACAATCCAGGTTACACAAAGCTCCAGCAGGCCCAGGCGGAAGCGGTCACCCTTCGGGAAGCGTTCGCAAGCCGCCGAGCCGATCTCCTCCGGCGCATCGAAACCGACTATCAAAGCGCGACCCGCCGTGAAAAATTGTTGTCGGCCGCATATGACCAGCAGGCGCGAGAAGTCGCCGGCCAGGATCAAAGTGCTGTGCAATACAACATTCTGAAACGAGAAGTCGATAGCAGCCGGCAGCTCTACGACACGATGCTCCAACAGATGAAGCAGGCTTCCATTGCAACCGCGCTGCACGCCAGTAACGTGCGCGTTATCGATCCGGCATATCTTCTGGACCGGCCTGTGTTCCCGAATTTCAAGATAAACGCCGTCTTGGGCTTTTTTTGCGGATTGATTGGCTGTGTTGGACTTATCCTGATTCGCGAGAGGGCCGACCGCACATTGCGGCAACCCGGTCAGGTGAAGTCATGGTCAAGCCTCCCCGAACTGGGAACAATCCCTCGCCTCCAGTGCAACCCAGGTCGAAGCTCTTGGGCACTACTCCCAGGCGGCATACGGAATCGCCAATCCCCGAACAGCGCTGGTTCCTTTACGGCCGGTGAACAAACGAGTCTGTTGCAGTTGGCGGACGTCTGGGATACGCCGAAAGCACTCGCGGAGGCATTTCACTCAGCCCTGACGTCGATCTTGCTTGCCGGTGAAGTCCGCGGAAGCGGCAGGGTTTTGGTGTTCACAAGCGCCGGACCCGGCGATGGCAAAACCAGCGTTGTTTCCAACCTTGCAATCGCAGCCGCTGCGACCGGGAAGAGGGTCTTGCTCGTGGATGCTGATCTTCGTCGCCCTCGCATCCATGCCCTTTTCGGGCTGCAAAACGAAGCAGGCGTAGCTGAAATGCTTCGTTCCGAAGCCAACGATGTGGGTTGGCCGGAGCTGACTCGGCGCACAAAAATAGCGGGTTTGAACGTAATTACGGCAGGAAAACCTAAGCGAGGGACCGCCCAGTTGTTTTACTCACACAAGTTCTCCACTCTTCTCGCCAACTGGAGGAGAGAATACGATCTTGTTCTACTGGATACTCCACCCGCCCTGCATATCACCGACGCTCGTGTGATTGGAGTGCTGGCCGATGGGGTAGTGCTTGTCGCTCGAGCGGGACAGACCACGCGCGAGGCTTTACTCGCCACACAGGAGCGCTTTACGGAAGATCGTATTCGTCTTCTGGGATGCATCCTTAACGATTGGGACCCCAGCCGCTCTCGAAGCACTTATCCCTACTACCTTTCGGAAGAGACGATTGCCTAATATCCCGGATGAAGACCATCACCGAGGGTCTCTAGTTAAGACCCATCGGCGTTGGAACTCCAGCAACCGCTTCGGAACTGCCTCGGTCCGTGGCAGATTGCTTCGCGGGCTGGGTGCCACGGCACTACAACCTATCGTCACTGCGGTGATTCAACTCGGTACCGTTCCCTGTCTGCTGCACGCCTGGGGCGCGGCTAAGTATGGAGACTGGCTGATACTATCTGCGATTCCGAGCTACCTAAGCCTAAGCGATCTCGGATTCGGAGACGCATCTGGAAGCGACATGACCATGAGGGTGGCCGCAGGAGATCGGAGGGGAGCCGTCGAAACCTTTCAGAGTTCGTTGGCGCTGCTCTCGCTGGTTTCGCTACTGGTCGGTCTGCTCGCAGCCACCGCAGTCTGGCGTGTGCCATGGCACCGTTGGATAAGACTTACCACTCTTTCCGATTTTCAAGCCTCGGCGGTCGTACTCGTGTTTGGCGCTTATCTTTTAGTCAGTCAGCAGTGTGGAATCTTGGAGAGCGGGTTCAGGTGTGACGGAAACTTTGCGACCGGTAACGTCTTGGGTTCGCTCTTACGGCTTATCGAGACCGGGGCGGGTACTGCGGTAGGAATCGGTACCGGTAGTCTCTTATGGGCTGCGGCCGCTTATCTGTTTAGCCGCACGCTGGGCACCATTGTGTATGGTTTGCTCTTGCGTAGAAAAAGCCCCTGGCTTCCCATCGGATTTTTTGACGCCAGGTTGGCGAGAATCAGAGAACTC
>Ga0070697_100000766_pt1 | contig 24036 bp, 26 predicted proteins | sample KBSK1501metaG_FD_65475 | JGI IMG/M metagenome (GOLD analysis project Ga0070697, IMG submission 65475) | Corn, switchgrass and miscanthus rhizosphere microbial communities from Kellogg Biological Station, Michigan, USA - KBS K1-50-1 metaG | ecosystem: Host-associated > Plants > Roots >... | reverse complement strand
TGGATGGGGCGGCAAAGCGGATGGATGGTCGTTGCCAATCTGCGCCGCGAATCTATACCCCCGCCGATGAACGGTCTCGATAAATCGCGGCTGTCGAACGCTGTCACGTAATGCGCTGCGCAACTCTTGGATGCAGCTTGTCAGGGCTGAGTCACTTACTGTTACGTCGGGCCAGACTTTTTGAAAGATCTCTTCCTTGCTCACGACCTGCCCGGCTCGTTCGGCAAGCAAGCAAAGCAGAGATAGAGATTTAGGAGTAATTCGCACTTCACCCGCGGCGCTTCGCAGCCCTTGCACGCGATCAAGCTGATACCGATCGAAACGAAGCATCTGAATACCCTGCCCTTTGGGGAAAACGAAAGAGGAGGAATTCTAGCTCCTCGTCGTCTTGCCAGGGTTCTTGTATCCCTTACTCGGAGAGTTGGAAGATAGTGGGACGGCCCCCGTATTGTCCTACAGAATTCCCAGAAATTCCCCATCTTTCTCCTGAGACTCGATCCCAAAGCCGGCGCTAGGATTCGCCGCAATATCGCCACTCTCGCCCATCCCTAAGGTCTCAGCGGCGGTAAATTCACCGGAGGTCCAACATGCCACGAATCTCAATCACCCTCGGCTTGGCTGCTATTTTGCTTCTCAATTCTCAGATCTCGCGGGCTGACGCCGTTTCCGATTGGAACAAGATCATGATCAGCATCGTCCGCACAGCCCCAAATGCCTTCTTCCAGGGTCGCTTCGCGGCGATCACAGAGTTAGCGGTTTTCGAGGCTGTGAATGCTTGCAGCCCCAAGTACCAACCTTACCTCGGCACGATCACCGCCCCACCGGATGCATCTCCAGACGCGGCGGCCATCGCCGCGGCTCACGACGTTCTGGAGCACTACTTTCCGGCAGCGGCTGCGACGCTGGATGCGGACGAGGCAAATTCCTTGTCTCTGATCGCCAGCGGAAGTTCGAAGGATAATGGCATCGCCATTGGCAAGGCTGCCGCTGCAGCGATAATCGCCGCTCGTGCAAACGATGGCTCCACCCCCACGGAAACTTTCTTCCCAGCATCGTCCGACCCTGGAGTCTGGCAGCCGACGCCACCAGCTTTTGCGGCGGGGATTCTGCTGAACTGGCGCAATGTAACTCCATTTGCCGTCAGGTCCAGCAAGCAGTTCCGAGTCGATGTGCCGCCTGATCTCACGAGCACCGCATACACCCGGTCCTACCAGGAGGTATCCGAGTTCGGAGACGTCAACAGCGCAGCGCGTCCGCAGGATCGTACCGATGTGGCGCACTTCTTTGCGGCCGTCAATGCTCCCGAGGTCTGGAATAACGTGGTTCAGCAGATCACGCAGGCGCGTCACACGTCGCCGATTGACAAGGCGCGAGCCTTCGCCCTTATCAACATGGCCATCAGCGACGGCCTGGTTACCGTGATGGAGTCCAAGTACTTCTACGTTCGTTGGCGCCCGGTCACTGCCATTCGAGCCGGCGATACCGACGGCAATCCCAATACCGAGCCGAATCTGGCCTTCACTCCTCTCATCACCACGCCGCCGTTCCCCAGCTACCCATCGGCGCACGCTTCGGCAAGCTACGGGGCACGTGAGGTCATTGAGAGGCTTTTCGGGTGCCAGCCCTATCCCATCACGTTGTCCAGCCCTGGGATCCCCACAATTGTGTTGCATTACACCAAGCTCGGCGAAATTACAGATGACATCGACGATGCGCGTGTCTATGGAGGAATCCACTTCCGGTACGACCAGGAAGCCGGGGGCCGGCAAGGCCAGCGCATTGGTTCGTTCGTCTTTTCGCACAAACTCCAGCCCGCCGCCTCTGGTTTGGGACAGGGTGAAGATCAAGACCAGGACGGCTGCTCAGAGTAGTTGGAACTCCAGCAAACCAGAGTGTCGACTTGATCAAGGCGGGATACATTCAGAGTCTGTTCGAAGCACTTTCGACTGTCCCGACTGCGCCTCGCCCTACAAGTCTTGTCGTGTTTGCCAGGATAGGCATATCAAAGAGGTGTCGATAAACAAATCGGTCCCAAGTCGGCTAGTGTTTACCGGAGATTTGGCAGGATCTAGGCCGCGAATCGCGGTAGTTCAATTGGTTGAAAAAAGACCCAACCCTTCGGTTGCGAAGAAGCTGTGAAGAAACCTTCTGAAATTCAGTCTTGCAAAAAAGTAGTCTGCCGTAAGCTCGCGGCATGAGCCAAGAAAATACGAGCAACAAGCCTTTGATCCGCCACGTGAACCGGCAGCAGATGAGTTGGCGCGCCGTGGATGTGGAAAGGTTGATTGGAGAAGACCATACGGCGCGGGCGATCTGGGAGTTGGTTGGGCGCCTGGATCTGCTTTCGTTTTACAGGGCGATCGATAGCAGAGCGGAGGAAGGCGGGCGGCCAGCGTTCGATCCGCAACTGCTGATCAGTCTGTGGGTGTACGCCTACACCCAGGGGATTGGATCGGCACGGGAAGTGGCGCGACGCTGCGAGTTTGATCCAGCATTCCAGTGGTTGACAGGGCTGGACCAGGTGAACTACCACACGCTGGCGGATTTCCGCGTGGCGAAGCAAAAAGAACTGGACGAACTCTTCACGCAGGTTCTGGCAGCGCTCAGCAAAGAGGGTCTCATCAATTGGAACAGGTGATGCAGGACGGCACGAAGATTCGTGCAGCGGCGAGCCCGCGAAGTTTTCAGTGGGAGAGCACCATCCGGGAACATTGAGAACGTGCGCGGCGGCGTGTGGCAGAGATGGGCGATCCGCGGGGCGAGGAGGCCAGTCCGAGAGTGAAGCAAGCGCGCGCCCGGGCGCAGCGGGAACGGCAGGAGCGCTTGGCAAAGGCCCTTGAGGAACTGGAGAAGTTGCGGGAAAAGAAGCCGCGAAAGGGGCGCATCAGCGTCACTGAACCAGAAGCGCGAAGGATCAAACTCCCCGATGGCGGATTGGCACTGAGCTACAACGCACAGATTTCCGCGGACGCGGCACACGGGTTGATTGTGAGTGTAGCGGTAACCCAGGAAGCGAATGATACGGGCCAGTTGCTTCCCGCAGTAGCACGAATCGAAGAACGGTTGCAACGAAAGCCGGATCAGATGGTGGCCGACGCGGGCTACACTACGCGAGCAGCCATCGAGGAGATGGCCGAGCGAAAGACGGATTTTCTGGGAAGCATGCCGCGAGAAGACGCGACCACGGGAAGAACTGCTCCGCACCGTCTGCCGCCGAGCGCTTTTATTTTTCAGCCCGAGACGAATCGCTATGTGTGTCCCGAAGGCAAGTTCTTGCGCCACGAAGGGCGCTTGAAAAAGGAGCGCGGACTGGTTTCCCGCCGCTATTTGGCAAGGGCCAAGGATTGCCAGATCTGCGCCCGCAAGCAAGAGTGCTGTCCGGAAAATCGCAGCGGCGGTCGGGGGATTTTGCGGCTGGAGGAGAGCGCTGCAGTGCTGGCCTTCCGGCAGAAGATGGAAACCGAAGAAGCGCAGGCAGGCTATCGTCGGCGCGGAAGAGTCGTGGAATTTTGCCATGCGTGGATCAAAAGCAAGCTGGGCCTGCGCCAGTTTCACGTGCGTGGCCTTCGGAAAGTGAAAGTGGAAATGCTGTGGGCTTGCCTCACCTACAATCTGCAACAGTGGATCCGTTTGCGAAAACTCCCAACCGCGCTAGCCACGGGCTAGATTCAGAAAACGTAGAGACCAGGAAAAAAACGAAGGAAACACTAGCAGCACGGATCGAACAGACAAAACCTCCCACGCGCCACAAAACCCACTGTGCGAGGCGTTTCTTCACAGCTTCTTGCGAACCGAAGGGTTGGGTCTTTCCACTGAGCGCTTTTGCAGAAACATTGGGGTTCTGCTCGGTTTTTGTCGGCCCGCTTCTGAAAATCCCAAGACAGATACTACGTTTTTACTACGGTCGCCAAAGACCGAAAAAGAGCAGTCCCTAACTGATTGATTGAAAAGGAAGTTGGCTCCCCGGGCTAGATTCGAACTAGCAACCCTTCGGTTAACAGCCGAACCACCAACTTCATCAGAACTTGCCGGAGTTGGCCCTAATCGAAGGAAATCAGCCAGTCGCGACTAAACCTGACTAATCACTTTCTCCTTCGTTGTTCGCCTTTCGTTCGCATTTAGCCGCCATTCACCACCATTAGTATTACGTTTCTATGACGGCGCCAAGATTCAAGAATCTCGACGATCCAGTGGTTCTCTTCGTAACCACAGTTGCTCAAGTTTATAAGCAAAGATCTTGTCTTAATTCGGTGCACTTATGTGTTCGAGTGGAAATTTACTGCAGCCTCTTACCTATCGTTGTTATTTGAAACGGTTCAGAAGTAACTTTCCGATGAAAATATCAGCAACCTCTTCGGAGGCCCTTCGAAGCAGCGGAAAGGCCGCCGCCGTTGCTCCAGCGATGGCCAAGGGGCCGCTACTGTGCTGTCGCAAGAAGTTCACTAGGTAGAGGCGCCCAAATGCTTCAAACTTGTCTGCCATGGAACTTCGGATTCGATTTCTGTTCGTAAGTGCACTTCCGGAAAAACTGGCGCCTTGGAGTACAAGGAAATCGCGGCCTCGGTTAGCCCAGCCGATTTTCTTGACGAAGTAATCTTCGATGGCAGAGGCAATGAAGCCCGAGGAAGAAATCGAAGGGGCCGAAACACCCCCTGAGGGTGATCCGGCTGCCACCAAACTCCCCGCCAAGTCTCCCTCGAGATTGGATGGTGCGCCATAGTCTGTTCCGGAGAAATATTTCGTGGCGGCAACAGTTCCGGTGCGGCGATCGAGCGCCAAGCGCGCCGATCCACCCGCGAGATCGCCCACCCAAGTGGTGATTTCCAAGCCCGTCGAACTGGTGGCAGGGAACGGAACGCTGCGAGAAGCCGTGCGCATGCGCGCATTCAGACCGATTAGGGTGTGTCCCATGTCAACGCCGGCCACGTCCTGACTGCGCTTGAGCGACTCAAAGAGCCCACAACCCAGGCAAGGACGCGGATCGTCAGAGTTAGTATACGGCCGCGCGAGAAAGGCTTGAAATGCAACATTTCTTGCAGTGCTTTTTTCCACATCGAAGTCACGGCTCCATGGAGTGCCATAGTAAATCCCGCTTAGGATGTGAAGCCGGTCCTCTGGGCTAGCGCGGCCACACTGAATGAGTTTCATTTCGGCTTGCCGAACCATACGCGCGTAGTCACTAAAGGAACTGGTGCGAAGGATCGGCTGGTTGCACCGCTTCGCCCGTGCGGTGTCAGCACGGCGCTCCCGGGAGAGGTGATGAGCATATTCCTGCCATGCGCGATCGATTGTTTTTGGGATTTCGATGAGAGAGCCGTCACTGAACTCAGCTAAGTATGCCATTTTGTATTCTCCAACGTTCCAGTGCCACTTCTGAAAAGCGTGCGTCCTTTTGACTTTTCAGCGACTGCCTAGGTTTAGACCTCTTGTTATGCTCATCTGAGGATCTGGCGCAAATTGCATGAACATTTTGCGCCGGATGCCAAATCTCATTTTTTGACCGCGACGAATATCACCTTTGGTGAACTTCGCGTCGCCATCCGCAGTGTCCGCGCATCATGGATGCCTCGAAGCAGAAAGCCGGCCCGTTGCAGGCACCGACCGACGTCGGGAATGGAGTAGCCGCGCCCGAGATACACTTCCGTTGTTGAAGGCCACGAGCCTATAGGACTCTGAACGATGACGATGGTGAGCAATTTGCGGCCTTCATCCCAACGTGTTGTATGAATGATTTTCATCCCCCGAAAGCGCAATCTCCTTGTCATTCCTCGGATCCAATGACGCGGTTGCCGGTCAGTGATGAGATCGAATAGGAAATGGCCCCCCGGAATGAGATTGTCATGTACTCTGTGAAAGCCTCGAAGGAGTTGGTGGAGGTTGATGAGGTGATTCAAGGTACAGGTGTTGGCGGTGGCCAGTTCGACGCGCCATGGTAGACAAAGATCGCGAAAATCCTGACACAGAAAATGAACGTCGAGATTCGGGCAGTTGCGAGCCGCGGCTGCCAACATTTCTGGCGAGCGATCGACCCCAAGGACGGGAATGCCCCACCGGCGGTTTAGGTAGCACGCGAATAAACCGGTGCCGCACCCAACGTCCACTGCCGACCGAAAATGAATTCCGTAGAAGCGCACCAGGCGTTCGAAGGCAATCTTTGCACGGCGGAAATCACCAAAACCTGTAAGGGCGTTATAAGCCGAAGCAATCCGACTGTAAGGCCGAACGAACAGATTTCGAGAACAACACTGCATTTTGCCTGGGCTCCCGATCGCGCGAGAGCTACTCACAAGGCATACGAATTTGCCATCATATGCTCGAGAGAAACGAGGCCGCGCGAAGCCTTTCTTGCCAGTGCGTTTTTGGCACCAGGTTGTGAGCGAGAGTTGTCTTGCCTTCCACAAACACGTTGGGCACACCCTTATCGCGAAGGCGAATGGAGCGCGCCGCGGTTCCACCGCTGCCGAAATGGATGTAAAGGCGAGAAGAGGGGCGAGCAGCCGCCCATTGTGCCCAAGCGTCTTCGTCGCCGGTGTTGTAAAGGCAATCGAAGCCCCAACATTCGCGAATAGCCGCGGCGTATCGGCTCGGGGCTGTGGCGAGATGACGCATTGGCCAGCCACCTCCGGAATGACACGCAAGGATAAGATTTCGAATGGTCGGTGGAAGGCCGCGGCCACGGTGCGGGCCATATTGCAGCAAGCCTGTCAGGACGTGATTCAAATACCAATCCAATCCGCCAGACTGCATCAAACGCCCCGCCTGGGAACGAGGGCCGAGCGAGGGGGCAACGAGGATGACTTTTTTCCCAACGGCGTTAATTCCTTCCCGAAAATCGAAATGACTTTGTGAACGACTGTCCCAATACTTATCGATGCTCTGTGACGGCGTACCCTGATGAAAGCCACGTAGGTAGAGAATCAAATCCACCTGCGGCTCAGCACGATAGTTGAGAGGCACAAAGACCCCAGTGAGCGGATGTGCGGGGGCCTCAGACCCTAACGGAATATTCAGATACAAAGTGTATTGTGGCGGTTGATCTTCGCGCTTCACCAACCCACCAACGGCCGGCCGAGCACCTGGCTGGTGACCGCCAGGCATGGAAGGCTTATAAAGTCTCTCGGATGGATGAACCAGGGGTCTTGGGGCGTCCGCGTAGTATGAGATTCCGAGAGGAACGCCCGAGAGGCGTGAAGCCCGCGGTCTGATTTTTGAGTCGAGAGAGGCCGAGTAAAATTTTGCTCGCCGGTCTGGCGCACGGGCTGTGATTATCGGAGAGGAACTGGGAGGAGTGTATTCCCAGTGCCAGGGTTCAAGCGCGTAAGGCGTGAAACCGAAGAGAGCCGCGTTACAAACGAGCCAATGATAGGCAGGAGTGGCCCGAAGAGCGGGGAGGTTGCGCGAGCTGATATCCGTCCCAAGCCAGAAATCGATGGCGCGTCCCGTGTTGTGTGCACTTCCACCAGGAGGAGCCACCCACTTGCGGGCTTGTTCCGGCGTACCGTACTTTTTCAGAGCCCTTTCCCAAAGCTCTTTCTGGTGGCTCACACTTCGATAGCCCGAGATGATCGTGAGCAATCGCGGTGGAATGCCATCTCTTTCCGCCGCCGCTTTCAGAGCGACGAAGGCCGGGTATGCCATCCGGTGGAGTTTTATTGAACCGCGGGGGTTAACCAGATATTTTTTTTCGACGTCAACCAGGTCATGAGGAGATGGCTCGACAATGGGCTTGATCCGGTGCTCCTGGGCGCGGCACTGCTTTCCCGTAGAGGGATTGTCCACGGAAACCTCGGCCCCTAGACCGAATCCTCCCAGATCATCGTCTCGCCTCATTCTGGAGAAAGGTGAAAATGCTTTTGGGTTGTATTCGTACATGGCGTCCTCAAATAACAGAAATCTCAGCGTCCAAATTCATAGTTCGCCTACCTGTTCTCAAGCCGCGAACGTAAAGCTCGCGCCGCTCTTTCTGATTCACGCAGGATTTCGGCCGGAACTTGAGATGCACGGCGTGCTCCCTTCTGAACTGAAGGGAGAATAGGCGCAGCCGAAGGAAGATCGCTGACGATCGGAACGTGCAAATGGGGCGGAGCGCACGCGGGATGACTTGGCAGAAACGCAGAGGGAAGCCCAGACGTAATGTCGGCGGAACCCTGAGCAGCATTGAGGCAAGCTCGTTGGATGTTGGGATCCCAAAAGAGTGTCCCATGCTCGTGCGCGGTAGCTGTATAAAGGACCCTCACTGAACCGCTTGGATGCAAAGCAGCGCTACGCACAGGTACGGTTCCGTCGCCACATTTCGACACCAGGCTTGAGATAGTGATCGGCGTGGTGTGGCGTAAGGCGATTGTCGTACTATTCGCAAAGCCAGCGATGCAAATGTACTGAATGTGACGGGCCGCCAGCCAGGACGCCAGACTGGATTCGCCGGCAAGCAGGGCGTCATTCAGGCGGCGAAGTTCGTGAGAGCGAGGTCCACGGATCAGAGACATTCCTGCGCGGGGTGGACCAAGGATAGGATTGAGTGCTGGGGAGTTGCGCAAGCGATCGTAAGTCGCTGATATTGGTTCCATGGTACGTGCAATAAAGCTTGGATAGAGGCAGTTGAAATCGGGCATCAGCTGGTATATGGAAGCAAAACCATCAACCATGCCTCGCAGGGCGCTTAAGAGAGGCCCCAAGAAGAGTGACATCGGAGAAGCAAACAGTGCTGGCGCAATAAAACCGAGCAGCGCCGGAGCTGCTCCAACTTCCGAAACAACCTGAATAGCTTTAGGCGCACCGTGATGTGGTGTTCCTACAGTCACCAGTCTGCGAACAAACTGATGTCCGCCCAGTTTTTCAATGTACCAACGAGCGACGATTCCCCCCATGCTGTGGGCGACGAGCGTGCCGCGCCGGTTGGGATCGCGCGCTGCGTCCTGCCAAGCTGTCTCAACGACTCGCTTCAAGCGCATGGCAGAAGATTCATTCGAGAGCCGCCAATCATACGGGCAGGTCAATACGTTCGAGGACCCAAGATGTTGTCTCCAAAAGGCGAGGGCTGCAGTGTAAGGGTTCAAGTCCTGATTACTGCTCAGCGACTTCATGTGGAACAAGCCTTGTGGTTCAACGTTGCCGGGTGAGTCAATGCCGTTCCCTTGGCGCATTCGGGCGATCCATTCCCGGCTGGAAGGCAACCACGCCGCCATCGACTGATCACCCCACAAAACGCGACTGTCTCTGCGATCCACCAAGCGGCTGCCCATGATGCCCGGAAGGAATAGAATTCGCGGCGAGGAGCTTGGCGCTGCTCCCCAGCCGCTAAGTTCTGTGCTGGGTGGAGGCATCGCATCGTCGTCGTCCTCCGGCACGTACCGCTCCCCCAACCTATATTTTCCGGCACGGCACGGCCCACAATTGCAGCCCGGGCCGCAGCCGATGGCACCCAGTGCGGAGTCGTTTTGGGAGGTGCGAAGGTACGCCATACGCTGTCCATCTCGGTTCAATGATTAGTTCGGGTATCGTCCCGATGGTTGCGCGTGTTCATTGATTGAGTTACGGCTTCTTACCTTTTGCTGTCTTGCCCTTGGCTTTTGGCTTTCTGGTTTTTCCCTTTCCGGCCGGCTTAGTCTTCTTGCCTTTCTTTCTTGATTGAGCGGCCTTCTCGGCTCGGCCAGGCTTGGCGCCGGCTACAGCCTCCCACTTATCGAGCAGAGTCAGCATTTTTCGTCCGGGTTGGTCTTGTTGCTGCAACGTCAACTTCAATTGACTTTCCAGGAGTTCAGCGGCCGGGCGGTGCGTCGCGATCAATTCCGCAGCGGAATCATCCACCCAATCTGCATCCGCTGTTTTTTCCACACGGGCGGTGTGCAGGGCTTTTTTTGTTTGTTCAATCAAAACTCGTTGCTGATGAAAGGCCACAGGATCCATAACGGTTGCAAGCGCTGTGAGATTCTGTTGGATCTGATTGTTGGCGTTGGCCTCGTATTTTGGCCAAATGGTATCAAGATTGACCCGCGCATTCAGAAGTGCAATCAACTCCAGTGTGCGAGGAGGAATGGTCAGCAGAGTCTGAGAGGGCGTGCCTGTAGCTGCGGGGTGTGCGACCGGAGTCGCAGGAGCCCCTCCAGCCGCCGCGGCGGGAACAATGGCGCCGGCAGCTCCAGCAGCAGGAGCTGCGGCTGGCACGGCGCCCAACAAGAGCGTCCCCGGAAAGGCCGGAGCGGCCGCGGTACCCGGCTGGACAATCGGGCGGGCTCTCCTTCTGGAACGGGGTAATGCTCTGTTTCTCCGATGATGTCTGCGGTGTCTAGTTTGTATCGGCATCGAATTTCCGGAGGGACTTAGAATCCCTTCCGCCTCCAATAGATTTCCCACTCAGTGAGAAAATTATCCGAATCGTACCCTGCCAAAGTCAGTGTTCTTCGCGCCCACTCGCGCAGGCGAGATTTTTTGAGCGCCCATTTAGGCGGGCGGACGGTCCAGAGTTGGTCTTCAAGATTTCTTCCGGCAAGAAGTGCTTGCCACCGACGTAACTCTTTTCGATGGATCCAACCACGAACCGCCCGAAGCGCGTGGCTCAGCCAGCCGGCGCCTAGGTCCTCTGCGTCCATCTCGTAAATAGCTTCTTCACGAGTGATACGAAATTCCCAAGGATTCAAGAATCGATCCGGAATGGCCCTTGCCGGCACTTTATGTTCTTCGCTGGGACTCATATGCGGTTGGTCTAAAGAATCCCGGACCGCGCCGGTCTTGCAGGCTTCAAAGCTACCAAGTTCCTGCGTCGGGTCGCGCACAAGCCGAAGCCGGCAGATAAGGTCACCCTGAAGGAGCCAGCCTGCTTGCCGGGGAGTATGGGAAAATTGTGCTGACCGGTTCCGTAGATGATTGGAGATGCCCAACCATTTGGCCATTTCCTCATTCACAAAGTGGAGTTGGTACGTGAGCTCGGGATCCCCAACAAACGCCGCGAGTGTGCTGAGGGGCTGAGGCTCCAGAATCTCGAAGATTTGGACGTAACAGGGCAAGCGATGGGAATCGCGCAGAATTTCTGGCTTCTGCAACTGCGGCAACAATTGTGGGCGAAAATCGCCAAGATTCACAAACTGCAGACGTCCCGGATCCTCAAAGAGTGTTTTCCAAGTATAGGCACCGCGAGCGGCTTGATTCTTCGGAGAAACGCGGCCTGCAGCGGGATGCCGCGTGAGGTCAGGCGTAGCCTCCGCCTCTGCCGCCGCAAAACCCTGTGTGGCCACGCTAGGCATTGCCCTTGCTTCGGTGACAGCGGACGCCGTGTTCAAGCTGCCGGCAAACTCGAGAACTTCGCCGTGAGGGCCAGCAACCAAGTTATGAAGAGGCAGCAGTTGATTCCCACGTCGTTCGAAGAGACGGCCGTCCTGGTTTTTAAGAATCTCTCCGCAAATCGGACGAGTAGTTGCCGGCAAGAGCGCGCGAGGAGTTGGAGGAACTTGTGATCCCGCAACCACGTCGGGGAGGGCACCCAGTAAGGACGGCGAGTGCATCGAAACCGGTAACTCACCGGGATCAATCAGGATGAGCTGGACGCGGTCAAATATGTTCCGTCCTTCAAAAGAGATTCTGTCCCCGGGAGTAGTGAATAAGAAGACCCGCCCCTTGCGCGGGGCGGCAAGGTGCTGTTGATACGTGGCCATATCGTGGTAGAGAGGAGAGAAAAAATAACCTGAGTGTTCGCGCCCATTCATGGAAACCTCCACACTGTCTTTCATCACTGAAACTCGGCTTGCGTTCGTCCTCCAAAACTTCCGTCATTTCGCCACGTGAATGTGATCCTTGTGCGCATGAAGCAGCGGGTCGCTGATAAACTTCCACGGCCCCTCTTCGCGGGTCCAAGGGCCGAAAAGTTGAATAGGAAAACCGTAGGGTTGTGACCAACGTCCGAAACGCTGCAGAGCGTTGTAGAGACGCCAACCGAGGTTTCGCTTCCTCTCCAAGTTGCGGCTGGCGGACGATTCCTCGGGAGCCGCGGTTGCTCGCATGGCGTGATCCCACCTCTGCTTCCACCATTCCATGCCAAATCCTCCGACGGCATAGATGTCCGCTGCACGCCCGACCTTGTGGTGCCCAAGGGCGCCTGGCTCAAAGACCACCCCTACGGGTTTGTCTGGAGTAAATCCTGCTTCGTATGCAAAGAATTCCAACACCTTCTCTATCTCCCTCGCCAATTCCGGCGTCACCAGCGCGTTTTCCGCCGGAGAATCGACGCGATAAAATAAGCCACCTCGAACGGGCACCAGCCCACGCGTGGTCCTAACCGTGAGGCCGCCAAGCATCGCCGTATGCGGGGTTGTACCAATAGCGGCCCGCAATCCTTCCCCCGACGGTCTGGCTCGAGCTGGTCCCTCCGTTCACGCGACGAACAACGAATTTGACCGATGCGCCCTCGTCCAAACGGACGCGGAACGGAAAACTTCCATATCCCCAGGGGTTCAAGATCCACTCAACATCCAGGTAGGGATAGAGTGTCCGGTCGTTTACCAGGACGAGCCAGCGCAGGCCAGGCGTCTGGACCTGCGAGTTATCCTTGGCAAAGGTGTCGCAGAACTGCGAGAAATACTCGAGGACCCCGCAATATTGAAGTTGCAGTTCGAAGCTGGCCAAGACTATGTCCGGTCCAGGCCCTGGATCGACTTGCTGGAAGCTGGAATCGTCAAAATGGCGGGCGTCCAAGGGAATGCCGCAGTCCGTGCATACCGTCTTGGAACTGGCTTCCGTGAAGTTCGTCGCGGTCATAAAGTCATGCCATCCATGCTCAACTTAGCGAGAATTAACCAACCTTGAGGCTCAACGGCGACGCCCCGTAGAGAGCCGCGGCCGAATTCTACCCGTTGGAGTGCCGCTGCCGCCCAAACGCTTATAGCCCTGCAAAGAGACGTGCAAGGTGCCGAGAAAATCAGAAGTTTCGGTAATCTGCATCCGGATGGTGCTGCGCGGCCGGAATTCGATCGGTCGGGCGAAGTGACGGAATGGGCGCTCACCGTTGGAAGTACCCAGTCCGGCGGTGCTCAAGATCGGCTCGCTTTGAAATTCGCGCCCGCTCCCCTCGTCGAAGAGGGCATAGAGAAACTGGATGTCACGGGAACCGGGCGAGATAACCTGCAAAAAATTATTGACCGAGAGTTTCTTATTGACACCGTGACTCAGCACCACGCCGGCAAGTCTAGGATCCAATCTGAATCCATTGCGGATCGCAGCGGCACTCTTGATGCCAAGGGTTCCACTCGAGGACGGAAGTGGCTCCTGAAAAGCCCTCGCAAGTGAGTCGAGGAATGGCATAAATTGCAGCAAGCTGCCGCCAGTAATGGGTCCGCTCGGGAAGCTAGGAGCCAGACTGATTGAAGTGGTCTCGGGAATGACGCCAAAACCAATAGACGAGGCCACAAAGGAAGCTTCGATGCTCACCGTGAGAATCGAATTCTGAACCGTTCCCGGAATACCTTCGAGCTCGAAGCGGAAGGCATAGTCGAAAGGAATCGTGCGGTGTTCGGCGCCCGCAGAGGTGTCCGGCGCTATGTGGTGGGTGAGTGTCGCCATTACGGCCGTCCTGTTGCCGGAGCGTTCAAAATCTTGTAACCCTGAAAAACGATGAATAGTTCGCCACGCCCGCCGCCCTCTTCCACCGTAACGCGAAGAGTCGAGCGAGGAAGGAAGATCATGGGCCGAACAAAATGCTTGAATGGACGTTTGCCGTTGGCGATACCAAGTCCGGCCAGATTGTGAAGCGGTTTGTTCTGTAATTCGCGACCTGTGCCGCCGTCCAAGATGCTATAGCGAAACGAGACGCTTTCAGGGTGGTTAAGGCGAGTGAAGGCCTGATCCAGCAGGCTTACGGGGAGACTTGGCGACAGCGCACCTGTGCTGTCGATCACAAACCGGAGAAACTCGGGGCTTATGCGCACGCCATCAACCAACGCATCGGGCTGGAATATGTTCAGTGGCACTGTGGTCAGGTCGATGGTGGTGCTGCTGGAAGTGATGAGGCCGGACTGGATCGCCGCCTGGCGGAGCGAGACGTTTAGACTTCCCGCCGACAAGCCGTACCCCATGGCGGTAGCTACAAATCCACCCTCAACATTAATGGCCACCTCGTCTTCGACGACGTTGCCTGGCAATCCCGACAACGGGAACTTGGTCACATAATCGAAAGGAATGACGCGATCGTCAGGGGCGCCAATGGATTCTGTCCGGCAGATTCCGGACCCGTGGACGGTGCGCGGCACAATCTCCGGACACCCAATGTTGAAGATCTTATAGCCGTAGAGAACGATAAACAGCGTGCCAGTGACATCGTCGGTCAACTCTTCGATTTGCATCCGCAAAGTTGAACGGGGCATGAAATAGATGGGCCGCGCGAGCATGCGGAAAGGCCGCTCCCCATTATTGATGCCAAGCGAGGCCAGATTGTGAGTTGGCTCATCCTGAAGCTCGCGCCCGGTCCCGGAATCGACCATGCTGAACATGAAGGAATAATCAGGAGGGGAGAGCACCAATTGAAAAGTTCTGTTCTGAGCGGCGAGAGAAACTCTATCGGTGGAGAATTTCAGTTTGGTTGCGACGAACGGTTCCTCCGGGCCAGGAACGTTACTGAAGAGAACCTGCAAATAGTCGGAATTGGCGCGAAATCCCTGAATAAGTGGCTGTACTGCGAAATTGTTGAGGGTGAGCTGGCCAGGCACACCGGGATCGACGGGGTTGTTGATTAAGGTGAGAGTATCAGCGCTTTTGCTTTCCAGCCCATAGCCGATCGCGGTCGCCACGAAGAGACTGTCGACACTGAAATTGATGACACCCTGCAGCAAATTGCCGGCGTGGCCAGCCAGTTCAAATGTCGCGGCATAGTCGAAGGGGATGACAGTCTCAAGACCACCGCCACTTGGAGGCATGGGGCGGAGGCCAGCCTTGGCGGGAGGTCGTGTTCCAGGGTGTCGGCTTGGATGTTCCACGATCATGATCGACGTCGAGCCTCACTTCTCTTGCTAAGGAAAAGCCGCTGAGATTGCTGAACGACCGTGGGCCCCGGCCCTCGCTGAGGCCCCAGAATCCGTTTGCTCGAATGCGACGACTACTGGACGTCGCGGGTCATATATCCGTCTAAAACGACCCAAACGAAAAACGGACCATAAATCCGTTGAAAATCCTTCAAAACGTCGGAGTCGGGCACTTCAATCTCCACGCGGAAGTTCTGTTGTTTGTCGATAAAAATTGGTTCCGCAAAGCGGAAAGTAGCCAGAGGAGTGGGTTCGCCGTGAGTGACAATGCCTCCGGTTTCGGAATAAGGGCCGGCGCCAGACGGGAAGAACCACGTGGGCATTTGAATCATGATCTTCTCACCCACGTAGAAAGTGGTGACCGTGTTATACACAACCTTTCCGAGGAGAGTCCCGGCACCGTTGTTGCGATGGACCTGTTCGTCGAGAGGTTGTTGAGCATCGGGAACGCGGTTCAACAGATCCTCGATATCCGGAATCGTGAGGATAATCTGGCCGCCGAAATCGGTAAGGTCATTAATCTGGGCGCTATTGAGTGCAGTTGTGCCAGCTTCAATGGTGCTCTGGTCGATAAAGTTATCGTCGTCCACTGAGATGCCGACTTCATTATCCGGATCATCTTCGGCCGAGTGGAGCAGGTCGACCAGATCATTTAAGCCGATATCCTTGAGAGATACCGAGAGCGCATTGGCAGGGAGCACCGCCGCTCCGGTAAGCACACCACCGGTAGTCTTCGTAGTGTCGTACCCAAGGGCATCATTATTGTCATCGACGACGTCGAAGGGAGCATCCGTCGAAACTTGAGGGTCGTCGTTCGGAAACTGTGGTGGAAGGTCACTGATGACCACACGCATGGCGCGTGCCTCAAAGGTATTGTAGTGAGGCAAGAGGCCAGCCGACTGAAGATTGGTCTCCAGTTTGGTCTTTCCCTGCACGTCGACGAAAAACTTCAGTGTGCTCGAGCCGCCAACACTTCCGGCGTTGCTCCACTGCTCTTCCGGCTGCACTTTAATGGAATCGTATATGGGGAGATGTACCTTTTCTTTAACGCCTTGCACGACGGCCATAACAGACCCTCCAAAATAGATTTTTCAACATTCCGAAAAGAATCCAGCCCGTTGTCCTCAATCCCAAAGAGATCGAAAGGTTTCGGGAACTCCCGCCGTTGCTCCCGGTTGCGGAGTGAAGTGATCGCAATTGGCGCTCACTTCGGTGGGCTTAACGTAGCCCTGCAGGTGTTCCTCCGCTCCATAACCGGCCACGTTGCTCGGCACAGGGCAACCGGCGTTGAACGCGGGCGCAACATCGCGCACGTAGCCAGACATTTCCGGCTCACCGTAGTACTCCGCCCCTGGGTATTCGAGCGGCTCATTTCGGCCATAGCCGCCCATTTCCGGCTCACCTGCGGCATAGCCGACAGGTTCATCTGCTAGGTATGGTGGCTCGGCGTAGTAGCCCATGGGTTCGTAAGCGGAGTATTGCGGTTCCGCGTAATAACCGACCGGTTCATAGGCGGCGTATTGAGGTTCAGCGTAGCCCGAATAGCCATATCCCGCATACTGAGGTTCGGCATAGTAGCCATAAGGTTGAACTTCACCGTAATAGCCGTAGTGCTCGGGCTCGCCGTAGGTCTCGTCGGCGATGTAACCAATGGGTTCTTCAGCACCGTAGGCCGGCTCCGCGCAATAGCCGTAGGTCTCGGGTCCGGCGTAATAACCCATCTGCTCAGGCTCGGCATACGTGCCATAAAATTGTGGCTCGCCCCATCCACTCACGTCTTGGGGTTCCGCGTAGTAAGCGTAAGTGTCGTCTCCGTAATAACCCATCGCTGAAGGATCACCGTAGTGGTAAGGCATAAGCTCTACTCCTTGCCCGAAGGCAGCCGTCGGATCATATGGATTTACTATCATCACCTCGTCAAAACCTTGGCTATTGCTCCGCATGGCCCTATTTTTCAACCTTCAATTCCTCGCCGCGTCACCCGATACTTGCCGCCCATTATGTAAAGCTGAGTTCCCGTTGGGTTGCATGCCAGCATCGGGGGAGTCTCCATAAAATGGATGAAGGTTCTCGGTGCGCGTCCGCAATTGCCACGATTCGAGGAGTAAATCAGGCCGCGCAGGTTGCCCAATCGGACCACCACATCGGGCATCACACGAGAACACGGGATCGTGTGCAAGCGATCCGGAGGAAAACAGTGGAAACGATGGAAGAGAGCCCGCGCCCACTTCATGCACTTTCTCGCTGACACTCCGTCGTAAGCGTGACAGTTCAACCTGATGTAACTCACCACAAGTTCTCCTCATGGAATTGCGCATAACCTTCGAGCCATCCTTGCCGATTAGCGGCGGCGGCGGTGGAATCCGCCATGGTGCCGACGATGGCCGTATCCGCCGGGATAACCAGCACCCGGCCCGCCAGGCATCCCCGGAATCTGGCCGGGTTGCATTTGCGCGGCATGAGCCGGGACGAGACCGGCGGGTCCAGGCCACACGGCGCAACGCATGTACATCCGCTTGGGGCCGAGCCCGGTGTACGGCAATGGAGCGTGCATCCATCCAGGTGGAATGTGCGGATGAGGTGGAAATGACAGCTGTGGCGGGAACATAGTCATTGGCGGCCGCAGCCACGGAAAAGGTTGGTTAGGCGGCAAAACACCACCGAAAAGGGGCGGTTGTAGGGGCATCGGTGCGGCAGGTGCGGCTACCGGTGCCTGGGCGGGAGCAGCTTGTTGACCCGGAAGCAAGTGGCTCACTAGACCGCCGGCCATTTGCAATGGTGCCGTGAGCAAATTGCCCACAGCAGGAAGGGCCTGACCGATGGCAGGCAATATGTGCCCGGCGGCCTGTCCGATGGCCTGGAGCGGAGCCGTGATGGGGGCAGCTACAGATTTGATGACATCCCAAAAATCCCCCAACTGGCCGATGGGGTTTCCAAGTCCGTCGAACACAACAGACGAGGGTTCGTATAGTTGAGGCTCCGCAATTTCATGGACATATCCGAGATTATCTCGCATGAGCATGGATTCTTCTCCTTCTGACTTTCACAAACCTTACTGGCCGGGGCATTGCCGATGGGACTGGGCCAGGCCGCTCATCCGCCGCGGGTTTCCCGCACACTGGACAGACCGGACATTCCGGGCAGGGAGGGCAGGGTCGCTCCATCGGCATGGGAGGCGGCTCAATCATAATGGGCGGGGGTGGCGGCGGAGGAGGTGGTGGTGGAACAAATCGCGGCGGAGGCGGGGGTGGCGGTGCGTCCTCTGATTTCTTACCCCCGAATAGTCCGCCAACCAAACTGCCCACGGCCGGTGCGAGCGAAGTAATCAGCGGAGCGAGCAACGGCAAGATGGGAAGTCCGACAGGATTCCCCAGTCCGTCATAGCCCACATGCGCGATGCCGTTCAGCCGCGAGTCCGGTACTTGGTAGATATAACCTAAGCGGTCCCGGATGAGCATTTGATCTCCTTACCGTCCAATTCGCAAATCCGCTTCCACAGAGCCGGAGGCGCAAATCCCATTGGGCTTTGCAGGGTGGCGTCGATAGGAATCCAGCGACCCCGCACATTCACTTCCGGATAGATGTGGCTGTAAGAGTGGGGTTTGCTGAACCGAAACCCCGCCAAGATTATGCGGACCGGATGTCCCGTGGAAACGAGAAGCGAACCCAGGAGGATCGTCATGTCGTCGCAGTCGCCGGCTCTGAGTTCCAGCAGCCTTCTGGCTGAGTGCAACAGCTCGGTGCGGAAAATATCCCGTGTATAACGGATGTGCCTGCGTACCCACTCGAACAGCGCTCTGACTTCGCCGGCGCGGTCCTTGGGAAGCACACCATACTTGCGAAAGATGTCTATGGCTTTCTGGCGTACGTAGAAGTCTTTCGCTCCCTCGTGGATGAGCTTCGCGATCAAACGCGCGGTCACCAGCGTTCCCGGCGTTCCTTTGGGGACGCGATAGACCTGAATGCGCGGGACCACAAGTCGGTTGCATAGTCGAATCATTCACAAGACGCTCAGCACTTTTTTCATCGGTACGACCAAAGGCTCTCGAATTCCCTCAACCTCTAAGACCACGAAACATCCGTCGTGCATTTCATTATCAGAGAACGCGACTACCCGGCCCTGCAGGATGTCGTTTCCATGCAGCTCTGTGAGCAATTTCTGCGGCTCTGGAATATAGACATCGCGAATTCTGAAATTGACCCATTGGTCTTTCAAATCCACGAATTTTGTGTCTCATCCCTTTCTGACTCTCATTCCGAAACCGATAACATTCGCCGGACACTAGTGCAATTCACACACCGGAAGCCGGCGAGATGACGCGCGTCCGCCAAACTTTCTGGAATCAGGAGATTGCGACGGAGGCAGGGACCTGCGAGTGTGAGTTTTTTGACGATCAACCCAGAAGGCTCGTTCTACACACCGAATCGGCTTTCCGGAAGTGGATTTCCGACATTCCCTTGGTTTGGGAAATTCTACGGTTCAGTTCAGGAGCCGATACTTTCGAAGTTTGTTGTAGACACTCCGAGGAGTAATTCCAAGGAGCCGGGCGGTTTGCGACTGATTGCCCTTCGACTGTCGAAGGGCCTCTTCTAAAACCATTTTTTCGAAATATCTCAATGCGCTTGCCAGACTGGAACCGTTGGCCATCAACTCTTGCATCACTCTGGAGAGATGACTTGCAACGCCCGGCGGCTGATGAATTGCAGGCGCGCTCACTGAGCGTGCGCTCACAAAGGGTTCACTCTCTTCGACCTCGGTCAGTTTTTTCAACACTTCCTCTGGCAAGTCCGCCAAACTCAGTGGCCCCGCGTCGACCTTAGCTACCAGCGTCTGGCGGATAAGGTTTTCCAGTTGCCGCGCGTTTCCGGGCAGTCCCATGCAGCCCAAGGCAGCGACAAACTCCTGCTGTACGTCGGCGATATTCCCTCCGGTGATGCTCCTGTATTTCTGGAGGAAGTGAGTCACGAGAGGCGCAATATCCTCGGCTCGCTCGCGCAGCGGCGGAATTCGTACAGAAATTACATTAAGCCGGTGGAACAGGTCCTCCCTGAAATCTTTTTTTCGCACGAGTTCATCCAGCGGCCGATTGGTCGCAGAGATCACCCGTATACTTACAGGAACCTCTTCGTCTTCTCCAACAGACAGAACTTTGTTTTCCTGTAGGACGCGGAGCAGCTTAACTTGGGAACTACTGTCGAGGTCACCAATTTCATCGAGGAAAAGAACTCCGCCATCCGCACTCCGAATTAATCCCTTGCGGGTCCGTTCCGCTCCGGTGAATGCTCCTCGACGATGACCGAACAGTTCGCTCTCAACCAACCCGGAACTCAGCGCGCCGCAATTCACGCTTACGAAAGGCCCACGATTTCGCTTCGGGTCGAGACGATAGAGAGCCTGGGCGAATAGCTCTTTCCCCGTGCCCGTTTCGCCGGTGAGGATTATCGGCAAGTCGCTCAAGAAGCTGGCTTTCAGAATGCTCTTGAAGACGGAACGAATTGATGCGCTCTCACCCACGATCCCCAATTGATTCATTCGAGTTTTGAGTTCCTGCTTTTCCTGTGCCCTGGCTCTGTCTAATCGGAGCGACTGGATGATCCAGTTCCTGAGTTCTTGCTCAAAGTATTTCTGCTGACAGTCCAGAAGCTGTGAAGCCCCGGACAAAAGAACCAAGCATCGCGAATTCAAGGGCCAAGATTGTGCGCCGTCTCCGTAGGAAAGATTCCGAAACTTCTTCTCCCTGAGATATTGGAGGAACTCCAGGCTTTCTCGATCTGCAGCCCCTTCAACTGCAACCAGTGCAAGACCGCACCCCGGTGTCGCTTCTAGATTTTGGATGGCCAGGGTATTCGCCACGCAAATGGGTCGAGCGCCAGACTCCTCGATGAGTTTCTTGAGATTGTCGCGGCGCCAGGCGATTCGGTCCAGCAGAATTACGCTGCAATCCTGCACGGAATCAGGTGAGGGTGAAGAGCCGAAACTTTCTCGCCTGCCACCAGGAGGGTCTGCATCGAAACGACCTCCCTCCTCAAAAGGATCTCGATTGCTCAACACAACACGTACTCCTGAGCTGCCTCGGGTGGCAAGTTTGTGAATGAGGTTCGCTTCAACTCGCGAGAGCACGCAACAGCGGAAGAGAAGGGGCTCCGCCCTTGGCTCACTCACTGCTTGGATTGCCTTGGATACTGCTTGCGATTCGATGGTGAGGAAACCGTCTCGATGGGCGGCGCCATCCCCTACTCGAAGGCTAGGATATAAATTGGTATATAAGGAGGCCGTTTTTCCGTTCTGTTAGGAGGTCACAAGGGGAATTCAATTCACGCCAAAGCTTACCCCAATTTGGGCGCTCGAAGACTCCTCTAAGGCTGGGCGATTGAGGTATATAGAAGTAGCCGTTTCCAGCGGTCGACAGCATCGTATTTTTTCAACAAGGAATGGCGATTGCTCACTTGCAGTTTGGAGAAGAGATTGGATACGTGGAATTTCACAGTGCTATTGCGAATCCCCAATAGGCTCGCGATCTCGTGGTTCGAATAGCGTTTCTCCAACAACTCCATGATCTCTGCCTCGCGTAGGGTCAAGCGGCTGTTACCGTTGCTCTCTCCACTCTGGGCCAACAGCGCATTGTGAACATAGTCCTTCAGTAGATTCTGATTGAACCAAGTCTTACCTTCGGCCACAGCGTATAATGCGGATAGGAAATCCGCAGGCACCTCTTTATAGGTAAGAAATCCATGGACGCCGAGCTGAATGATGGTGGTGACTTCCATGGGCGCTTCGTCAAGTAATAGGAATCTTGCATTTCGATCAAATACCCTCAGGCGAGGTAGGCAGCCACACAGTGGTACCGCGAGCCCAGCGCAGTCAATAACGTAGAGCCACTCCCCGGAATCTAAACTACAATTCCTGCGCTGCTCCAGTTTCATGACGCGGACGCGACTGTCTGCACGCAGCAAAAACACAATGAAGTGGAAGGCTAGCGAGTGAGTCGCGAGGACGCACACATTAATTTCGCGACCGGCGCGTACCCGGGACATAGGGCACCATCTCCAGAAAAGCACGCCAGAAGATCCCGGCTGGGGTACCGAAAGAGTTCGAGTGTACCACAAATTGGATAGTGTCTTAATCCAATTATCGCCCTGTCCAAAAAACCAGGGGCTCACTACGGGTGGGCACCAAGCGCGACTTTGTTGGTCTTCGACAGCCACTCGAGCTTGCGCGGCGCGAAGCCAAGTTTCTGTTTCGCACGCCTGTTCGAAGCGCCACGGAGCCGTGTCGCATAATAGATGGAGTCCTCGCCGGCGGTTCGCAATGCCTCGGCTTCCGTAATCTCCCGGGGAGCGGGAGCGCCCAGAAATCGCGCAAAAGCGGGCAGCCAGATACTCATTTCCGAGGGATCATCGTCAACGACATTGTAAACACCAGGATCGGCTTCGAGTGCCGCTGCGGTTGCGACCGCGACATCCTCCACATGTACGAACGAGAAAACGCCCTGACCTAAACCGATGACCGGATATTGCTGTTCGCGCACCTGCTGGGAGACGCTGCCAGTGGCGGGATCTTAGGTTCCAGGCCCGTAGAAAAAGCCGTAGCGCAGGACGATTCCCTCAAGATCGGGCGCATTCAGCACACGATCCTCAATCTGCATATAGGCTCGAACGCTGCCTGCGACTGCAGGGGACGCCTCCGACGCCAGCGGTTCTGTCTCGGTGGCGAGTCCTGTCCCAGGCGCTTAGAAAAATCCCGTGGACTGCACGATGTAACGCTTGGCGCCGGCAGCGATAGCCGCATCCTGACGTTGCGCCCTCCGACGAGCCTCAATTTCCGATCTCGCTCTTCGGCTACCCTCATTTCTTCGTGCGTATATTTCTTCGGCAGGGAAGTAAGTTCATCGATGACGGCTTCCGGCCTAACCTTACGGATGACCGCTTCGATGGCATTACGATCTAAGGCATCAGCGACGAACGCTTCCGCGCCCTTGTCACGCAAAGTCTGCACACCACGTTCGGTGGTCGTGATCCCAATCACTTCCCTGCGCGAAGCGACCAGCGCGGAAATCAATGGACGCCCAATAGCGCCTGTTGCACCAGCGACCAATACCCTCATGTGTCCTCCAAACAGTGATCCCAGGCAAACCGGATTCCTTTCCCGTCAACCCCTCGTATAACCTCACGCGCCTCGTTTCAGTTCACGCGCCTTAGCAGGCTGATATGCACCGGGTACGGATCTTGTCGCGATGTTAAGGCGATTCCAGCTATTGATTACTGTGATCGCGACGGTCAGATCCACCAGTTCTTTCTCCGTGAAAAATTTGCGAACCTGTTCGTATACTTCATCCGACACATGACCTTTCTCAAGGTTTGTTACCGACTCAGTCCAGGCTAGAGCCGCCCGCTCGCGGTCGGAATAATAGGGTGACTCTTCCCATGACACCTATATGACACTCGGGTGCTTGAGAGACAAACTCTAAGAAAGGAGATTTTGTAGCTAACTGAAAGAGAAGGAGAATTTGGCTCCCCGGGCTAGATTCGAACTAGCAACCCTTCGGTTAACAGCCAGCAGAGTATTTTAATCACAATTCGCCGGAGCTAAGCTAAACCGAGGAAAGCTAGTGAATTGCAACCAAATCCGAAGCGTCACTTCCTCAGTTTTCATTCACCCTTTATTCGCTTTTTGCCGCCATTCGCCGCAATTGATACTACGTCTGTACTACGTTTTCATCGCGGCCATCAGCAGTGGGAAAACTTCGCCGAACGGTTGCCGACCATCCCCGAGTTGATTGGTTCGGTCAACACTAGCGCGTTTCTCGGTACTAATCCGATGGACCACGCTATGACTTCAAGCTTGTGAGTACTGATAGCCGCCCTTGAGCAGGAAAGCGAATATCGAAGTCGCGAAGTTCACGTTCTCTGACGTTCGCACTCGCACTACTTGTTTTCATTACCGGCACCGTGTTTCTGCTTGCAGACCTTGCATTCGGTTGGCGGCTCGGAGTTGTCAACGCGATGCTTCACAGGCTTTGTTGTACGAAGGAAG
>Ga0070697_100000764_pt1 | contig 24064 bp, 28 predicted proteins | sample KBSK1501metaG_FD_65475 | JGI IMG/M metagenome (GOLD analysis project Ga0070697, IMG submission 65475) | Corn, switchgrass and miscanthus rhizosphere microbial communities from Kellogg Biological Station, Michigan, USA - KBS K1-50-1 metaG | ecosystem: Host-associated > Plants > Roots >... | reverse complement strand
TGACCCAGCCATCTGTTAGTCTACCTATCAGGCGCATCATGCTTGGACCCACCGCGCCACTCCAGATGCTCATCTTGTGAGCTGGACTGGGACCAGCCTGGGCATTGTCTAACTGGTAGTATCTGCCTGGAAAACTAACTCGGGTCCGACCCTTTCCAAAGTTCCAGATCAAATGTATCACCTGCAGGGCTTCTTCATAGGCCGCGATTGCTTCGCCAGGGCTCCTCCGAGGGCCACCGTAAGCATGGATCGCATCCCAGAAAGCACCATTGCCCAGACCCAGTTCGACCCGTCCCTTCGTAATGATGTCTAGTGTCGCGCTAGTTTTCGCGAGCATTGCAGGGGGGCGCATGGGAAGGTCGCTCACATCTGCGAAGAAACGGATCTTCTTCGTCGCCATAGCGAGAGTGCTCATTAGGGTCCAGGTGTCGAAGAAAGTGCCATTGTACGGATGGTCCTGAATGCCAACAATGTCTAGTCCGGACTCGTCTGCGGTTCTCGCCAGGTTGAAAGCGAGCTCAGCATCGTTAGGTGTAATGCTTAATCCGAAAATGGGTTCTCGGTGAGATTGAACCGCAACCATTCTTGATCCCAACGAGGTTGTTGTCGTGATAAAGTGTTTAGACGAAACTATCTTTTCTTGGGCTTGGCGAATTCTACTAGTCCGTCTGTGAATCGGATGCTGGCGTGACTGCCATTGCAAAACGGCTTATTGACCGAGGCCCCGCAGCGACACAATGTTACCCGATTCCGAATCTCATAGGGAATACCATTATGGGACTCGACCCTGATTCCTCCCTGAACGTAAAGAGGACCACTAACGCCCAGCGCAGGATCCTCCACAACACCTATCGACGGCTTAAGGTTCGGCTCGATCTCCTCTCCAGTCTTCTTCTCATGTAGGACTAGCCTGCCTGAAGGGCAATGCATTGCCTCTCGTACTACGAGCTTGTGTACCTCCGGATCGTCTGACTGTTCCATCAATCCCCAGATCTTGCCACCGGGATCACAGAATCGAGCGAACGCGCAAAGGTTCTCGGCGTCACTAAGCGTCATTGTCGGGCCGTCAAACACCTCAGCCTGCCGCGCGTACGGCTGCCGGGTCGAAGACTCTCTTCCATCGAAGCTAACGTCGGTGTGTGAGCCGTCGCAGAATGGTTTGTTCTTCGACTGTCCACAACGGCATAGCTTGTACTCTCCGCTAGTCTTGAAGTTCTTAGCGGTCTTCCAGTTCCATGAAAGACCCTCCGCATTAGGCTCGATTATCTCCATGGTAAGAGGGATTCCCGCCGATACAATGTAGGGTCCGTCCTTCGATATCACAATCTTCCTGCCACCAGTTGGCGTGGTCTTAGTTAGCATAAAATTGCGCGAGGTTGCTTCCCAAAGGGTAGTATTAATACTGTCCATGGAAATATCGGAAAGCAACTATCCAGCCAGAAAGTGACTAGAAGCAATTGGCAAGAACGGTGAACATTCAGCCGGGATTGGCCGCACAATTCAGCAACATCTCAATAGCTTGCCCATACGGCAAACTGTTGGAGATTCTAGGGAAACCGCACACTCTAGAGATACTCTACGGTCTCGGGATCCGTTCGCCGCTGCGATTTACAGAGATGCAGAAATACCTGGAACTGCAACCGAAAACGGTCTCCGCAAGACTACGAGAACTGGTCAAGTTAGGTCTTATTGCTCGCCGCTCCTACAATGAGATTCCGCCACGGGTCGATTATGAGCTGACTCAGAAGGGACGAGACTTGGGAAAAATGTTTGACGCATTACACGGCTGGGCCAGAAAATACGGATATGATGAACAACCACAGCATGGAACTCGGGTCCGAATAGGTTGAAGCCAGCTCTTACATACTTCTCAGAGAGCAAACTGAAAACCAACAGGCAAATACTCGGTAACAAGATCGTCAACGCTTAAGGGCGAGTTCAGGTAGCTATGATAGGGGCGAGTCGGTTTTGGCTGTGACTTGTAGTTTTAGGTTTGAGGTTCGGCCTGAGGATGAGGTTGTGGAGTTACAGACTGGACATCATGCTGTTCATGTCTGTAGGGAGTGTCTTGTGTTGTTGGCGGTTCATCGTCGTGTTCATCATATGAAGGTGGAGAAGGTTATTGTTGAGATGGCTGAGCACAGGCCTGTGCTGGCTGAGGCGTGAAGAGCAGTGTCAAGCTCGGAGCCGACTATTCAAGACAGCTAACTAATCCTTTCCAGGCTTAGTCCAGAGAGTGCGATTTTAGAAAATTACGATTATTCCTATGGGAATTGGGTAATAAGCGACTCCCGTAGTATGTTGCGTTCGGAACTTTTATATTCGGAACTGTGACGGCCACCGCTTTTTCATGAAAAATAGTCTAGCACTATTGTTTCTCTTCTCAAGCGTTCTCCTACTGATTCCAACCGCGTCAGCCGCAAACTCACCAGCCAGTTCAACTACGCTAACATCGGGTACGGTCAGTCTGTACGGAACGGTGGACGTGAGCAATCTTCAACAGACAGGCCAGCAGACAACAAATGTGAATCAAGCGCTCTTGCATTCACAGGGTGCCCAAGCCTACAACCAGGCCAAGGCGCAAGCGGGACAGAACGGATACGTCGCAGCGGGCGAATCTGCAAAGACCGTTGCAACTGCACCGAGCACACCTACACCACTGACGACTACAGTGGGCCTTATCCTTGAGGGAGCCGTGGGCGGTGCCCCGAATCCGTGCGGATGTACTCCTCCTGATGGTGCCGTTGGTGCCGGGCCTAACCACGTGTTCTCAATGGTCAACACTGCGGGGATAATCTACACGAAGGCTGGAGGTCTTGTCAGATCCACTTTTGGGCTCGACGGTTTCTTCGGGGTGCCCGGCGCGTCACTGTCCGATCCGCAGGTCTCCTTTGACGCTGGCAGTGGACGATGGTTCGCGTCGATCATCAACATCAACACCAACCAGGTACTGGTCGCGGTCTCAACAAGCAATGATCCCACCGGGACCTTCAACCTATACGCCATATCGGACCCCAACCATCTGCCCGACCAGCCGGTGACCGGAACCAATGACGACAAGTACGTGGTATCAGTGAACGACTTCAACACTGCAGGCACCTCCTTCATCGGCGTCCACTACTTTGTCCTGAACAAGTCAGAGCTAGTGGCGGGTGCTGCTACAATTCACACGGCTTCAAACACTCCGGACCCGAACATGTTCTCCCTACACCCCGCACAGCACCTCTCATCCTCAACAACCTTCTACCTCGTAACTGACTGCACCGGATCATGCGTTACTAGTCCAAACAGCCAGACCAACACCGAGACAGTAGTCTCCCTCACCGGCGTTCCCCCCGCAACAGTCACAGTCAGCACCAGTAGCTTCGCGATCGCGACAAGCGTTATTGGACCAAACGCTCAACAATCAGGAACAAACACGCTTCTCGCAACCAACGACAACAGAGTCGAGAGCGTGGTCTGGGAATCCAACAGCCTATGGGCAGCTTGGAACGACGCATGCGTCCCTAGCGGTGACACCGCAACCAGAACCTGCCTACGTCTAGTCCAAGCCACGACCTCCGGCGCAACCGCAACAAAAGCGCAGGACTTTGACTTTGCAGCAAGCGGCACGTACTACTTCTATCCAGCCATTACGAGCTTCCAGGGACAACTAGCCGTTTCCTTCGGCAGCTCCTCAAGCACCATCTTCCCATCAGCACTCGTCACCGGACGAGCATCCACCGACTCGATCAACACGCTACAGGCTCCAGTCACAGTGAGAGCAGGCAGCGCTCCTGACACCAGCACACGTTATGGCGACTATTTCGGAGCAGCAACAGACCCAACCCCCACTACAGCATCAACATTCTGGCTGGAAGCTGAATACCGCAAATCCTCAACCTTCCAGAACTGGAACACAATAATCAGCCAAGTCGGATCCTTCAGCACATCAACAACCTTCGACTTCAGTGTGAGCCTCAGCCCAACAAGCGGATCAGTGGTTCAGGGATCTGGCACGACATCGACCGTAACAGTCAGCCTCGTCAGCGGAACCAGCCAGTCTGTCTCTCTCACCACAAGCATTAGTCCGACAGCAACTGGTCTCACGGCGACAGTGAATCCGACTAGTGGAACACCCACATACACTAGCACGTTGACGATTTCAACCACGACCAGTACCCCGTCAGGATCCTACACTATCACAGTCACAGGCGCAAGCGGAACCTTGACTCACAGTGCCACCTACAGTCTCGCAGTCACCGCTCCAGTGGTTGGCGATTTCAGCATCAGTGCGTCCCCCTCAAGCTTGACAATGTCGAGATTTGGCTCAGTAGCAACAACGGTCACGATAACCTCACTCAGCGGATTCACCGGCACAGTATCATTGTCTACCAGCGCGCTACCGACAGGAGTTAGCGCGACATTCAATCCAGCCACTGTAACAGGTGGGAGTGGAACCTCGACACTAACCTTCATTGGCTCTGGTGGAGGAACAGCGGTAGGAACGTTTACCATCACCATAACTGGGACCAGCGGCAGCCTCGCCCACAGCACCACGGTAACGCTGAGAATAACCAGACACTAGAAACCTCTCCTCAACTCCTCTTTTTTTCTTTGGAGCATTAGTTGTTATGAGGCCTCAGGTCTCACTACAATGGACTCGTGACTGAGCTGTGAAGAATCAAGTCAGGTTCGGATGCCGGATCTTCCTCTCCGCCAACGAACCCTTCCAGCGCATAGTAGAGCGGGCACAATTCTGCGAGAAACACGGCTTCGACTCAGTACTCATCGACGATCATCTGCTCTACGGGACAAGAGATGCGGCCGCGCCCGAACCCTTCACAACTCTCGCCGCGATAGCCGCCGGGACCCGTAGTATCAGAGTCGGAATCGCAGTAACAGACATGGTCCGACGCCACCCTGCCATCATAGCCCAGACCCTAGTAACACTCTCCAACCAGTTTCCAAAACGCGTCTTCCTCGGACTCGGCGCGGGCGATCCGATGAACCAGACCCCCTTCGGATTTTGTGCGGAATACCGCGTCGGCAGACTAGAAGAGGGTCTGAAGATTATCCGGCAGCTGTGGAACTCTAGCATAGAGAAACCACAGAGCTACAAAGGACAATTCTTCTCGCTGAACAACGCATACTTGCAAGCAGGTCAGGATAAACAGCCAGTCCCACCGATCTATCTGGCAGCATTCGGTTCCAGAATGCTGAAACTCGCGGGGAAGGCGGCGGACGGATGGATACCGCACTGTCACACACCTGCAACATACAAGATGGATCTTGATACTATCATCGGTTCAGCCCATAATGCGGGTCGAGATTTCGGGGCGTTCCGCTCTGCCTACTACACACTTTCTTCTATCTCCACGAATCGTGCGGAAGCAGACCGTAACGTTCTGGGTCCAGCCAGATACTTCCTAGCCTTGATTCCCGAGGCGTTGAAGAAGGTCGATCCCTCAGCAAACCATCCTGGCCGTATCTGGGAGAAGATGCCATATCCAAAGGAGCAGAGAGAGACGATCCGGAAGATCGCTGCAGAGATTCCAGAACGAGACGCCTACTATACTGTAATTCACGGAACTGCTGACGATTGTATCGAACAGATCGACGAGTATGCGAAGGCTGGCTGTAAAGAAATCATGCTGACGTTTACAACCAAAGGAGGACTATGGTCGGCAACGAATCTGTTAGAGCAGATACGACTCTTCTCCCGCAAGGTGTTGAGCAGATACCGCAACTAATCCTCGTCCCGAGGCGGCGTAGGAATGCATATTTGGTATACTTGTATACATATACCTTAGACGGTGTTTCGGTTGGGAACCACAGTGAGGGTAAGGGAGGAGGACAAGGAGAAGCTCGAGAGGCTGCGAGCAATGGCTACCTTAGCTTCTGGGCAGAAGGTTTCTCAGGAGGCGCTCCTGGGAGCGGTCTTGGATGATGCGCTCTCCCATAGAGAGAGATTTCTTGCTGAGACCTTTGGTGAGAGGAAGCCTCTCTCTGGGAAGGAGTTTGAGAAGCTTCTGAGTCTCGTGTCGGACTGGGGGGTGGAGACGAGTTCTCGGGAGATCGATGAGATACTTTATGGAAGACCGGCGCAAAGGCGAAGGAACTGAGCATATTTCTCGATACAGGCATCTTTGTTGGTTTTGTTAACAAGCGGGACAGGGATCACGAGAGAGCCGTCGGGCTACTGAAAGAGGTGGCGGAGGGGAAGTACGGGATAGCGTACACGAGTGACTATGTCCTAGACGAGGCTCTGACCGTGGCGCTCGTCAGGACCCGGAGGCTGGAGCCGGCTGTGAACGCTGGGGTCCTGATACTCGGGTCGAAGGAGAAGAAACTGCCAGCAGTGGCGCGGATGCTGAGAGTGGACCAGAGTACTCTCCAAGAGTCATGGAAGAGCTTCATGTCCGAAAAGACTCCCACGCTCAGCTTCACCGACCATACCTGTGTCAGCCTCGCCAGATCCTTTGCGGGCGGAATGATCATGAGCTTCGACGAGCACTACGACGGTCTGCTCAGCCGAATCTTCTAAGTTCTGCAGTTTACGAAACCAAGGATCACGACCCGCTCGAACAGATACGACTCCTCTCGAGACAAAGGACTCAAGAACCTAAACTTTTTGCATTCCACGTGAGTAGAGGAAACCTTTCATCGCGCTGTCCTCCGTCTTTCTTCCAAACTATATTGAAACTCGATATGTTTAGAATCCGAAAATTTCTAGTCTCGAAAATATCCCGGCACGGAACATTCGTTTTATCCTGAAAGCGAGACTGCGATCAAGGGTAGCTAATGATGTCGCAGGGCATTAGATCTCCTAGAACAGTTCTCAGGGTAATCCTCCTGTTAACAGCGATGCTCTTGAGCGGTGGACTGATGATTCATCGTGCCGGGTCAGCAACACCCTCAAGCGGTAGCATATCCACAAGCAATCCAAGCCTTACCTGGCAGGGTGCCTTCTACGCGTTCGGTGTTAACGGGGACCCGACCCAGTGTCCGCCAGCCGCCGACCCGCTGAACCTTCTCTGCGATCATTTCTTCCTCAACATCAACCTAGCCAGCAGCTTCTGGCAGCTCAACACCGGCACTGTGACTGTCACGATCAACTGGCCCAGTAGCGCGACGAGCAACGACTTTGACCTGTTCGTCTATCGAGAGAGCGACGGAGCCCAGGTCGGCTCAAGTACCCTGGGAGGCGGCGAGACGCAAGAACAGGTGGTCTTGCAAGCCCCGATCCCTGGCCTCTACGAAGTCAGGGTCGTACCCTTCCTAGTTATTGATTCCAGCTATTCCGGGCATGCGGTCCTAGCCTTTACTCCAGGCGGTCCCACTCCGAACCCTAGCTTCCTTACAGGAGGAATAGGATTCACCACCGCCACTATCGTCGATTCCCAGAGAACCCAAGGAGAACCGCTCGTCTATGTAGACCAGTCCGGCAATATCTGGGAGACGGCTCCATGGGGCTTCAGCACCGCCCAAGGCTTCGTCTCGAAGTCCACTGATCAAGGATCCAGCTTTCATATTGTCTCGCCGAATGGGCTGAGGCCCAATCCGGCACCGAGCGGGGGTGGTGATTCTGACATTATCACCGACGACCATGGAAACGCCTATTTCGCGGACCTCGAAGGACTCGCCAATGTCGGAGTCGCAGTCACGAACGACGGGGGCAACAATTGGAGAGAGAACTTCTTCACTTCTCCCTTTGCCATAGATGATAGACAATGGCTCGCTATTGACAATGGACCAACACCCTCCGCGAACGACAACACCGTCTTCCTAACGCTACGCAATGTGGCAGGCGGCTCAGAGGTGCTATCTTCGCCTGGCTCTATGGGTCCCACGGACCTGGTCGGCGGCTTCGTCTACACGAACGCAGCAACCGCCCAGTTTGTGGGCTCGGGAGCTCCATGCGGTCGGCTAATGTTCGATCCAGTACAACGTAATCTCTACTTGCCTTGCGTATCAGGAGACCACGTCAACATCGCCAGAGCGCATGTTAACCCAAGCCAGAGAACTGGGCTACAGTTCAGTTCGGTCCAGACCCCCTCGAGCCTCGGCGGTTCCATAGGCCATCTATTCGCATCATTGGCAGTTGATCGAGCAGGGAATCTCTACTTGGCCTGGGTCGATGCAAAGAACAACAACGTCTACCTGAGTGCCTCTACCAACATAGGCAACAACTGGTCCAACCCGCTACAAGTGAACGGAGATCCGGCCAATACGAACGTGATGCCCTGGGCAACAGCCGGCAAACCAGGCACTGTAGACATTGTCTTCTACGGAACCAGCGCTCGGGGCGATCCCAACACTTTCCCTAGCTGGCTCAACAATAGACAGGCAGCAACCGAGTTCAAATGGTTCACCTACTTTGTACAAGTCCACAACGCCACCACCAGCACCCCGACCATCTTCCAGGTACAGGCTAGCGAGCATCCCACTGACTACGGCCAACTCTGCACCGCCGGGCTTGACTGCACCGTTACCGGCGGAGACAGGACATTGGCGGATTTCTTCAGTGTCGCTCTCGACGCGAATGGAGCTGCAAGAATCATCCTCAATGATCTAACGAACCAGCATCATGGAGCAGCAGTCTTCGAATTCACCCAGAACAGCGGCCCTTCGGCCTACGGGACGACACTCACTCCTCAGTTCCCGACCGTAACGACAGGTGTCTCAGACCCTGCTGGCGATGCTCAGCTCCCCCACTACTCACCACTTGGCGCCGGCTCGAACCAGCCAGCGCTCGACCTCCGCTCTGTACAATTATCCCAGCCTGACACCTCCCATCTAACCGTCACGCTGAGACTCAACAGCCTTGCCAGTCTCCAGCCGCCGAGCGGCGCGACTGGACTAGTATGGCTGACGAGGTGGCAGTTCCTCTCTACGGGAGACGGGGGCGAGGAGAGCTACCGGATATTCTATCTGGGCGCCAACTCGACGGCTGGTCAGACGCCAGTCTTCTTCGCCGGGACCGGAACATCCGCAGCTCCCACGACCGGAATACCTCCAGGCGACGGCTGCGTGACTACGTCACCCCAGAACTGCAAGATCATCCTCTACCCCAACGAGAAGCAAGAGTCGGGCACATTCAACGCCGCCACCAATACCATCACGATAACAGCACAACTATCCGACATTGGCAGTCCGATGATCGGCGACAAGCTCTACAGTGTCACAGCACTCACATACGCCTTCACCAGCGCCAACCGAATCCTCGCCGACGCAGATGCGACACGAGCCTTCGACTACGTTCTCGGCAAGACTGTTACCCCGAGCAACTGTCCACTGGGCTCCACGTGCAAAGTCACCGGCGGGGGCTACATCTTCACCGACCCACAACAAGACCGTGGAAGCTTCAGCATCGAAGTAACAGTCGACAGCTCAGGAAGGATACATGGAAAAGCCGCCTACGTGGACCAAGCAGTCGGGGTGGACTTTAGAACCCTCCTGATAACTTCAGTCAACTTCAACGGAAATACTGCTACAATCACTGGAACAGGCGCCGCGAATGGGTCAGAGACAAGCTTCACGATCACCGTCCAAGACAACGCAGAGCCAGGGGCGGGACACGACACGTTCAGCATCCAGCTGGGAACAGGCTACTCGAAATCTGGCAGGCTTCAAGGCGGCAACATCCAGATCCACTAGATCACCAGTCGGCGCGATAGATCCAGCTCTTCTCCAACAAGGTGCTGAATACATACTGGGACGAGACGGGGGCGCTTCACGATATTTCTTTATCAGGATTTTAGAGCCTGAAGGAGCTGGCCTCTCATATTCGAGAATGAGGCCGACCCGTCTTCTGGTATGCCTACTTCGCGGGCAAACGGCGTAAGGTCAGGTCTTTCTACTCGGACACGATCGAAACCTGCCGTTTTAGCAATGTCTGCTAATTGTTTGTCGTTGTAGAAGTGAATGCGAGATGCGATAGGTTCCGGAGCTGCCATTGTCCCACGCATCTCCGGGGATACTGCGAACACGATTAGGCGTCCATCTCTTGACAAGACCCTGTAAATCTCTCTCAACGCTCGAACAGGATCTGGGAGAAAACCGAAGACATTTGTCATAACAGCGCAAGAGAACTGATCATTAGGGAAGGGCAGCTGATCCGCTTCTCCTTCTGATACCTCTAGCCTCCCCTCCTTCACAGCCTCCTTGTTGAGTTGCTGAGCGGTCCTTACCATATCGGGACTATGATCGATGGCTGAAGCTTTGCATCCGGTGCGCAGAACTTCTTGGAGAAATGCGCCTCCGCCACAACCCACCTCCAGGAGGTAGTCGTGGCTCGTCAACTTGAGTTCTTCTAGAATTGCTCGAAAGTTTGGTCGATGATAGAGAGGGTCCCGGTATCCAGCCTGCGCGACGGCGCCAGAAGGTTTTCTCGCACGCCGGTCTGTTATCCAGTCGCCTAGCTGAAGTGGCCCGGTTGCAGACAGAAGGGGTGCGACTACCTCCCGTGCAAACCAGCCTCCAAGCTCGCTCCCTCGATCTCCGAGAAGACCTCCCCAGTCAGGATACTCGACCGTGATCCTCGTCCCTTGCTGGGTAGGTTCGAACTTCAACTCTATCACATTAGTCTCATCTGTCTTCCAGTCCGCTGGGTGCCACTCTAGCAGGATCCTTCTCCCCGGTTCCCATGAGACTACTCTTCCAACCTGGGTGGTGCCCTGCATGATCTGACCTCCAACAGATAGATCCGCGTCCATCCCGAGTTTCTTTAGCGACCCCGTCAAATCCTCGACGAAATCTCGGAAAGCATGATCTTTGCTAAGCGAGACGTCGATACTGACGAGCATACGCAAGATGTTGATTCATATTCCTCATTAGGCTTCCTTCCCTGTTCGTGATCCCTTGAGGCCCTGAACGCATCGGTCTTTTCTCAACACCAGCAGGAGCCGACAAGGGCATGGTCACGTTGGAAAACTGGGTAGGGATCGGTTGAACCGGTAGATTCGTGCATTTCAGCCCTGTGACATGTCGGGAACTGTTCTGGAGTAGCCATGGTCTCCCGATTCGCGCCGGCCTGGACACTCGTTGATGTGCTCGGCATGATGGGTGCTGCAGAGATTCTTTCCACATGATGGACAGACACCCTCGATACTGCTCGGTACTCTACAATCTTCGCAATACTTCATCCCTGCTATGCCGGTCAGGTGATCCTATTGATCTCCAATAATATCATCACGGATACACTTGAACACAAGAGAAGGTCGAATGGATGTCGCTTCTTCTGTTGCTTCTGGGCGGGTACTTCGGCCGGTCTGGTGGTAGCAGTGAAAGTTTCTTGCTCGTGTTAGTTGATGTGTTTATCATGAATCTCTACGCTTTTCGTCAGAGAAGGCGTGCCCGGACAAGTCCAAATCCGCGCCAGTAAGACATAGGAAATATGTCGTTAGCCACGGCAGAGTTGTTCCAATAATCAGTTTAACTCTTGTGAACGACCTCGATATCCTGGCCGTCAGGATCGAACACCCAGGTCGCATAATAGCCAGGATAGTATTCAGGTCGAGCTTGAGGAGGTTTCTTGCTGTTGCCTCCGGCGTTCACAGCCGCTTTGTAGAATGCATCTACCTCAGCATGGTTTTCGCTACAAATCCAACATGCATCGCTTCGGGATCGGGCTTTCCTTCCTTGAGCCAGAAAAAAAGCTCTCTCGCCGTCACCAAAACCCTTCAAATCGGGATGTCCGTCTTGGCCTTCATAATCTGTAAAGTTCGTGATCCCAAGCGGCTTCAGAGCCTTGACGTAAAAAGCGGCTGAACGCTTGAAATCACTGATCGTCAGAACAACGTGGTCTATCATCGAATGTGGGTAACCCGCGATCGTTGTCCCGCTATTTCGCGCGGGCCGCGGCAGCTTTGGCGGCGAGTGCGGCGAATTCCTGACGGCCGAATGCTGTGCCTGACAGTCCCCAACCGCCCTCTGCTGCCTCAGTCAGTATGACCCAGGTGCGACTGGCTTGGCTTGGGTCGTCGGAGATGCTTGAGACTATCTCGGTGATTTGTTTGACGAGTTGCTTCTGACCCTCACGGGTTAAAGCGGCTGGAGGAGTGATGACCTGAACTCGGACAGTCCGGGCGGAGTCGGTGGCTGCGGTATGAACCGCGTGCGGGTCCATTCGATGGATGAAAGCCGCAGTATTGTTGAGATGAAACGGGCCAGGGGTCGACACACCCTCAGCTCGTAGAACAGCCATAGTCAGCTCATGGCCAAGCTGGCCATCGGAACCCGGCGGGAAGAGATCTGCTGGTGCGTAGACATCAATCATTGGCATTGTAAACGATAGACGCTGGCAAAAAGACAGCTAAATAGCTTGTTGGCTCACGAGCCACTAGGAGACATAATGCCAGTTAGAAGAAAACGCAGCGTCTCCGACTACATCTCAACCAGAAAGAACGATTATGTGACATGCGCAGCGGTCGAGTCAGCACGAAAGATAGGCAACCAGTGGCGCCTGATAGTCATCAGATACCTCTTAGAACGGCCTATGAGATTCAACGAGCTGCTCAAAGTTGCCTGCGAGATTGACACGAAGACACTCTCTCGAGTCCTCAAGTATCTTGCCTCAGAGAAGATCGTTCAGAGACAAGTTCTCGGCACACAGCCCTTCACCGTCCGATATGCGCTGACTGACAAGGGCGAGCAGATAAGACCCATAATGCAGTCTCTGAAAGCGTGGGGAGAAAATTGGGTGTTGCGCGATATTTCCTTGGAAACCCCACAGAAATCATAGCCGGCCATGACCCAGGAATTCAACAGCAATGTTGTAGACTAATTTGAGGAGTGTGTCCTGTCGTCGAAATACTCGGGATCCTAGGAAAGCTGTACATATTCTCGATTTTTCGTCGGCTCTTCTCAACAAGGTCATGAGCGATTGGTAGAGGCCGGGATGAAACCTGGAGTCATAGCACATGGTCCGCGCAAGCAGGTTGCTGAGTGTGTGAGCGGGGTTTTGATAGGCGGGGGTGCTGTTCTTGTCGAAAGGCGACGAGCCGATGATGACGCGGACCCAGGGCAAGTTTTGCTTCCGGGAGGACACGTAGAGGTGGGCGAATCGCTAACCCGGGCCTTGAAGAGAGAAATGCGGGAGGAACTAGGGATACGAGTCGAAACGATGACACCGATTCGCGTCCGATATTATACGGCGTCGAACGGAGAGAGGCAGAGAATACACTATCTCCACATCAAGAGCTGGAAGGGGAGAATCAGATCGAACGAAGCAGAGGCCGTCTACTGGGAATCAGACATCAGCCGTCTGAGCGACACTATAGAGAGAAAGATTGTACTCAAACTATTGAGCCAAGTCTCTCGGGCCTAGAACATTAGCGAAGGCGTGAAATCTCCTCTCGGCTCAGGGTCGATCTAACGAGAGACGTCTTGCTATGAACGGACCCTGTCCGTCAGTCTAGTGTTTCGAGTCGTTTTCGCACTACCAGATACCAGTCAGCGTCGTGGTGTGTGCTGAATCCATTCTTGAGGTACATTGACAGTGGGCCTGGGAAGTCCCAAGCGGCCGATTGTGGCTTCTTGATTGGATAGGCTTCAGCGTACTCCAGTCCCCTTTGAACAAATTTCTTGCACGCAGCATTCAGCAGTTGCGACGCGACCCCCTGGTTGCGATGCGTAGAGGCTATTACGAAGCAGACGATCGAACCGACCCGCTCAGCCTTGTCGGGACCGGGACCCATAAGCCACTGGACTCCAGGGTAGCTGCTGCGAGGAGCAGCGTTACACCAACCGATGGGTTTTCCGTTGTCGTAAGCGAGGAATCCGTGCATCCTATCCTTCCTCGATGAGGCTTGAAGCCTCACGACGACTCTCGGCTTTTCCTTTGTTTGCGAAATGATACGCCGAACAGTAACAGTCAGACCAGTCAGGATTGTCCACGAATGCAACAGTGTCGAAGAAGTGTAGGAAGTCGTCTCGCAGAAACGGCGTCAGTTCCTTAACGACCAGCTCTCCCATTGGACCAGCCGGATAGCCTACTCCTCAATATCTGTCTTCTGCCAGCGAAAGTTTTCGTTTCGAGTGTCCCAGTTCTTACTGTGTTTCGAAATCGAGTGAAGTTCAGGCTGGTGATACGGTCGTTGCGTGCCGACGATTCAGAGAACCCATGTATTCGAGTAGCGAGATCACTTCGCCTGACTTTCCAATATAGGTTGATAGCCACTTGGTGAGGCAGTCTTTCTTGTCAAAAATATGGGTTGCTTCACATTTGATGCTCATGCGTTCCGCCCTCAGTCCGATTTCGACAACGTGAAGCGTTGGGTCCTTTGGGACAAGATCTTTGATTCGTCTATTGTCAATGTGGAAACGGGTGACGGTCCCGCATACGGGGCACTGAGCCTCAGCCTTGAGGTCCATCTTCAGTCCGTTGATGAGTATGTCCGCTCCACACTTGACGTAGACATCTCCTCTCTCCGGCAGAATCATTCTGTATGATGTCGGTGTTTTGGAGAACCCGACTAGTTTTGCAGGGTCAATAAACGACATCTCTAGCTCGCCTCCTTGGATTCTTACTCCGCGCAGCAGCTGAGTTCGTCTATGTCCTTCCGGAAGGAGGTCGCGACCAGCTTGATCGATTCTGTCATTGTTGGGAATACGTGAACCGTATCGATAATGTCGTCGATCGTCAGTTTATACTTGACTGCCAGAACCCCTTCGTGGATCATGTCAGCCGCGTTCTCCGCGAGAATGTGAACGCCCAAGATCCTTCCGCTCGACGCATCGACAACCATCTTGACCAGACCTCTCGCGTCCCGGATGACAACGGCCTTCGGAACCTTCGACATGGGTATGGTTCTGCAAGCGCAATTGTAGCCCTGTTCATGGGCTTGCTTCTCAGTGAGGCCAACTGACGCTACTTGGGGTGATGTGAAGATTGCTCTTGGAACAGGGAGGAAGTCAATCTTCCTGTGGGTCCCCGACAGAGCGTTCTCTGCCGCTGTCGCGCCTTCCTTTGCTGCAATGGTTTCGAGCATCGGTTCGCCTATGACGTCTCCAGCAGCCCACACGTGACGGGCCGTCGTGTGCATTTCTCGATCGACTTTCACCGTGCCATCCTGCCTGAGTCCTACTGGCACAGTCTCTAGCCCCAGCAGGTTCGTGTTAGGGTCGCGACCAGTGGCCACTAGTAGTTCACTTGCTCGAGCTTCGAACTCTCTACTCTTGTCTCTGGCGACGATAACTTTCTCGCCCTGGGTCTGATAGACGCGTTTGACCTGTACGCCCGTCCTGATCTTTATTCCCTCCTCCTCTAGGTACTGGCGCAATGCGTCAGAGACTGCTGGTTCCTCTTCAGGAATAATTCTATCACTTCTCTGCAGGAGAGTCACTCTGGTTCCTATATGCGAATACATCTGGGCGAACTCAAGGCCAAGGGCTCGACCGCCGAGCACAATCATCGAGGCGGGTTTGTTCCTTAGGCTGAGAGCCTCGACATTCGTCAGATAGTCCACATTCCCAATGCCAGGGATACTAGGTGTCCGGGGCGATGACCCCGTCGCGACCACGAACTTCTTACCGTCAACATTTATGCCGTCCACTTTTACTCGCGTCCGAGAAACGAATCTCGCGTTTCCGCGAAAGAGTTTGGTTGAGGGCAGTGACCGTAGAACGTCGACATACTTCTCTTTCCTGAGTCCCCTTACGATCTGATTCTTCTGTTCTATGATTCTGTTGAATTCGAGCGTTGTGGTTCCGGGTCTTATTCCGGGGAATTCGCGATGACTATCATAGTATCCAAGTTCTCCTGCTCGGAGAAGGTTCTTGCTAGGGACGCAACCAACGTTGACGCATGTTCCACCTATGGTGCTTCTCTCTATCATGGCCGTTTTTGCTCCATGGTCGGCTGCCTTGAGCGCAGCAGCGAATGCCGCCGAGCCCGACCCTAGAATGACCAAATCAAACATACCGTTCGATTGTCATATGACGCAGTCGTCATATAAGGTTGCCACAAGTCAAGGATGGCTCGATTAGTTTAACTGTAGAAAGTATCCCTATGAAATGTAGGCAGATCATGAGCCAACAGCTCATCCTCCGAAAGACCGACGTGACGGCGGTTTCGCTGCTATTTAACGCGCTCTCGAACGACTGTCGAGTAGGCATTCTAAACCTGCTCAGAAACGGTCCGAAGAACGTGGGAGAGATTTCGGAAGCTCTCAAAATAGAGCAAACCATGGCCTCCCACAACCTCAAGTGCTTGGCATTCTGCGGACTAGTAACAAGCCAGAGATTTGGAAAGACAATCGAGTACACGCTCAATCGAGAAACAGTCGAACCAATTCTTCGCCTTGCAGACAAGCACATTTCAAAATACGCCATCAACCTTCGGACATGCAAGACCCTAGAACGCTGAAAAAGAGATTGTGCGATGAGAAGCTGGAGCGAACTTGGTCTTTGAACTTCCGCCCTGGAAGCCTTGGAGTTGACGGAGCCCCCATCCTAGCCCATGTCAGACTCGCCTATACGCGCCGTTAAGTCGAGGCTGAAATCTCGCCGGCGCACAAGTCTTGCTTGAAGGAGGCCACTCTGAATGTACGAGGGAAAGTTTCGGTTTAAAAGGCCATACAAGAAAAAAGGGGTTTTCCTCGGATTGACTGGCCCTGTTCTATTGCAGTATGAACAGTGTGAATCCGCTGACTTTTTCGTTGAAGTTAATCCCTGCTCCTAGCACAGTCAGCTCTATTCCTTCATGCCACCCTCCGGGCGGGTTCCCAAGTTCACAGCCTACCTTCAACACCGCGTTGAAAACTGGCGTGTCGTGAACTTTCAGTGTCACCTGTATGAGCGCTAGCCCGCCTTCAAAGTTCGATGGTAGTCCTTGAGCTGATCCGCTTCCGAAGGAGTGGAACGCGAGCAGCTTGGTTGCTTGCCATGTGCCCGATGCGCGTATGCTCCCGTCGGCCGTCGAATGGACGAAAGTGCCGCCGCCTGTTGCTGTCATTGAGCGAATGTCGAAGGTTCCCATTCCTGCGACCGCCACAGTGTCGCCATTCGGCGCGCTTGATACATCAGGGCAGGCATCCGGGGCAAGGCTGCATAGAGGGTCGACACCCAACAGGTACTGGTAGGTCTTGTGGCCACTATCAGCGAAAACCGTCGCGGGTAGAAACCCGGTCAGCAAAAGAGCCGATAGCAATAGGAGAACGCCTTTAGTTGTTCTCATCTTCCGCCTTTCACGCCGGGTGTCGAACCGGACTTAAGTTATTGCCCAAATCGGGTATCCTAGTAAGTCTGCGTATTGCCAAAGGCGACCTGGGATTGATCTTAATCCCAACGGTCACGCTAAGCCTCGACGTCTTTCAAGAGACCCACAGTCTTGGTCCTGGGTCGATCGAGAAACTAACGGCCTCTACAAAAATATGCGAGGGTCAGACTATTGGACGCAATCCTGACCTGATCCTGACCTATCTTCTAAAGGAAGCTGGCCTTCTTCTAGTCTGGCCAAGTCTTAATGCAGGTTATGGTTGGGATGATATCTAGGACGGCAGAAACGTGGGGATGTCCAGGCCCAGTTCGGAAGTATCCTGGAAACGTCTGTTGTGGTATGTTCTGGCCGGGTCCCGAGGAGGTCCCAACCGTGGGAGAATCATCAACCTCCTACGAAGAGAGCCCTACAACATCAACAAGCTTGCGGAAGCTCTCCATGTTCACTACAGGGTTGCCGAGCATCATCTTCGGGCGCTCGAGAAGAATCATCTCGTTTCCTCCGCTGGAGAGAAGTACGGGATGCTCTACTTTCTATCGCCCGAGATGGAAGCACATCTACCTCTCTTCGACGAGATATGGGCGCAGATCAGCCTAAAGTTCGAGCGGGAAGTGCAGAGATAATGTCTCTCCTCATGGACCTTAGCATGTACACGGCCGCGATAAGCGCGGTTCTCCTACTGGTCCTAGTCGCAGTCTACCTTCGCGTTTACAGGGACACTCATGCCCAGTATAGCCTGGGCTTGAGTGTTTTCGCATCGATCCTCTTCGCCCAGAACATCCTTGCGGTCTACTCGTTCCTCACTATGGCTTCGTACATCCAAGATCCATTTCTTCCCTACCTATTAGGCATCAACGTTGCCGAGGCCTTGGCCATCATCGCTCTCCTGCGAACGACAACGCGGTGAAAACTACACCTAATCTACACTTAATCTCGCTAAACCCGTAAAGTATCCGGCCCCGGAAACCTGTCTACAAGAAATCCGGGAGGTGATTGCAAGAATGAAAACTCTCACCATGGGGATCTTCTCGGTCCTTGTTATCGCAGTGGTCCTCCCAGTAGCATCGGCTTTTGCAGCCATGCCCGGTTTCGGTAATCTGTACTTCAATGGGATCATAGTCCGGACTGTGGTTCCCCCTGCGGCTTTTCCCAATGAAGGGCGGGACAATTTCTACAAGGTGACAAACGGTGCCACAGGACAGCTCGGGATCGTGGCCGTTGCTCCGGGAAGTTCAGACTATCACGGTGGTCATTGGAAGGTATTCACTGTAACCTTCAGCTCAGAAATCACACCCATACTACTAACCTCGGAGCAGGCAGTTCTCTCAGCCCAGAACGCTGGAATTGTCACTGTGACTCGAAATGCTGCTGCTGACTTTCTCTGCCCAGTTCAACCATAACATCGAGTCGAAGAGCTTCAGCCCCGGCCCCGAAATACCGGGGCACTCATTTTTTGGCTCGATAGAGTAGAAGTCCAAAACCGCTGGGGAAGGAATATATTGAATGCTGGCTTTGGTGGTCATTATGGGAAAGATGAGTACATGTCCCTGTGGTTGGACGATAATATCTCCGCAGGGAGAGGGAGATGTGAAGAAGCATATGATGATCCACTTGCGAGATGCTCATCCTGGCGCTGCGATGACAGAAGACGAGATTGGAAAGACAATCAAGACTGTTTAGGCCGGGACCGGGAGTCCCAGGAAGCCAGGCCGATCGTCATTGCTCAGCGATCTCTTGATCTATGATACTGTCAATCCAGTTTGGACCCTGCGGCTCTATCACTTCTTTGAGAATATAGAGTGAACACGACCTCACGTCCTCCATCTTGAGAGAGTTCAAGGCGGCTTCCTCAGGCTCCCCAAGATTGAATCCGAAGAGGTTCGTGAGGAGGATTCCCCCTCTCGATTCTCGCATTAGCCAGAGCTTTTCTCCATGCACTTTCGCCAGCTGGCCAGCAACAGATGACTTTCTCTCTTCATGGACACTAAGCTCCAACTCATAGAAGATGAGCCCTTGCTGCTTGCGGGGGTCAATCATCGCGCGTACTAGCATTGTCCCCGAATTCAACAATTTCCTGATTCGATACTCTGTCATGCGCGGTGTGATTGACAGAGCCTTCGCAATATCCTTGGTAGTGCTCCGTGCGTTATACCTCAGGCTACGCATTATTTGCCAGTCGAGTCTGTCCGGGATCATCGCTACTTGGGTCACCTCTTGTTCTCCCATTCTCTGCTGTGATAGTTCGTACAAGGAGGCGATTGAGTCTGCGACTGTTCTGACGTCTTCGTTTGAGGTGCCTGCTATGCTGATTGAGATGTGTGGCCCGATGTAGTCGAAAGCTTCGACCACGTATGGCATCCTCTGGATATGTTCGGCGACGTTATGTTTTGTCTGAATATTGAGGGCCTCGAACCGGTACGATCCTATCGTTCTGAGTCCGAAGAGGGCGAGGCTGGGGACAGCCTGGTAGTATTTGATGAACCCGTCATCCTCCATCTTTCTAACCCTGACGCGTACCGTCTTCTCGTCAAGCCCCACGTTCCTCCCGATTCCTGACGGGCTGATGTGCCGGTCGCGGAACGCGTTGAATCTCGAATTCTTGAACGCCATCTCACAGAATATTCTAACATCTTTGGCGTCCATTCTGCCCGTTCTAGGTCAAAGCGTGTTATAAATCGACCGCGCGGTCGATTGTAGACTACGGGTGTCCGGCTCCCGTGCGCTAATTATCACACTCCCACGGAACATATGGGCATGAAAAATTCGACAAAGAAAACAACCCTCCTCGCGTTGAGTTCTGCCCTGACAATCCTCGCACTAGCTACAGCCACTCTCGGTACCGCTCACGCCACCAGCGCAACATCGTACTCCTTCAACCTCATAGGCCCCAACACAGCCATGGCTCAGAACACCATTCCAGGGACACCGATCGCTGCAGGAGACGTACTCCGTCTCACCGGGTCCGGTGCCTTCGACCTTTCCACGAGCAGTGCTAGCGGCGGTGGATCGTTCACCCACTACAAACCAGATGGGTCTGTCTTCGCAAGAGGCCTCTGGGTCGTGACGGGCTTCCAGAGCTTCGCAAGCTACGGCGGTAAAAGTCTCGGAGCTCAGGGTGGAGTTCTTCTGGTCACGGTGAACATCATAGGCCCCGAAGCCACTTTCACAGGTCTAACGCTACAGGTAAGCTGCCATATCAACGCCCCCGCAGGCGCCCCTGAAGAAGGAACAACACTCCCAGGCCTCTTCTCCGTACCAACCGGTGGAAACACGCTCTTCCACCTCAACAACTAGTGTCACTCTCAGAAAGCGAGACCGACACTTCCCCCTCTTTTTCTTGACTCAAGCTCTGTGAGTTGTCTCTGATGCCCAGGGTTTGATGCAAAGACACTGGGGGAGTCTATTGGACCCGTCGGGTCAAGATGCATTGCTCTTCTCCATATCTCGTGAGGAGAAAACGGCGATTCCAAGCAGATACGCGTCTTCTCCAACAGGATACGGAGTGAATGTGAAACCTCACTCGTCTACACTCCTCCGGTTATAAATCAGAGCAAGCTCTGCAATGGCGGTGCCAACGCACAGACGAAAGGGATAGTGGTAGATCGAACTAAGTCTGCGAGCGGTAGCCAAAGCTACAGCAGACGGAAAAATCAGGCAGTGGAACGTGAAGCTTCTTCGAACTTTGTAGCGGACTTGCGACGATTGAGAAACTGGCCCTCGATGAAGGGCAGCCTCTGGAGGAGAGCTTCGCTAGTCAGGCTAACGTATGCTCTGAATTGCCGGCTGTTGACTGGGGCTATCAACGGGAGAAATCTCAAGATCCTCGATGTGGGTTGCGGAACAGGTTGCATCAGCTTAGAACTGTCACGGATGGGACACGATGTATTGGGCTTAGACCGAAGCAAGAGGATGATTGAGATTGCCTCCCGGACCAAGAAGACCAGCAATTCTGGAAGTGGAAAACTGCAGTATGAACTTGCAGACTTCGACAAATGGCTGGGCACAACAGGAACCTACGATGTGGTGATGTTCAGCCGACTACTTCATGATCTCCCAGACCCGGAAAAAGCACTCTTGAAGGCTCACCGCTTGTTGAGAAGCCGTGGGAAGATTGTCTGCCTCGAATACGCGTACAACACGATGGATAAGAAAACAGCCGCCTGGCTCTACCAGACTCGGAAACCACTAGAGCTTCAGGGTTGGTTTTCGTCCCCGCAATTGCCAGATGATCCTGACAAGGGGGTCGATTTCATCATGCGAGAAGCAGTAATCGGAAGAAAAGAGCATATCAACACGTTTGAGGAGATGAACCGACCACTCAAACGGTTATTCCATCAGGAAACCTTCTCTTGGCATCCTTACTATTTCTGGTTCATACTTTCAGACATGCGGATTCCTAATCCTCGGCTTGAGGATCGTCTCGCAGCAATGGTCAAGAAACTGGAAGAATTCCTGTTGGGAACAGGCGAGATTCAACCAGCTCTCTTCCTCTACAAGGGAACGAAAGCCTGACACTTGCCATGTTGGAAGATCAGGCCGCGATGGATGCCAATAGGATTACGACGAGCAATATTCTGATACGACTCTTCTCCAAGAAGGGTGCTGAGTAGCGCGAATAACTAACTTCAAGCTGAGGGAGTTAACTGGCTTAGTGAGGTTTGAAGTGGGATTTTGTTACATTCTTCCTTGGAAGAGGGCGAACGTGTTGTCGTTAGGGTCTCTGAGTATTGCGAAGTGTCCTTTTCCGGTTTCCTGTTTTGGCATGACGACCGTGGCGCCGAGGCTTGATGCTTGTTTCAGGGATTCGTCTATGGATTTGACGCTGAAGTAGTTGAGGAATCCTTGCTGAGACATTCCTTGCTGAGGCTTGTAGAGTCCCCCCATTGTCTCGTATGGTGACTTGGCGTCTTTGTGGCTGATGAGCCAGTAGTCCATGTTCCCACCTTCCATCTTGGTGAATTTCCAGCCGAAGAGTTGTTCGTAGAACTGGGCTAGCTTTGATGGTTCGTTGGCGGGGATTTCGAAGTGGACGATGGTGTGGTACTTGGGAGGGGTTTTGGTTACGGTTTTAATGGATCCCATCTCGTAATCAGCGTTTCTTGTCGTTAGCCCAGTAGCTCTTAAACGTCCTCTGGAAAGATGGGGAGGTAACCATGCCTCTCATGTCTTGAGAAGTGCTAAGGTCACAGGATGCTTTCAAGTTCAATCTCGTCCCGGAGCGGGATTCCATCCTTTCCCAGTATCGGAATCTCGGGCTTCAGTCTGCGGGACCTTTCAAGAGCATTCGGGTAGACGGCGGCGATATGGAGCCCCCACTTCTGATAGAAGCGGAGAGCACTCGTATTGTCGTTTGTGGTTATGAGCCAGAGCCGTTTGCAGCGAGCCTTGATAGCCGTGTCTCTTACAGCGTTGAGCAGCGATGATCCTATTCCTGATCCTTCCGTGAGACTATCGAGGGTGACGACCTCGCACTCCCCGCCCTCTACTCTGTACGTGGCCAACCCGACGATCTTCTCACCTTGAACGGCAGCGAAGCCTTCGAGCTCGCCGGGATAGAGTATTCTCCCTTTGCTCACCATCCGGACGGAGCCCCAACGCTCCTGAATGAAGCTTGTAACGATGGGACGGTCATCCTTCGTCAGAGGTCTAACACGAAACTCGTGTAAGGTTTACACTTCCCAATCGGCAGGTCCCGGTCGAATCTATTAGAGGAAGGCTCTTCGAAGCGCTACCTCGACTCACGTCTCGACAAATACCGAGCTTAGATAGAGTAACAGTAGCCGCGCATATTTGTTCAAAGGGATCTCTCTGTACTAACACCGAGAACATGATGGGCATTCTTTCCTTGTCATCATTAGCTCTAGCAACGTTCGGTCTGCATGGTGTAGCGAGGAAACCTTCGCTAGGATGAGAAATATACTGGTTCTGTTAGAATCGCGCGGGGATAGTTTTGAGAAAACTTGTCATTCTCAGTTTTGTGTCGCTTGATGGTGTGATGCAGGCGCCGGGCGGGCCTGAGGAGGATCCGTCTAGCGGTTTCAAATGGGGAGGCTGGAGTGTTGGCTACTGGGACGATTTCCTGGGCAATGTTATGGGTGAGCAGATGGGGAAGCCGTTCGACCTGCTGCTGGGAAGGAAGACCTACGATATCTTTGCAGCCCACTGGCCACGCTTGGGAAACGATGACCCAGCCGCATCCAAGCTAAACAGCGCCAGGAAATATGTTGTCTCAACAACTCTGAGAAAGCCTGAATGGGCCAACTCTACTCAGATAAAGAGCAACGTTGTCAAAGAAATCAGGAAGCTCAAGGAGGAGGACGGACCAGAACTCCAAGTCCACGGTAGCGGCAACCTCATTCAAACTCTCTTGAAAAGTGACCTAGCGGACGAGTTTTGCCTAAAGATCTTCCCAGTTACTCTCGGCAGAGGCAAGCGACTATTTGCCGAAGGATCGATACCTGCGGGATTAAGGCTAGTCGACAGTAAGTCCTCGCCAAAGGGAGTAATAGTTGCCACATACGCGCGGGACGGCGAAGTCAGAACCGGTTCCTTCGCGATTCAATGATTCTCTAGGATTCGCTAAAGCCCTGCTCTAGCGATGGTTCGAAACAAGAGTAGCGGGTCAAATCACACCGGTTCCGCCTTACAGTATGGAGGAGGTGAAAGACCCCAATAAGAGAGATTTAGTGTACTGGAGTTGGCGAGACGAGAGCGAATGTTCCTCCGGTTCTACACCTCTCTTCACGTCTTCTTCTACAAGTTGTCAGGGGGTCGGGTCGGAGGAAGGATTCACGGGACCAGCGTCCTCCTCCTGACTACGACGGGATGGAAAACGGGGAAGAAACGGACGCGCCCCTTGATGTA
>Ga0070697_100000763_pt1 | contig 24081 bp, 20 predicted proteins | sample KBSK1501metaG_FD_65475 | JGI IMG/M metagenome (GOLD analysis project Ga0070697, IMG submission 65475) | Corn, switchgrass and miscanthus rhizosphere microbial communities from Kellogg Biological Station, Michigan, USA - KBS K1-50-1 metaG | ecosystem: Host-associated > Plants > Roots >... | reverse complement strand
GCCGATCGAAGACGTGGCGGGAGCGGTGAAGAACCTCATTCAGCAAGGCAAGGTGAAGCACTTCGGCCTTTCTGAACCAGGAGTGCAGACAATCCGTCGCGCACACCGAGTCCAGCCGGTTACGGCGATTCAGAGCGAATACTCGCTGTGGTGGAGACGCCCTCAAGAGCAGGTGTTGCCGGCCCTCGAAGAACTCGGGATTGGATTCGTTCCCTTTAGCCCTCTTGGTAAGGGTTTTCTCACGGGCAAAATCAACGAGAATACGAAGTTCGATAGCACCGATTTCCGCAACATCGTCCCTCGCTTTACCCCAGAAGCTCGAAAAGCGAATCAGGCCTTGGTTGATTTGCTTACCAACATCGCACAACGAAAGAAGGCGACACCTGCTCAGATTGCGCTCGCCTGGCTGCTTGCGCAAAGGCCGTGGATCGTTCCCATTCCCGGGACGACGAAGCTTCATCGCCTGGAAGAGAACCTCGGAGCGCTGTCTATCGAACTCACACCCGACGATCTTCGTGAAATCGATAACGCCTCGTCAAAGATCAAAGTAGAAGGGGACCGGTACCCGGAAAGACTGGAGCAAATGACCGGTCGCTGAAAATCCGAATTTATGCGGCTCAGCTCTTATTCCAGAACGGCAACGGCTTCAATCTCGATCAGGAAATCTTTGCTGGCTAGGGCGGAAACCCCGATCCAAGTGCTGGTCGGTAAATTCTCTGCAGGGAAGAAGCCGAGTAAGGCTTCGCGCACCGATCGGGCGTTGTGGATGTGTTCGCCCACGATGTACACGCGCAAGGACACGATATCAGTCCGTGTCCCACCGGCCGCCCTGACGGCAATCTCGAGGTTCTCTAAAGCCTGCCGGGTCTGCGCCCCCAAATCGGTGAGATCCGTGATTTGTTGCGCGGCGTTCCAGCCCACCTGACCGGACACGTATAGCGTAGTCTTTCCCACCGTGGCGACTCCCTGAGAAAAACCATACTGCTGACTTGGGAAGAGCGCGCTCGGATTCAGATATGTCTTCGACATCGTTAGAGGTCCTATGATAGTGGGGGAAACCGCATGATAGGGATGCTATGCGGCACCTCCCGGAATCTCATTACAGTGACAGGTGGATGTGATGAGTGAGCACCGCTTGTCGTTTTCGCAGAGCCCGTGCTCCACGTATCCAGAAAGACTGGAGCAAATGACCGGGAAAACTGAACGTCAGCTTTCGTTAGCGATTAAGGATTACTCGTGTAAGGGCGATTTGGCACCCAATCTATCTGGCAACGGGAGAAATGGTCATAGGTTTCCCCGCCGATGATTCAGGTTGAACTGGCATCGCTTCAAGAATACCGTCTTTGAGGTATATCCATCCTCCCTCCGGCTTATTGAAGATATTTTCATACATTCTATATTGCAGCTCATCTCGAGTTGCGGCTCGCTCATGTCTCCAAAAGCCTATAGCGTCCAGAGGTGATCAATGATCCAGTCTTATCCGCGTGCACACTGCATCGATTCCAGCCTGATCGTGCTGTCTGGCAGACGATCCATTCTCCGCTTACTCTTACAGCCTGTTGTGGTACATCGTTGGGACGGATGGGGAGCTGATCAGAACCTACTGACGGCACCTCAATAAGGCGGACAGAGATTCCAGCCCAGCTAGGTTTCCGTTTCCCAGACAGTCCCAGCTGAACAGTCGCAACGGATCAGTAATGCCTCATTGCCATGCCACTCGGTTTCGACTCTGCTGAAATTATCTCCAAAGAATATGAACTTGCCGCGTGCGAACAGTCGAAAACCTCTTGGACGCACGTATACCGTCCAGTCGGTCCGGTCTTTTACGACCGGATTCTTTTCGAGGTACGTCGCTAACTCGCGTATCGAGCATCAGGCGAACTAGTAACACTTTTGAGAGTTGATCGTTCCTCCATGAGCTTCGAGCCGATGTTCACTCCAGCGAAGGCCAACACGATAACAGACAGGAGAGGAGTGGGTGCAGGTGATCTCTTGACTGCTCTCGCGCAGATCCAAAGCATCGCTAAATCGACCATCACGGCGATGACAGCAGCGAGAAGGATAGGGATTAGCGGGTCAGACATGACGTTGTTCTAATGCATTAGACACCGCGCGAGCGGAGTAGGTCTGCTTCTTAAGGGTGAAAACAGGTGCTATAGCTTCTAGGCTGAGTTTTCCGCAGCTGGGGTTTTGGTGAACAGAATTTCATAGACCAACAAGGCAGCGCCCACCACAATGGCACTGTCCGCCACGTTGAAGGCGGGCCATTGATATTGCCCGATGTAGAACAGCAGGAAGTCGACAACACGGCCGCTCACCACCCGATCCCACAAGTTCCCCAGAGCGCCGCCTAAAATGAGCGAAAGACCCACGCCGGTAGTGCTCATAGAATGACTGTTTTTCCAGAGCAGTGCGGACACGATTACCAGCGCCACAATCGAGAACAGCACCAGCACTGCGATCTTCCACTCTGACGGAGACTCGGCGAACAAGCCGAAGGCGGCGCCACGATTCTCCACGTGCGTGAGCCGGAAGAAATCCGGAATTACCTGGATGCTGTCGTGCAACGGAATTTCTTTGGCAATCACCCATTTCGCAACCCGATCGAGGAACACGATGCTCACGGCAATCAGGAAGTGGAACTTGCGCATGGCGTGACGGTCAATCATTGGGTCCCGGGAAGGTTTCTCTGCACATTAGATTACTTGGATGAGGCTTCGGCTCCGAGTTGTTTCAGGACAGCACTGCAGCGTTCACAGACCATGGAATAAGCCGGATCGTCACCCACATGCGTGGAATAGTTCCAGCAGCGCTCACACTTTTGCCCCGCCGCCTTGCCCACCTGAACCGTCACGCCGCCGGTTCCGTTCCCGGACGTACCACGTTCGATCACAACTTCCGAAACAATGAACAAGTATCGGAGCTGCTCTTGGTAACGCGAGAGAACGGAATATACGGGATCTGAGGCTATGACTTTGACTTGAGCTTCCAGACTACCGCCAATCAGTTTGCTATTGCGGGCATCCTCCAGCGCCTTGAGCACTTCCTCGCGCACAACACGGAGGGTGGCCCAGTCTTCCCGCTGCTTGGGATCATCAATCAGTGAGGCGCCGTCAAGAATGTCGGCAGTCTTGGGAAACTCTGCCAGGTGCACGCTCGCCGGCCGATCCGGTACCGCGGGAAGATATTGCCAGACTTCTTCGCTGGTAAAACTTGTGATGGGAGCTAGCAGCCGCACCAATGCCGCGCCGATTCTCCAGATGGCGGTTTGTGCAGCCCGCCGGGCAGCGGAGCGGGGCGCTGCAGTGTATAGACGGTCTTTTAATACATCGAAATAAAAGGCACTCAACTCGACGACGCAGAAGTGGTTGATCCGCTGATAAATTCTGTGAAAGGCGAACTCGTCGTACCAGCGCAATACATCGGTGGACATCTCCGCCGTCTTGCCCAGCATGTATCGATCAAGATCTTCTAACTTCTCGAAGGGCACAGCGTCACGCTGAGGATCAAAATCGTAGAGGTTGCCGAGGATGTAGCGGAAGGTATTGCGAATCTTGCGATAATTTTCCGCCACCCGCCGCATTAATTGTTCGGAGCCGACAACGTCCTCGCGGAAGTCCACCGAAGCGACCCACAGGCGGACCACCTCGCCACCCAGACGATTGGCAATGTCCACGGGATCCACGTCGTTTCCCCGCGACTTGGACATCGCACTACCTTGCTCATCGAGAGTCCAGCCATTGGTGGCGACCATCCGGTACGGTGGAGTTCCGCGCGTCCCCATGGCGCAGAGCAGGGAAGAATGAAACCATCCGCGGTGTTGGTCTCCGCCTTCGAGGTAAAGGTCGGCAGGAAAGGGCAACTTCGGTTCATGGCCGAGCACAGCGGCAAAACTTGATCCCGATTCAAACCAGACGTCGAGAATGTCGGTTTCTTTGGTGAACTTGGTTGCTCCACACTTCCCGCACTTCGTCCCCGCAGGAAGCACGGCATCCGCTTCGGGTGTGAACCAGGCATCCGCGCCAGCGCGAGCGAAGAGTTCGACGATCTTGCGATTGATATTCGCATCGTTCAGCGGCTCGCCGCAGCCTTCGCACAGAAAGACCGCGATGGGGACGCCCCAAATGCGCTGGCGCGATACGCACCAATCCGGGCGGGTGGCGATCATGTTGGAGATACGCTCTTCACCCCAGGCTGGATCCCATTTCACTTTCTTAATTTCTTCCAGAGTACGGCTTCGCAATGTGCCGCCGTCCAGAGGAGTTTCCATGGAGATGAACCACTGCTCAGTGGCGCGGAAGATGATCGGATTATGACAGCGCCAGCAGTGCGGGTAGGAATGCTCCAGCTTTTCTTGATGCAGTAGCACTCCGCGGTTTTTCAGCAGCTCAACAATCGGGCCATTGGCATCGAAGACCCTCTTACCCTCGTACTCAGGAAGGCCGTTATGTATGACGCCGGACTCGTCCACATTGGTCGTCAGATCGAGTTTGTACTTCACCCCAGTGGCAAAATCGTCCGCACCGTGCGAGGGAGCTGTGTGCACCACGCCAGTGCCCTGATCCATAGTGACGTAATCGGCCAGCACTCCCAGTATCTTCCGCTGCTCCCACGGTAGAAAGGGGTGGTAGAACAATGTATGCTCCAGCGCTTTTCCGGGGAAACGCGCAATGGGCTTAGCATCCGGGAAGCCGCTCTTCTCGGCAACCTCCTTGGCCAACTTCTCGGCGACGATGTAGATCTCTTTGTCACCCTCAAGGGCGACATACGCTTCACTGGGATGAAACGCGACCGCCATGGAAGCGGGAAGTGTCCATGGAGTGGTCGTCCAAATAATCGTTGATATTGGCTTACCGCTGTGGATACGAGCCTCGGCTAGCGCGGGATTGATGCTGCGAGGATCCGACTGCAAGGGGTACTTCACCCATACCGTCGGACTGGTATGGTTCTCATACTCGACTTCAGCCTCGGCCAAAGCAGTCTTGTCGCAGATGCACCAATAGACAGAGCGCAGGCCTTTGTAGACGAATCCTTTTTCCAAGAACGTGAACAACGTTCTTACTACCTCTGACTCATACTGCGGCGTCATGGTCGAGTAGGGGCGATCGAACCGTCCAAAAACGCCGATACGTTTGAACTGCTCGCGCTGCAAGTCCAGGTATTTTTGCGCATACCTGCGGCATTCCAGGCGAACATCAACAGCTTTCATCTGAAGCTTCTTGCCCCCTAGTTGCTGGTCAACTTTGATCTCGATGGGCAAGCCGTGACAGTCCCATCCCGGAACATAGGGCGAGTCAAATCCGGACATGGTCTTGGATTTGACGATGAAATCCTTCAAACATTTGTTCAATGCGTGGCCCAAATGGATAGGTCCATTGGCATAGGGCGGTCCATCGTGGAGTACGTAAGTGGACGCTGCCTGGCGAGCTTCTCGAATCCGCTCATAGATCCCCATCTGTTCCCAACGCGCCAACAGTTTGGGCTCATTTTGAGGCAGATTGGCCTTCATGGGGAATTCGGTTTTAGGCAGATTGATGGTGGATTTGAGCTCGAGCGCCACTCGCTTGATTTCCCTTCAAATAGTTGATTTTTTTCATTATAGGGACAGGGCTAGCAGACGTCTATCGGACCCCTTCAGCAACACGAAAGTGTGTGGCCGGGGCTGCCGAAGTAACTGTCGAAAGGAGGCACCGAAGTGTACAATTTTCCTCAAGGTGACGTTTTTCCAGTTTGAGCATCTAAAGTTGTGAACTGAATAGCTCAATCTTCTTGCAAACAGTTAACTTGCAAGAAGGAAGAAGAACCTGGGTAGTATTCGAGCCGGCATGCAACTTGGCATCGAATGTGCTCATCAAGGATAGAGATGGACGGACTAAGATCCGGTCTATGGAACGATTGGACTCGGGCGCACCTATGGCAACACTCGACATTAAACCCGCCGCTACCGAACCCCAACTGAACCTGCTGATGCCCAAGGGCAGCTTGGATCAGCCCTTGTGGAAGTCGCTGTTTCAGAATCTGGATGATTTCTTCTTTCCTAAAAAACAGGCCCCACTGGTTCTGACTTCAAAGCCGGTACCGGTAAAAGATATCTGGGGTTTTTACGACTACAAAAAGAATGGCGCGCTTGGATCCACCCTCGTACACGTGGTTGTGATCGGCGCAGTTATCGGCCTCACCATTCTGGGCCGTCATGTGGTCACACAGGTCACCAAGCCCCACGAGACGGTGACACTGATTTCGCCCGAGGACGTTGCTGTCCTTCAGCCCGCTAAGACGCAGGCTGGCGGCGGCGGTGGTGGCGGCGATCGCGACAAGTTCCAGGCCCCAAAGGGAAAGCTGCCCAAAGCGGCTATGGAGCAGATCACGCCCCCGGCGATGGTGGTGCGCAACGATCATCCCAAGTTGACCGCTGAACCTACGGTAGTGCTTCCGCCACAGATCAAGATGGCGGCGAACAATCTGCCTAACATAGGCGACATTACCTCGCACCTGCCTTCCGGACCTCCGTCGAACGGTACTGGTTCGGGTGGTGGTATCGGAGCTGGCAGCGGTGGTGGCGTAGGTGTGGGAACAGGACCTGGAGTTGGCGAAGGTCGCGGTGGCGGCGCTGGCGGCGGCGTATTCCGCGTGGGTGGCGGAGTCTCCGCGCCTAAGTCTTTATTTGCTCCCGACCCCGAGTACTCGGAGGAAGCTCGCAAGGCGAAGTATCAGGGAACCTGCGTTCTGTATCTCATCGTCGGTCCGGATGGCAAGCCGCGGGACATTCGCGTTGCCCGCAGTTTAGGTCTGGGTCTGGACGAGAAAGCTATCGAAGCTGTGAGGCAATGGAAATTCGAGCCAGCCATGAAAGACGGCAAGCCAGTCGCGGTAGCGATCAACGTGGAAGTAGATTTCCGCCTATATTAAGTATTTTTGCTTTCGATGAAAACGGCTGCGAATCCCGCAGCCGTTTTCTTTTGTAGCGCCGGCGTCCCGCCGGGGACTTTTCATTCCTCCAAATTCACATGCCGGACATCCTCAATCGCATGTCCCAAAAATCGCATCCCAAGAGAGCGGAACTTTTCAACGGAATCAGTAGCGAAGAATTTCATGCGAGGCATACGCCTACGCTCATCCTCGGTGGATGTCGAAACCGGAGTCACACGGAGCAACTCCCCGACCACCCCAGCCGTAGATTCAGCAGAATCCACGATGGTCACGTGTGCTGGCGCAACCCGCCGCAATAGCGGCTTCAGCAGGGGATAATGGGTGCAACCGAGAACCAGCACATCTGCTGAGTTGAAACTGTCCTGAAAGGCTTCGTTCAGATAAATGCGCGCTACTTGCTCGGTCACCGGATGCTCGGTCCAGCCCTCCTCCACCAGCGGCACCAGCAAGGGACAGGCTTTTTCTTTTGCCTGCACCCCTCGCGCTTCGAGGGCCTTGCGATAGGCTTGGCTGCTGATCGTGGCCTCGGTGCCAATCACTACAACTTTGCGTTTCTGGCTAGCCGTGGAGGCACGCTCAGCCCCCGGCTCAATCACTCCAACCACCGGAACGCGGCAGACCTGGGTGATTTTATCCAGTGCCAGCGCCGTGGCGGTGTTGCAGGCGATTACCAACAATTGCGACCCGCAGTGTTCCAGAAACTGGCTGGCTTGTGTGGCATACCGGGCAACCGTTTCGACGGACTTGGAGCCGTACGGTAGCCGCGCGCTATCACCGAAATATAGATAATCCGCGGCAGGGATAAGTTCAAGTAACGCTTTAAGAACGGTCAAGCCTCCAACGCCGGAATCAAAAACCCCGACAATAGGTCGCCGCGTGGTCGTTGCAGAGCGGGTTGTTGCTGAGCCGATCATATCTGAGCCGATCATACCTGCTGCACGCTATCGGGCAGATGACTAGGCGGATGCTTTCACTGTCTTCCGTGGGAAAACTATGCGTGACGATCTGATTTCTTGATGGATGTGCCAACCAGCTCCGTAGACCTGCCACAGCAAGGACCGGGAGGAATGGGTGCGCCATGCGGGCAGGTTCGCGGGTGCCCGAGGAAGGTGCAGATCTTGTCCGTGGCTTCGGTGGATAGGATGTGTTCGAACTTGCAGGCCTGTTGTTCAATTTCAGTTTCACTCTCCAGCGCGAGGCTGTCCGTGAAAAGCCGCTCCGCCAAACGATGACGGCGAATAATATCTGCGGCACGCTGGCGGCCGCGTTCGGTGAGTTCCACGATCATGCTGCCATCACCGGTCGAGACGCCTGAGGGTTTAAGTGCTTCGTGGCATGGATTAACGAATGGACGGTGGGCATGAGGCTCAGGCGGATGAGGAGTGGTGACAACCAACCCGAGCGCGGCCATCTTTTCAATGGCAATGCTGACCGGCAGCGCGCCATGGACTTCCATGCGCTCAATTTCGGCGATCTCTCCATTCTCGGCCAGCGCCCAGAGCTCTTCCAATACCTCGTCAAACTGCTCCTCATCGGCCATGGCGAACACTTCTTGCTCGGCAATCTTGCCGTGATGCAATTCAATGCGGCGATCAGCAAGACGGGCGACCACCGGATCATGCGTGACCATGACAATGGTGCGTCCCTGGCGATGAAGTTCGCGAAGCAGGCGCAGAACTATTTCTTCGTTCACCGCGTCAAGATTGCCCGTAGGCTCGTCGGCTAACACAATCTTGGGATCATTGATTAAGGCGCGGGCGATGCACACTCGCTGCTGCTCGCCTCCGGAAAGCTGTGCCGGAACGTGCTCGGCTCGATCTTTCAATCCAACGCGCGCCAACGCTTCCAGCGCTTCCTGTTCGTCCGTCATACTGTGGAAGTATTGCGCCAACATGACGTTTTCGAGGGCACTCAGATAGGGAATGAGATGGAACTGCTGAAAGATGAACCCAACTTTTTCTGCTCGCACGCGGTTCAGTTCGTTAGGCGACATGTTGGCTACGTTCACGCCATCCAGCCAGATCTCGCCTTCCGTCGGACGGTCCAGACAACCGATAAGATTTACTAAGGTGGACTTGCCCGAGCCGGACGGCCCCATGATCGCGACCCATTCGCCGGGTTCAACGGACAGGGTGAAATCGTCGAGCGCACGAATGACGCCACCGCTGGCCTCTGCCTTGGCCGGGTAGAGCCTGCTCACGTCTTTCAACCTGATCATGTCACTCCCCTCTAAGAATCATAGCGGGTTGCACCCGCCGCAGCAGAAAAATAGGCAGGATTGCCGCGATCAAGGCAACAGCTACACTGCCAGCCAAGATCGTAGGAAAAACGCTGAAGCGCGGTACAACGGGTGCATGGAAATTTGCTCGGCCGATCCAAGCTGCGCCTGCAATGCCAAAGCCAAATCCAATCACAGCGCCCAGAGCACCGAGTAGAACGGCCTCCGCCGCTACAAATCCGCTGATTAGCCGCTGCGAAGCTCCTAGAGCTTTCATGATGGCAAAATCGCGCCGCCGGTCATAAACCCAACCCGTCAGGGTAGCCAGCACGCACAGAGTAGCGGTCAAGATAATCAGTATCGCCGTTGCCAAAAGGGTAGCCTGCGTCCTGCCTAGCACACGGGCTTCGCCTTCCATGATTTGGCGGACCGGCCGCACTTCGGCCTCTGGAAGTGTTTCAGACAACTTCTGCATCACGCTGCTGACTTCCTCCGGCGCACCGGAGACAGCAATCTCAATCGTGGAAGGATGGGTTTGAGTCCAGGCTTCGAAATCCCTGAGTGAAAGATAGATGCGACTGTCTTCCGCAGCGCCTGTCTGCAGGGTTCCAGCGAGGCTGAGATGTACAACACGGCCGCCGAAATTCAGATCAATGGGCTTGCCTTGAGGACTGACGAGGGCAGCCGCTCGCACCCCCACGAGCGCTTGCTGCGATGCAGTTGGCCATCGTGTAACGGACCACCAGCGGTTCAATTTGCGGGCCTGATCAAAGTCTGTTCCCGTTACCACTATGGATCGTCCATCACTAGTACGTGCCACGGCGTAGGCGAATGGAACTGCGAGGCCACGCCCAGCGAGCGTCGAGGAAACTTTGTTCAAGGCATTCGGGGGCAGTGTCTGGCGGTCTTTTGCAACGACCACGACATTCGCTCCGTAGTTGCGAAACTCTTTACGCAACTTGGCTTGAACATCGACGAAAAGATTGAGCATAGTGGTGACCACAGCGGCAGCTACTACCATCGCTAGCAGAGCCGAGGCGGCGCGGCCCCGACGCAGTATGGCAGCACGAAACAGCATTCGCCAGAACATCGATCCCCGGGAGGTGCGGTGCTTGCGCAGATCAGGCGCAGACTGAGCCGGAAGGGAACTCAACCCTCACCCCGCAAGGCATACACAGGATCGAGTTCTATAGCACGACGGATGGCCAATGCACTGCCGGCAAAGGTCACGATTACGGCAATTGCAAGAATTAGCGGAAGCAGCACGGGTTGGATCGTGATCTCAGAATCGAAGATCGACCGGCCAATCAGCCGGGCAAGAAGCGCGCCGCCTGCAAATCCAACTAACCCACCCATCAGGCCGAGCAGCAGGGCTTCCGTGAAGAACAGTCCTGCCACTGAAATTTTGCCCGCTCCCAGAGCTTTCATTAGTCCAACTTCGCCGCGGCGCTCGAACATGGCCGTCGCCATGGCAGCCGAAACGGCTAGAGCGGAGGCAAACAACGCAGCCAGCGTTATCAGAAGCATCAATCCCTTCACGCTGGAGAGAACGACGCCTTCGTTTTGCGCTACCTGGCGAATCTGCTCGGCATGAGAGTTGGGAATGGCTTCTTGCAGTTGATACGCGATCGACTGCGCGTAGGGAGAGCAATACCAGCGATCGTACATTGCCGCGTTCATGGTTTTTGGATCGCGGCGGGCAAACGCGTCTTCGGGCTTGGTCAGGGCACTGACGTAGATGCGACGCACGGCGCGCGGTCTTCCCAGAACCTGTTGCGCTAACGCCAGAGGTGCGACGATCTCATCATCTTCCGCACCGCCGGTCGAAAGGATTCCAGATATGCGGTGCAGGTGTCCAGCGATCTCGATTCGATCGCCCGGCCCGCGATTGAGCCGGAAGGCCAGGCGCTCGCCCAACAAAACATCTTCGGCACCATCGTTAGGCCATGCACCTTGCACCTTCCACCACGGATGCGTGCTGCGTACACCAGTCACGAAATCTGTTTTGCCAAAGCTGAGTTGCTTAGAAAAATATGTTCCGAGCAGCGTCATCTGCCCGTCATCACCGGCGTTAACAGTCACCGGCAACATCGGAGCGAAGCCAACAATGTTATTGCGCCAGAACATTCCCTTGATCTTAGGGAGGCCCGCTTCGTCGAGGTAAGCGCCGTCGCTGGCGGGCTTAAGATTTAGCCCACCGATTTCTACGTCCAGCGTATCTTCTTGCGGAATTACGACAAGGTTCGCACCATAGCGGCGCAGTTCGCGGTTGATCTTGTCGCCGATATCGGTCGCCACACCTATCATGGCTGTGGCTACACCTACACCAAGCGTGATGGCGACTCCGGCTAGGACCTTTCGGCGCGTCTGCCGCCGGAACGATTCATACACCAGGCGCACAAACATGGACTATTTTTGGAACACGCGGGCTCCGGCCGCGATGTCCGCCTCCTGGATGATGACGCTGTCGGAGTTGATGGTGGCGTTCAGGGGAATGGGATTGCATCCGCCTGCCGTACCCACCGACTGCGGATTAATGGGCGCGGCGCAATTCTTGCAAACCACACCGTTGGGTCCCTTGTAGAAGCCAACTCCTCCGCAGATCTGGCAGGCGTCAAATACCGTGGCAATTTTGCCGTCTGGTTTTTGATAAAGCCAGAAACGAATGTCCACGCCATTTTCTCGGGCAGAGAAGCGATGCAGGTCGCCTCCGGAAACTTGCGCCAGCGGAATAGCCACTTGTCCATTAACAAACGTGACTTCGGTTGCAGGCGAGGGAGCGCTCAGGCTTTTAGCATAGATAAATTCCGCCGTCACCAGCAGGATGAAAAGAAACGAACTGGCGTACACCGAAGCCATCCACAAACGCTCTCGACGAACGCTCCAGGCAGCTTTGCGTCGCTCCGCTGCCGATGCTGCCACGGAGGCCGGCTCGCGGCGCTTGACTTCAAACAGCACCATCAACGCGGCCAACGCAAAAATGGTTACGAAAAAAAACCAATCGTTGGCCACGATGGGACCGACAATCGCCATCTCCCGCTTGGAGGAGGGAAGCACTCCATTCTCGGAAAGCTCGTGCAATCCAGTGATAATCAGTTGCCCGGCCACGAAGAAGAGAATGACGGTGGTTACTCGGAAGAACTTTTGCAGATTGATGGGCAGGCTGCCCTTGAGGAACATCACACCAAATAAAATGGCAACGATCACACCCAGCAGCGTGCCCACGAAACTCATTAGTTCGGTGGTATTCAACGAAACTGCGCCAAGATACAGAACGGTTTCTACGCCCTCTCGGAGGACCATCAGAAAAACGAAAACAAAGAGTCCGAAGCCGGCGTTTTCGCCAGCCAGTAATCCCACTTTTCCTTCAATGTGTCCCTTCAACTTGCGGCCGGTCTTCATCATGAAGATGATCATGGTGACGACGAAGAAAGCCGCAGCCAACATGATCCAGCCTTCGAAAATGTCCTGGTTCCACTGCAGCCGGGAAAGCACGATCGCGACACCAATGCTGGCTACAAATGCTGCCGCGAGCGCGAAATAAACGAATTTGCGCAACTGTGGACGTCCAATTTTGCCCAAATAAGCCAGCGTGATACCGACAATCAGTGCGGCTTCAACTCCCTCGCGCAAGGTACCGATAAAGGCCTGCAACATCTAAAAAGTGCCCTCAATGATTTTGAAAATGAATTTCAATTTCAACTACTTAGGATAGTCTTCCAAGGCAGCGAACGTCAACGTTCACGCAGCAACGATCACAGCCGTTTTAGGAATTGTTTGGCATTTTCCAGGCCAGGAAATAGTCTTTCTTCCGCCTGAAACGCCGCCGAATGTACGCACCGCCGGTTGCCTCGCAGCTTCACGGGATATTTCAAATGCAGCATCTCGTGATACACGATGTATTCGATTGCACACCGTGGCACGGCGGGATGGTCGAAGACGCGACTTACCACGATGGCGTTATGAGCCGGGTCGTAGTGGCCAAGACTATTGCGGGCATGATCGCGACTCCAAGTCATTTGCGGCCGGGCCAGGAGTCCATAGAAGAAGCGCGTGTTCAAGTCGTCGAAAACTTTCTCGAGATCGTAGGTGTGGCCACGTGCAGACTCGATGCGTTTGCGGCCGCGTATTTGCCGCACCAAGTGAGCTTTCTGGGTAATGTCGTGACTGGAAACATATCGGCGGTACCGGCTGGCGTGCTCTCGTTCAATGGGACGACGATACATCTTCGCCAGCAAGATATGTGCAATCGCGCCCAGGACAGATTGAGGCGCGCCCTCCAGCAGATCGGAAAGACGCACCAGTAATCTTCCCTCACGCAAACGGATGGTGTTGTTGAGATTGGCGAAAGCGAAGAATTCAACTACGAACTCGGGGACAGGCGCTCTGGGGCGCAGTTCACGATAGGTTCCTTCAAATACCTGGAGAAGACCATCCCTCACGTTGTCGCTAGATTAGCATGAATCGCATTCCCTAAAAGAGGGCTCACTGCGGTTCAGCTTTGGTTTTCTTTTTGTGCTTCGCGGCTTCTTCCTGTTCGCTGAGCAATTGGCGGTGGTCCTGAGCGCTGTTGTCGATAGTATCTATCGTATTGGTCAGCAGGAACTCGTAGTGGCTTTGTTCGTCCTTGCTCGCCGTGCCGGAATTCTTCAGCGCCCGCAGCTTGGCTTCAAATTCAGTGTCGGCTTCGATTATCGGTTTCAACACTTTCCGCAGGTCCTCTTTCCGGTCGGCGTATGTATCGATGTTGTCGTTTAACTCGTCATAGAGATCGAGAAAATCTTGCAGCCGATCATGGGTTTCCTGGCCTCGATCCGTGACCTTGGGATCGGAGCGTACCTGTTCCACAGCAGCCAGGCGGGCGCGGACAAATTTAACGTACAACTTCAACCGCTGGTCCGGTTCCTGGGCCGTGTCGCGTAATTGATCAATTTCAGCTGGTGTCAACGGGTCGTGGCGCGGTGCGGCGGATGCAATCGGCAGCAGAAGTAAGCTTAATCCGCAGCAGATTACCCCATGGCCAAGATTCATTTGTTTTCCTTCTTGCCAAACATTTGCGACAAGAGTTCGGTCCGAACCTGCTCCAGGTGGTCCACCGCGTCCTGGACGGGCCCCTGGTCTTCAAAAGGCAAGGTGCGTTTTATATCGCGCAAGCGAGCCACCATTTTGCGCACCGCAATTTCTGTGTCTTTGAGCTTCTTGCCGGACTGAGTGGCCGCATCCCGCGCCTTGTCGGAATACTGGACCACATCGCGCACCGCGGCGCGACCTTCCTCCGGCTTGCCTGCGGCGTACAGCTCGTCAGCCGCCTTTACCTGGCGGCGGCCGATTTCCGTATACAGGTGTGGACGATCGTCCAATTTCGATGACTCGGCTCGAGCAATCAGTTCCGCCACAGTTTCTTGCTTGCGCGCGAAAGCAATCAGCGAACTGGCAAAAAATACTGCGAGAATGATGATCCGTAAACGCATGCTTTCACTTTTTCGGGTCAATCGCGATTAAGCGATGACGGGCCTGCCACTCCTGATCGGGAAACTTGCCTTCCGCAACCTCTAGAAATTTGCGATAATTTTCTGCTGCCCGCTTGTAATCACGCAAGTGGTCGTAAGTCGTAGCCCGCAAGAAATAGCTGCCCGGATTCTCCGGGATAAATTTGGCTCGCTCTTCAAGAGCTTTAATCGCCAGCTCATAATTCTTGTTTTCGTTCGCGGTCAGGGCGAGGTTGTCATAGGCATCGCCGAAGTCTGACTTTAATTGCACTGCCACCAACAGTTCCTGCTGGGCTTCTGGAAATTTACGCTGTTTCATCAGCGCCTTCCCCAACCGCGCATGCAACTCCGCATCCTTTGGTTTTACGGTTAACAGTGCCCGGTACTGCTGCTCAGCCTCATCAAATTTGTCAGCACTGACATAGACTTCCGCCAAATCGCGTCGCACGTCAACATCATCAGGAGCAAGTTTCAAAGCTGTCTGAAGTTCGGTAATCGCATCTTCGTTGTGGCCCGCTATCGCCAGGATACGTCCGAGTTGCATGTGCGCGCCGGCGTCATTGGGACGCACAGCAAGCAGTTTGCGCAGAACATCGTCGGCCTCGCCATAACGCTGTGCCCGCATGTAGATGTTTGCGAGACCCGCAAGCGCATCTGCAGATGATGGATCGAGCGCCAAAACTTGCTTGTATTCCTGCTCCGCGTCGGTCACGCGTTCTTGCTTTTCGAGCAACTCACCGGCAGAAAGGTGAGGCTCTGGATCTTTCGGTTGCAGGGTACTCGCCTGACGGTAGGCTTCGATTGCTTCGTCAGGCTTGGCCATCTCCAAAACTTTACCCAGTGACAGCCAGGCCCGTGCCTGCCCTTCCTCAACATGGGCGCTGGGTTTCAGCTTGGTCGCTGTGCGCAGAAATTGTTCCGCATCTGGCTGTCCGGTCTTGGCCAGCATCAACCCGAGATTGAGATTGGACTCGAAGACGTCGGGCTTCGCCGACACTGACTTTCGATAGGCTGCGATGGAATCGTCAGTCTTGCCCAAGGCGCTGTAGACAAAACCCAGATCGAACCAGGCGAGATAGTTAGTGGGGTCTCTCGCGGTCACTTTCTTTAGCAGAGGCTCTGCGCTGGCGTAATCTTTTTTCTCTATAGCAGTTTCAGCCTGCGTGAGTAGGGCAGAGGGATCCGCCTCCACCACTTTGGGATGACGGACGGTTTTCTTTGTGGATTGCGCAGAAAGATGCCCGCTGAGCACGGTTAACGCGAGCACGGCGACAATTGATAGGCCTCTATTTACGCCCATTGGAACGCGATCCGTTTCCATTCAAGACTCGCGCCAGAAACTTCCCGGTGTATGAATTTGGCAGCTTCGCGATAGCTTCCGGTGGACCTGATCCTAAAACGTAGCCGCCGCGATCTCCGCCTTCGGGCCCAAGATCAATTACCCAATCTGCGGTTTTGATAACTTCCAGATTATGCTCGATGACCAGGATCGAGCCCCCTGCATCAATTAGACGGCGAAAGGCGGACAGTAGTTTGCTGACATCATCGAAATGAAGCCCCGTAGTAGGCTCGTCAAAGATATAGAGAATACGATTCCGCCGGCGACTTTCTGTGGGATCCGCAAGCCGCCGCAACTCGCGTGATGCCGGTTGCAGATGTGCGGCCAGTTTCATGCGCTGAGCCTCACCCCCAGAGAGCGTGGTCGCAGACTGGCCGAGTCGCAGGTAGCCCAATCCAACCTCCTCAAGTACCCGTAACTTCTCAGCCACTTTCGGTGCGTTGGCGAAAAACTGCAACGCTTCTTTCACCGTGAGGTTCAATACTTCGTGGATGTTCTTTCCGCGATAACGAACTTCCAGTACTTGCGGCTTGAAACGCGTGCCTTTGCACTCCTCGCAGATCAGTTCGACGTCGGCTAGAAACTGCATTTCGACGGTAACCGTGCCGTCTCCCTGGCAAGTTTCGCAACGACCGCCAGGAATATTGAAGGAGAAGTGTCCAGCGGTGAATCCGCGTTTCTGCGCTTCGGGAAGGGAAGCAAACAAATCACGAATACCGTCGAAGGCCTTGATGTAAGTTACCGGGTTGGAGCGCGGAGTGCGGCCTATAGGGGACTGATCGACCAGCACGACTTCGTTGATAAACTCTGCGCCCTCCAGGCGTTCCCAGTTTGGCGAGCCGGGAGGAACGCCATTGGTCTGTTTCTTTGCCGCAGCCAATGCCTGGTAAAGCACATCATGCAACAAGGTTGATTTGCCTGAACCGGAAACGCCGGTTATGGCCACAATCATCCCCAGCGGGATCGTGAGGTCGAGTTCTTTTAGATTATGTGCACGCGCCCCATAAATCTTGATTTGCTGCGGACCGGGCTTGCGACGCGTTGTCGGCAACTGAATGCGGAGGTCGTGAGAAAGATAACGACCGGTGAGTGAACCAGGCATCTTCTGAATCTCGGCGTAGGTTCCGGCGCCGATGACCTTGCCGCCATTTTCCCCGGCCCCAGGTCCCAAATCCAGAATACGGTCGGCGGCCCTCATGACATCAGGATCGTGCTCGACCACCAGGATCGTGTTTCCCAGATCGCGCAGGTCGTGCAAAATCTTAATCAAGCGATGAGTGTCACGGCTATGAAGTCCAATGGACGGCTCGTCTAACACGTAGAGCGTTCCTACCAGACGGGAACCCAAAGACGTAGCCAGTTGGATGCGCTGTGCCTCGCCGCCGGATAACGTCGAGGACAGGCGATGCAGCGTGAGATATTCCAGGCCTACATCATTCAAGAACCGCAGGCGCTCCTGGATTTCTTCCAGTAATTTCTCGGCAATCCCAGCCTCTTGCTCTTTCAACTCCACCTGCCCAAAAAAGTTCGAGGCCTGTTCGACGGTCATGCCGCAAACTTGGCAAATATTCTTGCCACCAATCCTGACCTGATTGGCTTCCCGTCGCAGCCGAAGTCCCTGACAATCTGAACAGACCGAATACCCACGATAGCGACTTAGGAATACTCGCACGTGCAGTTTGTATTTTTTGCGCTCAAGGTGGTTGAAGAAACCGCGTATGCCCGGAAAGCGGCCTTCCCCCTCAACAATTACCCGCTGCTGCTCGGCCTCAAGCTCAACCCAGGGTTGATCCAAGGGAATCCCCGCTTGTTTGGCAAACCGCTTCAGTTCAGTGAACAGAGTGCGATATTTAGGTTTGGTCCAGGGTTCGATCGCGCCTTCATTGAGCGTCTTCGAGATATCCGGGATTACCAGTTCGAGATCGAAGTCGATGGTGTTGCCGAATCCCTGGCATCGCGGACACGCACCATATGGATTGTTAAAAGAGAACAGCCGGGGCTCCGGCTCCTCATAACGAATATTGCAAACTTTGCATTCGAATCGTTGTGAAAATCGCAATTGCTGGGCGAGTTGCTTGTCGCCGGGAACGATCTCGACCATGACCTCGCCTGCCTGGCGATAACTGATTTCAACGGCATCGACAATTCGCGCACGAGCCTCCGCTGAAACCGTGAGCCGATCGACCAGCACAAAAATCGGTTCGCCAAAGTTAATATCCAGCAACGATTCGGGCGTGGAAAACTCAAAAATTTGGCCGTTCTGATACAGACGATTGAAACCGCGCTTCCGCAACTCGAAAAGGCGGGTCTTAAGCAAATCAGGGATAGCATCCTGACTTGCGGCTCGCGCTCGCGCCGATCGTTGCACACCTGTGCTACGAGCAGTCGGCTTTTTTGTGCAAGACTTCCCCTTAGCGTCGTCGGTCGGGATTGGTTCTTGTGTGTCGACCAGGAAAAATACCTGCAGTCGCGTCCCCTCACCGAGACTTAGGATCGCTTCGGCAACTTCATCCACAGTATCTTTCTTGACTTCGGTACCGCACTGTCTGCAGTATGTGCGCCCCACCCGGGCAAAAAGCAATCGCAGATAATCGTAAATCTCCGTCGCCGTCGCAACTGTAGATCGCGGGTTACGAGTGCTGTTCTTCTGGCGAATCGCGACAGCCGGAGCAATGCCATCGATCACATCAGCGTCAGGCTTCTCGATGCGCTCGAGAAACTGACGTGCGTAGGCAGAAAGAGATTCGACGTAACGACGCTGACCTTCGGCGTAAATGGTGTCGAAGGCAAGGGAGGACTTTCCCGAGCCCGACACTCCGGTGACAACGGTCAGCGAATTGTGCGGGATTTCAAAATCAATATTCTTGAGGTTATGAACCCGCGCCCCGCGAACAACAATGGTTTCCGTAGACATCAGTAAGGGACTGCCGTCGCCGGACCCCGCCGTTAGGAGGGACACTCCACACGGAGTGGTCCTCTTAGAGCTTTGGGAGGGCTACGGAATCTTTCTATTATAGGGTGGCTGGATGACCCGCTCAAGCAGTGAAGTTGGCGGCAACCACAAACAGTAGATTTAATTGTGCAAAGCAAAGGGCCCCGATCGCTTGGAGCCCGTAAATCACTGTCATGGTGCGCTTTCAATATCAAGTACGACGATACTGCTGTCAATATCACTTAATCGTCCGCTGAGTCCTGCTCTTCATCCCGCCTCTTGCCGTAGCGAAGCGCCATGCCCACGCCCAAGGTCATAAATCCGACTGGAGGCACCAGCAGTACCACCACGCCGCGGCTGATGGCGCGCTGTCCTTCTTTGGTGGTACCGCTCGCATTGCTGTAGCACATGGCGCACCCCTGCCCGAACGCAGGACCGGCCCAGAGCACGACCAAAAACACGATCATAGCCAGGCGAAGCTTCATCTCACTCCCAAATGCACGATGCGTAACGCGTCGGGAAAGAAGATAAACATCAAACACAAACAGGTTACCACGGCGATCATCAGCACCCACTTCATGGCGGGGTTCTCATATTTCAAGTGCATGAAATAACCAATGATCAGCGCGGACTTGATGACGGACAGGACCATCAAAACTTCCAGCATGCGGAGTGGCTGGAAGACCTGGCGGTAGGCCAGCACGACTTCCACCGCGGTCAGGATGAGCAGCGCTCCCCATACCCAGAAGTATTGTCCCTTGCCTTCGTCATGAGTTGTGGCGACGTTGTGCATCGTGAAATCTTCTCCTGTTACGCCAAACAACCGCTACACCACTTTGGTGGACATCAAATACACCAACGGAAAGATGAACATCCAGACTAGATCGACGAAGTGCCAGTAAAGTCCGGCTACTTCGACATCGTGAGAATCGTAATCCTTGGGCTTAAGGAACAGAGTCGCTGCTGCCACGATGCATCCGAGAAGCAGCGTATGAACTCCGTAATGAAACACGTTATTCGAGGGAATAGTCAGCCACGCGATCAGCCAGATACCGAGAAGGATTGGCAGGAACTTCTTCCGCAATGCAATCACGCCCAGGTAAATGACGCCAATGGTGACGTGCAACATGTGCATGCCGGTAAGAGTAAAGAAAGTGCCGCCGAATTGCGGGACATTCGGCGCCCACGGATTAGTGAACGGCGTCATGCCTTCGTGAATGAGGTTGGTCCATTCCTTGGCGTGCAGCATGATGAAAGCTGCGCCGAAAAACATGGTAGCCAGAATCCAGTTGCGGGTCCAACTGCGGTCACCGCGCCGCGCTGCCAGCACCCCCAGCACCATGGTCAAAGAACTGGAGAGCAGGCAGGCCGTCATGATGGTTGCGTTGGTGATGCTCTCCTTGCCGAACGGTGTGGGCCAGCCAGGAGTCGAGATTCGTCCGTAGCTGTAGGCAAACAGCAGCGCTCCGAAGGTAAGAGTATCGGAGAGCAGAAACAGCCACATCCCAATCTTTTTCGAATAGGTGCCAAACAGGGAAGGTTCGTAAGCGCCCGCGATCCCGTGCTGCACCGCAACGTCAGACATGGTTTCGTTCTCCTCGATCGAGTACTTTCCTTCGCCTTTACCTAGCAAACTCTAAAAGCGCAAAGATATAAATCCAAAGCAGCGCCATGAAGTGCCAGTACCACGCGGTGATATCCACCACGATCCGCCGAACTTCTACCGGCTTGTTCGTCAAAGAAATGACGCCTGCATACAACAATGCCAACACTCCACCGGCAAGGTGAATAGCGTGCGCGCCGGTCAGCAAGTAAACAAACGAGCTACTCGGACTGGTGGCCAGAAAGAATCCTCGGGCGGCGAGTTCGCGCCACGCCATCCATTGCCCTATGAGAAAACCCACGCCCAGCACAACCGTGCTACCCAGCCAGGGAAAGCCTCTTCCTTCTTCAACCGAAACCCCGGGAATCGATTTGACTGGAGCCAGGGCCACTTCGCGAGTAATTTTCCGTCGCGAAAGCTCCATGGTGATACTGCTCACCATCAACAACAAAGTATTCACCAGCAGCAGCGCGGTGGGAAGATTCACCTGTATCCAATCACGAACATAGGTGCCGGTGCGTTCGTCGAGAGTCGGCAAGCCCTGCCGTACGATGTATGCGCTGGTAAAAGAAACGAACAGCATGATAATGGGCGCCAGCGCTACCAATAGTCCCAAACGGGCGCGACGCAAGCGCTGCCCATAATCGGGAGAACCGTTGCCTCCGCGACCGTCATCACCTCCGCCGGTAACAGGGGGATGCACGACACCGCCACCGTGGCCGGTCTTGGGATCGTTGATCGTTATCGTGGGAGACAAGGTCGCCATACCTGTTTTAGTGCGTCGAGACGGTCACGGGATCAGTCTGCATAATGTAATCTCGCGGCGCTCCGGGCACGCTGTACTCGTACGGTCCGTGATTCACTACAGGCGTGCGGCCGCCAAAATTATCGTGTGGAGGGGGCGTGGCAGTGATCCACTCCAGCGTAGTGGCTTCCCAGGGATTGTCGCTCGCCTTGGCGCCCTTCTTCAGGCTCCAGAACAGATTGATCACGAAAATTAGCTGAGCTCCGATGGTCACGAACGCCGCATAGGTGATGAATTTGTTCAGCGGGATCAAATTGTGAAGATATGCGAGCTCCGTGAACTGGGAGTAGCGCCGGGGCTGGCCTGCCATGCCCAGATAGTGCATCGGCATGAAGATGCAGTATGTTCCGATTAGGGTGAAAAAGAAGTGAACTCTGCCCCACCTCTCGTTCATTAAGCGCCCAAACATCTTGGGAAACCAGTAATAGGTTCCGGCAAACATGCCGAAGATCGCGGCGACGCCCATAATCAGATGAAAGTGTCCGACCACGAATGCGGTGTCATGCAGCGGGATGTCCAGAACTGGTTGCGCCAGGAACGGACCGCTTAATCCTCCTGAGACAAACAGCGAGACAAAGCCGATAGCAAACAGCATCGGCGTTTGGAAACGTACGCGTCCGCCGTGAATCGTTCCCAACCAGTTGAAGGTCTTGATGGCCGAAGGTACGCCGATTGCCATGGTCATGAGCGAGAACGAAAAAGCTGAGAACGGGCTCATGCCACTCATGAACATGTGATGGCCCCACACCATGAAGCCCAGTATGCCGATCGACATCAGGGCATACGCCATGGCCTTGTAACCGAAGATGGGTTTGCGCGAGAAGGTCGAGACCAACTGCGATGCCACGCCCATGCCGGGCAGAATGGCGATGTACACCTCGGGATGTCCGAAGAACCAGAACAGATGCTGCCATAACAGCGGCGAGCCGCCTTTGTGTCCCATGATCTGGCCATTTACCACCACTAGCGGAACATAAAAGCTGGTTCCGAGATTGCGATCCAGCAGCAACAGGATGCCGGCAGAAAGCAGAACGCCGAAGGCCAACAATCCTAGAATCGCAGTGATGAACCATGACCAGCACGTCAGCGGCATGCGCATCATCGTCATGCCCTTGGCCCGCAGATCCAAAGTCGTGGTGATGAAATTCAACGCGCCCATCAGCGAGGCAATGCAGAAAATTGCGATGCTGGTGATCCACAGATCCGCGCCTAGCTGTTCGCCTGGTCCGGCGCTAGGCAACGCGCTGAGCGGAGCGTAACCGGTCCAGCCATGTAGCGGCGCGCCTCCGGTCACAAAAAACGCCGCAAGCATGACTACGAAGGCTACAAATGTTGTCCAGAACGAGAGCATGTTCAGGACAGGGAATGCCATGTCAGGCGCGCCGATCTGGATAGGCAGGAAGTAGTTGCCGAAACCGCTCTGCGGCGCCGTCGTCAGCACAAAGAACACCATGATGGTGCCGTGCATGGTGAGCAGGCTGAGGTATGTTTCCGGCTGGATGTGGCCTATCAAAGGCAAAATCGCAGTCGGCCAGATTAGGTGGATGCGCATCAGCAAAGAAAGAAACATGCCGACGAACACCGCCGCCAATGCGAGGAAGTAATATTGGAGCCCGATCACTTTGTGATCCAGGCTAAAAACATATTTGCGAATGAAGCCTTGAGGGGCCGCGTGTGCGTGAGCGTCCTGGGCAACCATTTATTGTTTCTCCGCCTCTCGTGCGGTCAGCCAGGAATCAAAATCCGCCTGGCTCACCACCTTCAGCATGCCGTGCATTTTGTAATGGCCGAGGCCGCAAAGCTCGGCGCAGGCAATCTCGTAATCGCCAACTTCCGTAGGAGTGAAATGCATGTGGATCGCGAGTCCGGGAACGGCGTCCTGCTTGAATCGCATCGAAGGAAGAAAGAAGCTATGGATGACATCGACAGCGCGGAGAGTAAGGTCGACCTCGCGATTGACCGGCAGATACATGGTGCCGGTTACAACGTCATCTTTTGCAGCAGCGTCGGAAGTATCGAGACCGATGGCCGCCTCGCTGCCGGCGGAAGGATCCATCAACTTTGGATCCGTGGCGCCAAACTTGCCGTCCGCACCCGCGTAGCGAAAGTACCAGGCAAATTGCATGCCGGTTACTTCCACGGGAATCGATCCTGGCTTGGCGGGTGCGAAGCGCTCCGCCGCCCAGATCGGACTGCCCATAAGATTCAATCCCACGAACAGGACGGCGGTAAGCACCGTCCACAGCAGTTCCAACTTGATGTTGCCGTGGGAATAATCTGATTTTCTTGCCGCCACGCCTCGGTCGCGGTATTGCCACACAAATAGTCCCAACGCTCCTTGGGCGGCGACAAAAACAATTCCCATCAGCAGGTAAGTCAGGGCAAATTGGTGATCAATCCAATGCGCCGACGCCGATGCACCATGGGGCAACCACCAGGTTTTTGCCGCGAAAAAGTAAGAGCTAACAAAGGTGATCAGCCAGATAATCGCCAGAAGAGCGAGGCCCATCTACCAGACCTCCAAGGGTCGTTGGATTCGCACACCTGCGGCTTGAAGCAAAACGCAAAGCATGGATGGTCACGAAGTTTACCACAGCTTTGTGTGATGGGCGCAAGGGTTGGACGAGAGACTCAGACTTCTCATCCCCGCTTTTTAAGTCAGAACTTTTTTCAGCTCTCGCCGCAGGATTTTTCCTGACGCAGTACGAGGGACCGCGTCCACAAATCGAATTTCTCGCGGCTGCTTGTAGGGAGTCAGGCGCTGG
>Ga0070697_100000762_pt1 | contig 24111 bp, 23 predicted proteins | sample KBSK1501metaG_FD_65475 | JGI IMG/M metagenome (GOLD analysis project Ga0070697, IMG submission 65475) | Corn, switchgrass and miscanthus rhizosphere microbial communities from Kellogg Biological Station, Michigan, USA - KBS K1-50-1 metaG | ecosystem: Host-associated > Plants > Roots >... | reverse complement strand
ACCGCGATCGATCCTGTTAAGCCAACACGCAGCATTGAGCGTTAAGCATTAATCTCAGTGGGCCATTATGGGTGCTTGCTGTTGTAGTCAGCAATGAAGGCCTGTGTAACATCCATGGCCGGATTCACTGTTAAGACAGCCGGCAGCAGCTTGCTGATATCAAGAATCATCGTTAAGCCGTTCTGGGCCGCATACTGAATCAGCGCATTACCTATATCGTTTGAAACCGGACCGACCACTTCTGAGTAGCGCTTCTCAAAGTCGGCATCGGCCTGCTCTTTCTTGTATTTGAATTCACGTTGCAGGCGTTCGCCTTCGCCCTGCTTGGCCCTGATTGTTTCCGGGCTGACAACCGAGGCTCCGCTGAGTCTGTTAATGTCGTCTGCTATCGCCTTGATTTGACTCTGAAGGTTGCGAAGCTCGGCATTCTTACCCTCAAACGCTTTCTGCACGGTAGTGACCGCATTGAGGTAGCGTTTGATTCCAACCTTTTCATCGCCGAAAACGCTGGTGTCGACGATCGCGATCTTCGCTGCAGGTACGTTTGCCGGGGCTGCAACAGGGGCTGGTTGCGTAACCGCAGGTCTCACTGGTGTTGGTTGCGGCGCTGCGGGTCTCGTCGGCGTTGGAGTCGCGGCTGGACGTGCCTGCGCGAAGGTGGATACATTTGCGCCGATCAAGATCAGGAACGCGGCTGCGATAGAAAGAATTCTACTCATACTGGTTTAGTGCTCCTTAAAAAAATTTTGTTAAGACTCTTTCCTTCAATGCTTAGTGGCTAGCCGTGCCATCTTCGTTGCCGTGCGGCATTTACCGTATTGCGCATCAACATCGCTACTGTGAGTAGGCCAACTCCGCCGGGGACAGGCGTTCGCCGACCGGCAACTTCGTCTGCCTCACTCGGATTAACGTCGCCGACGAGGGTATAGCCGCGCTTCGAAACTACGTCCAACCTCTGCTGAGCTTGGTCACCAAACATTTGCCGCACGGTTTCCGTGTCCGTGATCTGGTTCATCCCGACGTCAACTACAGTCGCGCCCGGCTTGATGTGTTCACGTCCGATGAAACCGGGACGCCCGATGGCCACCACCAGGAGATCAGCCTGACGAGTGACTCCCGCAAGATCCCGTGTGCGAGAGTGGCAAATTGTGACCGTAGCATCGCGCTGTAAGAGCAACTGCGCCATGGGACGGCCCACGATCTGACTTCGACCCACCACGCAAGCGTTCGCGCCCGCGATGGGGATATTGCTCCGCACCAGGAGCTCAACTATTCCAGCCGGGGTACACGGCGCAAACGTAGGCCGGCCCATAGCCAACCGGCCGATATTGATCGGATGAAACCCATCGACATCCTTTTCGGGATCGATCGCTTCTATAATCGCGCTCTCCTCAATTTCCAACGGCAACGGCAACTGCACGAGAATCCCATCTACATCCCCGCGCTCGTTGAGTGACGAAATCAAATCCAGTAACTCAAGCGCACTGGTGTTAGCGGGAAGCGCGTGATGCTCCGAGCGAATACCAACCTCTTCACACGCGCGAATCTTGTTTCTCACATACACCGCTGAAGCCGCGTCGTCGCCCACAAGAATTGCCGCCAGACAGGGTTTGACGTCATGCTCGCTAACAAACTGCTCAACGTCGCGTCTAACTTCCTGCTTGATCTGTTCGGCAACTGCTGCCCCGTCCAGCAAGCGTGCGCGGGCCGGAGATTCTGCGTTATTCATGAAAGAGTATTTACCACCTGCTCAGGTTGATTTCGGTTGAAACGGCATCCTAGCATACGTGTTGGCATAGGCATCAGTCTCGCTCTTACGCTCGTCCAAACTAATTGCAATCAGAAAATGACCGGTGAAGACTCCTGCGGCGACAGCGTGTATAGTTAGAACTAAATATGAGCACACATAGATCCCTCGCAGCCACATTTATTTTTCTTTTTAGTCTTGCATTCCTGGGTCTGTCAGGCTGTCAACCGAAACAGCGCGTGCGCTCGCCCACTGAGAAACACTACGATCTCAAGGGCAAAGTCATAGCGGTTGATAAAGAAAAGCGTGAGCTAACCATCGCGCACGAGGACATCAAAGACTACATGTCGGGCATGACCATGCCCTTCAGCGTGAAGGCCGACTGGGTCTTTGAGATTGCGGCACCCGGCAACCAAATCACCGCCACCCTGGTAGTGGACGGTACGCAGTCGTGGCTTGAAGATGTCGTGCTTACCGAAGATAGCACGCCTGTTTCCGGGGCGCCGGCAATTGAAGGAGCAGATCCGAAGATGGGTGACCAGGTGCCTGATTACCGTCTGATTAATCAGGATGGCAAGATCATTCGAATTCAGGATTACAAAGGCAAGGCATTACTTCTTACTTTCGTCTACACACGCTGCCAGGATCCTAATCAGTGTACCCTGATGACCAGTAACTTCGCGGCCATCGATCAGGAACTGCAAAAGCAACCGGAGCTCTACTCGAAGACGCATTTGTTAAGTATTAGTTTCGACCCGGCATACGACACGCCGAAGGTCCTGCGCAGTTATGGAGCTGCGTACACGGGAAAATATTCAGACGAGACGTTCGCTCATTGGGAGTTTGCTTCCGGAAGCGCAGATGAGGTGAAAGGTATCGCAAAATTCTTTGGCCTTCGCTACTACCAGGACACGACTTCAGGAACCGAGCAGGTTATTCACTCGCTGCGCACAGCGGTTATCGGCCCGGATGGCAAGATTGTTAAGGTGTATCGTGGGAATGAATGGAAGCCAGAGGAGCTGATCAAGGACGTTCAAGGTATACTCACGCCGAAATAGCTTTCCCTTCGGTTATGAGTTCAAAACTTGCCGCGCACTCTTCAGGGAAACAAGTTTCAACTCAAGCCTTTGATTTTTTTGATCTCTTCTGTCAGCACGGGCACAGCTTCAAAAAGATCACCAACAATCCCATAGTCGGCGATATCGAAAATGGGCGCCTCAGGATCCTTGTTTATGGCGACGATCGTTCCTGAGTTCTTCATGCCGACGAGATGCTGTATGGCGCCTGATATTCCCAGGGCGACATAAAGCTTGGGCGCCACTGTTTGGCCTGAAGATCCGATTTGACGATCGATCGGCAGCCATTCGGCGTCACAGATTGGACGCGAAGCAGCCAGGTCGCCGCCGAGCGCTTCCGCAAGTTTTTCTGCCAGCGCCAGATTGTCTTTGCTCTTAATGCCTCGGCCCACCGCAACGATGATATCTGCTTTGCTCAAGTCGACAGCTTGTTTGACTTCCTGGAATGGGGCTTCCGGAGTCATCCGAATCTCACCTACTTCGACGGGCAGGTCCACTATCTCCGCGCCACTTCCCTTCTGCGCCTGATCCGGTCTGAAGGCGCCGGATTGAAAAGTGGCAAAAACGGGTGCCGCGCCATCTGAAACTACATCTGCGTCCAGTTTGCCAAGAAAAATTCTCCTCGTGAACGTTATCGCGCTACCAGAGACTTGCGCGCGGATACAATCGCTGATGAGAGATTTACTAAAACGCGCTGCCAGCTTTGGCGCATAGTCGCGAACCAGATACGTGTGTGGCATCACCACGAGCTGCGGATCCTGTTGCCGCACGACGCTTTCTATCGCTGCGGTATACCCGTCCGGTGTGTAGTCTCTTAAAGCGGCGTTCGTTGCGGTTATCACCTTCACCAGGTCGTAGCTTGCGATCTCCTGAGCCAGGGTGGCGACATCCTCGCCCGGGATAACTGCACTAACAGTCTGTTGCAGTTGAGACGCGAGGCTCTGCGCCGCGGCAATAGCCTCGAGCGATGTTTTATTGAGTACGCCGTTGCGATGTTCTATGAAAACTAGGATGCCTTGACTCATCGATTATTAATCCCTGACTAAATCACGCGAGCTTCGGTATGTAGCTTTTGCGCCAGCTCAACGGCACCGGCCTTGGCGTCGCCATTCCCCAGCAACTGCGTCTGCTTCGTTTTTTGAGGCAGGTAAATCTTCTCGATCCGCTGGTGCGAAGGACGGGCCACAATTTCCGCCGGCGGCGTGACTTCTTTAATCTCTTTTTTCTTCGCCGCCATGATGCCCTTCAGCGTTGCGTAGCGGATCTGGCTTATGCCCGACTGAATGGTGAGCAACGCCGGCATTGGCATCGTGTACCATTGATACCAGCCACTCTCCAATTCGCGCTTGACGCGCAGCTTCTCGCCAGACGCATCTACTTCGATGGCGATGGTGGCATGTGGCAGCCCCAGCATCTCGGCGAGGATCACGCCAGTTTGCCCATAACCAAAATCGTCCGACTGCAGGCCTGTGAATACCAGGTCGGGTTTCTCCTCACGAATCGCTGCCGCTAGCACGCTTGCTCCGGCATACGGCGAGAGTGATCCCAGGTTATCGCCAACGACATGAATGGCCCGATCCGCACCGCGTGCGAGCGCGTCTTTGATCACACTCTTCACTCGTTGCGGGCCCATCGAACAGACCACAACCTCACCGCTCTGCTTCTCTCTGACTCGCAGCGCTTCTTCCAGGGCATAGCCGTCTGATTCGCTGACCTCAAAAGATAGGTCGCCCTCTTCGATCCAGGTTCCTTCTTTGTTGATTCGCAGGATCGCATCTTTGTTCGCGACCTGTTTCATCATTACGATAATCTTCATAAGAATCTTAAAAGCAAACAGTAAACAGCAGACAGCAAACAGCCGGACAAGAACTCGCTGCCGGCTGTTTGCTGTCCGCTGTTTGCTGTTTGCTACCCATCGTATCTCTTAAACAGCAGCGCGGCGTTGGTTCCCCCAAACCCAAAACTGTTCGAAAGCGCGTATTCAACTTCCGCCTCGCGCGGTTGATTGGGTATGTAGTCAAGGTCGCAATCCGGATCGGAGTTGACGTAGTTGATCGTCGGCGGCAAAACTTTGCGGTAGAGACTGAGAACTGAAAACACTCCCTCGATTCCGCCCGCAGCGCCGAGCAAATGGCCGGTCATCGACTTTGTTGAGCTGACCGCCAGCTTGTTGGCGTGGGCACCAAACGTCTGCCTGATCGCAAGCGTTTCAAACTTGTCGTTGTAAGGGGTTGAAGTTCCGTGGGCGTTGATATAGCCAACCTGTTCGGGCTGAATACCGGCATCACGAATTGTTTTCTGCATGACGCGAATCGCACCCGAGCCGGTTTCGTCGGGCATGGTGAGATGGAACGCATCGGCAGTCATGCCGTAGCCAACGAGCTCCGCATAGATCCGGGCACTGCGGCGTTTCGCCATTTCGAGTTCTTCGAGGATCATGATGCCGGCGCCTTCGCCGATAACAAATCCATCGCGGTCGCGTTCAAACGGCCGGGAGGCGTGCTCGGGATCGTCGTTGCGCGTCGAGAGCGCTCGCATCGAGGCAAAGCCCGCCACACTCATCGGCGTGATCGCCGATTCAGCGCCGCCACAAATCATGACGTCTGCATCGCCGCGCTGGATGATCTTAAAACTATCGCCAATAGCATGAGCGCCGGCGGAACAGGCTGTTGCCGTAGCGGAATTCGGGCCCTTTAATCCGTAGCGAATCGAAACCTGGCCCGCGGCCAGATTCACAATCGCCGAAACAATAAAGAAAGGTGAAACACGATCGGGACCATCATTCAAAAGCTTCGAGTGCTCACGTTCAATCGCCCAGAAATCGCCGATGCCGCTGCTGATGTAGGTACCAGCATTCTCTGCCAGCTCTGGGGGAAACTTTCCCTCTTTCGTAAGTTCGAAGCCGCTGTCTGCCATGGCTTCGGTGGCGGCCGCAATGGCGTAATGAATAAAGGCGCCCATTTTGCGCGCCTCTTTTTTGGGGATGTACTTGAGCGGATCGAAGTCTTTAACTTCGGCGGCAAATTTGACCGAGAACTTTTCCGTGTCAAATTTCTGAATGGGACCGACGCCGTTGCGGCCGCTCATGAGCGCGGCCCACGTCGTTTCAACTGAATTGCCAACCGGTGTTATCAGGCCTAACCCTGTGACAACTACACGTCGTGCCAAATGAAAACTCCTTGAAGACGTTGAAAAGTAATAGTGAAAAGTGAAAAGCAGACGGACTTCTAAACGGTCTTAACTTTTAACTTTTCACCTTTCACTGGCCGACTACTTTTTGTGTTGGTCGATGTAGTTGTAGGCATCGCGCACACTCTGGATTTTTTCCGCGTCTTCGTCAGGAATCTCGATGCCGAATTCCTCTTCAAAACGCATGACAAGTTCAACTGTATCCAGAGAGTCCGCACCCAGGTCGTCGATGAACCGGGCATTCGGTGTAACCTCATTTTCATCAACACCTAATTCGTCAACGATAATCTGTTTGACCTTACTCTCTATTTCTGGATCGGGCATCTCGTTTTGCTCCTCTGTGATAAAAGATCGATAACAACTTTAAGAAACACCAAGGTTCGCTGCAGCGCTCTTCAGGCTGGCTGCGTCCTCGACATTAAAACACCTCACTTCGCGACTTATCTGCCGCATCAAACCGGTTAGTACCTTGCCTGGGCCGACTTCTACGAAGGTATCAACACCCTCCCCGATCAACAACTCCATCGACTCCAGCCAGCGTACCGGCGATGATACCTGTCTAACAAGTGCGTCTCGCGCAGCGGCGCCCTGGGAAATTATCGCGGCATCCACGTTCGTCACGAGCGGTACTGCCAGATCATCGAATTCTATTCCATCAAGATCGGAAGCCAGGCGCTCCTGAGCCGGCATCATCAGCGCGGAATGAAACGGCGCACTCACGTTAAGCTTTATGACTCGCTTCGCACCGCCGCTTCGCAACAACTCGCTGGCCCTGTCCACGGCTTCCGTGCTTCCGGCAATCACTACCTGACTCCCGGAGTTAATGTTCGCTGGAGCGCAGATTTGACCTTGCTCGGCCTCGGCACAGGCTTTTTCAATTTCTTTCAAGTCGCCGCCAATTACCGCCGCCATCGCGCCCGTGCCCACCGGGACAGCCTCCTGCATGTAACGGCCGCGCGATCTGACCGTTTGTACTGCATCAGCAGCTCTCAGGGAGCGGGCCGCAAACAAGGCTGAATATTCGCCCAGGCTGTGTCCGGCCACGAAGTCCGGTTGCGGAAACCCTGCCGCTTCCATTGTCCGAAGGGCCGCCGCGGAAACGCTGAAGATCGCTGGCTGCGTATTCTCCGTCAGTTGCAGATCTTCGGCAGACCCTTCAAAGCACAACTGCGACACGGAAAAATGAAGGGCGTCATTAAGTTCTTCAAAGAGCCGCGCGGCTTCGGGGAAATTGTCGAACAGGTCCTTCCCCATCCCCGGATTCTGTGATCCCTGCCCGGGAAAAATGTACGCTAGAGACATGCCGCCAAATTGTAAATAGTGAAGAGTGAAAAGTGAAAAGTAAAGAGTGAACCCTGATCATGTATTAGCTTTTTACTTTTCACCTTTCACTTTTCACCTTTTTTTACCAACGTAGCAGCACACCACCCCAGGTGACGCCTCCCCCGAATGAGGCCATGAGCACCAGGTCACCCGGACCAATCTTTCCGGCTTCCACACATTCATCGAGCGCAATTGGGATAGACGCCGACGAAGTGTTCCCATGCATTGCAATGTTTGAATAAACGCGCTCACTCTCAACGTTCAGCTTGCTGGCCACTCCATCCGTGATTCTTTGGTTCGCCTGGTGCGGAATGAAAAGCTTCACGTCAGCCGCGCTCAACCCGGCCTCTTCCAACACTTCTTTGGAAATGTCAGTCATCGATCGCACCGCGACCTTGAACAACTCATTACCCTTCATCTTAAAAAAATGGTCGCCGGCAGCCAGCGTCGCAGCCGTTGCCGGTCGCCGCGTTCCACCACCCGGCGAGAAAAGTTGTTCCTCGTATCTTCCGTCTGACTTGATTCTGGCAGCGAGAATTCCCCGGTCTCCCTCGACGGCTCCCAAAACGGCCGCACCCGCCCCGTCACCAAATAGAACACAGGTATTGCGATCGGTATAGTCAACGTACTGCGTCAGGATCTCAGCGCCGATCACCAGCGCGTATTTTGATTGGCCCGTGCGGACCATCGTATCCGCCAGCGTTAAGCCATAGAGAAATCCGGAGCAGGCAGCCACGACATCCATGGCCGCAGCCTTATTCGCGCCCAATTCCGCCTGGATTATGCAACCGGTTGACGGAAGAATTTGATCCGGACTGACAGTGGCGCAAAGGATCAGATCAATATCTTCTGCCTGCAACCCGGCTCGTTCGATTGCCTGTTGCCCGGCGCGAACCGCAAACTGGGAAGTGTACTCGCCAGGTGCAGCCTTGCGTCGTTGCTTAATGCCAGTGCGACTGGTGATCCAGTCATCAGAGGTTTCGACCATCTTTTCCAGCTCGGCATTTGTCAGAATGCCTTCCGGATAAGAGTGGCCCGTACCCAGAATCGCCGCACGAATATTTCCCATCAATTCCTCAATTGTTTATTTGCGGTCGGTAATACTATCCACTAGCCCCCGGAAAACCAAGCAGGTAACGCAAACTGTTGTTTGGGCGCGTCGCTTACGCCCATGCCGGCCTTATTCGTCAGGCTGTTCGCAAACTAACAGTCTGCGCTACCGGGTGCAGCGCGTTCGTTTCCGCAATTCCCTTTTCGATTCTTTCACCTGCCCGGTTTTCGGAAAACTCCTTGACGCTGCGTATCGCGTTGCGAATGGCGCGAGCGTTGGAGCTTCCGTGGCCTATGACAACAATTTTTCGTACCCCGAGCAGCGGTGCGCCGCCATGTTCGGAGTAGTCAAGCCGCTTCTTAATGTTTCGAAACGCCGGCTTTGCGAGCATTGCTCCTGCCTTGGTCACAGCCGAGGCTGTTAGCTCCCGCTTGATCATTGACAACATTGCGTCAGTCAAGCCTTCAGAAAGCTTGAGCATGACGTTGCCGGTAAAGCCGTCGGTCACAATCACGTCGACTGCTCCTGAGAAGACGTCGCGCCCTTCAACATTTCCCATGAATTTCAGGCTCGTCATCTCGCGAAGCAATGGGAACGCTTCCTTAGTCAAGTCGTTACCTTTAGCTTCTTCCTCACCGATACTCATCAATCCGACAACCGGACCAATAGTGCCGAGAACTGCGCGCGAATAAGCGTCGCCCATGATAGCAAACTGCACCAGGTGATGAGCTTTGCACTCGGAGTTAGCGCCAACGTCCAACAACAGCGTCGGCTTGTCTGACTTTGTAGGGATAAGTGCGGCAAGTGCCGGACGATCGACGCCGGGCAACATTCCAATGACCATCTTCGCAGTGGCCATTGCGGCACCAGTGTTACCAGCCGAAACAAAACCGTCGGCTTTTCCGTCAGTCACCAGGCGTGTGCCGATTCTCAAGGAACTCTTCTTCTTGCGTCGCACGGAAGTCATTACCGGCTCGCCCATGCCAATGACCTCGGCAGCTTCAACCAGCTCAATTCCCCGGTCGCCGTCGCCGCGCCAACCGCAGCGTTTTAATTCCGGTTCAAGTTTTTCCGGCTGGCCGACCAGGATTACCTTGACGCCCAAATCGCGTGCGGCAGCCAACGCTCCGTCAATCTCTGCGTGCGGCGCGTGGTCGCTACCCATCGCGTCGAGAACGACTTTTCCCGTTAGCCGGGCTTCATCCTTCGACTGAGTTCGCACAGACGATACTCTGAATCAGGTTAAGTTTGTTCTACACGTACAACTTGCCGGTCTTTGTAGTAGCCACACTTCGGGCAGACGCGGTGTTGCAGGCGAGGTTCCTGGCAATTAGGACAGAGGCTGGTCTGCGGTGCCCGCAGAGCATCATGTGCGCGGCGTTTGCCGCGGCGAGCTTTTGAATGTCGTCGCTTAGGATTTGGCATAATTACTCCAGTCGGAAATCAGTAAATTGTAAATGGTTAATAGTAAATAGACGAACGGTCACGCTCGCGCTTTCTATTCACTGTTTACCATTTACCGGTTCTCTCCCTATTTACTATTCGCTAGTTTCTTTAGTCCCGCCCAGCGGGGATCGATTTCCCGGGCTTCACACCCGCACTCGACCGAATTCTTGTTCGCGCCACAAACGGCGCAGATTCCTTTGCAACCTTCACCGCAAAGAACCTGGTCAGGCACGGCCAGCAGTAGCTCTTCCTTTACCAGGTCGTCGATATCAATCGCTTCTCCGTCAAATACCGAGAGATCCAGATCTTCCTCTGTTAGTTCAACGGCCTGCTGTGCCCGATAATCTTCCACCGTCACATATTCGAGCTTGAAGTGTGAATCTATCGGCAGTTCAACCAATTTCAGACATCGATCGCATTCAGCCTGCACTCGGGCCGTAACGCGTCCACTTACATGCGACCGACTGCCCTGCTGGCGAAGTTTTCCGGACACCTCAGCCGGCTCGATCAGTTTCACCCGCTCGTCTTCAAGGACGAGCTCTTCCGGGGCGTACGTATGGGCAAACACGCGCTTTCCGCTCTCCAGACTTGCAAGCTCAATCCGCATCGACTGACACCCTATTGCGAATAGCACATTTTAACGGCTGAAACGCAAAAGGCCATTATAACTACGACTGCGCGAGTGTCAACGATGGGGGCTGCTTCCAGGTACTGGGTCAGTTTGATGTCCCATAAGCTTTAGCTTGTCGTGGTGGTCCGACAAACTGAAGTTTGTCGGACATTTCCCGCCTAGCGCCCGTCACTATACGCCGAACTACAAGCGCTCAGCGCGTCCTGGCGGAGCGCCTCGGCGAGACGCCGATCGCCTCCGGTTATGAGCCTTCGGACGTTCGCTGCTGACATGCGGAAGCGTGGGGCGGCTCCGGATCGAGTCGAATTCTGCTGTTTCCCTTTGACGGCTCCAGCCTTGCCAACGACCGCTCCGGCGCCTGCTCGTCGAAAATAGTCTTCGGCGAGTTTTCTATGTCCGGCCCTTTCAGAGATCAAACCAAGCATGTAGAGGGCTTCGCCGTAGTCCTCGTCCAACTCCAGGGCCTTCCGCAAATGGCGGGCGGCTAATCCGTCGCGCGACATTTGGTAGTAAAGGTAACCAAGCGCGTAATGTGCCTCTGGTGAAACCTTGCTGGCGAGTGCCAGCTTAAACTCCTGGAGCGCCTCTGGCCATTGCGCCTCCGCAATGAACAGTCGGCCCAATCCATAGTGCGCGGCAAACGTCGACCCGCCCAGCTGGGTGGCACTACTCAACAACTCTTTCGCCCTCTCGACGTCCCCTTCATCGGCACAAGTCAAACCAAGCAACAACGAAACGCGCCGGTCGCGCGGCGACAATTCGTAGGCCCTGGCCAGGTAATTACCGGCGCGTCGCGTCTTTCCGGTCTTAAAGAAATGCTCGCCGAGAAAATACTGTAGGGCGGCATTGTCCTCAGCCATCTCAGCGGCGCGCTCAAGAGACCGAATGCCACGCCTCGCCTGGTCATCTTCAATAAACAGAAACCCTTCATTGATACATTGTTCGAAAGCCGACGCGTCCTTACCGTGATAGGTGGCGAGGATTTGCAGACGCAATTCCTCGCGACGCTCGCTCTCGAGTTGCTCTTCTGCATCTTTCTGGCATCGGTCAAGCCACAGCCGCTCAAGCTTGCTTCCTTCGACTAATCCGTCGTCAGTCAAAATACCTACGAGCGCCTTGACAAGCGCGCGATCGAAATGCGCGTTCTGCGCTTGTCGCAAAAGCAGGTCGAGGCCGCGATCTAACTTTTCAGTCAGCCGGCCCAGCCGATTCTCCAGCGCCGAAATCCGCTCAAGCAGGTGTTCTTCGTTTGAGGGGCCGGAGTCAAGTCCCTCATAACGGGCGGACGCCGGCTCAACCACAATCATTAGCCTCGTGCCACAACGGGCACAAAACTCCTGGCCCAGCGGATTAGCCGCCAAACACTTCTGACAGTAATGGGCTATTTGAGACATTTTTGTTGTAACGCAAACTGTTAGTTTGCGTCGGTAAACAACGCTCAAGTCAGCGGCTACGAACCGCTCGCAAACTAACAGTTTGCGTTACGTAAGAATCAATACTCGTAAAACCCGCGGCCGGTCTTTTTTCCCAGCCAGCCGGCGTCCACGTAACGTTTCAACAAAGGGCAGGCGCGATATTTCGGGTCGCCGAGACCATCGTATAACACATTAAGTATCGCCAAACATACGTCGAGGCCAATGAAGTCGGCGAGTTGGAGCGGACCCATCGGGTGGTTCATCCCCAATTTCATGATGCCATCGATACTTTCGCGTGTGGCCACACCTTCATACAGCGTGAAAATCGCTTCGTTAATCATCGGCAGCAAAACGCGATTGGAAACGAAGCCCGGGGAATCATTACAGTCAAGGGCAGTCTTGCCCAGCTTTTCGCTCAGACTCCGCACGCGCTCATAGGTTTCATTTGAAGTGGCAATGCCACGGATAACCTCAACCAGCTTCATCACCGGCACCGGGTTCATGAAGTGCATGCCGATAACTTTGTCGGGCCGACTGGTTGCAGCGCCAAGGCGGGTGATGGAGATTGACGAAGTGTTCGAGGCCAGTATAGCTTCCGGCGGCGTGATTTTATCCAGCGCCCCGAAGAGTTCAGTCTTCACGTCAAGATCTTCGGTTACTGCTTCGACGACGAGCGATGCTTCACTCAAAGCGTCAAGTTCAGTTGTACTTTTGATGCGGCCGATGATTGACTGCTTTTCTTCCGCGCTCAGCCGCTGCTTATCAACGTCTCTTTGCAGACTCTTGTCGATTGCCTTGAGTCCGCGTTGCAAAAACTCTTGCGTAACATCGCGCATGATGACGCTGTAGCCAGCTCGCGCCGCCACCTGCGCGATGCCGTTGCCCATCGTCCCCGCGCCTAAGACCCCGATTACTTCACTCATGATTCGTTTTCATAAAGACAAACCGCCAAGACGCCGAGGACGCCAAAAAAGCAAAAGCAATTATTAATCGACTTGGCGTCCTTGGCGTCTTGGCGGTTTACCTCTTATCTCTCGATTGCCATCGCCACTGCATTACCGCCACCCAGGCATAAGGAAATAACGCCACGATGCACATCCCGGCGTTTCAACTCGTAAAGCATCGTCGTCAACAATCGCGAGCCCGACTGGCCGATCGCGTGACCCAAGGCCACGGCGCCGCCGTTTACATTAAGGCGTTCGGGATCCAGGCCCAGTTCCTTTGTAATTGCGACTGCCTGCACCGAGAAGGCTTCGTTCAGTTCGATCAAATCAACCTCGGCAAGCGACCAACCGGCCTTGCGCAACACTTTCCGGATCGCTTCCAGGGGGGCCATCATCACCAGTGCCGGCTCAACGCCCGAGGTCGCTTGCGCAACGATGCGAGCCATGGGCTCAATACCCAGCGCTTTCGCTTTGTCACTCGACGTAACCACAACCGCAGACGCACCGTCATTAACTCCTGGCGCGTTTCCAGCTGTGACCGTGCCGCCTTCCTGCTTGAACGCCGGCTTCAACTTCCCGAGCGCCTCGATCGAAGTATCCTCACGGACTGTTTCGTCAGTGTCGAAAACGATCGGCGATCCTTTTCTTTGTGGAATTTCTACTCCCACGATCTCATCTTTGAAGTAGCCGGCTTTGATCGCTGCTGCCGCTTTGCGATGCGAGTTGAGCGCGTACTCATCCTGCTGTGCACGGCTGACCGCAAACTTCTCGGAGACAACTTCGCCGGTGCAACCCATGTGGTAGTCGTTGAACGCATCCCAAAGCCCGTCGTTAATCATCGAGTCAACCAACACGCCATTTCCCAGGCGGTAACCTTCGCGCGCTTTGGGAATCAGGTATGGCGCGTTGGACATCGATTCCATACCGCCGGCCACCACCACCTCGGTGTCGCCGAGTTGAATTCCCTGCGCCGCCATCATCACGGCTTTAAGGCCGGAACCGCAGACCTTGTTGACCGTCACCGCCGAAACCGCGGGTAACAATCCGCCGCGCAAGGCGGCCTGACGCGCGGGGTTTTGGCCCAGGCCGGCTTGAATAACGCAGCCCATGATCACTTCGTCGACATCTTCCGGCGCCACGCCGGCCCGTCTTACGCTCTCGCGCACTACAATCGCACCCAGCTCGGTCGCGGTAAAGCCTTTCAAGGAACCTAAGAGCTTTCCCACCGGCGTTCTAACCGCACTGATGATTACTGCTTCTTTAATTTCAGACATATTACTCCCGCAAAAACTATTTACTATTTACGATTACTATTTACCCCGAAGAGTGTCAAGGAAGGCAATCCCGAATTGATGCGGCTTACACGGACTGTTTGTACGATTAATAAATGGGCCAGTGAGTGATAACTTTGAGAGTGGGCTAGCCAACTGCTCAGTATGAAGAGCCAAGAGACGATTTGTCACCGGCGTCCTTAGGATGGGATCCCTACTCGCCGCAGGAGAGCTGCGAATCGCGGATCTGAGCGAAGCGGATCAAACGCGGGATCCACCCCGATGAGTGTCATCTGTGGGTGCCGGTCCTGGTACGCCTTTTCCAGCCATGCGAAGGCCTGATCCCGTTCTCCAAGGGCCGCATAGATGCCCGCAATGTAGAATGGCCGAACGTACTCTCCCTTTGAAAGCCCTACTAAGTTGTCTATTACTTTCCGGGCTTCAGCGCGCTTACCTGCCACGGCATAGGCATACCCAAGCGCCGCGATGTTTCTAATCTCATCACGGAGACTGATCGCCTGCTTGATCTCGGCGATGGCTTCTTCATGTTTCCCCAGTTGGACATAAGCCATCCCCATCGCGACATGACCCCGCTGGAAACGCGGGTTCAACTCAAGCGCTCTTTGGTACTGCTTTATCGCTTCTTCATACTGGCGGGCGTAATGATAGGCATTGCCGAGGCTGGTGATGACCGGGAACGATGACGGACCGGCGAGATCGCTCGCTCGTTTTCTCAAGGCGATGGCTTCATCAAATCGCCCTATCGTTATCAAGTACGAGCCATACTCGGAGTATGCACCGTCATTGTTCGGATCAAGTTCCATGGCTCGTTTGAATTCCCTTTCGGCCTCTGGCCAATTCCATTCGTAATTGAGTTTATACGAGCCCAGCGCGCGGTGTGCGTCGGACATGGTTTCGTCAAGCTCAAGTGCTTTCCTCGCAGCCGCCGCGGCCTTAGGGAAAGTCTCGTGGGGTGAGAGAGACCATCCGAGCGTTATGTAACGGTTGGCCATTGCGGCGTAGGCTAAGGCATAGCCTGGGTCCAGACCGATTGCCTGTTGGAAGTACTCAATACTTTTCTGTCTTCCCTCTTCCGTGCCGCCGGAATACACGCCCTTGATGAAGCACTCATATGCCTGGGTGTTATTGGTGTATCGCTTGACCAGTGCTTCTCTCTGTTCGCCCGTCAGTCTCACCGCCAGCGCCGCCGCCACTCGTTCCGCTACAGAATCTTGCACCGCAAAGATCTCTGTAAAGTTCTGTTCAAAACGCTCGGTCCACAGTGTCTGGCCATCTGCCACCCTGACCAACCTAACCGTCACCCTTAGACGGTCGCCCGCCCTCTGTATGTTTCCATCCAACACTGATTCCACTTCCAATTCTCGACCTGCCGCGACCGCGTCCTGCTCCAAGCCACCATACCTACGCACCGCGTTCGTGGGCGGCACTTTGATTTCGGGGAGACTGCTTAGGCGCATGATCAATGTCTCTGCCATTCCCAATTCAAGCGATTCATCGCGGCTGCCCGCGACCAGCGGTTTGAATGGGAGCACGGCGATGGATTTGATCGGAGCTGCTGAAGCAGTCGTATCCGATGACTTTGTTCGCTTCAGCACCAAAAAAACGCCAACTGAAATGGCGAGCATTACCAGGCCGGCAAAGAGCAGAGTGGGCCTTCCCATCGTACGAGGATTCCTGGTGACTTCTTGAGCAGCGAAGTTTTTGCTGAGGACGTTCTCGTTCACACCCGCCGCCCTTTCAGTCTCGATGGCCCGACGGGACATTGAGTGGCGCTCGATTACAACCTCTTCCTCTTCAGAGTCGAGGGTTATCAAGTTGCCCGTGAAGCGATAGCCGTGTCCGCTCACGGTGGCGATATAGTGGGGGTTTTCTTTCCGCTCGCCGAGTGCTTTCCGAATCGCGGAAACCTGCACTGTGAGGTTCGACTCTTCGACGATCTGATCAGGCCATACACGACTGAACAGATCATCCTTTCCTACCAGCCGTCCGCCGTTCTCAATCAGCACCACCAACATGTCAAACGCCTTCGCGGGCAGCGCCACATGCGTGCCATCGCGGAGCAGTTCCCGATTCGGCACGTCCAGCCGGAAATTATCGAACTCGTAAATCTGCTTTTGTTCTGACATTCCCGCAATTCGGAAGTTTCGGCAAAAATTCGGCGCAGGTTAAGGACTTTCGGAGCAGCTCACGAGCAAGCTGCGCGGCGTCGAGGAATTCGACCAAGGCGCATGTTCACAAACTGTGGACGCGATTCTAGCAGAGGCCGAAAACCCAGCCAACGATTAGGAAGGCAAAAGGGGAGCAATGCCGGACAAAACCAAAACCGTAGTGGTCTTTGAAAGTCACGAGCAAACCATCATCCGCCGTTCGCGCCGCACGGTCAGCGGGCAAGTGTTGACTGACGGCGCAGTAGCTCAACCGTCACAGAGGGCTTCCGTTCGACGGTGGCTGGCTGGGTATTGGCGGACAGCCACTCAGAAAGGCGCGAGAGTTTTCACGCCCTGGTCACGCCGGCTGAAGCACTCCCGGGACGAACGGAGAAACAAACAACCATGAAGACTCGCGCCTATTCAGTTCATCGCGACGAAAAAGACGGCGGTAGCGTCTTCATCCACTTATAGACAGAACAAAACTTAAAGGAGAAGAGATCATGACAATCAGAAAAAAACTCGCGGCTCTTGTAGTCGCAACGATGATCGCAACTCTCATTGCCTTCACCGGCACACGTTTGAACGTCAGCGCCGGAGAAGCAAAGGTCCCGGCGTTGGAAGGCTCATGGGAGGTCACCGTGATGCCGGATGGAGGAGCTCCGGTTGTGGACTTTGCCACCTTTACAAGTGGCGGAGGAATTATCAGCACTGACCCGGATCCGAATGTAAGCACGGGACTTGGGACGTGGGTTAAGACCGGAGATCACGAGTTCGGCGTCACGTTCGTTCACTTCCTGAGCGATCACGGAGTCCCCATCGGCACTCTGAAAGTCCGGGCGCAAGGGCCACTCGACAAAGACGGGAACACATTCAGCGGCCCGTTCCAGACCGATGTGATCATTGGCGGGCAGGTTGTTCAGACTATTTGCGGGACGGTCCAGGCGAGGCGCATCAGCGTCGAGCCAATGGACGCGTGTCCCTAAGCAGCCTTTTGCGGCTCTGCCGCCTGATGTGCGCAAAGGCTCTGCCTTTCCGGGATGCCATGTTTTTGTTTTTGAGGCAACGCCTCCTGGTTCGCGCGAGGCGTAGCCTCGCGCGAGACTTCTAAACTCTTGTCCGGAAAGGCAGAGCCTTTGCGCACATCAGGCGGCAGAGCCGCAAACGTTTCGCTCTACGAAGTTACGTAATTCAATTGACTCCTTACCGGACGGCCAGGTAAGTTCGTCGGGCGTCCAATTGAAAACCATTCCTCGCGGGTGCTAGACTCACGTCGCTATTAAACTTCAAAACAACTTACCCAATAATCAAACATGCAAGCATTAATTCTTGCGGGTGGTAAAGGCACACGCCTCCGCCCGCTGACGGTCTACACTCCTAAACCGATTGTGCCAATTTGCAATCGCCCTTTTCTGCTTTATCAGATCGATACCTTGCGACGCGCGGGAATTACTGACATCACGCTCTCACTCTCCTATCAGCCAAACAAGATCGAGCAGCTCCTGGGCGACGGCTCCGATTACGGCGTTAAATTAAAATACACGGTCGAACCGCAGCCGATGGGAACAGCGGGCGCTTACAAATTCGCCGAGGACCTGATCCGCGAGCCGACCGTAGTTTTTAACGGCGACATCTTGACCGACCTGGATCTCAAGGCTGTCATTCGTGAACACACTGAACGAAAGGCAACGGCAACCGTTGTACTGACACCGGTAGACAATCCGTCAGTTTACGGTCTGGTGGAAACTGAAACCGATGGCCGCATTCGCCGGTTTCTGGAAAAACCAAAACCTGAAGAGATCACTTGCAACACGATCAATGCCGGCACCTACATCCTGGAGCCCAAGGTGCTTGATCTCATTCCGACTGGTGAGAACCATTCATTTGAGTACGGATTGTTCCCTGAACTGCTGAAACGAAAGGAAGCCTTCTTCGCGCACGTGCCAGCCCGCACTTATTGGATCGACATAGGCACGCCCGAGCGTTATTTGCAGGTGCATCAGGATCTGCTAGCCAATCGCGTGGGCCGGATTCATCTAAAGGATCGTCGTGGTGAATTTGACTCCGCCACCGCTGCCGAAGTTGATGACATCTCGATAATTGGGGACGATTGCCAGATCAAGCCCGGCGCGCAAATCATTAATTCGGTGTTGGGCCAGGGTTGTTTTCTTGAAGAACGGGCACGAGTTGAGAATTCAGTTATCTGGCCGCACACCCGCGTAGGCACCGCAGGGGTAGTTTCAGGTGCAATCGCCGGACGCGGGTGTCATATAGGTCGATCGGCTATTGTTGGACCGGGTTCAGTTCTTGGAGACAAGACCTCGCTTACTGATTACACCATCACCGGACAATCCGAGACGCAGTAATCGCAACAAGAGATTTGCTGGGACCGCGGGCGTCCCGCCCGCAAATGAGCGCGAAGCGCGATCAATGCCTGGGCTGACATAATGAGCGAACTCGCCAAGATCAAGTTTGGTACCGACGGCTGGCGCGCAGTAATCGCGCGCGAGTACACGTTCGCCAATCTCGAGCGGGTAGCGCAGGCGTACGCCGACTATCTAAACGAGAAGAACCGCGAGTCTCTCGTGATAGTTGGTTACGACCGTCGCTTCCTCTCTGAGTTGTTCGCACAGCGCGCGGCAGAAGTACTTGCCGGCAATGATTTCAAAGTCTTTCTTTTTAACGAAGCCACACCCACGCCGTTAATCTCATGGGCCGTTAAGGAACTGAGGGCCGCTGGCGGTGTCGTCATCACTGCGTCGCACAACCCGGCGCATTTCAATGGCTTCAAGATCAAAGCTCCCTGGGGAGGCAGTGCGGCGCCGGAAACGACCTCGGCCGTCGAGAAACTCGTAGACGTTAATCAACCCAGGCGCACCGACATTCCGAACGACACGCACCTACTCCTTCAGCCTGCAATCAAGAGCTATCGAGCACAGATTGCTTCCTACATCGATCTCGATCTCCTGCGCAAAGCCGTGGGGACAGTTGTTGTCGATCCGATGCATGGCGCTGGCGGGAGGTGGGTCGAGAGTTTTCTCGATCGCGGCACACTTAAGGTTGAAACTATCCGGGCCAATCGAGATCCACTGTTTGGCGGAGTCAACCCTGAGCCGATTGACAGCAATCTCGGCTCCTTGAAAAAGCGCGTAGTCGAGACTAAGGGATTGGTCGGGCTGGCTACTGACGGTGATGCGGATCGGGTGGGCGCAGTTGACGAGCGCGGCGAGACGATGACGATGCACGACGTTGTACCGCTCATTCTCCTGCACCTTGTTCGCGCGCGAAATATGACCGGCGGGGTGGTGCGAACGTTTTCCCAGTCAGTGCTACTGAAGCGGATCGCGGCGGCCCACCATCTCAAACTTCACGAGACGGCGATTGGATTCAAGTACATCGCCGACCTGATGCTGAATGACGACATCCTTATTGGCGCTGAAGAGTCGGGCGGCATCGGCGTCAAGGGCCATATCCCAGAACGTGACGGTATTCTCAATTCTCTTCTCTTCCTGGAAGCAATAGTCACTACTGGTAAACCGCCGTCGGAAATGCTGCGTGACCTTCATCGGGAGTTTGGTGAATTCCACTTTGGCAGAAGAGACCTGCAGGTTGAAACATCGGTTGGCCAGGAACTCATTGAGCGGCTGGCGAATGCTGCACCCTCAAAACTCGCGGGCTACAACATCAGCGGCGTCGAAACCACCGACGGAACTAAACTGTTATTTGACGATGAGTCGTGGTTGTTGTTCAGACAATCCGGAACGGAACCAATGCTGCGAATTTACTCGGAGGCAACGAGCGTGGAAAAATCGAACGCTCTCTTGGCCGCCGGCGAGGGACTTACCCGTCAATAGAACTCAAGTCCGGCAAGTTTTGTCCATGAATTTGTGACGATGAAATAGTTGACTGGTGACCTGAAACTAGCTACCTTTTGCCGTCCTCTTAACAATCGATAAGTTAGTTGCGCCCCTCAATCGAAACAATCTTCTAACGGAGGTGCGGCGATGGGATTGATACTTTTGATTATTTTGATTCTGCTGCTGCTTGGCGCAGTTCCGAGTTGGCCTCACAGCAGAAACTGGGGCTATGGGCCAAGCGGGGGCATCGGTCTCATCCTGCTGATTGTTCTCATTCTGTTACTGCTGAGAGTGATCTAAGTCCAGGGGATTGGAAACCGCTTCCGGGAATCGTGTAAGCCGCGTCTGAAGTGAACCTTTTGGCTTTTTTCGACCGGACTCTACCGCTCGGGGTTCTGACAATAACCATTTCGCCAGCCGCAAGCCGATCAACTATCCGGTGTTGCCTCGTTGCGTCACCGTGAGGGGGGTATTACAATCCGCACCCGTACCGGCTAACTTTTTGGTAGCGTCTCCTCGCTAAAGACGCCTCAATATCTGCTCACTCAAAGGACACAACAATGAACATAGATAATGCACGCGGCCTGAAGGCCTCACTCCTGGAGAACGTGATGGAGAGCTTTGCTGAATCCTCCGCGGTCCGCTCGCTAGGCATTCGATCGCAAAAGTCCGATCCAGGTAAGGATGCGCTGCGGACAATGGCAATAGGAATTAGCGGCAAAGGAAAAGATCATCAATTGGCGATTCGATTGCAGCGCCGATCGCTGGAGGACCATCCAGTACTGACGAAGATCCGAAAGCAAGCGAAGGGAGAAGTCGACATCAAATATGTTGGGAGGATTCTGAAGCTGGAAACAGCGGCGAAGTTACAAAAACGGCGGCGGCCGCTGGTAATTGGTTGCTCGATCGGACATTTCAAGATTACGGCGGGAACCTTAGGATGTTTTGTTAGAGATCGGAGCACCGGCGAGATTCTAATCTTGTCGAACAACCACGTTCTGGCAAACGAGAACAACGCGGTTGCTGGCGATGCAATCATTCAGCCTGGCGACGTCGATGGTGGGAAAAAGTCAACTGATGCAATTGGGAACTTGCGTTCGTTCGTAAGACTGAAGAAGACCGGGAAGAACCTCGTGGACTGCGCCGTGGCTTCGATTAAGCAAGGCATCAAGTCTGACCAGCGAAAGTTGGGGACGTTCGGCAATCTCGCCGGACTGGGCCTGGAGGTCCTGGTTGATGGAACCCAGGTGCGTAAGGTGGGCCGGACAACTGGTGAGACAAAAGGAAGGGTCACGGCCTTTGAGCTCGACAATGTCGTTGTCGGGTACGATATCGGTAACGTGCGATTCGACGATCAGATCGAAATCGAAGGGGCCGGGTCAAATTCGTTTAGTGACGGCGGCGACAGCGGCTCGCTAATTATCGACAAAGATCGGGGAGCGGTCGCACTGCTATTCGCCGGTGGTGACCAGGGTGGAAGCAACAACAAGGGATTGACTTACGGCAATCCAATCCGGGTTGTCCTCGACGCGCTCAAAGTCGATCTGTTAACGTAATGACATGACTGAGTCATCTCCGTTGGATCGGGCTCGTGCCGCGAAGGCTCATGCTCACGCTGTATTTTCCAAGCTGGGGGATGTCGTCGGAGTTGGAATCACGACGATCGGCTCGAAATACGGCCTGAAGATCAACCTGGCGTCGCCGCTTCCAACATCGACTGAACTACCGACGGAGGTAGACGGAGTTCCGGTGCGAGTGGAAGTCGTGGGCAACATTCGCAAGCAAGATAGCGAGTAATCGCGGCGAACTCCTTCCTGCCGCCTCGGTCCGGCCCAATGATCACCGCGCCCGGAGCGACAGCGCACGAATGCCCGAACTACCTGAGGTTGAACATGTCGTGCGCGGTCTCCGCCGAGCTGTCCTCGGACAATGCATACTTGCCGTGGATGTGAACCTTCCGCGTCTTCTTTCGGGTGTCTCTTCAGCAACCTTCAAACGCAAACTACGCGGCGCTCGGATTGATGGCGTAAACCGGCGCGGCAAATACATCCTGGTCGAGTTGGATTCTCTCGACGTTTTGCTTGTCCACCTGCGCATGACCGGCAAGTTTCTCTGTGTCGGACCTGAGCAAGCGCTGCCGGCTTACCCACACGTTGTTTTTTATCTGGATGATGACCGCCGGCTGGTGTTCTGCGACATGCGGCAATTTGGCCGGATGCGTTTGCTGGGAGCGAAGAAGCTTCCCACACTCCCCCAAATCGAAGCGCTGGCGCCGGAGCCGCTCACTGATGACTTCAGCTTCGATTATTTTTGGCAGACTCTTTCAAAGTCTCGCCGCAGTTTGAAGCAACTGTTGCTCGATCAGACGCGGATTCTGGGACTGGGAAACATTTACGCCAGTGAAGCGCTCTTCCTCGCGCGCATTAGTCCTGTGAAAGCTGCGAACAGATTGTCGAAGGCGCGAGCACTCAAACTGCACCAGGCTATTCGCGACATACTTCAGGAAGCAATCGACTCCGGTTCAACGCTAAGGATTGATCTGACTGACGGAGAAGGAAGCTACTTCGGTACGACGGAACGATTCTGGCGAGTGTATGAGCGCACCGGCGAGCCCTGCGTCAACTGCGGCACGAAGATAAAGCGCGTCGTGCAAGGCGGGCGGTCGACTTACTACTGTCCTCGCTGCCAGCGCAGTTGACAGCTCCTTCAGTTCTTGCGAACCCATTTCGCGGTAAGGATAAAGCGGCTGTCCTCACTAAAGTCTGTGAAGATCCGCTCGGGGATTTCCTGGTTGTCATACCAGGGACCGGCGACCTTCAGAATTGTCATGTTGGGAAGTTCGAGCCAGCCACGCACGACATACTTCGCTGTGCCCTTGTGCTTGATGGAAATAAGCCGGCCCACAATCGTGATGGCGCCGGTCGTAACGTCCCGGAGCTTCTGACCATTTCTTACTTCAAAAAAATCATTGGTGTATCTCCCGCTCGCGTCGATCGTCCAGGTGCTCGTGAAGTGAAGTGAATCGGTGCCGACGTATGAGCCGCTGGAGCGGTCGACATAGGTCGTTGCGATACGCCCGGGGTTATCTCCCCACGCACCGGCAAGGTCGGCGATTGTTAGCTGGCGGCTCGGCTCAGGGATGACAAGGTTTCCGTCGCGATCAAGACTGAGTGCATTGGCCGCAGGAGTACTAACTGCAGGTGCGACGCTTTTGTCCATTGCTATCCCGGTGATAAATGCCTGGAATTGCGGTATGTATGCCTGATCGTTTGTCACTCCCAGAACACTTACCGCTTTTCCGAAACCGCTGATGACGGTCAGAAAGGCAATAGCCTTGGTGCCTCCGAATTCCACGGCTCCCCCGCCTCCGACTGCTGTCCATCCGTCCTCGGAACCCGTATCCGTCGCCGGGCTCGCCTCTGCTTTCATGTTCTGAACTACCAGAGTTTGCCATTCCCTTGCGAAGTCACTTTGCGCACTGCCGGTGCCCGGCGTCGCACCATAGAGCGTAATGAGACAAAAACCACCGGTTTGATTCTGAGCGCTGAAGACAATGACGTTTTCCTGCTTCTGGGTTTTCGTCCAACCCGAAGGCGCTGTGTACTTCACAATACCCAGCTTTTCAGTTTGGGCGGAAGCAACTCGCGGGATGAGCACAGCCAACGCTAAGGTAAAAAAGCAGACACCTAACTTGTGGGAATAGTTTGTCACAATCGGTTCCTTGGTTTGAGAAGGGACTGGGAAATTCGTAGACAGGGACAGAGTACACAGATTACGCACATTAAGATACCTGAGGCTGGTTCTGCGTAATCTGTGCAGTCCGCGGATGAATGCGTTTAGAGATTTGCCAACACAAAGTCCGTCATCATCTGACGCATGTGTTTCACCAACAGCGGATCGGTAACCCCGTGCCGTGACTTCGGATAGAGCATTAGCTGAAACTGCTTCCCCGCCTTCTGTAACTCATAGGCAAACTGGATCGTGTTCAGCACG
>Ga0070697_100000761_pt1 | contig 24116 bp, 17 predicted proteins | sample KBSK1501metaG_FD_65475 | JGI IMG/M metagenome (GOLD analysis project Ga0070697, IMG submission 65475) | Corn, switchgrass and miscanthus rhizosphere microbial communities from Kellogg Biological Station, Michigan, USA - KBS K1-50-1 metaG | ecosystem: Host-associated > Plants > Roots >... | reverse complement strand
AAATGAAAAAGCACGGAAAGAAATACAATTTGGCGGCGGAGAAGATCGAGGTTGGGCGCAAGTACAACCTTGACGAAGCGGTCGATAAGGTTAAAGAGATTGCCTTCGCTAAGTTTGATGAAACGGTAGAGTTGACGGTTTGGCTGGGGGTCGATCCTCGGAAAGCTGATCAGCTGGTGCGCGGCACCATCGTACTTCCGCACGGTCTCGGCAAGTCGAAGACCGTCCTCGTGATCGCCCAGGGGGACAAGATTAAGGAAGCCGAAGAGGCAGGGGCTGATTTTGTCGGTGGCGAAGACATGGTCGAAAAGATCAAGGGCGGCTGGCTTGAGTTTGATGCCGTTGTCTCTACTCCCGACATGATGCGACTCGTCGGCGGCTTGGGAAAGGTGCTCGGCCCAAGAGGTCTGATGCCCAATCCTAAAACCGGCACCGTAACTTTCGACGTTAAGACGGCGGTCAGGGAAACCAAGGCCGGCAAGGTTGAGTATCGCGTCGATAAGACGGGCGTCATTCACGTACCGGTCGGCAAAGTTTCATTTGAGGCTGACAAACTTCGAGACAACACTCGCTCGCTGCTCGAGGCTGTGGTTAAGGCGAAGCCGTCGACCGCCAAAGGCAGATATGTGAAGAAAGTCAATTTGGCATCCACGATGAGTCCGGGCGTGCTGATCGATGAAGCGGCGTACGTCAAATAGGCGTCAAATAGGTGAGGAACTAGACAGATGAAAACCAAGGCACAGAAACAAAAAGATTTGGAAGCTCTCACTGAGCAGTTTAAGAACGCCAAAGCCGCGATGCTGGTCGGATTCCAGGGCATGACCGTCCCTAAGGATCAGGAACTCCGCAATCAATTACGCGAAGCGGGAGTTAGTTACGGTGTAGTAAAGAACACTCTTGCCCGCAAGGCTGCGGAAGGCACGGCGTTGGAAAAGGCCGTTGATCAGTTTAAGGGCGTGACCGCCGTGGCGCTCAGCACCCAAGATCCGGTGGGCCTTTCAAAGGCTATCGCCAAGTTTACCAAGGCGAACCCGGATATTTTCAAGTTTAAGGTGGGCATCGTCGAAGGCAATGTGGTTGCTTTGAAGGATGTCGAAGCGATTGCCAGCCTGCCTTCGAAAGAAGAATTGATTTCGAAAGTAATGTTCTTACTCAACGCGCAGGCGCAGAGACTCGTCACCGTGCTATCGGCGGTGCCGCGAAACCTGGCTATCGTGGTCAAGCAGATTGGTGATCAGAAAGGCGGAGAAGCCGCCTAAATTTCGAAATTCGAATTTCGAAATTCGAGTTTTCAGGAGTCAGTGGACCGGACGCGGAAAGCGAGCGCAGCGATAAGTCAGATCGCACTTGGCGCTTCCGACATTTTTCCAGTTGCGATGCAGCAACTCGAAAGAGTCCCGTGGGTTCTGCTGCGAAACAAACAACAGCAACAAAGGAACCCTTGAGGAGGATAGAAAGGCAATCATGGCAGCAACACGTGAAGATGTAATTGAGTTTTTGAAGAGCATGACGCTTCTGGAGGCTTCACAGCTCGTGAAGGAATTGGAAGAGACTTTTGGCGTTTCGGCAGCGGCAGCAGCAGTGGCGGCTCCGGCGGCAGGTGGCGGCGGCGAAGCTGCGGCACCGGCGGAAGAGAAAACCGAATTTGACGTAATCCTGCAGGCTGTTGGCGGCAACAAGATCAATGTGATCAAGGTTGTGCGCGAAGTTACTGCACTTGGTTTGAAAGAAGCCAAGGATCTCGTCGAGGCGGCGCCAAAGCCGGTGAAGGAAGGTGTGTCGAAAGAAGAAGCCGAGACTGTTCGGCAGAAGCTTGCCGACGCGGGCGCAACTGTCGAAGTCAAATAATTAGTCCAAAGGCCAATGTCCAATGTCCAAAGTCACTGAGCAAGCGGTGGCTCCGGACGTTGGACTTTGGAAAGGACCCGGGACCTGGACTTTTGTTGTGGTGGCTTGACACTCGGAGACTTGGTGGTTAAGTTAAGAGAGTATTGAGGCGCTGGCGTTATTCCGAAACAAAATCGACGAGAAATCAGCCGCTTTTTAACGATAAAGCGGTCGGGGCTTTCTGCGCTCTGACCGCGTCTTGGCGTCTTTAGGCATTGCGCATTGTGATTTCAGATCGCGGATTTGAAAACTGTTGTCAGTGGTTTTGGATTCCGCAATCCGAAATCAGCACTCAGAAATTCTAAAAGGAACCTCTCATGCAAGGAAATCTGCTTCATTCAGTTAATACCGGTTTGGGAAGGCGCACCAGTCAAGCGCCTGAGCGTATCGACTTTTCCAAGATCTCCACGGCAGTGCGAATCCCGAATCTAATCGAGATCCAGCGCGAGTCGTACAACCGTTTTCTGCAGATGGATTTCCTGCCGGAAGAGCGCGAGAACACCGGACTCCAGGCAGTGTTCCAGTCCGTTTTCCCCATCTCCGATTTCCGCGGCACTGCGACGCTCGATTTCGTCGAGTATCAAATCGGCAACTGGCAGTGCAAATGCGGACGGCTCGAGGGCCTGAACTACCTGCGCGCCAATTGTAAGCACTGCGGTTCCACCATCAAGGTCAATCCGCTGGCTGCAGGTGAAACCCTTTGTCACAAGTGCGGAACCTTTAACTCGGTGCGCCCCCAGCTTTGTGAGAACTGCGGTGAGCCTGTTGGGCTGAAGCATAAGCACGATCAGCAGGAGTGTCAGGAACGCGGGATGAGTTACAGCGTACCCCTGAAGGTGAAAATTCGCCTGACCGTTTACGACAAGGATCCCGAAACCGAAGCGCTCTCGATTCGTGACATCAAAGAAGAAGAAGTGTTCTTCGGTGAAATTCCTTTGATGACTGATAACGGCACGTTCATCATCAACGGCACCGAGCGCGTAATCGTCTCTCAGTTGCATCGCTCTCCGGGCGTCTTCTTTAAACGCGGCGCGATCTATATCGCCAAGATTATTCCTTACCGCGGTTCGTGGGTTGAGTTTGAATACGACCAGAAAAACCTGCTTTACGTTCGCGTGGGCAAGCGCAAGTTTCTGGCGTCGATTTTCCTGCGGGCACTTGGCCTCTGGTTCGGCAAAGAGATTGACGGCAAACTCGTGAAGAGCGACGCGGCCCTTGAAGAGCGGGTGAAGAATGCGTCGTTTGCGGACGAAGATATTCTAAGAGCTCTCTACGTGACTGATGAGATCAGAGTTGAAAAGGGAGCTCTGATGATCCAGGTGCCCGACCAAGGTCCGACCAGCCTGGTTGGCATGAAGGTGGATTTTGAGATTAAGGGACGCGGTCCCGATCCGATCGTTCGCTCCGGCAAGAAGGTTACAACCTCTGCCCTCGAAGGTTTGCGCAAGGCAAACATCGGCGAGGTCGAAATGGAGACTTCGCAGTTTGAAGGCGCCTACGCGCTTTCGGATATTGTCAACAAAGAGAGCGGCGAGGTAATCCTCGAAGCCAACAACGAAATCACACCGGCGAAGTTACAGGAGATCGTCGAAGGCGGCATCGACAGTTTTTCGGTGTTCTTCCCCGAGCGCGACGATATCGGTTCCATTCTGGCGCAGACTCTGAAGAAGGACGTCATCACCAAACCGGTCGATGCTTTGCTGGAAATCTATCGCAAGATGCGTCCCGGAGATCCGCCGACCGTGCAGACAGCTTACAAGTTGCTGGAAGCGATGTTCTTCGATCCGCGTAAGTTTGATTTCTCGCGCGTTGGACGTCTGAAGTTCAACATCAAGATGGGTAAGCCGGAGCGGGATCGCATTAACGATCCGCTGCTTTCCGCAACAGACTTTTACGAAGTGGTTTCTTACGTGTTGAAGATGCGTAAGAACCCGTCCGAGTATCAGGCGGATGATATCGATCACCTCGGCAACCGGCGTGTGCGCGCGGTAGGCGAACTCCTCGAAAACCAGTTTCGCATCGGCCTTGAGCGCATGGAACGTGCGATCAAGGAGAAGATGTCGATCCACCAGGAAATGCAGACCACGATGCCGCGCGATTTGATCAACGCCAAGCCCGTGACTGCCGCGGTGCGTGAGTTTTTTGGCTCCAGCCAGCTCTCGCAGTTCATGGATCAAACCAATCCGCTTTCGGAAATTACGCACAAGCGCCGTCTCTCGGCGTTGGGACCGGGCGGCTTGTCGCGCGAGCGCGCTGGATTTGAAGTCCGCGACGTTCACCCGACTCACTACGGCCGAATTTGTCCAATTGAGACGCCTGAAGGTCCGAACATCGGGTTGATTTCCAGTCTCTCTTGCTTTGCCCGCATCAACGAGTTTGGCTTTATCGAAGCTCCCTATCGGAAAGTGACGGACGGCAAGGTTCTTGAATACGTCCGAGTGCTTAACGGTGGTGACACGAAGCTGAAGCACGGCGAGCATCTGCCGCTGGAAGAGGTCGAGAAGGTTAACAAGAAGGTCAGCGCCGGCGCCCGCAAGGCCGACTTTGAGCCGTGGCCTTTCTACCTGACAGCCTGGGAAGAAGATAAGCACGTCGTCGGTCAGGCCAACATTCACCTGGACGAAACGGGCTACATCATCAACGACCGCAACGCCGCCCGCAAAGCCGGCGAATTTATTCTGGCTCTGCGTAAAGACATTGAATACGTCGACGTGTCGCCGAAGCAGCTTGTTTCGGTTGCCGCTTCGTTGATTCCGTTTCTCGAAAACGACGACGCCAACCGCGCGCTGATGGGTTCGAACATGCAGCGCCAGTCTGTGCCGTTGCTGCGCGCGGAAGCGCCTTACATCGGCACCGGCATGGAGAAGACTACGGCGCGCGATTCGGGTGCGGTCGTGACGGCGAAACGCGATGGCGTGGTGGACTATGTTGACTCCGAACGCGCGATCATCAAAGCCGATCACAATGTTGACGGCACGATTTCTCGCGAAGTGACGGCGGACATTTATACGCTGATCAAGTTTAAGCGTTCGAATCAGAACACGTGTATCAACCAGCGTCCGATCGTTCACGTGGGCGAACGCGTTTCTAAAGGACAGGTAATCGCCGATGGTCCCTGTACCGATCGCGGCGAGCTGGCGCTGGGCCGGAACGTGCTGGTGGCCTTCATGCCCTGGCGCGGTTACAACTTCGAAGACGCGATTCTCGTTTCCGAACGTCTGGTAAAGGACGATTACTACACTTCGATTCACATCGAAGAGCTGGAAATTGAAGCTCGCGACACGAAGCTGGGCCCGGAAGAGATCACGCGCGATATTCCGAACGTCGGCGAAAACATGCTGCGCGATCTTGACGATAGCGGCATCATTCGCATTGGCGCGCAGGTCAAGCCCGGTTCGATTCTGGTTGGCAAGGTGACGCCCAAGGGCGAAACCCAGTTGACGGCCGAAGAGAAACTTTTGCGAGCCATCTTTGGTGAAAAGGCAGGTGATGTGAAAGATGCATCGCTTGTCTCGCCTCCGGGAATCGATGGCACGGTCGTGGATGTTCAGGTGTTCACGCGCAAGGGTCAGGAAAAAGATCAGCGTTCGCTGGCCATCGAGCAGGAAGAGGAAGATCGTCTGCGACGCGACCTCGAGGATGAAACACGTATTCTGCGCGAGCAGCGCGACCAGCGCATTCGCGAACTTCTCGAAGGGCGCAAGCTTTCAGCCGACCTGACCGTTAATCGAGAGGTTGTAATTCCCAAGGGCGTGGCCATTACGCGCGAGATGCTAGAGGGCATTGAAGCGAAGGTCCTGCGAAAGGTGCAGATGGCCTCGACGCGTGTGGACGTGGGCGCTGAGATTAAGGAATACGAGGATCGCACCGAGCGCCAAATCAAAATTCTCTCGGATATTTACGAAGAGAAAATTGCCAAACTGCGTCAGGGCGACGAACTCGCTCCGGGCGTGATCAAGATGGTCAAGGTCTTCATCGCCATGAAGCGCAAGCTTTCAGTCGGCGACAAGATGGCCGGACGTCACGGTAACAAGGGTGTCATCGCCCGCATCTTGCCGGAAGAGGACATGCCTTACCTGCCTGACGGTACTCCAGTTGAAATCGTTCTAAATCCGCTGGGTGTGCCCTCGCGCATGAACGTGGGGCAGATTCTGGAAACACACCTCGGCTGGGCGGCGCGCGTTCTGGGAGTTCACTTTGCTACGCCGGTTTTTGACGGCGCAACTGAAGCCGAGATCAAACAGAAACTCAAACTTGCTGGCGAGAGGGCGACCGAGCTGGGTCTCCCGGAAATCATCAATGAGTCTGGCAAGGCAATTCTCTATGACGGACTCTCCGGCGATCCGTTTGAGCAGAAAGTGACCGTCGGCTACATCTACATGCTCAAGCTGTCACACCTGGTCGACGACAAGATTCACGCCCGTTCGATTGGGCCGTACAGCTTGATCACGCAGCAGCCGCTGGGTGGTAAGGCGCAATTCGGTGGTCAGCGCTTTGGAGAAATGGAAGTTTGGGCGCTGGAAGCTTATGGCGCTGCTCACATTCTTCAGGAGTTGCTGACGGCGAAGTCAGACGACGTAGCCGGGCGATCCAAGATCTATGAAGCCATCGTTAAAGGCGAGGCTGATTTTGATCCGGGCCTGCCGGAATCGTTCAATGTACTGGTGCGCGAGCTGCAGTCGCTCTGCCTGGATGTGGAGTTGATAAATAAGAAGGTGCCTGGCAACGGGGACGGCATTGAAGAAGGTGTCGGCGAAGCGCTCATAACGAGCGCAGCAGAATAGATCGGTTTTAGGTCTTTGGACTTTGGTCTTTGTTCTGTCTGCGCGTCGCCGAGGCTGCGACGTAAGAAGTCAAACACCAAAGGCCTAAGACCGAAGTCCAAAAAATGGTTGGTTTGTTGTAAGCGACAACGGAGAAAATCAAGTGTTTCGATTTCAACAAGAGAAGACGCAATTAGCTCCTGACTTTGAGGCAATTAGAATCTCGCTGGCTTCGCCGGACAAAATTCGGCAATGGTCGCATGGCGAGGTGACAAAGCCAGAGACGATCAACTACCGCACGTTTAAGCCGGAGCGTGACGGACTCTTCTGCGCGCGCATCTTTGGACCGGTCGCGGATTGGGAATGCCTCTGCGGGAAGTACAAACGCATGAAGCACCGCGGCGTGATCTGCGACAAGTGCGGTGTGGAAGTGACGCAGGCAAAGGTGCGTCGCGAGCGTTTAGGTCACATCGATCTGGCCAGCCCCTGTTCGCACGTTTGGTTCTTCAAAGGACTGCCTTCGCGCATCGGTCACTTGCTCGACATTCCCCTGCGCGAGCTGGAAAAAGTTCTCTATTTCGAATCGTATATCGTCATTGATCCGGGCGACGTTCCCGGAATCAAAGAGCGCGAGCTGCTTACAGACGAGCGCTATCGCGAACTCGTCCGCGATTATCCGGCCGCGTTTGTTGCCAAGATGGGCGCGGAGGCGATCAAAGAGTTGCTGGGAATGGTGAAGGTAGAGGAACTCTCGATCGAACTCCGCAAGCGCATGCGAGAAGAGACTTCGCAGCAGAAAAAACTCAAGTATTCGAAACGATTGAAGGTAGCGACGAGCTTCCTGAAGTCAGGCAATCGTCCGGAGTGGATGATTCTCGACGTCATCCCGGTGATTCCACCCGAGTTGCGCCCCCTGGTGCCACTCGATGGCGGACGTTTCGCTACCTCGGATCTCAACGATCTCTATCGTCGCGTTATCAATCGCAACAACCGCCTGAAGAAATTGATGGAGTTGCGCGCCCCGGAAGTGATCGTGCGCAACGAAAAGCGCATGCTCCAGGAAGCAGTTGACGCTTTGTTTGATAACGGCCGTCGTGGCCGCGTGTTGCGCGGCGTCAACAATCGCCCGCTGAAATCCCTTAGCGGAACGCTCAAAGGCAAGCAGGGACGTTTTCGTCAGAACCTGCTCGGCAAGCGCGTCGACTATTCGGGACGTTCGGTGATCGTCGTCGGTCCGGAGTTGAAACTGCACCAGTGTGGCTTGCCGAAGAAGATGGCGCTCGAACTGTTCAAGCCGTTTATCTACAACCAACTCGAGAAGCAGGGTCATGCGGCCACCATCAAACAGGCGCGCGAAATGGTTGAACGCCAGGAGCCGGTGGTCTGGGACATTCTCGAAGAGGTAATTCGCGAGCACCCGGTGCTGCTTAACCGCGCGCCGACGCTTCACCGTCTGGGAATTCAGGCGTTTGAGCCAGTGCTGGTTGAAGGCAAGGCGATCAAGATTCACCCGCTCGTCTGCACGGCTTTCAACGCCGACTTCGACGGCGACCAGATGGCCGTACACATCCCGCTCTCTCCGGAAGCACAGATCGAAGCGGCGGTGTTGATGCTTTCGAGCAACAACATTCTCAGTCCGGCAAGCGGTCAACCAATTGCCGTACCTTCGCAGGATATTGTTCTCGGTATTTACTACCTGACGCGTGACAAGGCCGGCGCGAAGGGCGAAGGCCGCGTGTTCGCGTCGCTCGAGGAAGTGTTGCTGGCGCTGGATGCCAGGGAAGTAACAACGCAGACGCCTATCAAGCTGCGTATCCAGGGTGACTTGATCGACCTGACGCAGGAACACGATCCGCAGGACATCCTTCGCGCAGCTGTGCAGGAAGACGTGCGCCGGGTAATCGATACGACGGTTGGCCGAGTTATTTTCAACGACTCGATTCCGCCGGGGCTGCCGTTTTTCAACGGCACGCTGAAGAAAAAAGGGCTGCAGTCGCTGGTCAACTATTCGCACATTCGTCTCGGCCATGAGATGACCGTGAAGATGCTTGACGATCTGAAGAACCTCGGTTTCCTTTATGCGACCAAGGCCGGCATCTCCATCGGCATTGACGATCTGGTCACGCCGGACGCGAAGAAGCCGCTGGTTGATAAGGCAGAAAAGGATGTCATCGCAGTTGAGCAACAATATCTCGATGGCGTCATCACTTCCGGTGAACGTTACAACAAGGTCATCGCTATCTGGTCCGAAGTGACTGACAAGGTCGCCAAGGAAATGTTCAAGGCGATGGACGAGCGCGAGAAATCCTCCGGCGAGCTAAATCCAATTCTCGTCATGAGCGATTCCGGAGCGCGAGGCAGCGCCCAGCAGATTCGCCAGCTCGCCGGTATGCGCGGCTTGATGGCCAAGCCTTCGGGCGAAATCATCGAGACGCCAATCAAGGCAAACTTCCGCGAAGGCCTGGACGTGTTGCAGTACTTCATTTCCACGCACGGCGCGCGCAAGGGTCTGGCTGACACCGCGTTAAAGACCGCGGATTCAGGTTACCTGACGAGGCGGCTTGTAGATGTGGCGCAGGATGTGATTATCAGCGAACCGGATTGCGGCACGCTGCGCGGCATCTCTGCCAGCGCCATTATTGAAGGCGGCGAGGAGATCGAGTCGTTGCGTGATCGCATCGTCGGCCGCATCGCGCTTGAAGAAGTCATCGACCCGGTTGAGGGCCGTGTAATCGTTGAGTCGAATCAGGAGATTGACGAAGACCTTTCGTCGGAGATTCAACGTTCCGGCGTGCAGCGCGTGCGCATTCGTTCGGTATTGACCTGCGAATCGCGTCGCGGTTGCTGCATCAAGTGTTACGGTCGCAACCTTGCAACCGGACGGCCGGTAGAAATAGGCGAGGCGGTGGGCGTGATTGCCGCACAGTCGATCGGCGAACCCGGCACGCAGCTCACGATGCGTACGTTCCACATCGGCGGTACGGCGCGCTTGGAAGAGTCTTCGAAACACGAAGCTCGCCAGGACGGGACAATAAAATACTTAGACCTCCAGACCGTAAAAAGCCGCAAGGGCGAGCGCATCGCGATGAATCGTAATGGCTCGCTGACAATTATCGATGACCGTGGTCGCGAAGCGGCGCGTTATCAGATTGTTTACGGCGCGCACATTCTGGTTGAGGACGGCGAACGCGTGACTCAGGATCAGCTCTTGGCAACCTGGGATCCTTTCACGTTCGCGATTCTCACCGAAGTCGCCGGTCACGTTAAGTATCAGGACTTGAAAGAGGGCGTGACCTTTGACGAAGAGGTCGACGAAGTTACCGGCCAGTCGCGCATGGTTGTTAAAGATTCGCCTGACGAAAAGAAGCAACCGCGTTTGGAAATTCGCAGCGCCAGCAACAAGATGCTGAAGACTTATCAGATGCCGGTGCGAGCGAACCTGATGGTGGTGGATGCCGAAGACGTGGAGCCCGGCGATATCATTGCCAAGATTCCGCGGGAAACAACCAAGACCAAGGACATCACCGGCGGTCTGCCGCGCGTAGTCGAGTTGTTTGAAGCTCGGCGGCCGGCCGAAACGGCGATCATGTCTGAAATCGATGGTGTCGTTAAGCTGGGTGAGATTTCCAAGGGCAAACGAAAGTTGATCGTTACGGGTGACGACGCTGAGGAGCGGGATTATGACATTCCGCGCGGCACGCACATCAACGTGCAGGAAGGCGATCGCGTGCGCGCCGGCGAAGCGTTGATGGATGGCCCGCTGAATCCGCACGATATTCTTCGCGTACTCGGCATGCAGCGCTTGCAGGAGTATCTCGTCAACGAGATTCAGGAGGTTTACCGCCTGCAGGGCGTGAACATTAACGACAAGCACATCGAAGTGATTGTCCGGCAGATGTTGCGCTGGGTGAAAATCAAGGAAGTTGGCGATACAGACTTCCTGCTGGAAGAGCAGGTCGACCGTTTCCGCTTCACCGACGAAAACGAGCGGGTGAACAACGAGGGCGGCGAAGTTTCGCAGGCCGAGCCACTGTTGCTCGGTATCACGAAGGCTTCACTGTCGACGGACTCGTTCATCTCCGCGGCATCATTCCAGGAGACCACTCGCGTGCTAACCGAAGCGGCCATTTCCGGACGCATCGATTACCTGCGGGGCCTGAAGGAGAACGTCATCATGGGGCGGTTGATTCCAGCCGGCACCGGCATGGAGTATTACCGCAACGTCGAGATCGCGCGCGATGAATCGATTGATCAAGCTCGCGAGCGCGACCTTGATGATTTTCCTGACATCGTGGGCGGCCATGACATTACGGCGCCTCCGGTGCGGGAACCGCTGGTCAAGGCCGGCGGCGACGGCGAAGTTGAGGAAGTGTCGGAGTAGGCAGCTTGCTTGCCTGACGTCAGACTCGAGACTCCAAAAAGAAAAGGACAGGCAGTAATGCCTGTCCTACTTTTTTGCGTTGACTCGCGTTTAGTTAGCGACCGCTGTTTCCAGGAAGATTAGCCAGCGTGTTGATTCTCGCCCGCACTGCCACTGCCAACATTTCCACTTCTTCGGTTGTATAGTTGGCGGCGCGAAACGCATCCCTGATTTGCTCGTCGCTAAGGCGACCCAACCAACCTGCCAGCCACTTCGCATCTCGAACGGTGATGTTGTCGAATAACTTCCCGTTCTTACCGCCGTAGTTAAATTCAACTACATTGCCTTTGACCCCCTTCACAAATTCTGACTTCACATAGTCGGAAGGTTTGTTGCGGCTGCGCGAAATGACTCCGCCAGTCTTGCCGAAAGTGGCGCCGAGGTCGCTGATGATGTAGCGCCGTGCAGAAGTTGTCACGCCCTTGGTCGCGAGGATAGCGTTATTATCGTCTTTCATATCCCAGTTGTTGATTAGCACCATCATGATCTTCAGACCCTGGAATTCGGGTTTGCCGATAAAGGGATTATCGGCCCACATCCAATACTCGGTGCGCTTGACGTCTTTCGGCCGAGCTTCCAGTTTGACGTTCTTGAACGTTCCTTTGCCTACTATCTCCAGTTCCGGAATCAGGTAGACGATCTCCGTTTCGTAACCGGCGGCCCACACCAGGCGATTAGAGGCTGTTTCCGGTTGCGCCTCTTTGCTGAGTTTTGCAACCCATTCAACTCCCTTGCCATCCCTAACGCGATATTTCGTTGACCAGCCACCTTTCTTTTCTTCAATGAACGTGACCCGGCTGAGATCTGGTTTCATCGATTCGCCACCGGCGCCCAGCGACAAATTACGCGACTCAATATCATTGGGAGCGTTCCAAAGCACCGGCGATCCGGTGTAAACCTTTTTCTCCTTCGGTTCCTTCTTTTGCGCCTGCGTCGGGAAGGTCGAAGCGATGAGGAAAAGCAGAAAAAAGATCGTCAACAAATTCCTTTTTGACTTCAACATGGTTGCCTCCTGCGGGTATGCTTGGTACTTGAAAACTACTTTGGGCTCGGTAAATGCGGCACGCGAGAATCAACCGCGCGATATAAGATTTTGATTTCGGCGAATCGTAACATAAGGGCGCGCTGGCGTTGAAGAAAGCCAACACTTAACTAAGCTTAGAGGAAGACAATGACTTCCACGGAATTAGCAATCGCCTGCAGTCTCACAGATCCTGAGTTCCAGCAACGCCGCGCAGATTTGCTGAAGACATTTCAGGGAGCCCTGCTGGAAACAAAGGAACTCGACGAAGGCTATGCCTATCGCTTTCCCTCCGGCGCAAACTGGATTGCCGAAATGGCTCAACTGATTACTTTTGAGCGCGAATGTTGTCCCTTCCTGCGATTCAATCTTCGGCTGGAACCCGCAAACGGTCCGTTATGGTTGGAATTGACTGGGCCCGAAGGCACGAAGGATTTTCTCGAATCACTTTTTACTGTGTAGATCGCGCTCGGAATGTTAGCGACAAAAGCCGGGGCTGACTGCTCACTGGCGCGTCCGCGTCGCGCCATTCACCCATGTGCTCGAGTTCAAGCCCTAAGGACAGGCCGGCGTTTACGTAATCAGAGACGTCGTGGAGAAATGCACTAATAAGCTGACGCTCGCCGGTTTTGCTATTACTAAACTGGGCCTGACCCCCTGTCAGTTGGCGCATCGGGTGCAACTCGCAAAGAAAAAATTGCCCACCGGCATTCAGGACGCGGGTGGCTTCTGCAAAGACGGGCGCCAGGTTTTCAACATGTTCCAAAATCAGCATTGCTATAACGACATCGGCTGAAGCATTGGCGAGTGGCCAGGTCATACGAGCGTCATGCTGAATAAAACGGACACGGGGATCGTTTACGCGAGACCTGGCTTGGGCCAGCATCTCTTCAGAAAAATCCAATCCCACAATTTCCGCGGCGCGCTCCGCCAACCATGTCGTGTTGCGACCGGTTCCACAACCCACCTCGACTACCTTGCGACTATCGAGGTTAAGGTCGACTTGCCTTAGAACTTTCGCCGCCAAATCGCGCGTCTGGTTCTGAACAATGTCGTACGTCTCGGCCCAATCATTGTAGGCCGCGGCAATTTCCGATTGGTCTGATGCGTTCGTCATTGGTTGCTCTTGCTAGATTCTACAGCAACAGATTAATCTCGGCCGCCTTGTAATAATCTCTGGTCCTGGCTACTGATTAGTCACTTCATGAATGTGAACCCAGAAACGCCGAACGCTATCACAACCTCTTCGTTTGCTCGTCTTGCCGGCATCTTTCAACCCGCACCGGCAGCTGAATTCAAAATAACAGGCTCGGAGGAAATCGCCAGCGAATACAGGCGTTGGCAAAGGCGAGTCCTGATTTCTTCGATCATCGGCTATGCGACGTTTTATTTCGTTCGCAAGAACCTCAGCATCGCGATGCCGGTGATGGAAAGCAGTCTCGGCATAAGGAAAACTCAGCTTGGTTTGTTTCTCACGATGCACGGCTTGCTCTATGGAGTTTCAAAGTTTGCCAACGGCTTTCTCGGTGACCGCGCTAATGCTCGCGTGCTCATGGTCGGCGGACTGGCCATGTCAGCCATCCTTAATGTGCTTTTTGGTTTCAGCTCGACCGTGATCGCATTGGGTCTGATCTGGACATTGAATGGTTGGTTTCAGGGGATGGGATTCCCGCCGTGCGCCCGCTTGATGTCGAACTGGTTTTCCCCGAAGGAACTCGCTACCAAGTTTTCCCTGTGGAACATGTCGCATCCGCTTGGCGGTGGCTTGATCGTTATTATTTGCGGTTATCTGGTCGCAATAAACTGGCGACTCTGCTTCTTTGTTCCGGCCGCGCTCGCCCTGGCGTGTGCCGTGTTTCTTTGGTTTGGATTGCCGGACACGCCACCCAGCGTTGGCTTGCCGGAGATGGAGGGAACTGGAGTCACGAACCGTGAATCGAGCCGAGAGTTCAGGTTATTTATTTATGAGCACGTCGTTCGAAACAAGTACATCTGGATAGTGTCTGTCGCGAATTTCTTCGTTTACATCATTCGTTATGCAGTTCTGGATTGGGGACCAACACTATTAACTCAGTCCAAGCACATCAAGATCGCGCATGCGGGCTGGATGGTGGCCGGATTTGAATTCTTCGGTTTGATCGGCGCGCTCATCGGCGGTTGGTTAACGGATAAGTATTTCGGTGGCCGTGCGGTTCGAGTGTGCCTGATCTATATGATTCTTGCCGGTGTTTCAATTTTCCTGTTTTGGAGAATCCCTGGACAATCAGAACTCGGAACGGCAGCGTTGCTTGGCGCCGCGGGCTTTTTCATTTACGGTCCGCAATGTTTGCTCGCGGTTGCCGCCGCGAATCTGGCGACGAAGAAAGCCGCTGCCACGGCAATTGGCCTCACCAGCATATTTGGTTACGCGAGCACCGTGCTTTCGGGTTGGGGACTCGGCGCACTCGTGCAGCATTATGGATGGAATGTCGCTTTTGAAGGCTTGATAATCGTCGCGGTGTTCGGTTCACTGTTGTTTGCATTGGCCTGGGGCGCCAGGGCACACGGCTATTCGGAGGGCCGGAATTAAGGGATGAAGCAACAATTAAGCAAGCTGCTAGCGGTTGTTTTGTTCGTGCCGTTCGTTCTTTTTGGCATTGCCTGGGCCCAGCAAGAGCCGCCACAAAAGTTCGAAACTCAGCTGGTCGAACTTCCGTTCGCGCGCATCGCCGAGGAACACGAGATCGACCGGCGTTGTCCCGCCACTGGAAAAGCAGACGGCAACATTTATCATTACGCCCAAAACGCAGCCAAGAATAACTTCACTGCGAAGGGCACGCCCGTTCCGCTTAACTTCGCTGACTTCGCGCGACTTCAACAAGCAAGTGCGAGGCAGATCGAAGCCGGTAAGATTGTGTTACAGGGTAAGTATCCCGGCGACCGAACTCTTCTGCGCAATCTGATCAAAGTTCGCGGAAAAACGATTGGTGAGGGCAGCGTGGTGTCATTGCAGGCTTACGTTTTCAGTGCTAACTATGCGAACACCAAATACAGCAAGCTTTCCGATGGCAGGCCGGCTCGAGGTGAAGCGGTCGATTGCGACAACCCTGAACTGGATTGGAACGATATCCACATTGCGCTCAGTCCGCATGCCGATCCAAAAACAGATGAATGTACGACGGTCACCGCGGAAATTAGTCCGCACTATAGGCCCGAAGTGTGGAGCAGATTTCATGACGGACAAAAGCCGGAGATCGAGGCTTTGCTACCGGGATTGTTAAAGCAGCGGGTAGTTGAAAACCACACCAGTAATTCCCGACCGCTTAGACTCCGATTAACGGGGCAGTTGTTTTATGACGCGAGCCACCAGCCGTGTGTGTTTGGAGGCGGCAAAGTTATCGAGCGCCATTCGCCGGAGCGCCGTTCAATTTGGGAAATTCACCCCATCTATCGCATTGAGGTTTTTGACGGTGTAAAACGAAGATGGCTTGACCTGGATCAGTGGATAGAGATCAAGTGATTTGCTGGGACCGCGGGCGTCTCGCCCGCAATGAGCGCGAAGCGCGAAAACGGATTTGTGCAGGTGAGTTGCGAAAAGCTTCGCGCCTGACGGCGCGCCTGCGGGCGAGACGCCCGCGGTCCCAGCAAATCGCTTGCTCGGTAGGACCGGGCGAGGTTCAGTAATGAACTTTCTTGACAAGCAGGGGGTTAGTTGAGCTTAAGCATTGGTCAAATCAAGAAAATTCCCGGCGCGCGCAAGACCGCGATGCCGGAATTTGTCGCGCCGCAACTGGCGACGCTGGTTCGTGAGCCGCCGTCTGGTGATGAGTGGCTGCACGAATTGAAGTTTGACGGCTATCGCATGGTGTGTCATTTGCACCGCGGCAAGGCTCGTTTTTGGAGCCGCAATGGCAAGGATTGGACTGAGAAGTTTCCCAATCTGGCCGCTGCGTTGAAAACATTTCCCGCCGTAACGGCCATACTCGACGGTGAAGTTGTGATCGTGGACAAAGCCGGTCGCAGCAGTTTTCAGAAGCTGCAGCAGTCGATGGGCAGAGGCGGCGATAAAGTCCCGGCATTCGTATTTGAGATTTTTGATCTGATTTACCTGGACGGCTACAGTCTCACTAAAACTCCGCTGCGGGAGCGTAAGGCCGCGCTGGAACAGCTGCTTGCCTCCGCGAAGGCCAAAGGGGCCTTGCGTTACAGCGATCACGTGGAAGGGAACGGCGAGTCGTTTTTCAAACTGGCCTGCGAGTCCGGCATCGAAGGCATTGTTTCCAAACTGGCGGCATCCCCCTACGAGTCAACGCGAAACCGAAACTGGCAGAAGACGAAGTGCATAAAACGCCAGGAGTTCGTGATCGCCGGGTACACGCCTTCGAAGAACGACTTCCCCGGTTTTGGATCGCTTATCCTGGGAGTCTACGACAAAGGAAAACTGATCTATTGCGGCAGAGTTGGTACCGGCTTCAGTATCAAACAGCGTATCGATCTCCAGAAAAAACTCGACCGCCTGTCCCAGAACGCAATGCCTCTGGCGGCAATACCGAAAGACCCTGGCCTGCGCGCGGCTCACTGGGCCAAGCCGCAGTTAGTCGGGGAGGTTGAATTTATGGAATGGACCGCCGACGGAGTGATTCGTCATCCGTCGTTTCAGGGCTTGCGTGAAGACAAAAAGCCGGCGGAGATTGTTAGAGAAGAACCTTCCTGAGAGCCCCCCATTACGTGCGCTCGCCCTGCCTGCTTTGAAGTGGTTTAAGTTTACCGATCGACGAACGGGGGCTTGGCGCCCAGTGGTGAAAGCCATAGCTCGACCAGTAGCGCATCTCGCGGCGGTCCAACCAGGGTGAGGATGCGTTGCGCATTAGTGCCACTCGAATTTACAAGATAGTCGACGATGCGAGTCGTGGTCTTTGCCACTTCGCCCGGTCGTGCACGTAGTCCTGGGTAAACAATCACATAGGCTGTCGCAGTAGGATCGTTCTGCAATTCGATTGCATATTTGTCGAGGCGCGCCTTCATGTCGTTGTAGGCAATGCCTGGAAACTCGTCAAACTTCTTACATTCGATCGGAACAGGAAACTGCACGGTACAAGTGGCGGAACAGTCGAGATTGTACCCGCCCATTGACAGCGTCGCCGTAATTGATTGGCCTGCAAGTCCCGTGGTGTCAACGTTGATGGTGTCGGTTCCCTGGCCATCAAGAATGTGGCCGGCGGAAACGATCCAATTGTAGGTCTGTCGCACATTCGAGCCGCCTGAAACAGTCGACCTGAAGGTCAGGGGTTCGTTGACCACAACTCTGTCAGGACAGGCGATGCCCACACTAGGACAAGCAGGTGGGGGTGGTGCGCAACGATTCACGAGTATCGCGGTAGACGCAAATGCCTGGCAGGCTTCGTCGCCGCTGCCCGTATCAACGTCAACGTAAGCCTTGTAGTAACCGGGTTGAAGACCGGAAAGATCCCAGGTGACCGTAGCGCCGTCGCCTGAGATGCGGCCCGCATTACTCGTCCAGCGATAACTTATCGGATAGTTGGATGTGGCGCGCGCGTTCAGGTGAACAATCGCAGAACTCGAGCCTTCGCAGGCCGTGATTACACGCGGTTCCGCAAGTAAGCTGAGGTTTGGCGGAGTAAATTCTCGGGCATCTACCCTGACCTTCGTTTGAGCGGACGCAACGGTAGCTAGGGTGAGCAATCCTGCCAGCGCCAGAGGTACTAACGATGCGATTCCGCGGAGCTCGTGTCTGAACATTTCCACCTTTTACAGGGTTAGCTCCTCTCCTCAAGTCCGCAAAGTCCGAAAAATCCAATGCCGACGAGTCTTATTCCAGAACTAGCAGTTCATAGGAAAATAGAGGGAATAATGGTTGATTTCCAAATCAGCGGGTCGTCACCGCGGCTCTTCGCCATCCGCTTGCGGTTCGTCTCGACGATGATTGCGCGGTGCTACTGACTGTCCTGACAGCCGTTTGACTCACTCTGCGAATTCAAGTAGATAAGGGGTCGCTCTGAAAAGTCTCGCCCCGTTGAACTTTGGTAAACCCAATGAAGCGGTCGTTATCGATTACCCTGGTCGTCATCTTTCTCCTTGCGGTTGGTCAAGGTGCTTGTTCGCGGAAAAAGCCGGTAAACGCCAATAGCAATCTCCACGTGGAAGGGGGACTCAGTGCTGAGGAGAACCGGACCCAGGCGCGTGCCTATCTGGAAGAAGCCAAACAACTCTATATCAGCGATCAGGATGAGAAAGCTGTCGAGACGCTTCAAGAGGCAATCAAGTTAGACCCTGAATTGGCAGAGGCATATTTCCGGTTGGGTTTGGCGTATGTGGCAGTTGGCAAGGAGCAGGAAGCGGAGGACGCTTATAAGAAAGCCATCGAGAAGTACAAGAAGTTTCTTGAGGCAAATGGCAAAGACGCCGAAGCGCATTACAATGTGGGCCAGGCATATGCGGGGTTACATCTGTACAGTGAAGCGGTCAGGGAATACCGGCAGGCGACTCATCTAAAAGATGACGACGCCGACATGTTCTACGATTTGGGAACGGCTCTCAGCAAGCTGGCCCAGTATGACGAAGCGGTCGCAGCTTTTTCCAAGTCGCTGGATATTGATCCGAATAACACTCGCGCCGAGGATGCGCTGGAAGAGGCCCGCGAGGGAGTACAGCGAATCAAAGCTGGGAAGAAACATCAGGAAGATCTTTTAAAGAAACAGAAAGAAGACGAGTTGAAGAATGCTAATGGCGAATCGCCGCAGGCAAATACGTCGATGACTTCCAGGTCAAACTCGAATTCGAAATCTAATTCTAATCGCCCACATAGGCCTTGAGTCACAAGGCAGGGGCATCATAGTTTGTTAGAGCGGGTTAACCGCCGTGAAGTTTAAGGAGTAACAATGGCAACCTACACGCCGCCGCCCTATTTTCCGCAAAGCTCGCTGGCGCCACCAAGCAAGAATCGCTACTTGAAGTTCAAGCTGATGGTATTTGCTGTAATTATCGTGGTTCTCTTAGCATTGGCCGGAATTGTCTGGGGAGTTTGGCATTTTCTGAGGGCAGCATTTTGAATGCCTGTAGGCCCGAGGCACGCTTATATCTCGCCTCTCTGAACCGCCGCCGCCGCTTTGCGGCACCTGCGCTTGACAGTTAAGTGTTTGACCCTTATATTTTCCGTTTCGGACAGACAGTCTGAAGGTGACAATGCGACGCTCAGTAGGTTCTGTCGGTGTGGAGGCGTTGCCCCGGCCGGGTAATTAAAGCCGCCGGTTTGACAAATATTGTGGCGTAAGTAGTCCTGTCGCGTTGGAATTTGACCCAGGTCATTAGCCAGCATCCCCGCGCAGGCACGCGTGAAAGGCCCCGTGGCCTTCTCGTCTCAATGCGACGCCACAGAAAAGTCGGCTTAAGGGAAGCCACAATCCATACCTGCCTGAACTGGCCAGCAGAACATCCCTAACAGAAATACTTTAACAGGGCAGCTCGCCTGCGCTGACTGCCGGACAAAGCGGGATACCGCGAGGCATCCCCAGTGGCAATGCCGCTAAGTTCCGGAAAGAGGCAGGTAACGCCTTTTTGCGCTTTGCGCAGGACACACAGTCAGGAAAGAAAAACGTGCCCACGATAAATCAACTTGTTCGCAAAGGCCGGCAGGCAGTCAAGTATAAGACCGCCAGTCCGGCTCTCCAGAGTTCACCGCAGAAGCGTGGTGTCTGCACCCGCGTCTACACGCAAACGCCTAAGAAGCCAAACTCGGCGCTGCGCAAGGTGGCCCGTGTCCGTCTGACTAATGGGATCGAAGTTACTACGTACATCCCTGGCGTTGGTCACAACTTACAGGAACACTCGATCGTGTTGATTCGTGGCGGACGCGTTAAGGATCTACCCGGAGTGCGCTACCACGTCATTCGCGGAACGCTTGATTCCGTGGGCGTTAGCGATCGCAAGCAGGGGCGTTCGAAATACGGTGCGAAACGGCCAAAGGCAGCAGGTAAATAAATTGCGGATTTCAGAATGCGGATTTCGGATTTAGTACCAGCGGTTCTTGAATCCGAAATCCGAAATCCGCGATCTGAAATCCGAAATTGAGGGATTATGCCAAGACGAAGAGTTGCAGAAAGACGAGAAGTTCTTCCGGATCCGATTTACACCAGCCCGCTGGTAACGAAGTTTATCAACGGCGTTATGTGGGGCGGGAAGAAATCGGTCGCTGAAATCATTTTCTACAGCGCGATGAAGCAGATCGGCGAGAAGACCGGCGAGGAACCGCTCAAGGTTTTCAAACGCGCAATCGATAACGTGAAACCCACCGTCGAAGTTAAGTCGCGACGGGTTGGCGGTTCCACTTATCAGGTACCGATTGAGGTGCATCAGGAACGGCGCGGCGCCCTGGCGATCCGCTGGATTGTTTCTTACGCGCGCGGTCGCGGCGAGAAATCGATGACTGACCGGCTTGCCGGCGAGATTCTTGACGCAGCCAATAACCGCGGCAACTCGGTAAAGAAAAAGGAAGATACGCATCGCATGGCGGATGCTAACAAGGCGTTTGCGCATTACAAGTTCTAATGGCAGTGAAAGGTGAAAAGTGAAAAGTTAAATAGAATAACAGCTTTTCACCCTTCACTTTTCACTAATCACGGTGTTATGGCGAAACAAGATCTAAATCTGACCAGGAATATCGGCATCATGGCCCACATTGATGCCGGTAAGACCACCACGACCGAACGTATCCTTTATTACACGGGCATCACGCACAAGATTGGCGAGGTGCACGAGGGTACGGCGACGATGGACTGGATGGAACAGGAGCAGGAGCGAGGTATCACGATTACCAGCGCTGCGACCACCTGTTTCTGGGAGCGCAACGGCATCGATCACCGCATCAATATTATCGACACTCCGGGACACGTCGACTTCACCATGGAAGTTGAGCGCTCCTTGCGCGTGCTTGATGGAGCAGTCGCTGTGTTTGACGGTGTGGCCGGCGTTGAGCCGCAGTCGGAAACAGTTTGGCGTCAGGCCGACAAGTATGGCGTGCCGCGGATTTGCTTTATTAACAAGCTAGATCGAGCTGGTGCCTCGTTTGATCGTTCGTTTGAGTCAATCATTACCCGCCTGGGCGCAAATCCCGTCGCTATTCAAATCCCAATTGGTCTTGAAGATCAACTTAAAGGCGTCGTCGACTTGATCTCGATGAAAGCCCTGATTTGGAATGACGAAAGCAAGGGCTCGGAATACGAGACCTCGGAAATTCCGGAGGATTTGCGAGAAGCTGCGACTGCCGCGCGGGAAAAACTGGTTGAGGCAGTTTCTTCTGTCGACGACGGCCTGATGCACAAGTATATCGAAGGCGAACAGATCTCCGAGGAAGAGATTCGGAAGGCATTGCGCAAGGGGACACTTGATTTGAAACTGGTTCCGGTCGTGACCGGCTCAGCCTTCAAAAACAAAGGCGTGCAAACTTTGCTGGATGCGGTGGTTGATTATCTGCCGTCGCCGCTCGATATTCCACCAGTCGAAGGCGTGAATCCAAAAACGGGAGAAGTCGAGGCTCGACCACCTGAGGCGAGTGCGCCGTTCTCCGGTCTGGTCTTCAAGATCATGGCTGACAAGCATCTGGGTCAGTTGTCTTTTGTGCGCATCTACAGCGGCACGATCAGGGCTGGGTCTTACGCCTACAATCCAATCAAAGAAACGAAAGAACGCGTCGGACGTCTGATGCGCATGCACGCTAACAAGCGTGAAGACATAGAAGATGCGAGCGCCGGAGAAATCATTGCCATTGGCGGCATGAAGCAGGTCACTACAGGTGACACTGTGTGCGACGACAACAAGCCGATCATTCTGGAGCGGATGGAGTTCCCGGCACCGGTTATTCGCGTCGCGGTTGAGCCGAAGACGCGGCAGGATCAGGACAAGCTCGGCGTGGCTCTAAACCGGCTGGCGCAGGAAGATCCTTCCTTCAATGTGTCGACTGATCAGGAGACAGGCCAAACTATTATCGCGGGCATGGGTGAGTTGCATCTGGAGATCATCGTCGATCGCATGAAGCGCGAGTTTGGTGTGGAGGCGAATGTAGGCAAGCCGCAGGTCGCTTATCGCGAGACCATCACTCAGGCTGCGCCTGGCAAAGAAATCTATAAGAAGCAGACGGGCGGCCGCGGTCAGTTTGGCCACGTCGAGATCGAGATCGAGCCGGCCCCTGGCGAGGGCTTTGTTTTCGAAAACAAGATTACCGGCGGTGCAATCCCGAAGGAATACATCAAGCCGGTCGAACAGGGAATCAAGGATGCGCTGGAGCGTGGCTTCCTGGCTGGCTACGAACTCGTAGATATCAGGGTCCGACTGCTGGACGGTAACTACCATGAAGTCGATTCGGACGAGCGCTCGTTCCATATCGCGGGTTCGCTGGCATTTCAGGACGCCGTGCGAAAAGCGAAGCCGGTGTTGCTCGAGCCAATCATGCGCATCGAAGTGGTAACGCCCGACGAATACATGGGCGCGGTCAACGGTGACCTTATGCGCAGACGCGGACAAATTGAGAAAACCGAACCGCGACCAGGCGGTGCGCAGGTCATTACTTCGTTTGTACCGCTTTCCGAAATGTTTGGGTATACGACGGACCTGCGATCCGCAACTCAGGGTCGCGCTACGTCGACCATGCATTTTGAGCGATATGAGCAGGCGCCAAAGAGCGTTGCGGAAGAAGTAATCGCAAAGGTTCAGGGAGTCGCTAAATAGGGATACGGGATGAAGGATGAAGGGTGAAACAATGGCGGATTTAGAAGGATTTTTCATCCTTCATCCTTCCGCCATCATCCTTTGGAAGGGGAGCGAGAGATAAATGTCGAAGGAAAAGTTTGATAGAAGCAAGCCGCACGTGAACATCGGGACGATCGGGCACGTGGATCACGGGAAGACGACGTTGACGGCAGCGATCACGAAGATATTGCAGAAGCACAATCCGAAGATCCAGTTTCGCTCGTTCGACTCGATTGACAACGCGCCGGAAGAGAAAGCGCGCGGGATTACGATCGCGACGGCGCACGTGGAGTATGAGACGAAGAACCGACACTACGCGCACGTAGACTGTCCTGGACACGCCGACTACGTGAAGAACATGATCACGGGCGCGGCGCAGATGGACGGAGCGATTCTGGTGGTGGCGGCTACGGACGGTCCGATGCCGCAGACGCGGGAGCACATTCTGCTGGCCCGGCAGGTAGGGGTGCCGGCGATGGTGGTGTTCATGAACAAGGCGGACGCGGTTGACGATGCCGAGCTGCTGGAGTTGGTGGAACTGGAAGTAAGAGAGCTGTTGAGCGCCTATGAGTTTCCCGGCGACGACATTCCGGTGATCAAGGGTTCGGCGCTGAAAGCGCTGGAAGGTGATCCGGAATGGGAGAAGACGGTGGAAGAGCTGATGGATGCAGTCGACAGTTATATACCGACGCCGGAGCGCGATGTAGAGAAGCCGTTTTTGATGCCGGTGGAAGACATCTTCACGATTCAGGGACGCGGCACGGTGGCCACGGGGAGGATCGAGCGCGGCACGATCAAGGTAAACGAGAGTGTGGAGGTAGTGGGCATCAAGGCGACGCGCACGACGGTAGTGACCGGCGTGGAGATGTTCAAGAAGCTGCTGGATTCAGGAATGGCCGGGGACAACGTGGGGCTGTTGTTGCGCGGAGTGGAGCGGAAAGACATCGAGCGGGGGCAGGTAATAGCCAAGCCGGGCTCGATCACGCCGCACACGAAGTTCAAGGCGGAAGCGTACGTGCTGACGAAGGAAGAGGGCGGCCGACACACGCCGTTCTTTACCGGGTACCGGCCGCAGTTTTACTTTCGGACGACGGACGTGACTGGGGTAGCGCACTTGCCGGCGGGAGTGGAGATGGTGATGCCGGGAGACAACGTGGCGATGGAGATCGAGTTGATCGCGCCGATCGCGATGGAGAAGGGATTGCGGTTCGCGATACGAGAAGGCGGCCGCACGGTAGGCGCCGGCACCGTTTCGGACATCGTCGAATAGAACTTCGGTCTTGGG
>Ga0070697_100000760_pt1 | contig 24123 bp, 19 predicted proteins | sample KBSK1501metaG_FD_65475 | JGI IMG/M metagenome (GOLD analysis project Ga0070697, IMG submission 65475) | Corn, switchgrass and miscanthus rhizosphere microbial communities from Kellogg Biological Station, Michigan, USA - KBS K1-50-1 metaG | ecosystem: Host-associated > Plants > Roots >... | reverse complement strand
CTCCATGTTGTGCATCCTGGCATCGAATGTATACAACCGCTCGGCCCAGCGGCGCAGTGGAGGGGCAACCGAAGTGTCGTTACGCAGGTCCGAAATTGCCTTCGACAGAATTGGCCCGATCACGAGCATCAGCAGGATGCACGACGTCGGCAGGTTTCGCGACGCATAGAGCCCGCTGTACGCGGAAAATACGACCACCAGTAGATGCGATGTACGCAGCCTGCCTCGCACGCTGGCCATCGCCAGCAGCGTGATCAGCAGCATGGCTGCGAAGCACTGTTGTGCCAGTCCATGAAAGTTTGGCGAGTGGAACTCGTCAATGTGATTCATCAGAAAGCGGTCAGACAAATAGCGGTAAATGTGAACGTGGAGGTGGTATCCGTATGGATTGGCCAGTGTCGCCAGCGCCGAAAGCAGCGTCACTTTGCTTAACTGATTTAGCCAGGTGCGGGTCTTGCTCCGCTCTTCGATGTCTTTGGATCTGAAATAGCGGATCCCTGCTGTTGCCAGGTAGATCGCCAGCAGAGCAAACCCAAGCAGAAATCCGCCATGCGCATTTACCCAAAGAAGCGTGAGAGGCACTAACAGCCACAATCGCCGGCTTCTTTCGGATGAAGTCTCTGCACTATCGATGATGTCAAACCACGCAACGGCCATCAGCCAACTCAAAACGTGCGGTCGCGCGAAGAAATGAATCGAAGAAGCGAAGACTGACAGCACCAACAGAATTAGAGTGACCAGCATGCTGCTTCCGCGATTCAAGCTGAGCCGAAAGACCCCTGCAAAGGTGAGCGCGATCAGCAAGGCAGTGATCAGCACTACACCGTTCAATCCAGCGGAATAGTGAATGGTTGCGATGGCTACATCGTAAAGCCATTCCCAGGCGTACCACGGATGTCCGCTCATCGTAGAGGAGAAGACGTCACTTCTAAGGACGGTGTGCGATTTCAGCATCAATTCACCGGCACGGATGTGCCAGCCAATGCCGGCATCGCCCAGCAACTTGGGCGTGAGGCCTCCAATGGTTAATCCCGCGAACAGAAGCAGAAAGATAAAGTCGGTTATCGATGGCAAGAGAACATCGAACCCCGTCCAGGGACGGCGCGAATACCGCGTATCAGGTCCCGATGCCTGATCGAGAGTCGTTTGTACTGGATGGGTCTCGGCTTGGGAAGACTTGGATTGCAAGGCTCGCACCAGCAGTCATGTTACTTGATGGATCAAGCGAGGAGAGAGCTGCCGCTTTAAAGCGCTACTTTAACGAATGAAATGCCAGGTATCCAATCCCTACCCGCATGTGGTGCAGAATCCCGTCCGAAAAACTGACGGCGATGGTGAGTCCGAGCATCGCGTGCACCAGGCCTAGAGGGATGATGATGCGATAGCGGCGGAACATTTCGCAGAAGAACAATCCGCCGACCAGCGTGCAGAATGTCAGGATGGGGCTGGGAATGTGCGCTCCGGCAAACATCGTCGCGGCGGCTAGCACAGCCCGTCGACTGCCCAGCAGCGATTCCAGGCGCAAGTACAGGAACGATTGCAGGATGAACTCCTGCAGCACCGCCCAGATCGCGTACTGCCATCCCGAGTGCCATGACAACGAGCGTATCGGTCCGCCGCCCGCGTGAAAGACAGTGGCAGTCAGCGGAACGGTGGCGGCCAGCAGCAGTCCACCGGCGATCACCCAGAACATCCCGCGAGCGCCGGGGATACCGAGCCCCATCTCGCGCCACGAATATCGCCCGAACACGGCGGACACCATGACCGCAAAAGTGACCAGAAGCACCCAGGCCAGTTTCAGAGGACCCTCGGGCGTCCAGACGGCAGCGAGAATCAGTCCGTAACCGATAGCGAGTTGAAGCCACAGCAGGTCGTCAGAGCCTTCGCCCGCCACATTTCCGCTGACGGGCGCCCCGGAAGAATTGCAGGAGTTGAGGGCATCAGGAAAAGTTTTCGACTGGCTACTCATGGCTGGAATCTATTAAGTAGGTAGATGCAACATCGTTGGCAGGCGGAACTCTGAATCAGCCAGGAGCAAACTGTTGCGGAACACAAAGCTTCCTCGCGTGGTAATCGTTGGCGGCGGCTTTGGCGGCTTGTACGCCGCGCGCCTGCTGGCTCGTCAGGCAGTTCAAGTCCTGCTCATCGACCGCAGAAATCATCACACCTTCCAGCCGCTTCTTTATCAGGTTGCGACAGCCGGATTGTCCCCCGGGGAAATTGCAGCTCCGATCCGCTGGATTCTGCGCGGCCGACGCAATGTGGAGGTGCTCCTGGGTGAGGTGCAGGATTTCGATCTGCAAAGGCGCTTGATTAAGCTGGAAAACCAGGATGTCGCCTTCGACTACCTGATCGTAGCCGCGGGCGCAACCCATGCCTACTTCGGACATGACGAATGGGCCACGCTGGCGCCGGGACTGAAGACGATTGAGGATGCGCTGGAAATTCGCCGCCGGGTCCTGTTGGCCTTCGAACTCGCGGAACGCCAGGCCGCCATCAATGGATCCCATGTGCCGCTAAACTTCGTGGTGATTGGCGGAGGTCCAACCGGCGTCGAACTTGCGGGAACCCTGGCGGAAATTTCGCGGAAGGCGTTGGCGAAAGAGTTTGCTTCCATCGATCCGCGCCGGACCAGAATCCTGCTGCTCGAAGGCGGTCCGCGTGTGCTGCCAGCTTATTCCGAAGATCTTTCGCGCAGCGCCGAAGAGCAGTTGCATCGGCTAGGCGTCGAGGTACGCACCTCGTCATTGGTCACGTCTCTTGAACCTGCTGCGGTGCACATCGGAGAAACCACGATTCCGGCGGTGGTCATCCTGTGGGCGGCGGGAGTGGCAGCATCGCCGCTGGGGCGCAGACTTGGAGCCCTGACTGACCGAGCAGGACGCGTACTGGTAAATCCCGATCTGACGATTCCCAGGCATCCCGAAGTGTTTGTGATCGGCGATTTGGCTGCATTGAAAGACAAGGACGGGAGCTGGCTTCCCGGGGTGGCGCCGGTTGCGATGCAGCAGGGTGCTGCGACGGCGAGGAACATTGCCCGCGACTTGCGCGGCGAGCCTCACGAGAATTTTCACTATTTGGACAAGGGCAGTCTAGCGACGATTGGCCGCGCCGCGGCTGTAGCGCAGTTCGGAAAAGTCCACATCTCGGGCTTTGTTGCCTGGCTAGCGTGGTTGTTCATCCACATTTTCTTCCTGATCGGATTCCGCAACCGTCTAATCGTGCTGATCCAATGGGCATGGTCGTATTTCACGTATGAGCGCGGGGCGCGTCTGATTACCGGTGATGCCACGCTGCCGAGCTGGCAACAGCTCAAATCGGAGTACGAAACTCCAAAGCAATCGCGACACGTTTCGTGACAGGAACCGATGGCTCACATGATTAACACGCGCGCGCCTGATTTGAGAGACAATAAAGACTGAACAGGCCGCCGCCAACACTGATCGCGCTCTGCGGCTGGAATCGTACAATCCCGCAGGGCAAGTTAATAGCGCGTGCCATCGCAGCCAAGCTCACGCGGAAAGCGCAGCCGCTGCTCAAGCTATGAGATTTTCCTTTACGCACCGCATCGTGTTCCGATCCCTCCTCCTGCTCTGCACGCTTGCGATTCCCTCGACGGCACAGGTATTGAAAATTGTGGTGAATGACACCATCCATCCCATCACGGATGAGTACATTGGACGGGCGATCGCGCAAGCCGAGGCCAACAAGGATAAAGCACTGCTGATTGAGATCAGCACGCCGGGGGGATTGCTCGAATCTACCCGCGACATCGTTCAAAAAATCTTAGCTTCGAAGGTGCCTGTCATCGTTTATGTCGCGCCGAGTGGAAGCCGCTCAGCCTCGGCTGGGTTCTTCATTCTCGAGAGCGCGGATGTTGCCGCCATGGCGCCGGGGACGAATACTGGCGCCGCTCATCCTGTCACCATCACCGGCGGCAAGATGGACGACGTGCTGAAACAGAAGATTGAGAACGACTCGGCTGCTCTCATGCGCTCAGTCGTGGGCAAGCGGGGACGCAATGTAGAAGTCGCTGAGTCAGGGGTGCGGCAGTCCAAGTCTTTCACCGAACAGGAAGCGCTTTCCGGTCACTTGGTAGATTATGTCGCTTCGAGTGACCAAGATCTTTTCAAACAGATGGCGGGAAAGCCGGTAAAGCGTTTTGATGGGCAGACCGTGACGCTGAATCTGGTGGGTGAACCAGTACGGCCCTTCGACCTTACTCTCCGGGAACGCATTCTGGCCTACATCATGGATCCGAACGTTGCGTTCATCCTGCTGGCGATCGGTGCGCTGGCGCTCTATGCTGAGTTCAACCACCCGGGTGCTGTGATCCCCGGGGTAGTCGGGCTGGTCTTTATTGTCCTGGCGATCTTCGCGCTTAACCTGTTGCCGGTTCGGTTCGCGGCAGTGGTCCTGATTTTCCTCGCCTTCGCCCTGTTCGCACTCGAGGCCAAGTTCGCCACCCACGGCGTGCTGGGCATCGGAGGCATGGCGGCGCTCACTATTGGCGGACTGCTGCTGGTGGATGCTCCCATCCCGGAAATGCGTGTCCGTCTATGGACGGCGCTGGCGGTGAGCGTTCCGCTCGGCCTGATCACGATATTCCTCATGGGCATTGCTCTAAAGGCGCGGGCTAACAAGGTCGTTACCGGAATCCAAGGGCTCATTGGCGAGACCGGCGTAGCGGAAACGTCGCTGGCGCCACGCGGGAAGGTCTTCATCCATGGCGAATTGTGGGACGCGGTCGCTCCAACCACCGTGCCTGCCGGACAACCGGTTGTGGTTCGAAAAGTGGACGGATTGGAGTTGGAGGTGGAGCCCGCACCGGGGCGGGAACGTGCTCCTGCCTCTATCCTGACTTAGCTGACGGGCATCTGCCGAGATAACCCACCAGTGTCGGATGTCACCATCCGCGACGGTACAGTTGCGATACAATCCGCGACAGGAGTATTCCCTTACCGTACCGCACGGAGGCCGTGAATGGACTTCCCTATCTACGCCATCATTCTGGTGATTGTCGTCCTTTACCTGCTCAGCTCGATCAAAATCCTGGCCGAATACGAGCGAGCCGTAATTTTTCGTCTCGGCCGACTCCTGCCCAATGCCAAGGGGCCGGGCATCATTCTGGTGTTCGCCCCCATTGATCGCATGGTGCGTATTTCGCTGCGGCAGGAAGCGCTTGAAGTGCCCCCGCAAGACATCATCACCCGCGACAACGTCACCCTGAAGGTGAATGCCGTTATCTTCTTGCGTGTGATTGAGCCGCGGCGCGCGGTAGTGGAGGTCTCAAATTACGTGTATCAGACCTCTCAATTCGCGCAAACTACATTGCGCTCGGTGCTGGGCGAGCAGGAACTTGATGAACTGCTGGCACATCGCGACAAGATCAACCTTCGGCTGCAAAGCATCCTCGACACTCACACTGCCCCTTGGGGTGTGAAAGTCGTGAATGTGGAAGTGAAGCAAGTAGATTTGCCGGAAACCATGCTGCGCGCCATGGCCAAGCAAGCGGAAGCGGAACGCGAGAAACGGTCGAAGATCATTCATGCCGAAGGCGAGTTCTCCGCCGCTCAGCGGCTTGTCGACGCCGCCAAGCTGCTGGCCACCGAACCGGTGAGCGTGCAGTTGCGCTATCTGCAGACTCTGACCGAAATCGGGGTGGAGAAAAACACTACGGTGATATTCCCAGTTCCGGTGGATTTCATGTCGGGCCTGCAAAACATATTGGGCAAGGGCGGCAGCAACGCTGCTCCGGCTTCGCAACCTCCGGTCAGCGGTTGATGCATCGAGTGGACGCAGCCAAGCTGCGTCTCAAAGAGACGGTCGTAAAGATTGGAGCGTGCATGGCTTCCTCACAAGACACGGAAATAACGCTGGGCACAGGTAAGATGCTGGTCTTGTTCTTCGGACTGGTGGTGCTGTGCGCAGTATTCTTTGGCATGGGATTTTCATTGGGCAGAAGCTCGATTAAGGCAGCAGCTTCCGAAATGCCGGCTTCTACGACGGCGACCAATAACAGCGCGCGATCCCCTGCGGTGAAACCGGCCAGCAACAATCCTTCAACGGACTTGACCTTCTATAAGACCGTGGGGCAGAAGGAAGGAGAGACTCAAGCCCCTGCTAGCGAAGCGGCCAATGCCCCGCCAGCCGCGGATACGACCGCCACATCCGAACAAGAACAAAAGCCCGCAACTCCCGATCCCACTGCCGCTCCGGTGTTGAACGGCTATTTTGTCCAAGTGGCCGCTGTCAGCAAGCAGGAAGATGCCGAAGCCTTGGTAGATGCGCTGAAGAAAAAGCAATACCAGGCGTTCATCAGCAACAGCTCAAACAGCGACAAACTGTTTCACGTGCAGGTCGGCCCATTCGCTGACATCAAAGATGCCGAAGGCATGCGCGCCAAGCTGGTCAGCGATGGATACAATCCGATCTTGAAGAAGTAGCGCGTCAGCGCCACAGTCTGCGTCGATTCCCGATCCAGCAGGGGCTCCACGTTCCGGCTCAATTCTCTTGCTGATTACCCGATTAACTGAATAGCGCCACGACGCGAGAACATACGCGAGATTCCCGCGCCCCAGCAGTGCCACCTGATCGAACATCCAGGTCCGGCGATCAGACAGCGGGACAAATCTCGCCTTGCAATAGAAAAGCCCGCCCCGAACGGAGCGGGCCAAGGAGCCATGAATCGTTACGGCAGACCCGGACAGGTATTCTTCTCGTCGTTCTGGAAACTCAGCCAGCTATTGACGGGAATAGTGGTTGGTGCACCGAAGTAGTCGATGAACACCTCATCCTGCAGGTGATAGGTGAATCCATTGACCGTGTACGGGAAGTCATGCAACACCAGCGGGTCGCCGACTTCCAGAATGCTGTTATCGGTGCAAGGAACCGAGTTGTCGATGAATGGATCGTCCAGCCACTCGGAAATCTCGTGGGAAGCGGCTGCGGTGTCTTGCGAGAAAACGCCGCTACCCTGATCGATCATGGTGGTGTAGGAATACGTCTGACCACCGGGTTGTGAGCCATTCGCGCTGTGGTATCCGCCGATGCAGCACCCACCGAACGTCAGGTAGACGTCATAGTTGATGAAAATCGGCAGCGTGTCCGGGGTGATCTGAGGGAAAGCTGTCAGGAAACCCTGGAGCTTTAAGTCAAAGGCGTTGATGTCCATGGTGCCGACCTTGTGGCCGGGCAGGAACGGGTTGGCGATCACTGAGCCCTGCGACGCGGTGACGCTGATGGTTTGGGTCGGCAGAATCGTCGGCGTGCCCAGCAGGATGTGGTAGTTGGTGTTGTTCTTTACCACCTTCCAGAAATTGCCGCGCTGGAATGCGTCCGTGAACTGCGTCTGGCCCAGGTCAGTTCCCCCTTGCACGAAGTCGACATTAGAGCTCAACAGAGGCGAACTGGTAAGCACGGTTTGTGCGCTCATGGTTCCGAAATTCGAGCTGAGCGTGGGATCGAAGGTCATGTTCCCGTTGTTGGAACCGTAGACCATCTTTACCGGAATAATGAACACCGGGACAGTGGTGGTCGCATTGGAGCGGCGCGGATCGGCTCCAACCATCACGAAGGGATAGCGCACGCCCTTGTGGGTCCAGGCGCCGTTCCACTGGGCAAGGTTAGCGGGGGGCTGGCCCGTGCGCGCCGTGCCTGCATAAGAGTGGGGCGGAATAGCCTTGAACATCGGCCGCGCTTGCCCGGTTCCCTGGGCGAAAGCCATGCTAGCCATAGATGTAACCAGCATAGCCACGACAAGCAAGCTAAAGAATTTCTTCATATTCGATCAAGTCTCCTTGGAGTTCTGGGTGAAGGTGATAACTCAGGGGCAGGCAGGCGTGATTACTCTGATCGTGGCTGTTCCCTAGTGACAGCCTGGATCCGCCCCGTGAGCCCTAATTACCGACGACCGTTTGTTAAGACGTTCCAGAGTTAACCTTCGCTAACATGGCCGCACAGACGCGATGTGGAAGGCAAAATCTCTATGTAGCGAAACGGACACCGCCCATCGCCTGGCTCACATCGAGGATAGTATCCCGCGCGTTTTAGAGGTGTACCAAAACCCGAAGCATCTTAGGTCCAAGCTCGCTCTACTACAAGGGGCTCGTAGTGAGGAGTCTTTTTACCATAGGGACGGAAATTTGCCCCCAGCGCCGATGTCGAATCCGCGGGGGGATGAAAACGGAGATTTTACTGCTTGCTGCCCTGTCTGCCGCAGGTTCCAGCAACAAACAAAAAAGGCTCACCAAGTGGATGTCCGAGTGAGCCTTTGTACGTTTTGGAGGCAATCCTCAACGGTACGCGTAACAGGTTAGTGCCACGAAGGAATTACTACCAGGGTTCGTTGAATCGGGTAAACCTGCGGCCTACACTCCAATCACTGCAATCAGCTCTTTTACTGCGCCCGCGCTTCTTTCCAGCGCCGCCTGTTCCTCCGGCGTCAATCGGATTTGAATAATCTGTTCGATTCCGTTCGCCCCAAGCTTCACCGGCACGCCCACGAACAGTCCATTTATTTCGTACTCGCCTTGCAGATAGGCGGCGCATGGCAATATTTTCTTTTTGTCTTTTAGAATCGCTTCGACCATTTCCGTCGCGGCGGCAGACGGAGCGTAATAGGCGCTGCCGGTCTTCAGGTATTTCACAATCTCGGCGCCACCGTCACGTGTGCGTTGCACCAGACGATCTACAGTTTCCTTGTCCATCAGCTCAGTGATGGGAATGCCAGCCACGGTTGAGTAGCGGGGTAGCGGAACCATGGTATCGCCGTGTCCGCCGAGCACGAACGCAGTCACGTTCTCGACGCTCACCTTCAGCTCCTGGGCAATGAAGGCGCGGAAACGGGCGGAATCGAGGACCCCGGCCATGCCGATCACACGATTGCGGGGGAAACCGCTCAGCTTGTAGGCTGCCTGGGCCATGGCATCCAGCGGATTCGAGACGATAATCAGAATGCAGTTTGGCGAATACTGCACAACCTTGCTCACCACGTCCTTCATGATCTTGTGATTGATGTTGAGCAAGTCGTCGCGGCTCATACCCGGCTTGCGAGGCACGCCGGCGGTGATGACTACGATCTCGGAGTTCGCCGTGTCGGCGTAGTCCTGTGTGCCGATGACATAGGCGTCCCGCTTTTCAATCGGCATGGCCTGCAGCAAGTCGAGGCCTTTACCCTGCGGCACGCCTTCGATGATGTCGATAAGAACCACGTCGGCGAGCTCTTTCGAGGCAATCCAGTGAGCAGCCGTGGCGCCCACATTTCCCGAGCCGACGATCGAGACTTTATTGCGCATGATGTCCTTTCAAAGATCAGGTCGCAGGTCTCAGATTTCAAGTATTCAGGACAGCCTGAGGTCTGAGGTCTGTTTTCACACGGTCGCCATTACGGCGGTTTCCATGTTGTCGATTATGTGGCTAGCGAACTCGCTGGTCGTGACCTTGGTAGCGCCTTCCATGAGCCGCTCGAAATCGTATGTCACTTTTTTCTGCTCGATGGTCCGCTCCAGGCCCTGTTCGATCAGGTCCGCGGCTTCGTTCCAGCCCAAGAACCGGAACATCATCATGCCCGAGAGAATTACCGAACCGGGATTGATGACGTCCTTGTCCGCATACTTGGGCGCGGTGCCGTGCGTGGCTTCGAAGCAGGCATAGCCGTCGCCGATGTTGGCGCCGGGCGCGATGCCAAGCCCGCCGACCTGCGCGGCGCACGCGTCCGAGATGTAGTCGCCGTTCAGATTGGGCGTCGCAAGAACCGAGTATTCGTCCGCGCGTGTGACCACTTGCTGGAAAATGGAATCGGCAATCCGGTCGTTGACCATGAGCTTTGTCTTCCACGCGCCGCGGCCGTGCGTGGCGTAGATCTTATCGAGAACCTGCTTCACTTCTTGATAGACAGCCTGGCGGAATTCCTCGGTAGCAAATTCCAGGCCGGGCTCGACTTGGTTGCCGTTCTGCTCGATCGTAATGTTCGGATTGCGATCCTTGTTGTCGAGAATCCAGCTCTCGCGCTCGGTGACCACCTGGGCGCGGAATTCTTCGGTGGCGAGCTCGTATCCCCACTTGCGGAACGCGCCTTCGGTGAACTTCTGGATATTGCCCTTGTGCACCAGCGTGACCGTCTTCTTGCCATTTTCGAGGGCGTACTTGATCGCCATGCGCACCAGGCGCTTGGTTGCAGTAATGGAGATCGGCTTGATGCCAACACCGGAATCCAGACGAACCTGCTTCTTGCCGCCTTTGAGCATCTCTTTGTTCAGGAACTCGATCAGCTTGGCGGCTTCGGGAGTTCCCTGCTCCCACTCGATGCCGGCGTAAACGTCTTCCGTATTTTCGCGATAAATCACCACGTTCATGCGCTCCGGATGTTTTACCGGGGAGGGTGTTCCCTTGTAGTACTTGACCGGGCGGACGCAGGCATAGAGATCGAGAATCTGTCTCAGCGCGACATTCAGCGAGCGGATGCCGCCGCCTACCGGCGTGGTCAAAGGTCCTTTGATTGCCACGCGGAATTCACGGATGGCGTTGACACTGTCGTCCGGCAGCCAGTTTTTGAACTTGGCCATGGCCTTCTCGCCCGCAAAAATCTCGTACCACGCGACGCGCCGCTTGCCCTGATACGCCTTCTCTACAGCGGCATCGAACACCCGCACCGAGGCCTTCCAGATGTCCCGGCCGGTGCCATCGCCCTCAATGAAGGGGACGATTGGGTTATCCGGTACCTGGTAGCGCCCGTTGCTGTAAGTGATCCGAGCGCCGTTTGCAGGCACCAGCGAACCGTTGTATGAAGCCGCCATCAGACCCTCCGTGATTATGAAAATGAGATGGACAATTATACGGCGCGGGGTTGATCAGCGAAAAATGACGGGGATCACATCGAGGCGTGACCAGGTCACAGTATCACAGCTCGTGGCCGATCTCAGGGACGGTGGAGCACCCGACAGGGAGCACACCTTTTCCGCAATAGGGTGCCCCATTTTTGCCCGGGGTTGGCAAAAGCCTGCCCTGAGCGCAGTCGCAGGGGTGGGACCCGGCTCGAAGCCATGAATCTCCCTGTGCCATTTACAATACGCGGATGCGAATAGGACGTCGGGGAGTGAGTCTGTGTGCCTTGCTGCCCGCAGTCATGTTCATGGCCACGCGCGCAATGGCGCAGACACGCGTGCCTGATGCGCCTTCCGCTTCCAACCAGGTTGAAACCAGCGCGTCAGCGGCACCGGCTCAGTCGATCACGCAAGCTCCAAACCAGGCAGCGATGGTGCATCCCTTCTGGGATGGCAAGAACCGGCTGCTGTTCTCCGGAGTGGCAGCTTTCCGGGCTTTGGATTACGCATCCACGCGAAACTTCCAGGCTCGGGGACGAGAAGAGACCCTCCTTCCGGACGAGGTGGTCAATAACTCGGCCGGCTTCGCCGCCCTCGAGGCCGCAGCGACCGGGGCGTCAGTTGGCCTGTCCTACTGGATGCATCGCATGGGTCATCACAAAGTTGAGCGTTGGATTTCGCTCACCCATTTGACGATTACAGCTGCGGGAGATGTCCGGAACTACACCTTGAAGTCAGGACACCGCGCGGCGCGAGCTGTATCGCAACGCCATTAACTGCAGAACGCGACTGCAGGGGGATATTTAGGGACTGTGCTCAGCTGCATGCCCCTTAGTTCTCCCAATTCAACATTGATCGCTGATTGTCATTGGAGTAGAGTTCTACTGCTCTCGCCGATTCTCCCACCTCTTTTCCTCACACCTGATTCTCGCACTTGAGGTGTATTGCCTGTGCAAAATAATGTAGTTATGGCAGACCGCACCCAATATATGGTGTTTTCTTACTTGACCCGCGACAGATTTCGCCGTTACAGTAGCTCTAATTTGTTCTCCGCCCTATCCAGCCTTGGGGCCGGTGCGAAGAGGAGCGACTCAGGTGGAATCCGGATAGTAAACCGGGTCTGGGGCGTTGTCCTCTAACCGAGTACACGCGCCAATCGAACGCGCCGTAGCCGCGTAGGAAGTACGGTGGCTATTTTTTGGTGTCGCCGCCGCGACCGCCGGCGAGTCCGGCACTATCAAGGAGTAGACGTTGCTCAAACTGAAAAAGCTGCAAATCCTGGGTTTCAAGTCGTTCTGCGACCGCACCGAACTGAAGTTTCACGGGGACGGCATTGCGGCCATCATCGGGCCGAACGGCTGCGGAAAGTCCAATATCGCCGACGCGATTTCGTGGGTTCTGGGCGAGCAGTCGGCCAAGACCCTGCGCGGTTCGCGCATGGAGGACGTCATCTTTGCTGGGACCCGTGATCGCAAGCCGACGGGCATGGCGGAAGTGTCGCTGACCCTGATCGACCCGGAGGTGTACGACGGTCCGGATGCTGATGGCGCAACTGAGATAGAGATTCAGGACGACATGCCTTCGGATGATTGGGACGAGGCAGCCATTCGGGCGCGCGCTGCGGAAGACACGGAAGCTGCGGTGGAAGAGGCACAGCCGGGAAAAGCGGAAGAAGTCGAGGTACTGGACACCGCAAGTCGAGATGCCTCGGCGGCCGTATCAGCTGCCGTCCAAACTCACCCCGCAGAGGACAATCCAAATCCCGAGCATGCGGAAGCAAACGGCGGTCCCCACGTAGTGCTCAAGATTCGGCGGCGGAAATTTCAGCAGCAGTTTCGCGTCGGCGAGATTGCGGTCACGCGGCGGCTGTTTCGTTCCGGCGACTGCGAATATCTGCTCAACGGAAAGTTGTGCCGCCTGCGAGACATTCAGGAACTGTTCATGGGAACCGGCTTGGGGCCGGAGTCATATGCGCTGATTGAGCAGGGACGCATCGGGCAGATCCTCAGCAGCCGTCCCACCGACCGGCGGGCGATCATCGAGGAAGCCGCGGGGATTACCAAGTTTAAAACTAAGAAGCGGCTGGCGGAAGCGCGCCTGGAAGACGCTAAGCAGAACCTCGCCCGCGTCAACGACATCTTCGAAGAAGTGACGCGGCAGATGAATTCGTTGAAGCGGCAGGCGTCGAAGGCCGAGCGTTATGCCCGATTACGGGAAGAAATGCGGGCCAAGCTGCGGATTGTGTTGGCCAGCAAATTTGCCCAACTGGAAACCGAAAGCACAGACATCGACCGACAGATAGACGCGCTCTCAGAGGAGATGCGTCAACAGAGCGAGACCGTCGAAGAACTCGAAGCCGAGCACTCCGCGCGCACTCAGCGTGGATACGGGATTGAGACGGAGATTCGTGAGAATCGTGAGCGCCTGAGCCAGATCAAGCTGGAGAGCGATCGGGCACACGCTCAGCGGAAGCACAATGAAGAGCGCTGCGCAGAACTGACTTTGAGGTCAGCGTCTTCTGACGCAGAACTCGCACAGACGCGCCAGCGCCTAGCCACACTTGAGGCGGAACGGGACTCGAACCGGCAGGTACTGGAATCGGCTGCGGCCGATGTTGCCGCGGCTCAGGCCGAGCTGACCCAGGCACAGCAGGAAGCCACCGATGCAGCCAATGCTCTGGCCGAACTCGAGCGCCAGCAGGAGCATTCACGGGTGGCGATCATGGAAGCGGTGGCGGCCACTTCCAATTTGCGCAACCAACTCACGCAGGCTGAGGAGCGGCTGGCCGCCGTGGAGCGCGAGGGGCAACGTCTTTTCTCGGAGATGACCGCGGCAAAATCCCAGGTGGAAGCATTCGGTGGGCAAAGAGGACAGTTAGCGTTGGAGTTCGAGACCGTATCGCAGCGGGTCACGGGACTTGCGGAAGAAATCTCACAGATTCGCGAACTCGTCGAATCCAAGCGCCGCCATGAAAGCGAGTCCAAGAACCGCTTGGATGGCCTGCGCTCGGAATATGCTTCGGCGCTCGGAAAGAGGGGTTCCCTGGAGGCCGTGATCGCCGAGCATGGCTATTCTACGGAATCGGTCCGGCGACTGTTTCAATCGGGAGGACTGCAGGGTGGGTTGGCTCCGGCAGGAGTGCTGGCCGATTTTCTGGAGGTTGAACCCCGATATGAAGGCGTAGTCGAAGATTTTCTGCGGGATGAACTGAATTACATCGTCGTGAAATCCTGGGATGCTGCCGATGAAGGGTTGCGCCTGCTTCGCAGTGACGTGGATGGCCGCGCCACCTTTCTGGTACATCCGGACGATTCTCAAGCGAAATTTTCTTTTGTGGTGGATGAGGCTGGGCGGCCTGCGGTGCCGAACCAAGCTATCGTCCCATTGAAGCATACGATCCGCGTGCTTGACGGGTTCGGCAAATCCTTGGAAGTCATTCTGCCCAAGCTGCGGGACGGCTACATCGTCCCGGATGCAGGCTTGGGGCGGGAGTTGGCGCTGGAGAATCCAGATGCATTTTTCCTCGCGCAGTCGGGGGAATGCTTTCACAATGTAACCGTCACCGGGGGCAAGCAGCGCTCGGAAGGACCGCTCTCCATGAAGCGCGAACTGCGCGACGTGCTGCGCATGCTGGCGGAGCTTGAGGTTGCGTTGCGCGATCAAGAGTTACGGGTACTCACGCTTGGCCGCGAAATCAAAGAACTCACTTCCCTGCTCGATCGTTTGGAAGGCGAAAAGCGGGAATCCGAGAAGCAGGCCATGGCCTCAGGCCACATGCTGCAGCAACTCGACTCTGAGATGGTGCGCGTCGGAGAGCGGGTAGACACTTGCCGGCGGGAACTGCAGCGGCTCTCCCAGGATCGAGATGAACAAGCGGGATTGATGGCGGCCCGGCAATCGGAAATTGCGGCGCTTGAAGAAAAGCGGGCAGAGCTGGAACAGGCAGCGTCAAGCGCTCAGGCGCAGCTTGCGGAATTGCGCGAAAGGCGAGATGCTGCCGCGCAGAACGCCTCGCAAAGCCTGGCGCACGCGGCGACACTCGAAGAACGGCATCGGGCCGCAACCGCAGTGCTGGAGCGGATCGACTCCATTATTTCCGAAATGCGTGAGCGAGTGCAGTCACTCAAGGAGCGCATTCACTCGTCTGCCGCCGAAAAACTGCAGCGCGAAACCGAGAACGAAGAAATTGCCGCGCAACTCCTGGAACTGGAAGCGGAGCGCAACACGACCGAGGCTCGCGACGGACTTCTGCAATTCGAATCCGAGCAGGTGCGAGCCCGGCTGGGTGAGATCGAGGAAGCCTTGCGCAATGCGCGCCAGATGCTGGATCGCGCGCGTGACCAGCGAGGGGAACTTTCGGCAGCGGCCGCCAAATTGAAATCCGACGCACAGTACATGGCGGAAACTTGCCTGAACGAACTCGGTGTTCAATCGCACGAACTCATGGCGGACACCACCTTGCCAATCGCGACCGGCGAGCAGTTGGCCATCGAAGACCAGGCCTATCGTGAGATGCGCGCGCGGCTCGACGCCATGGGCCCGGTGAACATGATGGCTCTCGAAGAATACAAAGAGACTGCCGAGCGCCATGCCTTCCTGGAAACGCAGCGCAAAGACCTTCTTGGGTCGATCGAGAATACGCAGGCGACGATCAAGGAAATCGACACATTCTCGCGGCAAAAGTTCGTGGAGGCATTCCACAAGATCAACGAGAATTTCCAGGGTACCTTCAAAAAGCTTTTCGGCGGTGGCCATGCTTTTATGCGATTGACCGATGAAGAAAACAGCGCGGAGAGCGGAATTGACGTGGTCGCGTCGCCTCCAGGAAAGAAGCTGCAGAACGTTCTCTTGCTTTCCGGCGGAGAGAAGGCTCTGACTGCCCTCTCCCTGCTGGTCGGGATATTCCAGTATCAGCCCAGCCCGTTCTGCATTCTGGACGAAGTGGATGCCCCGCTGGATGAAGCCAACATTGGCCGCTTCACCGAATTGGTGAAGGAAATGAGTCTCCAGACGCAGTTTGTGCTCATCACCCACAGCAAGAAGACGATGAGCATCGCGCCGGTACTTTACGGTGTCACCATGCAGGAGCCGGGAGTTTCCAAGCTGGTCTCAGTGCGCTTTGGGACAAGCGCCTAGGAGGACCGCTCACCACAGAGACTGGAAAGCAGGGTCATTTTTCGCTTTGCGGGCGAGTGGGATCCGCAACTGAGTCCAGGTTTTCCTCTGCTATCCTCAGAATTTCCACAATCGTGCCACGTTGAACCCCTTGTCCGGCGTGGGATTCCCCCCATCCGCAGTTCTGTCAAATTTTTCAAGACGAACAGACCCTGGCTGCAACTCAGATCGATGACCTAAACGGTTGACAAAAATTTCTAAGAGGCTAGAATACGCGACGTTTTCTCCCTATAAAATTTCGTCATGAGCCCCCAACTCCTCGACCCCGTCCTTTTACAGACTGACATCCCCGAACTTGAGCTTTATGCCAGCGGCAAGGTGCGGGATGTGTACTCCCTCGACAATGAGCGCCTGCTGTTTGTGGCAACTGACCGGATTTCGGCTTTCGATTACGTTTTGGCTACTGGTATTCCAAATAAAGGCCGCGTACTCACCCAGATTTCCCTGTTCTGGTTCGATTTCCTCAAAGACATTGTTCCCAATCACCTGATCACTGCCGATGTGGAACGTTATCCGGAAAGCGCGCAGCCTTACGCTGATCAATTGCGTGGCCGTTCCATGGTAGTGATGCTCGGTGATATGTTCCCGGTGGAATGCGTGGTGCGAGGATATTTGTCAGGGTCCGGTTGGAAGGAATACCAGTCCGGCGGTAAGATTTGCGGAATTTCCCTGCCGGCAGGATTGAAGGAGTCCGACCAGCTCCCGGAGCCTGTCTTCACCCCGGCAACCAAGGCTACGACCGGCCACGACATCAATATTTCCTTCGAAGAGATGTGCAAGATTGTGGATCCAGACGAGGCACGGCAACTGCGCGACATCAGCCTCAGGCTCTACAACACGGCGGCCGATTATGCCCGCCAAAAAGGCATTATCATCGCTGACACCAAATTTGAGTTTGGGCGGACGCCGGTTGGCATCACGCTGGCAGACGAGGTGCTCACGCCGGACTCCTCACGCTTCTGGCCAGCCGACGATTACCAGCCGGGCCATGCGCAAAAGTCATTCGATAAGCAGTACGTCCGCGATTATCTGGAAGAGATCCGCTGGAGCAAGCAGCCGCCCGCGCCGGCGCTTCCTGCGGAGGTAGCGCGCCGCACCAGCGAGAAGTATCTGGAAGCCTATCGCCGTTTGACGGGACGCGAACTGAATGTGTAGTCGGGAGACGGTGCGTGGGGAGACCCCGTGAGCGTCGCGGATTGGGTCATCCTGGCGGTTTTAGTCATATCTGTGGTGCATGCCGCCACGGAAGGATTTTTCCACGAAGCGTTTGGAATTGCCGGGCTGGTAATTGGCTACCTCGTGGCAGCGTGGCAGTACCGCAGGGTGGCAGCTTGGTTCGCTCCCTATATGAACTCGTTGTGGCTGGCGGATATTGCGGGGTACTTGATCATCTTCATGGGCGTGCTGATCCTGGCCGGAATCGCGGGACGGATCACACGCTGGGCTGTGAAAGAAGCCGGACTCAGCTTCTTTGATCGCGTGCTCGGCGGAGCGTTGGGTCTGGTGAAGGGTTGCTTGATTGTAGCCATCGTGCTGATGGGAATGGCGGCGTTTACGCCCACATCGAAATGGCTGCAAGGCTCTGAGTTTGCGCCTTACTTTCTGGTGGTGGGACGGGCGGCGATTTGGGTGGCTCCGTCGGAGTTGCGCGCGCGATTCTATCAAGGGCTGGATCTGCTGCATCGCGGCGCTCAGCCGACTGAGGCTAACGGAAATCGCGCTCACACTGGAAAGTAAGAGAGACCTGCACGATTTGCAACGGATTTATAAACACTGGCAGCTTTTCAACCAAGAGAGAGAGATGCCGTGAAAGATCAGCTCGAAGCCCTCATCATGCAGATGTACAAGAGCAACATTCTTTACTCCGAGGCGGTGCGAGAATTCAAAAAGCGATTCATACTCACCGTGCTGCAGGAGAACAAAGGCAACCAGTGCCGCGCCGCCCGCGAGCTGGGCATGCACCGTAATACCCTTAGCCGCACCGTCACCGAGCTCAAAATAGACGTCCGGCAGCTGCGCGACGGGGGGAAACGGCCTCCACGCAGTGCGCGTCCGCTGGCGTATGAGAAGAAGGCGGCGCGGTAAGGCGGGCTGAGCCTTCGTGTGCTCGGTGGTGTCGAGGAGATCACACAAGATCAGGTAGAAAACCTAGTCTCCTTCCGCGAGGTTCCGCGTTGAGCTACCTAGCGCTTCTTGACCCATACGCTCCGCCCACCGGACCTTAGATCCCATACAGTGAAAACTGTATTGAGTCTCCGCATAATGGGAGCTACTCTCGGCCTAATCCCCAGTACGGTCGCGAGTAGGATGCGAGCCTAGTTTTAGCTCGTAACTTTCGATTAAGAGACGCCACACGGGAGGCCTACCTATGGCTCAGGGCGGTTGCCAAAATTTCAGCGAGCTTTATCGGGCCGCATTCGCGGAGCGTGATCCTGATCGGAAATTGGAGTTATTGGGCCAGGTCCGCAGAGCCATTGAGGAGTGGGAATTGCTACTGCAGAACTGGGTGGCTCCTGACTCCGCGGCAGGTTCGGGGCGATTCGTTCCTGAATCTGCTTCAAAACGGTTCGTAACTGCTGCATAGTTGGGTATTGCTCGCTTCAGTCCCTAGACGGGAATATGAAATCGAGTGAAGGAAAACCAATATTTCACTGGATTCCTAACTCCTTTGCCAGCGCCTTCCATTTGCTGTCCACAAGCGTCTTCGTTTTCGCATCCATCAGGATTTCGTCGGGCCAAGGCCGGGTAAAGCCCTCAGTCGCCCATTTGCGGGTAGCGTCGATGCCCATCTTTGAGCCGTAGTTTGGAAGCCGCGAGGCGTGGTCCAGCGAATCGATGGGGCCCAGCGTGAATTGGATGTCGCGTTCCGGGTCGATGTGGTTCAAAACTTTCAGCGTGACATCGCCTATGTCGTGCACGTTGACGTCTTCGTCCACTACGATGATGCACTTTGTGAACATCGCTTGCCCCAGTGACCAGATGGCGTTCATTACCTTGCGGGCCTGGCCGGGATAGGATTTCTTGACCGAGACGATCATCAGGTTGTGAAAGATACCTTCGACCGGCAGATTCACATCCACTAGTTCGGGAATGGTCAGCCTCATCAGCGGCAGAAAAATGCGCTCGACCGCCTTGCCCATCCAGCCATCCTCCATGGGCGGTTTCCCAACGATGGTAGTAGCGTAGATGGGATTCTTGCGATGCGTAATGCAGGTGACGTGAAAGACGGGATACAGGTCCTCGAGCGAATAGAAGCCGGTGTGATCGCCGAACGGACCTTCGCTGCGGAGCTCGTCCAGATGAACGTGCCCCTCGAGTACGATTTCCGCGGACGCGGGCACTTCCAGATCGACGGTCTCGCACTTCACCAGTTCTACCGGTTTCTGGCGCAGGAACCCGGCAATCAGATACTCCTCGACATCCGGCGGGGCCGGGACGATGGCGGAGAACGTAACCGCCGGATCGGTGCCGATGGCGACCGCGACTTCCATCTTCCCCGGCGGACGATCGCCATCCGGCAGAACGGAACCTCCGGATGTACGCGCCATGATATCAACAGCCGCGCGGGCTTGGTCGCCGACGCCCTTGCCTTCGCTTTTTTCTAGCTGCGCAGCGGCCCGGCGCAGAGCTTCGCGATAATGTTCAGCGGCAACCTTCTGGCGCTGCCAGTGCATACCCGTAGTGCGTTCATCGTAGATCTGCATGCGATACATGCCGACGTTGCGCTTGCCGGACTTCGGATCGCGAGTGACTACGCAAGGCAGAGTGATGAAACGTCCGGCATCCTGCGGCCAGCATTGCAGCACGGGAAAATCGAGCAGGGAAAAATTCTCCCGCTTGACTACTTCTTTGCAAGGCCCAGTGGAGACAGTTTTAGGAAAGAACTTCCCCATTTCCGCGAGCATGGGCAGCATCTTGACCTTGTCGAGCAAGCCCTGCGGAGACTTCACATCCATGAAATAGCGAATACGATCCGCGACCTCATCCAGGGAATCGACCTCAAGCGCCAGATTCATGCGGCGCGGCAACCCGAACTGGTTGATCAGCACCTGTGCGCCGGGATGATTCTTGATGTTTTCAAACAACAGCGCCGAACCACCGGGCTTTGCTTGTGTAGAGCGGGCGCCCTCGCCCGCTGCATTTCCTTTGCTCACCCGGTCGGTGATTTCGGCAATTTCCAGGATGGGATCAACCTCAGTGCGAATCTTTCTCAACTCTCCGGCGCGGTCCAGGGCCGCGATCCAGTCGCGCAGGTCGTCGTATGCCAAGAAGTCTCCTCAGTGGAACGCATGATTATAACGGAGCAAACCGGAGAAGGGTTTGAACTGAGAAACGACAACTGAGAACTGCTCCCAGTCCGCCCCTACTGCCTCGGCATCACCTGATATTGCTCGATCTTGCCGTCGGGCATGACGCGTTCCCAGACTTCCAATGTCTTCTGCGGAAAGTGAACTTCAAACAAGCGGAACCTCATGCCCCCACGATCCTGGCGTGTGGTCTGAGTGAAAGCCTGGGGTGGCCCAAGCGGACCAAGGCCAGCGGCGAAATCGCCCAGCGCCTGCTCCGAGAAATAGCTACGGGCATTGTCGGTGAGCAGTGAACGATCGATTTTTCCCTGTTGCAGATTCTGGAAGATGGCGCGGGCTTGCTGTTCCTGCTGGCTGCTGTCTTCTTGCGGGAAAATTAGCGGCGCGATTTTTCGGGCGATGTCGCCCGACGCATCAATGGAATCCTGATTGGTCAGCACCACAACCGCCACGCGGTCGTCGGGGAACACCATATTTTCTGCGGTGAATCCGGAGACCTCGCCGCCATGCATGATGGCGCGACGGCCAAATTCCTGGCGCACCATCATTCCAAGACCGTACCGTGTGCCTAGTCCGTTCTTGAGAACGACCTCGGATTCCATCGCCTGATACGACGCGAGTTTCAACAGGCTCTGATTGATCAGACTCACGTCCCACTTGGCAAGGTCCTGTGCGGGCATGGCAAGTTCCCCTGCGGCAAACAGCCAGCCCTTCCCTTCTTTGGGTGCGGGGCGCAGGGGGCCAAGGCCGTATCGCATGTAGCCGGTGGGATCGGTCTCGGGCAGCTTGCTCTGATCGATGTTCATCACGCTCTTCATGTCGAGCGGAGCAAACACGTTCTTGCTCAGGAACTCGAGCAGCGACATGCCGCTGGCCTTCTCGATGATCAGCCCGGCAATCACGAAGTTCGTGTTGCTGTACTGCCATTGGGTTCCAGGATCGAAATCGAGCGGCTTGCGCGCCCAGAGATCAAGAATTCGATCGGCGGTGATGGGCTCCAGCATGAATGGCGGGACGTAGTCCTGCGGCCAGTAATCCTGATAGCCCGAGGTGTGCGAGAGCAGTTGTCGAATCGTGACATCTTTCGCTCGGGTCAGGTTGGCCACGAAGCGGGAGACGTGATCATCGAGCGACAACTTGCCCTGCTCGTCAAGCAGCAGGATTGCAGCCGCCGTGAATTGCTTGCTGATCGAGCCGATGGAATAACGCATCTCGTGACGCGCGGGCGCGGGCGGATCGAGCCGCGCTTGTCCATAGGCCTGCAGATAAGTGATCTCTCCCCTCTGCACTACGGCCACCGAGGCGCTAGGGACGCCGGTCGAAGTCAGGATCTGCAGGACCGCGGCATCGACTTTGGCGCGGACATCCGGAGCGAGAGTTGTTTGGGCTGAAGCTAAGGTTGTGCAGAGAACGAGGACGAAGACATACCTGACCTTTGATAATTTCATGTGAGCTTGGATTTCCGCGCGCAGTTTAGCATATGGCTGCGGCTGCGCTCAGGATCACCCATGCACGAGAGAAGCGATCTACAAAGCGAGTGACTGCTGGATGAGTTGCTCTACTTTGGGCCAGGCGGAGGAGTTGGGATCGATCAGGTCGAAGTGACCGGCTTGCGGAATTTCGAGCAGGTGGACATCTTCCCTCCTTTTTTTCTTCTTATCCACGTAGCTGCGGCTGAAATCAACGGGAACGACGTCATCGCTGGAGCCGTGGATCAGCCACTGCGCAGCCGATTTGATAGACAACTGCGTAGGATCGGCTTCACGATAATGTTCTGGGACCTCGTCTGGATTGCCGCCGAGAAATTCCACCACCGCATCATTGCTCAAGTGGAGCTTCCATGCCTGTTGCAGATCAACCATACCGGCTAAAGAGACGGCTCGCTTCACGCTGTTTTCGTGTGCGACGAGACACAGAGCGAGTTGGCCTCCGGCGGAGTGGCCGATGACAAGCGTCTTCTGTGTGTCCAGGTTATATCGTTTCGCGATCTGTGTCAGGAAGCGGTACGCGCTCAGAATGTCTTCGAATGTTCCCGGCCAGCCCCCACCTGGATTCCCGGCGCGCCGGTATTCGATATTCCAGGTGGCGATTCCCTTCTTGGTTAAAGCTGCGCAGAGATGCCCGGCGTGCGCCAAGTCGTATTTCGCGCGCCAAAAGCCGCCGTGGATGTTCATTGCTACCGGGATTGGCGTCTTGGTCTTTGGCAGGCGCAGCTCACCAAACTGATTAGGATCGGTGCCGTAGGAGAGACGGACGTCAGCAGGAGGCGGGGGAAGCGTGAGGATATCTTCGGATGACATGTCGAGAAAAAAGTCTAAGCGCCCTGAGGTCCGAGGTCCAAGGTCTTAATCCTTCAGCAACTGTCGCGCGATCACCAGCCGCTGAATTTCGCTGGTCCCCTCGCCGATGGTGCACAGCTTCACATCACGATAATACTTCTCCGCCGGATAGTCCTTGATGAAGCCGTAGCCTCCGTGGATCTGGACACCTTCGTTGGCGCACCTCACTGCAACCTCACTGGCGTAGAGCTTGGCCATCGACGATTCCAGTGTGGTTCTCATTCCAGCATCTTTCATCGCGGCTGCGCGCAAGGTAAGCATTTTGGCGGCTTCGATCTCGGTAGCCATGTCGGCCAGCTTCCACTGAATTGCCTGGAACTCGCTGATGGCTTTGCCGAATTGTCTGCGCTGCTTGGAGTACTTCAGGGCCGCCTCATACGCGCCTTCCGCCATGCCGAGCGAGAGCGCGGCGATGGAGATTCGCCCTCCGTCAAGCACGTGCATGGCATCGGTGAATCCGTTGCCCTCAACGCCCAGCAGGTTCTCGGCGGGAATAAAGCAGTCTTCGAAAATGAGTTCTGCGGTATCGCTGGCGCGCAGGCCCAACTTGTTTTCCTTCTTACCGGGACGAAATCCCTTGGTTTCCTTCTCCACGATGAATGCCGAGAGGCCGTGTGTGTGAGCAGTACGATCGGTGACCGCAATGACCACTACCACGTCCGCATAGTGGCCGTTAGTACAGAAAGTCTTGCTTCCGTTCAGCACCCAGCCGTTTCTTCTGCGGACGGCGCTCATGCGGGCGCTCCCAGCGTCGGATCCGGAAGAGGGTTCGGTCAGCCCCCACGCGCCAATGTACTCACCTGTCGCCAACTTGCTCACGTACTTCTTCTTTTGCGATTCGTATCCCGCGATAAAGATGTGGTTCGAGCACAGACTTGTGTGCGCCGCTACGATGATGCCGACCGATCCGTCCACCCGCGAAAGCTCCTCGATCGCCGTGACGTATTCCACATAGCCCATGCCGGCGCCACCGTACTCCGGCGGAAAAATGGTCCCCAGGAGGCCGAGCTTGCCCAGTTCCTTGATGGTCGAGAGTGGGAATTCGCCAGCCTCGTCCCAGGTCATAACGTGGGGAGCGATTTCACGCTCGGCGAATTCGCGAACGCTTTTCTTGAGTTGCAGTTGCTCGTCGTTGAGTTGGAAATCCAAAGTGCCTCCGGGGCGCTTGAATTCTCCCGCATTCGGCATGCATTGCCGGCGCGTAGGGAACTTTTCATTACATCACAGCCACACGACAGGAAGGAAACACGCGTACCGACCGGTTGGTTGAGAAAGAAGTCGTCGCCTAATGAAGCAAAACACGCGAAGCGTGGGTAACTTGATAGTCGGCCACAGGTTCATGAGACAACGAGCGAAAGAAGCTACAGCGTGTTTCAAAAATAGATTCGGCCTCAAGTTAGCGACTTATGCGTGAGGCAGGTTGTGGGTTGAGCTTCTGCCATGAAGGCACGGCAGAGGCTGTTGACGGACGAGCAGTGG
>Ga0070697_100000759_pt1 | contig 24133 bp, 15 predicted proteins | sample KBSK1501metaG_FD_65475 | JGI IMG/M metagenome (GOLD analysis project Ga0070697, IMG submission 65475) | Corn, switchgrass and miscanthus rhizosphere microbial communities from Kellogg Biological Station, Michigan, USA - KBS K1-50-1 metaG | ecosystem: Host-associated > Plants > Roots >... | reverse complement strand
TCGATCCGGCAGCCGGCGGCGCTGACCGGCACCGTCGGCATGAAGCCGACTTACGGACGCGTCAGCCGCTACGGCCTGATCGCCTTCGCCTCTTCGCTCGACCAGATCGGTCCGATGACACGCGATGTGGTCGATGCGGCGCTCCTGTTGCAGTCGATCGCCGGGCACGATCCGCGCGACTCGACCAGTTCGACGCGCCCGGTCCCCGACTACCTGGCGACGTTGCGCAAGGGCGTGAAGGGGATGCGCCTCGGCGTGCCCAAGGAGTATTTCGTCACCGGCATGGAGGCTGCCGTTGAGCGGGCAATAAAGGACGCCATCCGGCTGCTCGAGCAGCAGGGTGCGGCAATCGAAGAAGTCAGTCTGCCGCACAGTGACATCGCGCTGCCCGCCTATTACATCATCGCGCCCGCCGAAGCCAGTTCCAACCTCGCGCGCTACGACGGCGTGCGTTATGGGTACCAGGCCGAAGGCGCGAAGAATCTGATCGAGGAATACATGCTGACCCGCCAGCAGGGTTTCGGCGCCGAGGTCAAGCGCCGGATCATGCTCGGGACCTATGCCCTGAGCTCGGGCTACTACGACGCCTACTACCTGCAGGCGCAGAAGGTCCGCACCCTGATCATCGAGGACTTCAAGCGAGCCTTCGAAAAAGTCGATGCGCTGCTGGGCGCGACGTCGCCAACGGTCGCGTTCCCGCTCGGGGCCAAGACCCAGGATCCGGTCGCCATGTACCTGAACGACATCATCACCATCCCCGCGAACCTCGGCAACGTCTGCGGCATCTCGGTGCCCTGCGGGCTTACCGATGGCCTGCCGATCGGGCTGCAAGTCATCGCCCCGGGATTCCGCGAGGAGACCGCGCTGCAGGTCGCCTACGCGTTCGAGGCCGCGGCTGACTTCCGCAAGCTCCAGTCACCGCTGATGCGGGCGGCCTGATGGCCATTACCACGCGTTACGAAGTCGTCGTCGGCCTGGAAGTCCACGCCCAGGTGCTGACGCAGAGCAAGATGTTTTGCGGCTGCTCGACCGACTACCTCCTAGCACCGCCTAACGCGAACACCTGCCCGGTCTGTCTCGGGCTCCCGGGATCGCTGCCGGTGATCAACCGGCGGGCGGTCGAGGCCACCATCCGCACCGCGCTTGCGCTGAACTGCGAGATCCCAGCGTTCTCGAAGTTCGACCGCAAAAACTACTTCTATCCCGACCTGCCGAAGGGCTACCAGATCTCCCAGTACGATCTGCCGTTCAGCCGCCACGGGCATCTCGACTTCGATGTCAGGGGCGAGGCGCGACGCGCCGGCATCACCCGCGTCCATCTCGAAGAGGACACGGGGAAGCTACAGCACGAAGGCGCGATTGAGCAGGCCCAGTCGTCGCTGATCAACTTCAACCGGGCGGGCGTGCCACTGATGGAAATCGTCTCAGAGCCAGATCTGCGCAGCGCCGACGAGGCGCGCGAATACGTTATGCGGCTGCGCGCCATCCTCCAGTACATCGGCGTCAACAACGGTGACATGGAGTCGGGCCAGCTTCGCTGCGACGCCAACGTGTCACTCCGGCCCTTTGGCCAGAACGACTTCGGTACCAAGGTCGAGGTCAAGAACATGAACTCCTTCCGGGCGATCCATCGCGCGATCGAGTACGAGGTCGTCCGCCAGACGGAAGTCCTGGAGGCGGGCGGCCGGTTGGTCCAGGAGACGCGAGGCTGGAACGATGCGCGCGGGCTGACGGTCTCGCAACGGACCAAGGAGTTCGCCGAAGACTATCGCTACTTCCCGGAGCCGGACCTGCCGCCGCTGGAGGTCAGTCGTGAGTGGGTGGCCGAAATCGGGTCCAGCCTGCCAGAGCTGCCGGCGGCGCGCCGCGATCGCCTGATCGCAAACTTCGGCCTCAGCCCATACGACGCTTCCGTCCTGACCTCGTCGAAGCCGATGGCCGAGTACTTTGAGGAGACCGTGCGGTTGGGGGCCCCGGCGAAGGCGGCGGCGAACTGGATCCTCGGTGACTTTAGCCGCTTCCTCAACGCCGATCACCAGGAGATCCAGGACGCCTCGGTCAAGCCTGCGCACCTCCAGCAGCTGATCGCGCTCATCGACTCGGGCGTCATCAGCGGCAAGATGGCGAAGCAGACGTTCGAGGCGATGTACCGCGCGCCGGATCCGGAGCCGGCGCTCACGGCGGCGAAGGGCTCGAGCCAGATCAGCGGTGACGCCGAGCTCACCGGCATTGTCGACCAGGTCATGGCCGAAAATGAAAAGTCCGTCGCCGACTTCAAGGCGGGAAAAGAACAGGCGCTGAAGTTCCTGATCGGCCAGGGGATGAAGCTCTCCAAAGGCCGAGCCAACCCGCAGCGGCTCGAGGCGCTGCTGCGAGCGAAGATCGCGTAGTGCAGCTAACCGTAGGGGAGCTCGCCCACGGCGGGGCGGCCCTGGCGCGGGTCGATGGCCGGGTCGTCTTCGTCGAAGGGGCGATCCCGGGAGAAACCGTCGAGGCCGAGGTCACCCACCGGCGGAAGGATTTCTGGCGCGCCCAGGCGATGGCCGTCCTGGAGCCGGCGCCCACGCGCATCGATCCGCCCTGTCCCTATTTCACGGCCGGTTGTGGCGGCTGCCAGTTGCAGTACCTGGCGTATTCCGAGCAGCTCGCTCAGAAACGGCAGGTGCTGGATCGCCAGCTCCAGCGCGCCCATGTCGAATTTCCCATCGACCGCATCGACGTCCTGGGGATGGACGACCCGTGGCGCTATCGCCTTCGCGGCGAGTTTCATGTCCTGCGCCGGGCGGGCGCCGTCAGCCTCGGCTTCTATCGAAAGCACACCTACCAGACGCTGCCGATCGACGCCTGCCTGATCCACGTCGAGGCGATCGAGCGGGCGCTGCCGGCCTTCGCGCGCGCCGCGGAGGATCCGGCGGCCGCGCGCGTCACCGCCCTGCAGTTCACCTGGGCGCCCGGGACGAGCGACCTGCTGTGGTCGCCGTATCCTCCGGGCTCGGCCGATCCAGGATTTGGCGCGCGAGCCGCGGGCTGGATCCCCGAGCTCAACCTCAACGACGACTCGATCGGGATCGACGACGCGGGCCGCCACTTCCGCGTCCGTCCCGAGGCATTCGTCCAGGTCAATGTGCGGCAGCGCGACATCCTCTACCGGCGTGCCGTCGCCCTTGCGCAGCTCAGTGGCCGCGAGCGGGTGGTCGACGCCTATGCCGGAATCGGCATGCTCACCGCGCGGCTGGCGGATCATGCGACGGACGTCATCGCGATCGAAGAGAGCCCCTACGCCGTGCGCCTGGGAGAGCTCAACATGCAGCTCAACGGATGCGGCAATGTCAGCTACCGGCGCGGCCGTATCGAGGATGCCGCCCCCGGGCTCGAGGGAGACGTCGATGTCCTCGTGCTCGATCCGCCGCGTGCTGGCTGCGCCGAAGCGGCGATCGAGGCGATGGCGAACCTGAGGCCGCGTCACGTTGTCTATATCTCGTGCGACCCCTCGACGCTCGCCCGCGACCTCAACCGTTTTTGTGCCGCCGGACGCTATACCCTAGTGGAGGTGGCTTTCGTCGACATGTTCCCCCAGACCTACCACATCGAAGCGGTGGTCAAGCTCGAACGCAACGCATGAGCTTCGTCCATCTTCATACGCACTCTGAATTCAGCCTGCTCGATGGAGCCAGCCGCGTCTCCGAGATGGTTCGCCTGGCGGCCGAAACCGGGATGCCTGCGATCGCGCTCACCGATCACGGCGTGCTCTACGGCGCCGTCGATCTCTATCTGCAGGCGAAGGCCGCCGGGATCAACCCCATCATCGGCCAGGAGCTCTACGTCGCCACCCGCTCTCGCCACCAGAAGGAAGGACGGGCCGACCGCGATCCCTATCACCTGATCCTGCTCGTCAAGAACCTCGAAGGCTATCGCAACCTGATCCAGCTCTCCAGCCTGGCGCACCTCGAGGGCTACTACTACAAGCCCCGCATCGACAAGGCATTGCTGGCCGAACACGCCCAGGGGTTGATCGCGCTCTCGGCCTGTCTCGGCGGGGAGGTGGCCAGCCGGCTGCTCGAGGGTGACGAGGCGGGCGCGGAGCAGGTGGCCCGCGAATACCAAAAGATGTTCGGTGAGGACTTCTTCCTGGAGATCCAGGATCACGGGATGGAGGAGCAGGCTCGCGTCAATGAGGGCCTGGCGCGCCTCTCCCAGCGCACCGGGATTCCGCTGGTCGCGACCAACGACTCCCACTACACACGCAAGGACGACGCCGAGGCGCATGACATCCTTCTCTGCCTGCAGACCGGCACCGTTGTCTCGGATCAGAAGCGGATGCGGTTCCACAACGACGAGTTCTATCTCAAGACCCCGGCCGAAATGGCGGAGCGCTTCCGTGCGTTCCCGGAGGCGGTGGCCAACACGGTCCGGATCGCGGAGCGCTGCCACCTCGAGCTCGACACCAAGCCGCTCCTGCCCCGCTTCGAGGTCCCGCATGGTCAAACCGCAGAAACGTACTTGCGCCGTCTCGTGGAGCAGGGCCTGAAGTCCCGCTATCCGGAGCTGAGCCAGGTGGTGCGCGACCGGTTCGAGATGGAGTTCGGCGTGATCGAGGCGATGGGCTACGCGCCCTACTTCCTGATCGTCAGCGACTTCATCGATTTCGCGCGCCAGAACGGCGTGGCGGTGGGTCCGGGCCGCGGTTCCGCCGCGGGCAGCATCATCTCGTACGCGCTGGGCATCACGACGCTCGATCCCATCCAGCATGGGTTGATCTTCGAGCGCTTCCTCAACCGCGAGCGGATCTCGATGCCTGATATCGATGTCGACTTCGATGACCGGAATCGCGACCGCGTCATCGATTACGTCGGCCAGAAGTATGGGCAGGATCACGTGGCGCAGATCATCACCTTCGGCACGATGAAGGCGCGTGCGGTGATCCGCGACGTGGGCCGCGCGCTCGACGTGCCACTTCGCGAGGTCGACCACTTGGCAAAGCTGGTGCCGCCCACGCTCAACATGACGCTCGACAAGGCGATCCAGATGGTTCCCGAGCTTGCTCAGGCCGAAAAAGATCCCGTGTACGAACGGCTGCTGAAGAACGCGCGCAAGCTGGAGGGCCTCGTTCGCCATGCCTCGACGCATGCCGCCGGCATCGTCATCACGCCCGAACCGCTCCAGCACTACCTGCCGCTGCAGGCCAGCATCGCCCGCGGCGACAAGAACGGCCAGGAAAAACGCGCGGTGATGACGCAGTACGAGATGAACGCGGTGCAAAAAATTGGCCTGCTGAAGATGGACTTTCTCGGCCTTCGAAACCTGTCCGTCATCGAAGACGCCCTGCAGAACCTCGCACAGACGCGCGGCCTGAAACTCGATCTGTCGACGATACCCTGGGACGATCCAGCCACCTTCCGCCTGCTGCAGGCGGCGGACACCAACGGCGTCTTCCAACTCGAGTCCCCAGGTCTTCGCCGCCTGCTCCAGGACATGCGGCCGACGACCTTCGAGGACATCACGGCGGCGATCGCACTCTTCCGCCCCGGACCGCTCGAAGGCGGGCTGGTCGATCAGTACATGAAGTGCAAGCACGGTGAGCAGGAGATCGTCTACCCGCTGCCGCAGCTCGAGCCGATTCTCAAAGAGACGTATGGCGTCATCGTCTATCAAGAGCAGGTGATGCACATCGCCTCCCAGCTGGCCGGCTTCACGCTGGGCGAAGCCGACGTGCTGCGCGCCGCGATGGGCAAGAAGAAGAAGGAAGAGATGGCGAAGATGCGGGCCAAGTTCATCGCCGGTGCGGTCGAGCGGGGGGTGACGCAGGCGAAGGCAACCGAGATCTTCGACCTGATGGCCTTCTTCGCCGGCTACGGGTTCAACAAGTCCCACAGCGCCGCCTATGCCGTGATCTCCTACCAGACCGCGTACCTGAAGGCGAACTACCCGCTGGAGTACCTCGCGGCCCTGCTCAACAACGAGGCCGGCAACTACGACAAGGTCGCGGCCGCCGTCCTCGACTGCCACGCGCGCGACATCGAGGTCCTGCCGCCCGATGTCAACAGCTCCGAGGCCGGGTTCTCGGTGAAGGACGGAAAGATTCGCTACGGGCTCGCCGTAATCAAGAACGTCGGCGTCCGCGCCATCGAGCTGCTGCTCGCCGAGCGGCGGGCACACGGCCCGTTCAAGTCGTTGCTCGATCTCACCGTCCGGGTCGACCCGCGCGAGCTGAACAAGCGCGTACTCGAGAGCCTGATCCGTTCCGGCGCCACCGATAGCCTGGGCGAGCGGGGCCGGCTGTTCGCCAGCATCGACCGCGTCAGCGACCGCGCGGCGCAGATCATCAGCGAGCGCGAGAGTGGCCAGACCAACCTCTTCGGCATGCTGCCCGAGGCGGACGAGATGGACGATCCGTCCGCCGGCCTGGTCTCGGCCATGCCACCGATGCCGGACGACGAGCGACTCAAAGGTGAGAAGGAGTTACTCGGCCTCTATTTGTCCGATCACCCGCTGCGGCGGATCGAGCAGGAGCTCCACGCCAAGGTCGACACCTACGCGAACCAGGTCACGCCCGATATGGAGGACTACGAAGTCCGCATCGGGGGCGTGATCAAGGCGGTGCGGCCGGTGGTGACGAAATCGGGCAAGGCGATGGCGTTCGTGCAGCTCGAAGATCTGACCGCGACTATCGAGGTCATCGTCTTCCCCCGGGTCTTCGAAGAGCGCCGCCAACTGCTGCTCTCCGACACGGTCGTGATCGTTCGGGGCAAGGTCGATGCCCGCGCCTCCGCCGGCGACGACGAGGAGCGCGCCGAGCAGGCGAAAGTTATTGCCGACGAGATCCTCGCCTTCGACGACGCCGGTCACGAGAGTTGGGTGCGCAACCAGGTGGTCCACCTCGACGTGCCCGCCGACGCAACGGCGGAGCAGATGGCGAGCCTCCAGGAGATCCTCGGCCGCTGCGCCGGCCCGGACCGGGTTGTGCTCCACCTGCTGCGCGCCGATCAGGTGGTCGACATGGACCTTGGCGAGAAGTTCCGGGTCCAGGGCGGTGGGCTCGCGGGTGACCGGGCCCAGCGCGAGATCGATGGGCTGTTCAGCCGCCCGGTCTGGCGCCTCGAAACCATCCGTCGACGCGCGCCCGAGCGACAGGTCAACGGCGGCCGGCAGGCCCGGACGCTGGTCGGGTCGTCTGCCGGCGCTTAGAACTCGGAACCCAGGCATCCGCCAGCGCAAGGCCCCCGGAACGTTGTACCGACGTGGCCAACGAGCCGTCCGCGTCGCCCCCGCGCCAGGATCTCCCCGCCCGCGGTCAGCAGCTTCTCGCTGAGCTCGCTGCCCTGCACGACGGCATGGCGCGGGATCTGGCCGATCGCCTGGCGGCGCTAGGCCAGGCACGCGGCGAACTGACTCAGGCGCGTAGCGAGCTCGGCCAGGCGCGTGCCCAGCTGGGCCAGCTCCAGCAGGAGCTCGTCGCCTTGCGGAACGCCGGGAAGGTCTGGGCGGCGGAGCGAGAGCGCCTGGCCGCGGACGGGGAACGGCTTGGCAAGGCGAGTGAGGCCTTGAGCGTGACCAACCAGGCGTTGGAGGGGAGGGTGAAGGCGCATGAGGCGCAACTCGCCGCCCTGCGCGAGGAGCGCGAGCAGCTGAGCGAGCTGTATACCCATGTCACCAATCAGACCAACAAGCTCGCGGCGGACTGGAGCGCCCGACGCAACGGGCTGACGGCTGACAAGCAGCGGCTGGCCGCGGAGCTCGAGGAGGCTCGCACCACCCTGACTCTCGGCCAGGAGCGGGATCGGCAATGGAAAGCGCAGGTCTGGAAGCTCCAGGACGAGGTAAAAACGCTGCGGACCGGCGTAGGGCGGGTCACGCTGACGCCCGAACAGAGCCACCATGTCTTCTCGCAGCTGAATGCCATCGTCGGTTTTGCGGAAGTGTTGCTCGACGAGGCCGGGAATCGGGCGTCCGGAGTGGAGCGCCAGGAGTTTCTGCAACACATCAAGGCGAGCGGGGCGCAACTGGTCGGCTACATGAAGCGACTGACGGTGGCGCCAGGTGACGCTGACCCCGCCGGCGAATCACCTGATGACCGCATCCTCGCCTCCCCACCGGGGGCGTCCCCCGTCCTGGTGGCGGCCGCCGATGCGACAGTTCGGGAGCGCCTCGAAGGCCTGCTGAGCCGAGCCGGCTATCGGGTGGAGTTCGCGGGCGATGCCGCCGAGGGCCTGAAGCTGGCCGTCGAGCTGCAGCCGCTCGCCATCGTGATCGACACGGATCTACCGCCGAAGGGAGCGCAAAAGTTGGTCGACGACCTGAGCGGCGAGCCACGGGCCAGGGATATCCCGGTCGTCCTCACGGCCAAGAACGACGAGGAGCAGCTGGGCGTGAGCATGGGCCAGGTCGACTTCCTGCGGAAGCCTCTCAACCGTCAGCAGGTCCTCCAGGCCATGGCCAAGTACGACCTGCTCGCCGACCGGCGGCGGGCGCAAAAGATGCCGACGAGCGTGCTCGTGATCGACGATGACCCGCGGAACACCCGGCTGGTCCAGGCGATGCTGAAACCCTTCAGCATCGATGTGCTGTCGACCAACGACGGAGCGGCTGGGATCAAACTGGCTCGTACGCGCAAGCCTGACCTGATCATCCTCGATCTGATGATGCCCGAGGTCGATGGTTTCGCGGTGGTCTCGGCGATCCGCGCTGATGCCGCGACCGCGGAAATCCCGATTCTGATCTACACCGCAAAGAACATCACGCCCGCTGATCGCCAGCAGCTCCAGAGCAGTATCCAAGCCATCATCCGGAAGGGCGACTTGAGCAAGGAGCAATTTCTCGACCTCATCTACCGGCGCGGTGAACGTCGACGGCGTCCGCGGCCGGAGGAAGCTGCCGCTTAGCCGATTCCGAAGCGCCCCAGGCTCTCGACGAACAGGTAGACCACCAGCACCACCACGAAGGCGGCCACCGGCGCCCAGTCGAATTGGCCTGGACGCCGCGGAAACCGACCACGGAACGGCCGCGCGAACGGCTCCGTGCTCTGCATGATCATCTGCGTGATCGGGTGCCAGGGATCCATCCTGAAGAAGCCAAAGAAGATGCGAACCAGCAGCAGGATGATGATGAACACCAGGGCGTAGCCCACGATCAAGATCAGGGTGGCGACCAGGTTGCCGGAGCCGATGAACGCGGCCAGCGCGTAGAGAATGATGATGCCAACCAGGAACGAGATGTCCAAACCGCCCACCGGGGGGATGACGCGCCGGATCGGCGCCAGGTACCACTCGGTGGCCAGCAGGACGTACCGACCCGCCTGCGTGTAGAGCATCCCCGGGAACCAGCTCAAGATGGCGCGCACGATCAAGACGAGGATGAACAGGTTGATCAGGGTCACGATCAGCGAAGCTCCGGGGAACATCGCTGGCTAGTTTACGGGGTTGCCGATAAATACAGGCTAAGAATCAGCGGCGGCGACGGCGCGCCAGCAGGTCGCCGGTCGGATCCTCGGGCGGCTTCTTCGGCGCGCGCGGTTGAGCGGCGCGAGCGGCGCGGATTCCGTCGACCCGCTCCTTCAGCCGGGTGACGGTGGCCTCGGCGGGGGGGACCGCGGCCGGCCGGCGAGCCACGGCCGCTCGCCAGGCGGGCATGTCGTCCAGCCGGAAGATCAGGCGGCGCAGGGCGACGTCAAGGGGAAAGAGAAGAATCGCCAGCACCAGCAAGAACTCGCCGATCGGCAGAGCGGCCCGCACGGCCGGCACCGGAACCCGGTAGGCCTGCGAGAGGTCGGTGAGGAGCACCCCGCCGCCGGCCTGGGCGATCGCCTTGAGCGTGGCGAGGTCGGTGCCGAGATCCCGGTACTCTGGCGAGTAGGGAACGACGAGCCCGGTCGTCGTCGTATGGCGAACCACACCGCCGGCTGCGTCGCTGATGTGCAGCAGGTAGCTGCCCACCTGGTCGGTCGGCAGGTCACCCTCGAAACGGCCGGGCCCGGTGGAGGACAGGATCAGGCTGGTGTCGGCCAGATCGGGGGTGAGGGCGTTGACCGTCACGGTAGCGCCCGAGGTTGGCGGTGCCGTGACGAGGAGGTGGGTGTGGTCGCCCTGGACGCGGGTCTCGACCTGCAGCGCGGGATCGCCTGGCTGCGGCAAGCTGGCGTGCACGATATCGCCGAAGAAGCGATTGGCCGATGGCCATTGCAGCAGTCCGGCGGTCCAGCGGCCCTGGGCATCGCTGGTCCAGGCGATGACCCGGCCGAGGCCGTATTGCCAGGTCGCGAGCAACGGGTCGCCCTGCGGACTCTTCAGCACCACGTCGGCCGCCGCGCGCGGTGTGGTCGCGACGTAGCCGGTGAGGACGGGAAAGCTGTCCAGCGGTACGCCGGGGATGACCTCGGCCAGTGAGGCGAGCTGCGGCGCGATGCGGCCCTCGACGATCCAGGGCTTGAGCGCCTCGCGCGTTTCTTTGAGGAAGATCTGTGGCACGTCCGACAGGCTGTTGCTCTGGTAGAAGCGGCCGTGTCCCCAGCCCGCCATCGCCTGCATCATCGACGCGTCCGACGCATTGGAGGCGATCGCGACGGTCGACACCGTGATGCCGTGCCCGTGCATCGTGGTGATCACGGGCTGGTAGTTGTCGATGGCGTCGCCGTCGCCAAAAAGGATCACGTGCTTGATGGCGGCCGTCGCGTGCGACAGTGCCTGGTCGGCCGCATCCAGGTCGGGCGTGTAACTGGGCGGATCGCCCAGGCTCATCGCCTCGATCTTTTTCTTGATGGCGGCCTTGTCGGTCAGGGGTCCCAGCGGGACGACGATGGCGCCCATGTTGCCACCGGTGACCCCCACCAGGTCGCGCGGCGTGAGCTGGTCGACGACCGACTCCGCCGCGCCGCGCAGCACCTGGTCGCCCTGCATGCTCTCGGTCGACTCCAGCGCGAGCATGACGGCGACCGGTGGCTTCTGCATGTCCTGGGGCAGCTGGATCTGCACCGGCAGCGTCGTCTCGAGCGCGGTGCCGGCATAGCCCCCCGGGCCGTAGCTGTCGGAACCGCCGATGACGACCAGCCCGGTGCCGAGGTCACGGACTGACGCCTGGAGCAGGGCCATGCCCTCGGCGCCCAGGCTCGAGGCCGGGATATTGACCAGGACGACGGCCTGGTAGGCGGCGAGATCCGCCGCCGATCGCGGCAGCTGCTCTGGCGTGACGGCCGCGGTCCCGATGCCGGTCGACCGCAGGGCCGACTCGAGGCTCGCGGCCTCGCCCACGGTGTTCTCGACCAGTAGCACGCGGGGCGGTCCCACGATCTGGATCAGCGCCTCACCGAAATTGTTCTCGGCGTAGGTATCGCGCACCGGATCGATCACGAGACGGACCGCATGGAACCCCGGCTGGCTGGGCTGGACCGTCTGCTTGATCGTGGTCTCGCCGGGCGCCAGGTCAAGCGGGGTCGTGGTGATGAGCGTCCGGTCGAGATACCAGCGCGCCGTGGCATGCGTTGTCGTGTTGCTGACAATCAGCGCCTGCGCATTCGCCTGCTGTCCCTGGGTCAACGTCTGGGGGGCATCGAGCCGATCGACGTAGACCTCCGCGCCGATCGGCACGGGAAGCGCCACCGTGTCGACGCGAACGCCCTCGGCGCGAAGCAGACGGGCTTCACCGACGGCGTCACCGAGGTTGCCGCGACCGTCGCTGATGAGCACGATGTGTCGGCGGCTGTCATCGGGAAGGATCGAGCCCCCCAGCTGCAGGGCGGCCGCCAGGTCGGTGTAATGCGGATTCGGCTGGCTCTGGAACTCACCGAACTGCGGGTCCTTCCCGAGGTTGACCTCGACCTGCGGGTCGCGGCCGAAGCTGACGACGCCGGCGCGATCGTCGCCCCGTCGCTGCTGCAGGATGCGACGGACCATGGCGGCCTCGCTGTCGAGCGCGCTCTGCACGCTCGCCGACAGGTCCGCCGCGACGAGCAGTGATTGGTTGCTCGGCGTTGTCTGGACCTGGAAGCCGGCCAGCGAGGCGGTCAGCAGCAGCACGATCAGCGCCCGCAGGCCAAGCGAGAACCTCGCCCGTCGCGGCGATAACGGCGGGGGGAAGAGGCGCCAGATGGCGACGATGACCGCCAGTGTCAGGACGCCCGCCCCCAGGAACAGGGGGCGGGTGACGTCAAAGCCCACGGTGGAAGGCCAGCCATTCGGCGGTGATGACCGCGAGCGCCGCCAGCGCGATCCACGGCCAGATCTCGAGCTGGCCCCGGTGCGTGGCCTGGACGGCGACCGCCCGCGTTGGTGGCAGCGTCAGCCGGTCGGGCGGCTTGAGTTGCGAGATCGAGTCGGAGAACAGATTCACGCTGAACCACGAGCGCTGCACCTGACCGGCGATAACCTGCTCGACCGTGTAGAGGCCAGTCGGATCGGTCTCGGCAAAGCTCGCGATGGCGCCGGTCGCCAGCGCGCGGCGGCTGCCATCGGGGCGGATCACGCTGACGGACGTGGCACCCGGCGCGGGGACGATGGTGACGGGCTCGGCCGGATGGAAGCTGTGGCTCGGCACGCTCGGCGGCAGCATCCACTCGCTGAGGTTCTGCGTGAGGATGGGGAAGGCGATCCGGAGCGGCAGGTCCGACTCATGGAGATCGAAGCCGATCAGCACCTGCCGGAAGGGCTCGTCGCGAACCAGCACCAGCGGCGTCTGCAGGCTGCTGATCAGTGGCCGCCCGAAGGTCGACGCGCGCAGGTCCTCGCTCCGCGCGACGTGCACGTCCTGCAGATCCACGTTCGCCAGCAACGGGTCGCCGGCGTCGACGGCGCGGACGCGTCCGATGCCAACCGCCGGCCCGCCGGCCAGTGATGAACCGGCCGGTGGATCGACTATCAGGAACGGACCATCCGGCAAAAGGGGCGGGACAAACCGGTCGAACACCGTCATCGCATAGGCCGAACTCGCGTGATACGCCACGGGCGCGATCACATCGAGCTGAAAGTCCGATCGCAGCCGCAACGCCTGCTCGAGAAACACATTGCCCGGCGTCACCAGCAGCACCTTGAAGGCGCGCGGGGTGCGGGCGACGGCGGTCGCCGTGTCATCGACGGCGAAGATGTCGCCGGCGGTGAGGCGCGCCGTCACCGAGGTCGCGTCCGATGGAACCGGCAGGACGAGGTCCTGACCCTGGCCGGGCGGCAGCGTCAGTGGCCGGACGTCGAGCAGGTGACTGTCGGCGCGCCATTCCAGGCTGACCGACCGGACTTGCTGCCCGAAATTTTGCAGGTGCAGGTAGGCCGCGCGCGTCTGCGCGCTGGTACGCACCGTCAGCGACGTCAGCCCGACGTTCTCCCCCGAGACGCCGACGCGGTGATACTCGACAGGGAAGGGCAGACCGGCCGTGAAGGACGAGCGCAGCGGCTGCACGATGCCATCCGAGAACAGGTAGGCGCGCGCGTCGTCGCCGGATCGTACGAGACCCGCCGCCAGTGCCAGGGCGGAAGACAGATCGGCCGCGCCGTTGCTCGGCGTGATGCCGTTCACCGCGCGGTGCAGCGCGTCGCGGTCGCCGTTGACGGACGCGATGATTCTCGAATTCGGTCCAACCGCGATCACCGTCATTCGATCCGATGGGCCGAGCTGGTCGATCACCGCATTGACCTGGCGTTTCGCCTCGCCGAGCCGCGACGGTGTCACGTCCGTGGCCTGCATCGATGCCGAGGCGTCGAGCAGAACGATGCTGTGTCGGGCGAGTGAAGCCCCGGCCGGCAACACCGGCTGCACGGCAGCCGCGACCAGGACGGCCGCCGCGAGCAATTGCAGAAAGAGCAGCCAGCTGGGGCGCAACCGCTGCCAGGGCACGTTCGCCTGGCGGTCGCGAATCTCGCTCGGCCAGAGATGCAGCGCCGGCACCACCCGGGTGGGCCGGCGGATCTTCAAAAAGTACAGCGCAACGATGGCCGGCAGCGTCAGCGCCAGGACCGCCGCCAGCGGTGCGAGGACGGTCATGACACGCGCGCCTTTCCACGCCGGGGCGCGCTCATGCCAAAAGTCCGATCCGCCGCAGCGTGACCTGCACCATCTCGTCGATTGGTTCCGACGTCGAAAGCCGCGCGAAACGCAGACCACGGCGATGGGCAGCGCGCTCGATCTCATCGGTCCGCTGGGCCAGCGCTTTCACGTAACTGCCCTGGGTGAGCGGTGTCGCCGTGAACTCTCGCTCCACCCCGGTCTCGGCATCTCTGAGGCGGGCGTCGCCGGACCAGTCCGGTGCGAGCTCCTGGGGAGCGAGCAGCTGAAGCACGGCGCCCTCCTGGTGCGCTCGCTGTAGCGCCTGCAACGCGGGATCCAGCGGCGACTCGCCGAGCCCGTCGGTGATCAAGACCGTCATGCCCGGTCGCTGGCGGCCGATCGGCCAGACCAGCTTCTCGTAGTTGGTCACGCCGCCGGCGGGAAACGATTGCAACCGGGAAAAGAGCGTCGCCGCCGCCCGACGGCCGCGGCTTGGCGCGCCGCCCGAGGTCTCACCCTCGGCGAACACGGTCAGGCGCACGCGGTCGAGCGCCGCGAGGGCGACGTACGCGATCGCGCCCGCCAGCCGTCGGGCGGTATCGGCCTTGTTGGGCTTGCCCCAGTCCATCGACCCGCTGAGGTCGACGAAGAGACTCAGCGGCAGTTCTTCCTCGGCGACGAAGAGACGCAGCATGAAGCGATCGAGTCGCGCGTAGGCATTCCAATCGATCAGGCGAAAATCGTCGCCGGGCATGTAGTTGCGATAGTCGGCGAACTCGACCGATTGACCCCGGCGCTTTGAGCGCCGCTCGCCACCCATCTGGCCGCTGACGGCGCGCCGCACCTGGAGCGCGAGCGCCTCGAGGCGTCGGAGCAAGGCGGGCTCCAGTAAGGGAACCATGCGGGTTATTCCCGGCCGGGTTCCTTGGGCGTCTGCTCCAGGATGTCGCTGATGATCTTGTCGGCGGCGATCCCATCGGCCTCGGCTTCGAACTGCAGGAAGATCCGGTGTCGCAGCGCCGGGGCGGCCACGGCGTTGAGATCGTCAAAGGCCACGTTGTAGCGGCCTTCGAGCAGCGCGCGGACTTTGCCGGCGAGGATCAGCGTCTGCATGCCACGTGGGCTGGCGCCCCAGCGGACGTAACGCTTCACGCCGTCGAGCTGGGTGCGGTCGGGATGGGTGGCCGTGATCAAGCGCGCGGCGTAGCCGAGCACGTGCTCAGCAATCGGGACCTCACGGGCGACGCGCTGGGCGTGAAGGACCGTAGCCGCGTCCGCCACCGGCTTGAGCTGAGGCGTCGACTCCCCGGTTGTGCGGCGCGCGATCTCGAGGAGATCTTGCTCACCGGGGAAGGGGACGAGGACCTTGAAGAAGAATCGGTCGAGCTGTGCCTCGGGCAACGGGTAGGTTCCCTCGAGCTCGATCGGGTTCTGGGTGGCGAGCACGAAGAACGGGTTGGGCAGCGGCCGGGTCTGCGTCCCCACCGTCACGGTGCGTTCCTGCATGGCCTCGAGCAAGGCGCTCTGTGTTTTGGGCGTGGCCCGGTTGATCTCGTCGGCGAGCACGAGATTGGCAAAGATGGGACCGGCCTGGTAGTGGAACTCGCGGCGGCCGGCCTCGTCGCCGATGACGTTGGTGCCGACGATGTCGGCGGGCATCAGGTCGGGCGTGAACTGGATGCGCGAAAAGCTCATCGTCAGCGTCTGGCCGAGTGAACGAACCAGGACCGTCTTGCCCAGCCCGGGAACGCCTTCGAGCAGTACGTGCCCGCCGGCGATCAGGGCGATCACCGTGTCGCGCAAGAGTTCTTTCTGTCCGACGATCAGGCGGGCGAGCTCGGCCTCGAGCGATTGCGCCAGCTCGGTCACCTGGGTTGCGTCAACGCGCGGTTCTTCGGCGATCATGATCCTCCCTGGCGCATAACGTTATTTCGGACCGGGTCCAGTCTGTTCCCCGAGTTGCGAGAAGTACTGGCGCACGAGGTCGCGCTCACTGCCGGGAATGAGGCTCTGGTCGGTGGCATCCAGCGCCGCCTGCTGGTAGGCCTGGATCACCTGGCTGTAGGGACTGAGCGGCACGTCCTGGCCAGGTCCGAGCGGCGTGGGGTCGTTGTCCGACTGACCGGGCACCGGCTGGCCCGGCACGTAAATGCGCTCGGTGCTTTTCGCGCCCGATCCGCTTCCCGTGCCCGAGCCGTTCGAGCCAGTGCCACCGGTGCCGCCGCTGCCATTGCCACTACCTGATCCGGTGCCGGTGCCGGTTCCTGTTCCGGTGCCGGTCCCGGTTCCATTGCCGGTCCCGCTGCCAGTGCCATTGCCGCTACCGCTCGCACCGGGCGATGCGCCCGCGCCTGCCGACGCGCCGGCCCCCGGCGAGGCACTCGCACCGGCGTTCGGTTGCCCGCCCTGGCCTTTGGCGTCACGGTCCGCCTGCGCCGCCAGCTCCTGGCGCGCAGCCTCCAGGCCGTTGATGGCCGACGCAACCGCCTGATCGGTGTTCTGCTGCTGCTGCAGCGACTCAAGCTGGCTGGCGACGTCGTTGAGCGCCTCCGCGGCGGAGCTGGCATCGCCGTTCTGAAGCGACGACGAGGCTTTGCTCAGCGAATCTCGCATCTGGCTGTTCTGCGCCTGCTGCGAGGCCTTCGCTAGAGCCTTGGCCAACTCCTCGCGATCTTTGGGTGACATGTTCTGGAGCTGCGAGGCGAGGTCCCGCACCGACTGCCCGCCCTTCGCCGGGCTGGTGCTGATCGCCTGGGCGGCGCTGTTGCCCGCGGCGGTGCCGCTGAGCGCGTTCGCGAGATTCTGGGCACTGCTGTTCAGGGCCGGCGTGCCCGGATCCGTCAGTCGCTGCAGCTGCTGCTCCGCCGGCGTGATCGACTCGAGCGCCTTGCGCGGGCTGTCGGCCTGCCGGATCTTCGCCTGCGCGTCGTGCAGAAGTTTCTGGACCTGCGGATCGACCGGCGTCGGCTTCGCGCTATCGGTGATTTTCTTCTGGGCGTCCTGGACGGCTTTCGCGGCGCGGGCCTGGCTGGTGCGATCCGCCTGCCGCTGGGCGAGCACCTGGTCCATGGGGTTGGGCAGCAGCGCCAGCGCCAGGGCGAAAATCGCCAGCACCGCGACCAGCGAGGCTTCGCCGCGGTTGACCCGAACCGGGAACGCGGCCGCCAACCGGGTCCGCGCCGCGTGCTGCAGCGCATCGCGCCGCTGCGCATCGTCGAGCGTGCCGGACTCGGTCCGCCGCTCCCAGGCGGTGGACAGCCGTTCCTTCAAGCCGAGCCGGATGTCCGCCAGCCGCATCAAGATCGCCGCGCTCGGCCGGCGGAGCAGCCAGGCGAGCGCCGCTATGGCGAGCGCCACCGGAATGCCGACAACCGCCACTGTCGCCCGCCGCTCAAATGGCGTCAGTCTGGCGATGAGGAGCACCAGGGTCACCCACGCGGCCGCCGCCACCAGGCCATGCACCGCGTAGCGGGCCGCCCGGGCGCGGGCCGCGGCGCGACGGAGTTCGCGGATGATCGTGTCGAGGGAGCTCATGCCACCCCTCGATCACGCCGTCGCCACGGGAGATGCCGGATCGGCGGCAATAGGATCGCGCTCAGGATCAGGGCCACCAGCGAGATCACGAGCTGCATGGTGACGGTCGCCTGCCAGTACTGCCAGCCGCTGAAGAGCCCGCTGGGGATGGTGGTCCCGCTTGGTTGCGGCGGGTTATAGGGTTGGCCGAACGCGCCCTTGCCGATGGGCACCGTCGTCATGTAACAGGACTGGGTGCCATTCGGCCCGGCGCTGCACGCCATCCCTCCGCCCTGCGTCATGGGATAGATCCCGCCGTTGCGGATGCCGTAGCCGTTGAGCAGGCCGTTGGTGCCGATCACGACCAGCGGCAGGATCGGGCTGAGGTAGGTCACCGCCGGCGGTGCGGGCGCCCTGGTGGCGTTCGGGTTGATCTCGGTGGGGAAGAGCAGCCCGAATAGCAAGCTGCCCGCCAGCAGGATGAAGGCAGCGCCGTAGGCAGAGACCGTCGCCGGCAGCGTGCGCTTGAACGCGGTCGAGCAGGCGAGGCCGATGATACCCAGCGTCAGAGCGGCGACCGCCGTCACCAGAAAGGCGATGACCACCTGGTCGAGCTCGATCCCGCCGAAAAGGAAGACAAGACTGAAGACCGGTATCGAGAGCAGCAGGAGCAAGATCACGAACGACATCGAGGCGAGCAGCTTGCCCCAGAGAATGGAAAATGCGGGGAGTTTCGTCACGAACAGCAGGTCGATCGTCTGCCGCTCGCGCTCGCTGCTGACGGCGCCGGCCGTGAGCGCGGGCGTGATGAAGGCGAGCAGCACCATCTGGAAGAGGATCAACCAGAGGAACAGGATCTGGCCGTAGTTGGCGGCCTGCGCGCCGTTGAACGAGTTGCGCGCCGAGGCTGCCGTCGAGGCAAAGATCGCCCAGCCGACGCCGCCAAGCAGCAGGATGTACACCGTCATCGCCAGGGGGGACCGCCAGGTGCGCATCCTGGATCGATACTCCTTGGCGACGATCGGGTTCCAGAGCGCGATCGCGAGGCGGTTCATCAGATATCCTCCGATGTCGCTTTCATGAAGGCGTCCTCGAGGCCGCCCTCGAGCTGGCTGAAGCCCGAGACCTTGATGCCGGCCGCGATCAGGGTCTGCAGGATGCCGGCGGCGGCGGCATCGTCGCCATCGTACCGGGCTTCGATGCTGCCGTTGACCATCACCACTTCGTGGATGGCCGAGAGCGGCTTGAGCACGGCGGCGGCCTCTTCCTTCTGACCGAGCACCGTGATGCGGAGCCGGCGACCGGCGGTCAGCTGCCGGATGACCTCATGGACTGGCCCGGTCGCGCGCATCCGGCCCTGATCGATGATGCCGATCATGGTGCAGAGTTCGGTGAGCTCGGGCAGGATGTGGCTCGAGATCACGATCGTTTTGCCCATCGTTTGGAGCTCTTTCAAGATCTCGCGCATCTCGACGCGGGCGCGCGGGTCGAGGCCCGACGCCGGTTCGTCCAGGAGCAGCACCGCTGGATCATGGACGAGCGCTCGCGCGAGGCAGAGTCGCTGCTTCAAGCCTCGCGACAGCGTATCGACCGCCTGGTCGCCACGGTCCGTCAGCCCGACGAGCTCGAGCAGGTCGTCGGCGATCTTCTTCCGGCGCGCTTTTGGCTGGCGGTAGCACGACGCGTAGAAATCGAGATACTCGCTCGCCGTCAGCTGGTCGTAGACGCCGAAGAAATCCGGCATGTAGCCAAGCCGATCGTGGACCAGGTCGGGGTGCTCGATGACGTCGGCGCCGTCGACCAGCGCCCGGCCGGACGTCGGTTCGAGCAGCGCCGCCAGGATCCGCAGCGTCGTCGTCTTGCCGGCGCCGTTCGGTCCGACGAATCCGAAGATTTCACCCTTGGGCACCTCGAACGAGACATGATCGAGCGCCGTGCGATTGCCGTAGATCTTGGTCAGCCCGTCGACGGTGATCATTGGACCGTCCCCGACAGCGAGATGCTGCCCGCCAGCAAGCCGCCGTTCGTGGTACTGAGTCGCAGCCGGATGAGGCCGGTCGAGGGGTCGACGGCGCTGTCCGGGAGGGCGGTGGTCCCATTGTCCTGGTAGGCGACGTCGGTCCAGGTGGCGTGGGACCAGTCCCACACCTGGCCAGTGACCGTCGGCCCGGTTTGGGTACCGTTGCTTGGTGGACCGAACTTCGGTCCGTAGGGATTTTGGGCGTTAACCGACACCGCAGTCAGGTGGGCGCCGCCCGTCAGCGCCGGGGCAAACTCGTAGGTGACGCTGCCGTTCTGCATCAGGAGCACCCCGGGCGGGCCCTGGCTCTGAGTGTCGCCCACGACATCCACGATGCGGCCGCTGACGACCCCGGCCGGCAACGGTCCGGTACCAATCTGGTCCACCGGCAGCGACAGCACGACCGCGCCCAGAGCGGTTGATCGGGGATGGCTACCGTTCACGCTGAGGTCCTGGAATGCCGTATGCGTCCAGGCGACCACTATGGGTGCGGCCGTTCCGGTCCCCATGCCCTTGAAGCCCGCGCCGGTGGGCAGCAACGAGAGGATCTGGGTCTTGGCAAAGTTGTCGCGGTCGGCCGCCGTCATGGTCGGGCCCCCCGGACCGTAGCCGCCCTGGTAGATCCCGGACTGGTTATAGATCCGCATATAGAGAGGTTGACCGAGCGACGTCGTGGCTTTCGGCGCCAGGCTCAGGCTCGCCGATGCGCCCGGCTTGAGCGCACCGATGGTCTGAAAGTTATCGCCGGCGATCAGGACGGCGTCCGTGAACGTCACGTTCGAATGATTCTCGACCGTTCCTTTGAGCTGACCGTTCACGAGCGCCACGCTGGCGGTCAGCCGGGGCGCGGTGGTGACGCCTTCCGTGGCGAAGCCACCCAGCGCGAAGGCTGTCATCCCGGAGAGCGTCACCTGGTTGGTGGCCACGTTCACCCGCACGCTCCCGGCATACGGGTAGCCGTTGTTCGTCGCGATCGGGCTGATCAGCAACCGCTCGCCGGCTGCGGTCGCCTGGTAGTCGCCCCGGCTGGGCGGGATGATGCCCGTGTAGGTCTCCTGGTAGGCGTGCTCGGAACCAGGCTGCAGATGCAGAATCGCGATCTGGTTGGTCTGGACGGATCGGCCTTTGGTTACGATGCCCGTCCCGTAGGAGGCCCCCGCCGCGAGCACGGCGATCAGCGGGACGGTCACCCAGGCAAGAGCGCGGCGCCGAATCGCGCCGAGCACGAGATAGTTCACCGGTCCGACCAGCAGCACGTAGATCAGCACCAACGCGCCAGTGAGCTGTAACGACGGAAGGTCGAGGCCGGGCAGGTTGCCCAGCACCTGCGTCAGGACGCTGCTTCTGGCGGCGATCGACGCCTGGGAACCGAATCCCATCGGCGCCGGTCCCATCACGGCATAGGGAACGTTCTGCGCGGCGCCTCCCTGCCCGAAGAAAGCGCGAGCCATGACCTGGCGGAGGATGGTCCGGCTGGCAGTCGCGACCGCGACCGGTTGCTGATTCCAATCAAAGGTCGACATCGTGACCACCCCGGCGCCATAGGCGCGCTCCAGGATCAGCGGCTGACCGGCGTCGCTCAACCAGGTGAGCCCGTTGGTGACTGTCCCGATCGCGACCTCAACCGCAGATCCGCCGACGGCCGTGCCATCGATCACCATCGTCCCGGTGACCTGCATCGGCAGGATCGCAGGCGGAAGGGCCGCGAGCGTCTTGCGCCAGGCGGCGCCGGTACCGACGAGCAGGTCGCCGCCGGTCGTCACAAAATCGGCGATCGCGGCGCGCTGGCCCGCCGTCAGGCTGTCGGTGGCGAAATCGTCGATCACCAGGATGTCGAAGGATCGCAAAGGAATGGACGAATCGGGAATGTCGTCGGCACGTAGATGCACGACGCGGGCCGCGACGCCACCCGGATGGATGGCGGCGAAGTCGTCGAGCGCGGTGCTCTGATCCGACAGCACACCAATCAGCGCCGACGTAGTGGCGCCACTGGCCGAGTCCTGTGAGACGGCGACCCGGCCCTGCTGCGTGATGCGGGCCGTGATCGTCGCTCCCGTGGTGTTCTCCACCAGGTAGAGCCGCACCCGCTTGCTCGCGCCACTGGCCAGGCTGATCGGCGCCTCGTAGATGGTGAAGCCGCTCACCCCGGGTTGGGCGTTCAGCGATTCCTGGACCTCGAGCATGCCGTCGACACTGGCGCCGCTGTTCCGGGCGTCGATCGTGACCGGCATCCAGCCGCCAGTCTTGACCACGTCCTGGTAACCGACGTGGACGGTCAGCGCGAGGGGGTTGCTGGCCGCCTGAACCGGGACGGCGGCGATCGGGAGGGCGAGCGCGGTCAGCACGGCAGCGAGGCCGATCCGCGCGGGCAGGCGCCACCCCCGGAGACGCATCTCGCTCAGTAAGACGCCCACGGGAGGGAAAAGTTCCGTTCTCACCCTGCCGGCGCAGTATGGTGGGCACCCGCGAGGCCGTCAATCGCTATCCGGCCTACAAGGGGCAGCCGAAATGGACCGAGAGTGGCGAGCCCGAGGGCTAGAAGCGAACTGCCGGAGGAGGGACTCGAACCCACACGGACTTACGCCCAGGCGCTTTTGAGGCGCCCTCGTCTACCATTCCGACACTCCGGCGAGGCCCGGCGAGTATATCCGAGTATGTGCGTTGGGAACTTATTGGCCATGGTTGCGTCTAAAGGCAGGAATCGCTAAATGGATGATCGCGACCTGGTGGGCCGGGCCCGCCGGGGCGATCCGGAGGCGTTTACCCAATTGATGATGCAGTACCAGGTGCCGCTCTACAACATGGCGCTGCGGATGGTCGGCGGGCCGGACGATGCCGCCGACATCGCGCAGGAGGCGTTTACGCGCGCCTGGCAAAAGATCCGCACCTTGCGCGACGCGCCTTTCAAATCCTGGCTCTTCCAGATCGCGGCGAATCTGTGTTACGACCATTTCAGGCGCGGCCGGCGATACGGGGAGATGCCCGACGAAGAATCCAACAAAGTCATTGGCCTCGGCATCCTGACCCCGGATCCGCAGGAGCGTGCCGAGGCGAGCGAGCGTAACCGGCTGGTTCGCGAAAGTATCGAGGCGTTGGATCACGACATGCGCCTGGCGATCATCCTGCGTGACGTGAACGGCATGGCGTACGACGAGATCACCGGCGTGCTGGGCGTGCCGCTGGGGACTGTGAAGTCCCGGATCGCACGCGCACGCGCGCAGGTCCAGGAGCACCTGCAACGGTATCCGGATTTCTTTCCGTCGACCCGGGAGGATGCCCATGCCGAGTGAACCGCGCATTCCTACCGAGCCGACGCTCGAAGAGCTATCGGCCTATCTCGACCACGAGCTGGACGACGACGCCAGGGCGCGAGTCGCCGAGCACGTCGCCGGATGCCCGGACTGCCAGGCCCGCCTCGACGGGCTGCGCCAGACGGCGTATGCGATCCGCGCGCTGCCGATGGAGACGCCGACCCGGACGTTCACGATCCCAGCAAAACCGCGCGAGTCGTTCCGTTGGGCGCCGGTGGCCGGCTGGATTGGCGGGGTTGCGGCCGCCATGCTGATCATCGTTTTCGGCGTGACGCATGTGCCCTTCAGCCCGGCCGGCACCAGCAGTGCCGCCCCGGCGAGCAAGACCAGCGGAGGTCTCGCCTATGGTCCACCCCAGCTCAGCCAGGGAGGCGCTGCCGCCCCGACGGCACACTCCAACAACATCCAGGCTGACAGCAGCAAGGCATTTGCTGCGAAAAACACGGTAACGGTCACCGACCCTCGCAACAATGCGCGTCGGCTGAGCTTGATGACCAACGCCCCCACCTACGCGACGGACGGTTGGATGGTCGTGGATGGAACGATGAGTGGCGACCCGTCGAGTAACGTCGGACAAATATATCTGGTGCTCCGGCGCGGCAGCTACGGTGTGGAGCTTCCGATCTCTTCGGAAACCTTTACGAACACGGACAGCATCGGGTTCGAAGGCACCTACTCGATCGCGGCGCTGCGCCTGCCGGCACCGGTTTCGGGAAGCTACACCCTTACCGCGACCTGGACGGCAACCGACGGCTCTGGGGTGACCCTCTTCGCGGAACTGCCGGTGACGATCAAGTAGCCCGCGGCTAGGACTTCTCGGGTGGCGGGCCCTCGAGGTCGGGCAGGTCCATGCTGTTGATCAGCTCCTTGAAGATGGAGAGCCGGTCTTCTTCTTCCTCTTCTTTTTCGGGGAAGACGCCAGCCTTGTCGAGCACGTCCTGCGACACCAGGATGGGACAGGTCATCCGCACGGCCAGCGCGATCGCGTCGCTCGGCCGGGAGTCGATCTCGACTTCCTTACCGTTCACGGCGAGAAACAATCGCGCGAAGAACACTTCGTTCGTCAATGACGTCACCTGGATTTTCTTCAGGCGCATCTCGGCACTCTGCAAAATGTTTGCCAGCAGATCGTGCGTGATCGGCCGCTCCGGGGTGATGCCAGTGATTTTCAGGGCGATCGCATTCGCCTCATAAATGCCAATCCAGATCGGCAAGTACCGGTCTGTTTCTTTTTCTTTCAGGATCACCACGTGCTGCCCGCTGGGCATGTGGACACGGATGGAGTCGACTTGCATTTCGACGAATTTAGCCATCCTGAATTCGAGCC
>Ga0070697_100000757_pt1 | contig 24138 bp, 27 predicted proteins | sample KBSK1501metaG_FD_65475 | JGI IMG/M metagenome (GOLD analysis project Ga0070697, IMG submission 65475) | Corn, switchgrass and miscanthus rhizosphere microbial communities from Kellogg Biological Station, Michigan, USA - KBS K1-50-1 metaG | ecosystem: Host-associated > Plants > Roots >... | reverse complement strand
CGGCCATCATCGTAGGTCGTGCCCTTCTTGGGGTGGATGCAATCTACGGGGCAGGCATCGACGCAGGCGGTGTCCTTCACCCCGATGCAGGGCTCAGCAATGACGTACGTCATAGGCCACCTCCTTCTTCCACGCTATGCTCCGCAAAGAGAAGATTCAAGCGCTGCCGGGCGTAAACTGCTGGGGTATGACCATGATGGTGGAGAAGATTTCGGCGGTGACCCTGAAGGTGGCTAGTATGCGGACCTCCGTGCGGTTTTACAAAGATGTTTTGGGCATGGAGATTATCTACGGAGGCGAAGATGGATCTTTTTCGTCGCTCCGCGCCAAAGACGCGGAATACCCGATCCTGAATCTAGAGCAAGGTTATTCGGTTCCAGGCTGGGGACGGATGATTTTCTACGTGGCGGACGTGGATACGTTTTGGGAGCACCTGCGGGGAAAAGGACTTCAGCCCGAGAGCCCGAGAGACGCGCCATGGGGCGAGCGGTATTTCCACATGCCAGACCCGGACGGCCACGAGTTGTCGTTCGCGCGTCCGATCTAGCAGTCTTCCAACAGTCGCATGAACTCGTCTGGGGAGAGGAGAAGCTTGCGGATGGACTGGCGCAACACTGGTGGACGCTTGTTTTGTCCGGGATGGGGTTCTCGGAAGGAAACAATATTCGGGATACGTCCCGGGTTTATGAACGATCTTTCTGAACCTTGCTTCGTCTTTTGGGCCGTGTAGCCCAGTTTCCGGAGCACGCAGACGAAACTCCTCCACGGGACCTGAGTGGGTAGCCCGGGCATCAGTTAAACTCTAGGGCACCGCGATCTTCAACGCAAACGACGCCGACGTGTCGTGAGTTTGTTTAAGGGGTCAAAACACATGCGAGGATCGAGCGGGAGGTCGCGGAGAGGACAATCCGCACCGACCTGAGGGAGGTGCGTTTGGCGTACTACAAAGTGCGGATTGAGGTCTGGTGCGATTGGAATCCGGCGGAGAGCAATCTTATGCGGCGCCGCTGAGGTCAGCATCTACGGAAATATTCCAGGCTTTGAGCAGCCATTCTGGGATATAGCAGCGGTTCCTGTTCTCTTTGCACCATTCGCGCAGCTCGGCTGAGACGATGTACTGTTCCGCTGTTAGCTGTAATTGCCTAGCCTGCATTTCGAATTCCGTAGAAAGGACCGAAGCGGGCGGCATTGGCCGCCCCCAGTTTGGATTGCCACGCTTGCGCATCATCACGGTTAGACCCCGCCCGCCAATACTACTCCCCCGAGCCCTAGTCAGCGATTGAAATGATGGTAGAGCGTCGAGCTTACATGAAAAAAGCCCCGTATCGGGACCGAGGCATTCTCAACTCTTGCGCGGATCTGTGAATCAGGCGGCGGTGATTTCATCTTCGGCGCGGAGCCAGTCTTCCAGTTCGTGGCCGTCTTCCCGGCCGCGTGCCTCATACAGTTCGTGCGCGCGCAGTCGGATCTGCTCTTCGAGGTCGTCTGCCGGTTCGTTCCTTACTGTGGCTGGCTGTTTCTTCGGGGGATTCATGAGGGAACTCCTTCGGGGCAAACGTACGCCTGAACACTTCCCGGGTCAATTGCCTAAGATTAGTGCAGTGAAAAGCGTACACTGCTGCGGTATGGCCGTGACAGTAGACATGCAAAATACGGGTGATCCCGTAGTGCGGACGGAAATTATTGCGCTTATTGAACACGTCCTCAGTGATCGGCCGGGCGATTGGCGGGTCTCGATTATGGGGTCGCAGGCGAATGATCGGTGGGAGATGCGGATCGCTGGGCCAAATGGGTTCGAGCGGTCTTATACGCTCGAAGGAAGTTCGGGCGAGCATCGGCCCGAGGCGATTGCAGTCTTGCTTTGCCGGTTAGTACCCCAGGATAGGCGAGTTTCGTGAGCACGAGAAATGAAATATCAAATTGTTCACGCGCTTCAGAAATCCCTACTCAACCCGCCGATTAAGCTCCTATTTGTTATCGGCGTCGCACAGGTTGTGCTTATAGTTGTGCTTATATAGGTTGCACTAATTTGCATATTGACACTCGTCAAGGTTGGGAGCACACTTGCCACCTCCTTTCCGGTGAAACCCGCGTCTGGCAAGGCTCAGAACGAGTTCTACTCGGTGTGAAGGAGGATATTCATGAACCATAACTTCAGAAAGTCAAACTTCTACTGCGCGATGATGGTGTTACTGCTGTCGTACTCTGCTTGGGCGCAATCTTCGAATGTAGCCGAAGCCGGGCGCGGAATCAGCAATCCAAACAGCTGATTCGGAATGCCGTGAGCCGAGACATGACACGGCAAGATAAGAAGGGGGTCATCTGCTGCTCCCGACGCGGACCAAGGGTGACTCTTTAGTAGGTCCAAAAATCCATGTCGAGAAAGGTAAAAATATGCGATTGATACATCGGCGCCTGCTTCGCGCTGTCGTGCTTATCGGGCTGACTGCGAGCCTCGCGATCCTACCCGGGGGATCCATCGCACCGTCGCCCGGCACGCTGCGCTTCGTCCCCCTGATCCACGTGGGACCCCATGTCCCGAGTTCCGTGATTACCTCCCACGGGGGAGTCCTCCCGGACCTGAAGATCCACTTCTACTTTCCCTCGGACATCACTGCCGCATATGGGGTCGACGCTGTTCACGCGGCGGGCACCACCGGGGCAGGACAAACCATCGTGATCGTGGATTCCTACGGAAGTCCAACGGCGCTGCAGGACCTCCAGCAGTTCAGCTCGGACTTCGGCCTCCCAGCACCGAACCTGCAGATCTACTACCCGTGCGGGACACCCACATTCAGCAAAGCAATGCATGGCGTCCAGGCCGGTTGGGCGTTCGAGACGAGCCTGGACCTGCAATGGGCGCACGCGATCGCTCCGGACGCGAACCTGGTCCTGGTGGCGACCAATCCGGCCGAGACCCAGGGGGTTCAGGGCTTAGACTGCATGTTCAAGGGAGAGAGTTGGGCAATCCAGAATTTCCCGGGCGCGGTGCTTAGCCAGAGTTTCGCTACGACCGAGCAATCGTTCCACTCTGCCGCGGCGACACAGGTAGCCGGGTTCGAGAAGGTCTACCAAAAGGCCGTCGCCAATCGGGTGACGGTCCTTGGTGCGTCGGGCGACTCGGGTACGGCAAACCCCGACAAGCAGGGTCGCCTATTCCCGGAGCCCACGGTTAACTGGCCGTCGTCGGACCCGTTAGTCACGTCGGCCGGTGGTACTTGGCTCCAGTACGGATGGAAGTGGGATCCCACCATCTCGGCCAACGACTTCTACACGTGCCTGAACACGGTTGCCGACTCGACCACCTGCTTCGGGCAGTACCTGAACTACGACCCCAGCGTGGCGACGACCGAAGCGGTGTGGAAGGAGGACTGGCTGCCGGCCGCTACCGGTGGCGGGCGCAGTGTGCTCTTCTCCACGCCGAGCTTCCAGTCGGGAATCTCCTCAAGTCTGCTCCAGGGTTCGCGGGGGCTGCCGGATCTCTCATGGAACGCGGCCGTCGATGGCGGCGTGCTGACCTTCATCGGATTCCTGGGCGGCGCAAATAACGGGTACTACATCATTGGCGGGACGAGCGCGGCGTCCCCGCAACTGGCAGGCGTCGTTGCCCTCGCCAACCAAGTCCGGCAGCAAAACGGCAAGCAGTCCATAGGCTACCTGGAACCGGTCCTGTACCAGCTACCGGCGAGTGCCTTCAACGATACCGTTCCGCTGACTTTTGGGACCGGTGCAGGCGTCACAACGCTCGACAGCAACGAGCAGTACGGCACCGGGATACCAGGCATGGCTACGACGAGCGGATGGGACCTGACCACGGGCTTCGGCAGTCCGAAGGTCCCGTTGTTCGTGGCGGGGTTGGCGGCGGCTCCTTAGGTCCTGTCACTGAACGAAAGGTGCCCGGGTCTATTGGGTCTTGTTAGACACTTAAGATTGGTGCAGTGAAGGCTGCCTGTTTTCGGTAGAAAGGAAAAAGCCTCCGCTCATGGGCTGAGGCTTTTGACGTTTTGGGCGAGCTTACTCGGGGATGCTGGTTTCGGGTGTGGCCTGCACCTGGGGCTCTGGCGCGGGCGGCTCTTGGACTTGCACTGGCTGAGTGAGCGCGGCCTCTTTTTTGCGGGCGCGGGTTGCTGCTGCCGTTCTTGCGGCGGCCCGACGCGTGCGGGTTTTTGCGGCTTTTTGTCCAGCCGCTCGACGCTTACGCGTCGCCGCAGCCTTCTTGGCCGCAGCGCGCCACTTGCGAGTTGAAGCGGCTTTTTTCGCAGCTGCCTGGCGCTTTGCGGCATTGCGTTTCCGAGTTGCGGCTGCCTTCCGTCCTGCGGTCTTGCGCATGGGACTCATGTTTCCTCCGGCCAGTTCTTGTGGCACCGCATTAAACCTGAAATTCATCAGACATGCAAGCACGACGAAATATGCGGGCGGCGTAAACTGTTTCGGGCGACTGGACCTGGCGACGAGCCCATCGGGTCTCTTAGAACATTCGTGAGTACGAGAAATGAAACATCGAATTGTTCACGCTCGCCGCGCTGCGCGAAGAACTCACCTAAGACTTCACCCAATCCATCTATTGCACTGTCGGTCAGAGAGGCGTGAAACGTGCGGTCATTCCTGGTTTCCTGATAACTAAGGGTATTTCTGTACGATTGCGCAGAGGTGGCCACAAGAGAGGCTCCGTCGCCGGGATTCTCGGCACCAGGCTGCCCCACTCGGGTGCCGCATTCGACGCAGGCGAGGGCGGCCGGCTCCAACAGTTCCCGACAGTTTTTGCAACGGACCTGAGCGGCACAAGCTTTGCAGAAAAATCCACGCTCGGCCAGAGTTTCACCACAAAGTGGGCAATTCATAGATTCCCTCAATCACGCAAATGTAACAAACGGCACACTTGGGGGCCAGGATAGCTGGAATTGCCGGGATCGGGAACTCAAGACGCCCATAAGGTTTTTTGGGTAGTCATGAGAGATCTCCGGAGCAACTGAACGAGGACGCCGGTCAAGCTTACGACGTTGCGTATTAACCCCTATTAAAACGGCAGCTTCATTTCTTACGAGCTGCTTCTCTGTTTCCTTCGAGGGTTCGAGGTATTTTTGCGTCGTCGCAAGAGACTCGTGGCCTAGCCAGACCTGGACTCTGCCGGCATCCGCTCTGAGTTGACATGAGTACTTGGAGGGACGACACTGGACCCGTCAATACAGGCCATCACATCGTTGGGTGAAAACTCCGGTCCACACACCTTGCGGACAGTACTCGCTCAACCGACAACGGAGGGTATTTTTCTAAAACCGAGCAACATTCCAGCAGCATTATATTCCAGCAGCATTATAAGGAGGCAACAATGCCGAATCTTTCGGGTTCTTTCTCTGGGAGAGCCACCTCGCAGTCAACAATTGCTTTGCACGACGTTTCCAACCACGAGCTGAACCTGCTCGAGGTCAGAGGCGTCCAGAAATCCCCTGATGAGAAGTGGAACAACTCCAAAATGACCTACTGGGGCACGGCCGACGTGATCGCTGGCAACGGTCCGCAGCGCGGCTACTTCGTCAACGAGCATTCTAACGGCGACCGCGACTTCGGCACTTTTGAAGGCAGGATCGCCACTTCCGACGGACAAGTCACCATCGAGGGCGCATGGATATTTACCGGCGGCACGGGAACGCTCGAGGGTCTCACCGGTGGCGGCAGCTACAAGGGTCGGCTGACTTCGCCTGTGGAGGTTGAAAATACCTGGGAAGGGACGTACGAGCTTGCGGAAAAAGTTCGGGCGGCGTGATTTCCTGGACTGCCACCACAAGAATAAAGGTTTGCTGTAATCGCATTTCGAACGGGCTCACTCTGTCATGTTGAGGGAGTGAGCTTTTTTATCCCCGTGCCACTCCTAAAACGGCAGTTTCATTTCTTCGAGCTGCTTCTCTGTTTCCTTCGACGGTTCGAGGCAAAAGTCATTCCTTGGGCTGGTCAGCCTCTGCGAAATGCAGTCGATTCACGGCCTCACGCCGGAGTAACGCCGAGACGGGTGCCAGTGCCTGCATTCTCGCAATCGGCAAAGGTTTTTCCTATTTCGGTGAAAACTGTTGCACACTGCTTCGCGCTGCCCGAGAGGCCGCTGGGAGCAAGGGAAGGCGTCTCCGCCCGGACTGGCGCGGTATGTGATTGAATGCACTCAATTTGGTGCGGTAATTGCTGCCTCACGCCACGGGCGTTATGCCCACGATCTTCTGTCGGTGAAGAGCGCGGTTATGTGGATCGAAAGACTGCTCTATGGCGTGCTGCGGGTGCTGACACCTCTTGGCCCACGATATCTCGGCCCATCTTTCCTGGAACGCGTGTACCTGCTGTGGACGTTTCGCAACTTCACCAGTCTGCCCCTGGTAGTGCTCAATCATCGGCAGCAGAAACTGGTGGACCGGCTTTGCTCACAGCAGAAATTTGTATCCCTGGCGTTCGAAAACGATATGTTTGACCAGCTGCTGATCGGTACTGTCGAGCGCTTGTCGCCCAGGCCTTCCCAGACGGAAACACAAGCCGAAGGCGCGCTGTCCGGGCTGGCTGCTTCAGGGGTCTTTTCACACTCTTCCGGTGCATAGCCTTTCCCCCGCGTTCCGTAGAGCTTGTAAACTAGACCAGCTGACAGGCTAGAAACGGCAGTGTCAGCCCTCTGCGGGCGCCGCCTCCGGAAAATGCAGGCGATTCACGGCCTCACGCCGGAGTTCGGTGCAGACGCCGAGGTAGCGCTGTGTGGTCTTGATAGACTTGTGGCCGGCGAGCGCCTGGACATTGGCTATGTCGCAACCGGACTGCAGCAGGCGCGTTAGGAATGTAGAGCGGAACTTGTGGGGATGGGCGGCGGCCACTTCGGCGCGCTTTGCCACCCGCTCCACAATTTTGTAGATATGAGCGTGGCGCTTGCCTCTTCCCGTAGGGAAGACCCACGCGGACACCCGGGGCAGCTTCTTGAAGGCGTCCACGAGGCGGTCGGACATTTCAATTTGCCGTTCCTCCCAGGTTTTCGGCGTGAATCCATACTCCGGCTTGGCGGAGACACGCAATACCTTCTTTTTGAGATCCACATCTGCCCAGGCAAGATGGCAGATTTCCTGTTCGCGCATCCCGGTGTAGCAGAGGGCAAGGAGGAGCGCCCGCTCGATGGGGTCGGCGATCTTCAACATTTCGCCGAGTTCTTTTTCGCTGTAGACGGTCGGGGGCTTTTGGAGGACCTGCCGGGGCTTGATCTTTGATGCTGGGTTTTCGCGTAAGCCCCTAAACTCGACGCACCAGAAGAGAAAAGCGCGGATCATGGTGATCTCGGTGTTCAGCGTCACCGGGGAAGCAACCTGGGTCGCCCGAAAATCCCGGAATTCGAGGATGTTTCCCCGCGAGATCTCGTTCAGGTATTTTTTCGACGAGAAGTAATCGCGGAAATGGGCGAGTACGGACCGATAGCGCCGGTACGTATTGAGTTTCTGATTGACCTTGACGTGGTTGAGGTAGGCCTCGATGGTGGCCGTCTGGGGAACCGGTGTCTCCTCCTCGGGAAGACTTGGCGCGACGATCCTGCCCTGCTCGGTCGCCTTGCCCTTGAGTTCGAGAATTTTGCGCCGGCGGGCTTCAAGGACCTCCGCGGGGCGGATGCCTGCGCGAGCACGGCGGCGCTTGTGGTCTTCATACCACTCGAGATAGTAGGCGCCGTTCTCGCTAAGGTCCCAGACGAACTTGCCCTGGGGAGTCTTGCGGACTGGCTGAAATTTCCAACTGCTGTCAACACGCGCGTATAGAAGCAGGTTAACTTTGTACATTTGGACCCCAGGTGCGGGAAGCGTTTACTGTCTACTATTACCAAATTAGCGGACAGGACGCAATATAAATCGACTGTTTTCAATGGACAGATGAGGACGGAAGATTCTCAATCTTCAAACACGGGTTCGATTCCCGTTAGCGCTACCAGCTATCATCCGCTAAGACCCGCTAAATCAGCGGTTTTTGTTTTTGTCTCGAAAGGATGATGGTGCTAAAACTAAGTCGTTGCTGCTGGCCGCGACGTGTGATAAAGCTGCCAGGCAAACGCTCCCAAACCAAGGCAAACCACGCCGAAGCGGATTAAACCGCCAGCATAGGGGATGAATCCGGCCACCGTGATGATCAACAGCCCTACCAGCAGACCAAGTAGCCAGTCGCGCGTTGTTGCGGTAGCCCGCTTCAGCAGTATCTTCCCCAGAAACGCCCCAACCCACACCTTGGCCAGGTAGATCGCGGCCAGGTAGAAAGCGAGCAGCATCAGCGCCACCGGGATGCCCACCAGAGTGGCGCCGCCTACGACCATGGCAACCGGCGCACCCACCAGCACGGCCAAGCCCAGCCCCGCGCTGCGCCACCCCGCGCCAACCGCCTGCGCGGTGCCTTGGAAGAACCCGGGGAAGAGAACTAGGCCCAACCACCCCACCAGCATTGCCGCCAGCAGCCAGACGGCCTGGAAGAAATAAAACTTGGGGTGCGCGAAACGGATCTTCTTCACCTGTATCTGGATGTCGCGCTTGCCCCCAATAGTCGCCCCGTCCGCGATGTGCACGTCCTTCGGCTGGTGCACGCGTGCGGTCAGGTTGCCGCCGACCCGGGCGGCGTTGGCCAGCGTGAGGTTGCCGCCGGTCATAGTCAGATCACGACCGATACTGCCGCTCACATCGGCACTGCCCGCGAAGACTGTGACGCTGCGCGTCACGTCGCCTTCCAAGCCGACATCGGCGGCGCCCACCACGATGCCATCGCCCACGTGGCCCTTGTCGTCCACGCGCAGCGATTGCACCCAAGCGTAGATACTGCGTCCAACTTGTCCGCCGACGTCGAGCGATTGGGAGAAGGTGTAGATGTGGCCCTCCACGGTGCCGCGGACCTCGGTCCTCTGGGCCCAGCTCAGCAGGTCGCCCTTAACGGTGCCAGACACCTCCACTGTCCGGCCGAAAGCCAGCAGGTCTCCCTTCACCACACCCTCGATGCGCACCGTATTGCCCGCGGCTACCAGGCTGTCGTCCACGGTCTCGTTCGCCGCTACGGTCACGAACTCACTGTGGCGCCGCTCCAAAGCAAAGCTGGGCAACGAGAGGGCGAGCAGCACGGTCAGCAAGCACAGGCCCGACCGGGACCGGCGCCACCGACGTCCCAGCAGCAGTGCGCTGCTTCCCAACAAGCCGAGTAAAGATAGCCATCCCACGATGTCAGCATAACGAGTCAGCACGGCAGTACCTCCGTGTCCAAAGTAGTAAGAGAGGCTGAAGATCAGATTCATGCCACCGGCGGAGCTGAAAGGATTCAACCACCCAAGCACTTCTGGGACCCGCTGTTCCTCGAACCATTGCGAGACGGCGGCACCCAGGGCCAGCACCGTAGCCACTGCTGCCAAGTCGCCCCACACCCAAGACCGGCGGAACCAGGGTAAGCCCTGGCGGCCGGTCGCTTCTTCCGGAAGCTCGCGCAAGACCGCTTTCAGGACGCGGTTCTCGGCGCGCAAGGTCTCCACGAATTCCCGGCAGCGCGAGCATGCGGCCAGATGATTTCGCACCTGGCGTGCTTCTTCCGGCGCGAGTTCACCGTCCACGAAGATGGCGTAGGTCAGTTCCGAACAACAGTCCATGGTTACTCTCTCTCGCGGGCCAGCACCCGGCGCAGCTCCCGCTTGGCCCGAAAGAGCAGGACAGCCACGTGGTCCCGCTTCAAGCCCAACCGCTGGGCGATTGAGTCATAGCCCAGGTCGCTGTAATAGCGCAGGACCAACGGCACACGATAGTTCTCCGGCAGGCGGGCAATGGCCTGCCGGACTTCCGCCTGCTGTTCTGCGCTGATGACCTCGCTGAGCGGCGACGGCCCTGGGCCGGCAACCTCCAGCAGCGCGGGATCTGCTTCAGCTTCCCCGATCACTTGCCTCTCCCGCTGCTTGCGCCGCAGCGCGTCTATGCAGTGGTTGCCAGCCACGCGCAGCAGCCAACTTGGGAAGGGAACCGAGCCGTCGTAACTGTCGATGGACCGCTGCAGCTTGAGGAAGACTTCGCTGGTCGCGTCCTCAGCTGTCTCCGTTGAGCCCAGAAGGTAACGGCACAAGCCGAAGACCCGCCGGACGTAGCGGCGATGGAGCTCCGCCAAGGCGTCCGCGTCATGGCCACGGGCAAGCTCCAGTACGCTATCCAGTTCCAGTTCCTCCATCCGGCTTCCGTGGCCCTCGCCGGGCCGCGGTCCCTTTGCCTTATTGCTCGCGGGTTCCATAAAGCAGTACGCTGGGCGGCATCGAAAGTTACACTCATTCGAGCATGACAGGCGAGAAAGTCTAACTCCCCGAGATGTTGCAGCAGGGGAAGAGTTTAAGCGGCGGCCAGGAAGCGCTTGACCGTCTCCCCCCACTGTCCGCGCGAGACATCATTGGCGGCGACTTCATCGGGCCAGGTACGCGACAAGTACCTAGGCGGGCCCATCAGGAAGGCGACCTGCTGCCGTGGGTCCGCTGCCGTAATCTGCTCGTAGAATTCGAGCGCCTCTGCGGGGGAGTATCTGCGAACGTCGAGCATCACGAGATCGTATACATGGGGTTGCCACAGAAATCGTGCGGCGGGAATCTCTTCAGCTTCATACACCTCGACTCCGTGAGTTCGCAAGACGGCAGCGCGTACCTCACGCGTAGCCTGAAAGCGGTCGATGAGAAGAACTTTCTTGTCGGCAAGAGCCGGGTGACCACGAAGTGGTGGGCGGTACATAGGACACCCCCGAAACGAGCGCGCCCTTTTTAGGAAGGGTGATTCGAACGAAGTCTGCGCTGAGCAGGGGCGGGAGTCAACATAAATATAAAAAGCCCCGATGGCCAGTTGGGAGCTTTCTTTTCTTCGAGATCTTTGGTTTGGGCTACTCGCAGCTCAGATGGCAAGGCTAACTCGACAGATAAGGAATTTAGTTGCGTGATAAAAATACATGTCGGCCGTGGCCGCTACCTCCTGGCCTCACCGGCGGGAAACCCTGATTCTGTGAAGCGGAAACCGTCTTGCGATCTCCACCTTAACCAGTTATAGCTTGACCACTTTCGCGACTTACAGTCCCACTAGGCTTGCGGGCATAGGCGATCTTCTGAAGATCAGCCAGGGTTGTTAACGCGTTGCGGAGTGCAACGCGTTCCGAGATACTGCTGTCCGCGTTTTCATTTTCGTCCTTGACCATTTCTTCCAATCTCTCGTGGATCGCATCCTTCGCATGTTTGATGCGATGTCGCAGGTTGACTCTGTCCGGCTCAAACAATGCAACATCCAAGAGTTCGCTCCAGCCTTTGGTGTCATTCGTAGCCATGATGTGACTCCCCGACGCTAACGAGCTAACAGCAATACATCCGGGGCTATCCTTGCCCCTGCACAGCAACTTACCACGAGAAACGGGAGAGCAGCCTCACACGCCGGTTCATTCGATTCGGACTGATGGCCACTGCCCCTTATGGTTACCGAGCGCGCCTCTCTGTGCGGACTGGCTTCGAGCCGCATTGAAAAAAAGATGAACTCTAAAAGAGGCCGGATGAAATTGGAAGTAGTACGCTGACTGCTGAATGAATGGTCGGGCGGATTTTGCTCCTGTAGGACAATGGAAGTCAACAGAAATATAAAAAGCCCCGTCTCGCCATGGTAGACCGGTTTGGGATGGTTGCCGCATAACACCTCCACCAGCTTACGGGCATCGATCCGATCACTCTTGTTCCCCTCTTTGAGCGGTTCCTCCGCGGATTGCAAACGACTAACTTGGCAACATGCGGTTTGAGCACATCGTACAACCAGGCTGCCCAGGTTCCTTCTTCGAAGGTCACTGACCAAGTTCCGCGATTCCCGCGCCCTAAGGGGATGCTTCCGGATTCGCCGTGATCTCGACCAGAATCCCACGGGAATCTAGAAAGAGCCTGCCAAATGTCATCAATTTAAACGGTTCCCCGGTGTGATGAGAAGAAACTGCAAAGGCACGAGTCTACCGCGAAAAGTATCCAGTCTTCGAGTGCACCTTGAGTCCGTCCTGCTTGGGTCGGATGACGATCTTGCGGAAAGAGTCGTCTTTGATGGGATTGCTCGGATAATAAGCCAGGTCGTAGGAGCTACGCAGTTCCTCGCCGATTTGATGAAAGTACGTGTGCGGGTCGACGACTCCCGCATCAAACGCGGTGCCACCCGTTTCTTTTGCGATGCGATCCATCACGGTGATCCCGTATTTATTGCGTGCGGTGAGCTTGCCGTGTTCTTTCTCCGTATAGCGGATGGAGAACAATATGACGTTCGCGCTCTGCGCGGTTTCAACCGCCGTCATCATGTCGTGAGAGCTGGAGTTATCTTCACCGTCGCTGAAGATCAGGAGGGCCCGCCGTCCGTTCTCGTTAGCGAGTTTTTCGGCTACGGAGTAGAAGATGGAATCGTAAAACGCTGTGCCGAGGTCGCGCGACTCTTTCGGACCGAGTTCCGGAAAATGCTTGTCATCGTGTTCGAAACGATTTAGGCCATCTAGAATTTGGGCGCTCGATTGGGTGAAGTCGGTCACGAGGCGCAGATGGTTGCCGAAGCACAGCATGAAGGCACGGTCCTTTTGCCCAAGGACATCTTGAAGGAAAACCTCCAGGTCGCGCTTATGCTGCTTGGAGAAATGATCCTGGCTGCCGCTGGCATCCACAATTAATCCGAGGGTGAGCGGCACGTCGGAACTTCGAGAGAAGAAAGCAATCTTTTGAGGAACCGCGTCCTCAAAAACCTCGAAATCCTCCTGGGTCAGGTTTTCGACCAGCGCCCCAAGGGAATCCCGTACCGAGAAGGACACATTGACAAGGTTGACCTTAACGCGAACGGGCTCTTGCGAGAAACAGACGACGGCGGCGAGCAGTGTAAGCAGCAGTGCGGGACGTCGCATAGCGATACAGAGTAAGCCATTGCTACAGACGAGAGGAAATGAAATTGGTTACTGCTCTGTATCAGGTCTCGGGTAACGTCGTCGGGCAGGAACTTGAGCGCTACGAAAGCGCCTAGCTCGGTGTCCTCGGCCTGGTAAACGACGCCAAAGCAATACCGTTCTTGATCAGCGTGTTTTTTTTGCTGCTGTCGAGCGTCTGTAAAGCTCCGGGAGTTCCGCCTACTGTGAAGGTCGGAGTGACGCCTCATTTTCTTTCCATGGCAGCGGGTGCTTGATTATGTTTGCGGTATACGCTCCGCCGGCCGGTCAGGGGATTGCTTCCCCTTTCAACATGATGTGGATGGTTCCAGATCCTGACGTTGCTCCTGCTATCTGGCAACTCGAGTGCCCCAATCGCTTTTTTGGATCAGCGTCGAAGGCCCCGTACTCCTTTACGGGAAAGTGCCTGCCGGCCGTCTTCAGGCTGCGCCGCGCCAACCGCGATCAGTTCCGTCGCTGTCACCAGAGGTCATCTATTCATTCTTTGCTGAAACATTCTCCACCGCTGGGCGGTCCAGCCGAGTCCATCGCGGTTTTGCGATCTGCGGGTTCTGCGATCTAGTGTATCTTGGGCAACGAGGTGGTGCCCCGATGAGAGCAATTTTCTCTGTGCCAGCGTTAGCCCTTTGCATCGCGCAGCTTTGCATGGCACAGGTGGATCCGCGCTGGAAGCCAAACGATCCGGACCGTCCATTGCCCCCGGTGATTGAGCCTGGAACCGCGAGCACGCAGGACGCGCCGGGACATGCTCCATCTGATGCGGTTGTGTTGTTCGATGGCAAGGATCTTTCCCAGTGGGCGGGCGAAGATGGGCAGCCAGCGAAGTGGAAAGTAGCCGATGGCTACATGGAAGTGGTTCCCCATAACGGCTACATCCATACGCGCCAGCCGTTCGGTAACTGCCAATTGCATGTGGAGTTCGCGGAGCCTGCGCCTCCGGTTGGCGAGGATCAGGGACGTGGCAATAGTGGCGTGTTTTTGATGGGCCTCTACGAAATCCAGGTGCTAGATTCGAATCAGAACAAGACCTACGCTGACGGCCAGGCATCGGCCGTATATGGGCAATTCCCCCCTCAAGTGAATGCCTCCCGGGCGCCGGGACATTGGCAGACGTATGACATAATTTTCCACGCTCCGCGTTTTGACAAAGATGGGAAGGTGTTGTACCCGGCGCGGGTCACTGTTCTGCACAATGGAGTGCTAGTGCAGGACAACGTGGAGCTGTCGGGCCCCACTGGCCACCATCAGCGGCCTCCCTACAAACCGACGCCGGACAAGCTGCCGCTTAGTCTCCAGGATCACGCCAATCCGGTGCGCTTCCGGAATATTTGGATTCGTGAGCTGGGCGAGGGGCAGTAGAACTCAAGCTGGTGGCATTCACCTCAAGCCGGTTTCCCCTTTTCTAAACGGGGTCACCATGACCCAAGAGAAAGTCCGGCTACGATGTCGTAAGTCCGGTGCTTTTCGTGTTCCGGTCGCCCGCACAGGCGCGACAAGAAGGGCGCGGCAGCGGGGTAACACGAACCCATCTACGTCGCGTCGCCACGACTGTCAAAGGCTCAGGCGACGACCGACGCGATTGCTCAATTCGAGGTCTTCGGTGGCCATGCAATCTGACCACCGCGGCGGTAGGCCAAGTTGCCGAGTTGGCCCGCACGGGCGGCGGCGACCCCGGTTTCTACCGGCGCGTTCGGCTCTTTGCGCGTCTTGATACACCTGAAGAAATTCTCCACATGTGCGATGGTGCCGTCGCGGAAGCTGTGTTCTGTGAGAACCGGATTTTGCCCATTGTCCACGCTTTCGCGATAAACGCCGAAGCCGCTGCGATCGATCTTCAATGTTGCCTCCGTCCCGCGGAACTCAAGTCCACCACCATCGATGGAAGAATTCATCATGCCCTCGTACGCTACATCAAACCCGGGATAGCGGAAGGCCGCCTGGATGGTGTCGGGACAATCCCACTGATCGAAAACATATTTGTCCGCGAGCATCTGTGCTTCACGCGGCTGGTCGGATTTCATGGCCCAGTGCACCACATCGATCCAGTGGGTGAACAAATCGGTCATGGCGCCGCCGCCGAAATTCCAGAACCAACGCCAATGATTAAATTTTTCCTCGCCGAATGGCTGATCAGGAGCGGATCCGAGCCACAGCTTCCAATCGAGCGCCTGTAGGTCGATGGGCTTTGGTGCCCAGTCTCGTTGATAGTTCTGCCACCAATAGGTTCGCACCTGGGGGATGCGCCCAAGACTGCCTGCCTGAATCAGACCGACGGCATCACGGAAGTGAGTCCAACTTCGCTGCTGCATGCCGCACTGCAGAATCTGCTTGCTGGAACGGACGGCGCGGGTGAGTGCGGCTCCTTCCTCGATGGTATGGGTGACAGGCTTTTCCAGATAGACGTCTTTGCCAGCCGCTAGGGCATCGACTGCCATGCGAACGTGCCAATGGTCCGGCGACGCGATGAACAATGCATCGATGTCCTGCTCGAGTACTGCGCGATAATCCAGGTGGGTAGTCGCGACACCGTTTGACCGTTCCTTGACAGCATCGCGGTGCGGCGCATATACGTCGCTCACGGCCGCGAGCTGGTAAGCGCCGACCTTGTCGGCAGCATCGAGCAGTTGCCGCATTCGGCCTCCGGCTCCTATGACTCCGACGCGAACGGTATCGTTGGCACCAAGCACTCTCGTTGAGGCGAGCGCAGTAAGTCCACTTGCGATGAGGAAGCTTCGGCGATTAAGCATTTTGGGCCGTTCTCCAGTTCGTTTTTCCCGTCGTTCTTATCAAGGTACGGTCTGGTGCGAACAGAGTCTATCAAAAGCTGGAATACAGAAGTCGCATTTGGGCTGCACTGATCCGGATCTTGCCGATGGGCCGGCCAGGCGGGGTGGGGGGCTTCTCAAAGCATCCTTTGCGCGGGCTGGGTTTACGTACACTTCTTTAAACTTTTTCAAGAGCGCCGAGGCCCGCAGGAAAAAGTGGGGCAAGAAGGAATTCGTCCGCAAGATGCAGGAATGGGGCAAGCTCGGCGGTCGCCCTCCAAAGAAATCGCAAAAGGAGAAGTCATGATCTTATTCGCCGCCGATTCCCCCTCACATCCGCTACTTGACTGACTTTCGCGCGATTGGCCGGTGTGTAACAATCTTCTCTAAAGGTAGAAGCATTATGGACCAGACAGGGAAGACATTCACGTCCGTGGGGGCGGACGACCGCAAGTGGATTGGCCGGATCATCATGGCTGTGATCCTGGGGGAGGCCATCTGGAATCTGGTCGTGTCGGTCATGAACAACCTGGTCGTACCGTGGCTGGGGGATGTGTTCGGGCAATCTTCGGGATTACCGACCTCTTTCACTCAGCGGCCCTATAACTATCCGGATTTGTTTGTTTCCGTACTGGAGTTTTGTATTGCGGGGATCGTGGCGGCGATCCTCAACTACTTCTTCCAGCGGCCAAGGCCGGAAACAGTGAAGCCGGTGAAGAGTTCGTCGATCGCGCTGCTTGAGCCCGCACGAGTCGTTCCTCAGGCTGCTGTAGCGATGACCGAGACACAGATGGCCACGCCGCCGGTCGCCCCACCAGCCCAAGCGACGAAGCCGGGTCTAATTCCTCCCGCAGCGCCAGTTAGAGTAGCTTCGGCAGCGCAGGCTCCATTTGCTGCGCCAGCACCGGTAGCGGTGCCTATTGCAGTTCCTTCCCCAGTACCACCAGTTGCAAACTCTGCAGCCAAGCCTCGCTCACCCGCTGCAAAAGCCGAGCCGCCCAAGCCGAATAAGCCCAAAGAGGTCTACTACAACATCGTCGGAGAACCCATGCCTTCCGACGAAGACTAGGGGTTGAAGCGGAATCGCGACCGCCGTAATGTCGAACTTTTCGGCCTGAATGAAAATCTAGTTCGGTTCCATGGTCCGGGATGCGCAGACTAGGTGTCATTCGTGGCCTAGTTGCTGCACTTCTTTGCGCCGCAACCTGACGGTTGCGCAATAAAACCCTGTTTTTGTGCAAAAGTCTTCACACCCTACCTCTCCCTGAAGGCCGGTTCCATGATTCCAGTTGATTCTGTTTTGGAAGCCGGTGTGCTCTCATAGGTGCCTCTAGCGTTCTTGTAGTCCCTCCCCCCTAGCTAAATCGTTGATTCCATGAGGAGCACTTTGAAAGATCCCCGGGTAGGTAGGGTTCGTCATCAACATCATCGGCAGCGCCAGACGCAGGTTAGAACCTGGTTCCTGGTGCTGCTTTTGTTTGCCGCCTCAGCAGCCGTGACCTGGCAGTTTGCCCGCCAGCAGCCGGTTGCCAGCTTGTCAGGCTCATCCGCGTCCCTAGAACCTGGCGGAGTTAGCCTGGGTAAAACTCCAGACGCCAAGTCTGTGCCGGCGAGTTCCGCAGAGTATTTGTATGTTGCATCGCGCCCAAGCCGTCCCGCCTACGCGTATTCGATCGTTCCCGGCGGGGTCGGGAGTGCGGAAGAACTGCGCCAGATTGCCGAGCACGATCCGGTTGTAGCGCAACACTTTCAGGGGTTTGATTATCAACATGCCCATCTGGTCACGGTTGCGGAGAAGCAATCGATGTACGTTGCCTACCGCAAGGGCGACAAGGTGTACTGGACGCGGAAGAAAGTTGCGCTGCATCCGGGCGAAACTCTCATTAGCGACGGAAAAATTGCGGCGCGCACCCGGTGCGGCAATCGCGTGGCTGTGGCCCCGCTTGGTCCTCCGGCGATCATGGATCCCTTGGAGGCGGATTTTAATCAGCCTCTTTTCTCCAACGACATGGTCACGGACGCGGTAGAGCCGCAGCCAGAAGCTTACACGACCGCTCTTCCGAGCGCTCCACCCGACGCGGGCAATGCCCTGCTGCCCACGAAGAGCCGCAAACGGATGATCCCACTTCTCTTTCTGCCACTGGCCGGGTTGCCTGGCCGTTCCTCTTCTTCCCACACTCCGCTGGCAGTGACCCCGGAACCTGGCACGCTGTTGCTGCTGTCCTCGGGGCTGGCTGGAGTGTATTGGAAGTCGCGCAAGTCGAGGCGGAAGCGATAGGTGCGAACTTCTGTCGGGTTTAGGCCCAGTCTCTCTAACCGGCGAACTCTGCCTTATTGGCAGGGTGGAATTCTAGTTCTACTGGCGGTCTGGCTGTATGCCCCCCAGGTGTTGCGTCTGGCGCAGCAGTGGTGGCAGGATCCGAATTACACCCATGGATTCTTTGTTCCGGTGTTTTCGTTGTTCTTGCTGTGGGAGGGGCGCGCAAGGTTGGCCGCGCTTCGGATGACGCCGTCGTGGTGGGGTCTGGTCATGCTTGTGTTTGCGCTCATCGCGCTGGTGCTGGGCACGGTCAGTTCGGGGTTTTTCCTCTCCCGTGCATCACTTCTACTTTTGGTCTGCGGAGGGGTGGTATTTCTTGCCGGATGGGAACACCTGGCAGCGATTTCTTTTCCCTTAGCGTTTCTGATTTTGATGATTCCTTCGTCAACGTTGGTGGACCAGATCACCTTTCCCCTTCAGATTCTTGCCTCCAAGACCGCCACTTTCCTGCTGACGGTAGTTGGAGTTTCGGCGGTCCGGGAAGGCAACATCATTGTTTTATCCACCGCGCGGCTGGAAGTGGCCGAAGCTTGCAGCGGAATCCGGTCGCTGTTTTCGCTGATCACATTGACTGTCATTTACGGGTATCTGGCCGAAACAAAAACTGGAGTGCGAATCCTGCTGGCCTTGATCGCGGTTCCGGTTTCGATTCTGGCCAATGCTGTGAGAATTGCTGTCACCGGTCTGGTCGTGCACTACTGGGGTCTTGAAGGCGCGCAGGGGACCCTGCATCTCCTTTCAGGATGGCTCATCTTCGCCGGTTCGCTGCTCCTGATTTTCTTCCTTCATCGTCTGTCGCCGATGTTTCTTTGGGGCAAACGGGAACCGGTGGAACAAGGGGAGTACGCTTGATCTCCTGGAATGCACGTTTCGCAGCAGTGGCCGTGTTGCTGGCCGGGACCGCTCTTTTTCTGCAGGCTCGTACCCGTAACCAGTTTGTTCCGCCGCGAATTGGGTTGGCGTCATTTCCGCCTGAACTCAAGAGCTGGGTGGGCATGGACATCCCCATCACCGATGAGATTTTGAAAAGTCTTGGTCCTGGGGAATTCTTGCAGAGGACCTACAAAAATCAAACCGACGGTGGCGCTGATGTGGATCTATACCTCGCCTACCTTGCCAACCGGCCAGCGGTGTATCACCATGTGCCGCAAAACTGCCTGGCAGGTTCCGGCTGGGTGCCCTTGGAGTCCGGCATCACCACTCTGGCATTGCCGGGAGATGCCCCGTTCCCCGCGAATCGTTACCTGGTCGCAAGGGGCGATGATCGCCAGTTGGTTCTGTTCTGGTATTCGGCCCACGGCCGCCGGGTAGCAAGCGAGAACCAGATGGATTTCTATCTGGCGTTGGACTCGCTTCGATTGAACCGCAGAGATAACGCCCTGGTCCGGATCAACACCGAGTTGCGGCCGGGGGAAAAGCCGGACGAGGCCGAACGACGCCTGCTTGCCTTTGCCGGGCTAGTGAATCCGCTGCTCAAGAACTACATCCCGCGCTGACGGTCCAAGTCGCCGCGTCATGGATGTCTTCGCTGTCAGCGTCCAGCCGACAACACCGCCACTCCATATAGCGGAAGAGTAACCGATGATTTCGATCCGCCTTCGAGTACGTCTTTCATCGCGGAAGGCAAGGGAATTGTCTGCTCAGTTTTGGAAAGATTGAGCAGGATGTAGACCGCCCCATGCTGGCCGTAGCGCGGGTAGACTTCAACTCCGTCCGGAACCGCGCCAAGTGCTGCTTTTACGCCACTCACGTCGGCCATCCATTTCGCGGCCGTGGCCATGGCGGAGTCATCCAGCCAGGCGCCAATGTAGGTGATTCTGCCTTTGCCGACTTTGCGTGTGATGGCTGCCGGTTGGCCGTCGAGCCAACCGTTGCTCCTTCCGTATCGCTCGAGAACTTCGGTGTCATTATCCCTGGCACTCAACCACTCGGCCCATAGCGTGCTCTGTCCCGAGCCGAACTTTCCCTCCACCGGAACCGGATCGACCAGAGCGTAGTATTGCTCAACCCGCCCGCCCAGCAGATCGGTAAGTGGTCCGGGCTGGCGTTGCGGCTGCAAGCCGTTGTCGTCATCTTTCATGGCGGAGCGCTGGCCGAGCACCAGATGTCCGCCTTGGCGCACATATTCGATGAGGTTCTTGGCGATGGCGTCGGAAAGCACGTTGAGTCCGGGCGCTACCACCAGCTTGTATTGACTGAGCGGGGCGACCGGCTCGACTACGTCGACGGATTGACAGATAGCTCGCAGCGGCCGGTAGTAGCTGACGAGCTCGTCGACGGGGCTATAGCCTTTGTTGTGGCGCTGCCAATCGATAGCCCAGCGGCTGTCGTACGAGTGCAGCATCGCAACTTCGGATTTCACCGACGTCCCCGCCAGGGCCGGACCGGCTTTGGCAAATTCCCGGCCAAGCTGCTGCACCTCCGCATATAGGGGGACGGGCGTGCCGTCCGCTCCCAGCAGCGTGCCGTGGTATTGCTCCTGGCCGTTCAGGGCGCTCCGCCATTGCCAGTAGCTGACGACATCCGCACCATGTCCGATGGCGTGCCAGGCCATCTCCCGTACTTCGCCTTTATCGAGGGAGTTGTTTACGGGCGCCCAGTTTACCGAGCCGGGCTGGGTCTCCATGACCCAGAAATTCTTGCCCTTGAAGCCGCGTGTCAGATCATGTGCAGCGCCGTTCTTGGCTGCATCGAGGTGTCCCTGGCCGACATAGTCGTCCCAGGCCGCAACATCAAGATCCCGCTCCACCACGTAGTGATCGTAACCGTCGAACCATCCCATGGTGTTGGTGGTAATGAACTGTTTTCGATCGGAATTGGTGCGAATGACGTCCAGTTGGTTCTTTTGGTAACTGCGCCAGGTGTCGCTGACAAATCGTTTCCAGCTCAACAACAGGCCAGGGTTCCCGTATTTTGTCTGGATCGGAATCTGGCTCCAGTCGAATATGGTTTCGCTCCAGTAGGAAGTCGTCCAGCGCGCGTTCAGGTTGTCGAGAGTTCCATATCGTGCCTTGAGCCATTGCTGGAATTGCGTCTTGGTATCGGGATCGTAGGAGACATCCGCATACTCGTTGTCAATCTGCCAGCCCAGCACCCAGGGATTGTGTCCGAAACGCTTGGCCATCTGTTCAGCAATCTTGCGCGCTAGGTCGCGATACGTGGAGTTGGCGAAATTGAACTGTTGGCGATTTCCATGTTCGGCGCGGTGGCCAGCTTCGTCCACGCGCAAGGTTTCGGAATATTTCTGCGTAAGCCAGGCTGGCGGGGCCGCCGTCGGAGTTCCGATCACGGTATAGATTCCGTGTTTCGCGGCCACGGTAACGGCACGATCCAACCAGTCCAAATCATAGTGACCTTCGCTGGGCTCCATTTGGCTCCAAGCGAACTCACCGATGCGCACCATGTGTACCCCCGCTTGCTGCATCAGCGTGAGATCTGCCTCCCATCGCGACTCTGGCCATTGTTCCGGATACCAGGCGGTTCCCAGCATGATGGGTGGAGGCGGCGGCGCCGTCTGGGCGTGCAGAGCGGTTGCGAGCAGAGCACTTGCGGCAACAGCTAGCCGGACTATGCACTTTAATCGCTGCGATGATCGGACTTGATCCATCAGAGTGCTCCTGACTATCTGCTCCCGATTCATATTTATGAAGAAGGTAGCGGCTCGGCAGTCTGGTTTAAATTTTGGTTCCACGCCTGCCCAGGGCGAGCATGATCGCGCCAAACACCAGCATGACAATTCCCCACCCGAGATTGATGTTGATGCCCAATGAACGCTGATAAATTGCCGTGTCGCTCAGCGCGCCATAGGCGATCAGCAACACGCCGAAGATGGAAAACAGGAAACCAATTGGCAGCCGAATGTCGAGTCCCATTGTCCCTCCTACCTGTATTTCTCCTACCCGAAACCCTATCTAAAAATAATGTTGAGCAACGCCGTGGCCGCCAAAACGACTACCGCCAGCACCGCGGGTCGTTGATACCAGCGAAGGCCGTGTTGCGTCGGGCGTTCGGTGAGCGAATACACCAGGCCGACCAGTTCCTTCTCTTCGTGAGGACGCGTGAGCAAACTCACCACGATTGTGACCAGGAAGCAGGTGGTCCAGGCATAAATCGCGGTCCAGAAATTTTGCGCCATCTCGCTGGGGTAAACGTGCATGGCGGCTAGCCATCCGCCCTTAACTCCGGGGACGCCTCCTTGCGGAAGGGTCAGCCCCTGGTGGAGCGCGGCCGCCATTGTCCCGCTCAACAATCCCGTGAAGGCGCCGTGGCCGGTGGTTCGCTTCCAGAACATGCCCAGGAGGAATGTCGCAAACAGCGGCGCATTCACAAATGCGAATACCAGTTGCAGCATGTCCATGATGTTGTTAAATCGTGTCGCCATATAAGCGGCCGCCACCGACAGCGCGATGCCGAAGATGGTAGCCATGCGGCCCATCCAAAGGTAATGCTCGTCGCTCGCGGTCTGGTTGATGTACGACTGGTAAATGTCATAGGTCCACACCGTATTAAACGCGGTCACGTTCCCCGCCATTCCAGACATGAAACTTGCCAACAGCGCAGTCAGGCCCAAACCCAGAATTCCAGTGGGAAAATAATGCAGAAGCATGTTGGGAGTGGCCAAGTCGTAGTCGAGTTGCACCGCGCCGTCCTTATCGCGGATGGGCTGGCCCGACGCGTCAATCTTCGCCGGGACAAGACCTTCCCCCTGAACCGCGGCGGCATGAGTGCCTGCCAGGCCAGCGGGGTTTTGAGTGGGAAGAGCGATGGCAATCAATCCGGGCAGGATGACCAGGAAGGGGAATAGCATCTTTGGGAAGGCCGCTATCAATGGTGTACAACGCGCGGAATTCATGGAATTGGCGGCCATTGCGCGCTGGATGACCAGAAAATCCGTACACCAATATCCAAACGACAGCACAAAGCCCAGTCCCATGGTCAGGCCGAACCATTCCACACCCAGACGGTTGGTGTGCGCACTTCCCATTCCCAGCCAGGAATGAGTGTAGGCCGGGTGAAGGGTGGCTTTGAGCCCGCTCCAGCCGCCGACATTCTTCAAGCCGAGGTAGACCAGAGGCAGAAACCCGGCGACGATTAGGAAAAACTGGACAACCTCGTTGTAAATGGCGCTGGTCAGCCCGCCTAGCAGGATGTATCCCAGGACCACGAGTGCTGAAATTACCAGAGAAAAGTGAAATACCCAGGACGGCGGCAATCCCAACCATGCGAACGGAGCGTCGAAGATGTGCAGGATCTGAATCAGCTTCGCCATGGCATACATGGAAATGCCGGAAGAGAACAAGGTCATGACGGCGAAGGAGACCGCGTTGAGCCCGCGAGTTTTTTCGTCAAAGCGCAGCCGGAGATATTCGGGGACGGAGCGCGCCCGCGAGCCGTAGTAGAAAGGCATCATGAAGACGCCGACGAAGACCATGGCAGGGATGGCGCCAATCCAGTAAAAGTGGCTGGTTGCGATACCATACTTTGCGCCTGAAGCGCCCATGCCAATTACTTCCTGCGCTCCCAGATTTGCGGAAAGAAAGGCCAGGCCAGCCACCCAGGCGGGGATGGAGCGTCCAGCCAGAAAGAAATCGGTGCTGGTTTTTACGTATCGCTTGAGGACCGCACCGATGCCGAGCACGAACACGAAATAAACGATCATGATGATCCAATCGATGGTCCTCAACATGAATCCGTTCTCCTTCGTGGCCGTCTTGGGCTGGGCTGAGACCTACCAGAGGCTCGGCCGGCGGTGTAAACGATTACAGGCTTAGCTCGGATTTGTCAACGCATTTTGCTCCCACTCGGGCGCTTGGCAAGGCCGCAAACACAGCGCGGGCAGTTGACCCAGCCCTAACATCGAAATGGCGAACTCATGAAGCGCTTGAGATGGATGGCGGTTGTTGTCTTCTGGATTTCTGTTCCTGGCATCGATCGGCCTGGACCCTTACTATCCAGGGCTGCGCGTCGTCTGGACCGCTGCCGGGTTAGTCCTGATGGCCCTAGGTTCTCTCCAGAAACTCCCGCGTTTAAGCTGCCGAAGCTTCTATAATCTGGAATCCCAGGTTGGCGGCTTTCCATTTGAGATGGTTGATCTGTTGCTTGCGGTGTTGGTCCTCGTAGAAC
>Ga0070697_100000756_pt1 | contig 24145 bp, 23 predicted proteins | sample KBSK1501metaG_FD_65475 | JGI IMG/M metagenome (GOLD analysis project Ga0070697, IMG submission 65475) | Corn, switchgrass and miscanthus rhizosphere microbial communities from Kellogg Biological Station, Michigan, USA - KBS K1-50-1 metaG | ecosystem: Host-associated > Plants > Roots >... | reverse complement strand
TTCCACTTCATGGTCTTAGGGCACGCGACGCAGAACGCCTTGAGGGCGCGCGCTTGGGCCCCGGGGTCGAAGGTCCGCGCCTCGGGCAGGAGGTCGCGATGCTCGCCCTCGGCGAGCTGGGCGATCTTGTCGAGGTTCCCCGTCACCGTGCGCCACCAGCCCCAGTCCTCGCCGACGATCTTGCCGATGCGGCCGGTGCCGATCGTCCCGGGCTCATCGCCGTCCTGCACGGGGAACGCGGAGAACAGGTGGAGGACGTCGTGCACGTCCTTCGCGTTCAGCTCGACGATCTGGAGCTTCGTGAGGAGCAGGTCGGCGACGTCGAGCGTGTACGGCATGCGGTCGATCCGGTCCGCGAACTCGAGGACGTGGCACATGTTGAGCTTGTCCATGATCACATCGACCGAGGTCGCGCCGTCGGCCGTCGTGAAGTACATCTGACGGTCACCGTGCAGCAGGTTGAACCGGGCGTCGCCCAGGAACCCCTGTCCGGACAGGAACTCCATGACCGGACGCTTCGCCGTCGAGACCGAGGCGAAGTCCATGTCCTGGTCGTTGCGAGCGCGGTGGGGGAACAGGGGGCACAGCAGCCGGACCGCCTGCCCTCCGAGCAGTTTCAGCGGGACGCCGAGCTCGTTCGCCTGGTGAGCGACGGCGATCGAGGCTCCGAACGCATCCGCGTCGGCCGGATCCATGCTCGGACCGTATCGCATCGCGGTCGAAGCCGCGGTTCCGCCGGCTCGATCCGCCGTGCCGTTCACGCGAACCCGAGCAGCATCAGCCCCGCGATGACCATGGCCACGCCGGCGTACTGGTTCGGTGCCGGGCGTTCGCCGAACAGCGCGATGCTGCCGAACACCGGGATCAAGGGGTACGTTGCCGAGACCGCTGTCACGATCGAGACGAACCCGACCTCGGCGCCTCGCGAGTACGAGATCGTTCCACCCAGATCGACCAACCCGAGCGTCATCGCGAACGCGAGCGCGGATGCACCCACCGCGGACCGCCCCGCCAACGGAGCGCGCGCCCGCCCCCTCACCATGAGCACGACGATCGCGGCCACGCCGAAGATCGTCGCCGCCGTCACGCGCGCGAGCCACAGCGTGGGCAACCACCCGGCGCGCTGCGACGCCCATCCGAGCGTGTACGTCGCGATCCCGAACAGGAACGCCGACGCGATCCCCCAGGGCAGACCCGCGGGCATCTTGTGGGTCCCCGCTCGGAGCGCTCGCGCGTCGGTGGACGTCAGCACGGCCCCCACGATGGTGACCGTCACGCCCGCGACCTGGAGCCCTCGCAGCGATTCGCCGAGCAAGACGACCGCCAGCAAGACCGGGATCACCGCGTACGAAGCGAGCACCGGCGACACGACCGCGACGGGACCGAGCTCGAGCGCTCGGTACAGCGTGACGTAGGCGCCGGCCGCGAGCACGGAGTTCGGCACCAACCACCACGCGACCCCACCGAGCTCCCCCAGGTCGGGTCGCGCGATGACCAGCACGAGCGTGATGGCTGCCGCCGAGCACAGCTGTGCGATCACCACCGTCGCCCACGAGCCGATCCGCCGCCCCGACAAGGCAGCGAACAGGTCGGCCAACCCCCACCCGAAGGCGGCGCCCAGACCGAAGATCACGCGGGCAGCTTCGCTTCGGCGAGCGCGTCGACCGCCACGACCCCGCGCTCCCCGACGAGGAGCGGATTCGCCTCGAGCGAGGTGAGACGGTCGCGGAGGTCGTGCGCGGCGCGCGCCACCGCTTCCACGGCCCGCGCGAACGCGGCGATGTCGTGCCGAGCGGGGTCGAGCCCGCATCGGGCCGCGTGTTCGGCCGCGAACCTTCGAGCTTGCGTCGGCGTGAGCGGGCACGGGACGAACGTGGCCTCGCCCACTTCAGCCATCGCTCCGCCCGGGCGGACGGTGAGCATGGCGCCGAACCCTTCGTCGACGACTGCGCCGACGAGCACCTCGGCGCCCGACGCCATCTGTTGCACGAGCAGCCGAGGCGCGCGGGCGCCGGCGGTGCGCGCGGCGCGCAAGACCTCGGCCGCCGCCCGCTCGACCTCGCCGGGGCCCTGCAGACCCAGCCGAACGCCGCCCAGCTTCGCCTTGTGCGGCAGCTCGGCCGCGAGGGCCTTCACCGCGACCGGGAATCCGATGCGCCGAGCGGCCGCCGCCGCCGCCTGCGGCGTCGTCACCGTGGCCTCCTTCGGCCGGCGGACGCCGTAGAGCTCCAGCACCTTCGCGGCGCGTGCCTCATCGAGGGGACCGGACCGCCCGCGGAGTGTCCGGAGCGCCGTAGCCCGGTTGCGGTGCGGCGGCCGCTCGGTGACTGCGCGCGCGCGAACCTCTTGCAGCTCGACGAGCGCCCGGATCGCGCCCGCGGCGGCTCGGTGTCCCTGCAGGAAGGGCAGCCGCGCGCGATCGACGAACCGCTTCGCGGCGCTCCCGTACGCGAGCGAGCTCATCGCGACCGACGCGAACACCACACGCGTCGACCGTCGCAGCTCGCGCGCCGAGCGCAACACCGGCTCGGCCCAGCCGCCCTCGTCCTGGGTGCGCGGCGGGAAGGCATCGAACACGACGAACCCCACGGCGGGATCATCCGCGAGTGCCGCGAGCGCTCCACGGAACATCTCGGTCTCCACGGCAGCCTGGCCCGTCACGTCGAGCGGGTTGTTCTGCGAGGCGAAGTGCGGCAGCACGGAGCGCAACCTGCGCTTCGTCGATGGAGCGAACTCGGGGAGCGCGAGCCCGGCGACTCCGGCGGCCTCCGCGAACAACGTGCACGCGCCTCCGGACTGCAGAGCGGCAGCGATGCCGCTGCTTCGCATCGTGCGGTGGTACGAGAGCAGCACGGCCGACTCGAACAGCATCACGGGGTCCTCCACGAGGACGGCCCCGTGGCCGCGGAGCCAGGCATCTCGGAGCGCGGTGTCCCCCGCGAGCGCTCCGGTGTGCGCCACGATGGAGCGCCGCGACGCCTCGCTCCGACCCTCGGGCGCGCAGACCAGGATCGGTTTGCGGGCGGCGCGCAGCGCGTCGAGCCCGCGACCGATGCCGTCGATGTCGCGCATCGTCTCGATGTAGGTGGTCACGACCTTCGTGTGCGGATCGGAAGCCGCCCACGAGAACATGTCGCCCAGGCCGATCACCGCTTCGTTGCCCACGCCGAGCACGATCCGGATACCCACACCCCGGTCCGAGGCGAGCTGGTTCATCGTCCACGCGACCGTCCCGCTCTGCGAGATCACGCTGATCGACCCGGCGACCGGTTCCGGCGGCGGCGTCGTCCCGTACGGTGCCACCTTGTCGACGTAATTGACGAACCCCTCGACGTTCGGTCCCAGCACCGGGATACCGCTGCGGAGCGCCGCTTCGCGGAGCTCGGATTGCAGAGCGCGACCTACGTCACCCGCTTCCGCGAACCCAGAGGAGACCACCATGATTCCGTGTACTCCCGCCGCGCCGCAGTCGTCGATCATGCGGACCACGAGGCGCGCGGGAACGACGAACACCACGAGGTCGACCCCGCGCGGCAGCTCGAGCACGGAGTCCAGGCACGGCCTGCCCCACACCTCGTCGTACTTTGGGTTGATCGGGTAGAGCTCGCCCTCGTAGCCCAGGTGCTGGAGCGACCGGTAGATCTCGGGCGCCCAGGAGTCAGGGGACTCCGAGGCGCCGACGATCCCGATGGACCTCGGAGCGAGGAGCGGCCCCAGGTCCCAGCGCCTCACGCCTTCTCACCGCGGAACCGGGCGTCCCGCCAGGCGATCGCGGCTTTCAGGCCCTGCTCCTTCGTGATGCGGCGGAACTCGTCGCGCTGCGGGAGGTTGGCGGTCTCGATCATGGTGTCGAGCTCGGTGTTGGCGACCATCGCCGCTCGAAACCCGGCGACCTCCCATGCACGGTTGACGGCGCGCTTGGTGGTCTGCACCACGAACGGCTCGTTCTTCGCGATGTCCTGCGCGAGCGCAAGCGTTGCCGCGTCGAGCTCGTCGCGTGGCACGACGGCATTGACCAGGCCGATCCGGAGCGCCTCGTCGGCGGGGATCCGGTCCTCGCCGGTGAAGAGCAGCTCCTTCGCCTTGCGGACGCCCACGACCCACGGCAGGAACATCGACACCACACCCGAGCCGAACCGCACATCGACGTACCCGAAGTAGCTGTCGTCGGCGACGACCGCCAGATCGCACGCGAGCATGAGGTCCGTGCCGCCCGCAAGACAATACGAGTGCACCTGCGCGATGACGGGCTTCGGGTGCTCGGTGAACCGGAGCATCCGCAAGTTGTCCTCCTCGAGCACGCGATGCCAGTCGCGCGAGTCCATCTCGCCCCCGTCGGCGTCCTCGGCGAGGTCGTAGCCCGCGCAGAACGCCCGCCCGGCCCCCCGCAGGATGAGCACACGCACGTCCTCGTCGCTCGCGGCGTCATCGAGCGCCGTCATCAGCGCTGCCATGAGATCGCCGTTCAGCGCGTTGAGGGCCTTGGGCCGGTTCATCGTCATGCGGCGCACGGGACCGATGTCCTCGGTGAGCACCACGGGCTCGTCTTGGATCGGGTCGCTCACGACTTCCCTCTTCCCCGCGTCGCGGGTCGCGCGCATCATACTGAACGTCGCTTCACGCCTCGTCGGAGCGACGCTCGGTCAGGACACGAGCTCGAGGACCTGGGCAGCGGCGCGGATGCCGCTCCGTAACGCGCCCTCCATCGTGCCGGTGTGCTCCTGCTCGGCCGTGTGCTCACCGGCGAACGCCACGCGGCCCGCGGTGCGCCGGAACAGGTCGGACCGCTCGAGCGAGCGCTCGTCCCACGCCGAGTAGCTGCCGCCGGCGAGTGGGTCCTGCGCCCACGCCTTCAGCACCGGCGGGCCATCGAACCGCAGGTCCGGGTTGAGCCCGGCGAGGCGCGCGAGCCACGAGGTCGCGTCGCCCGACTCGATATCGAGCGTACGCTGCGCGAGCTCGCTCCCCGCGAACGACGTCAGCACTTTGCGCGGAACGCCATCGCGCCCATCGGCCACCCAACACCAGAACGGGAGGTCGGAGGACTGCACGGAGCGAAGGGATGGTTCGCCGGCGAGCGGGACCGCGAGCTTGGAGGCCACACCCATCGGGAGCCGCTCGAGAGCGACCCGGACGTCCTCAGGCAGCGGCGGCTCGAAGGTGATCTCGGGAACGAGCCGAACCGGGGTGGCGATCACGACCGCCTCAGCCAGGATCCCCGAGCGAACGCCCGCACACTCGGACGTGATCTCGACCCCGTCGCCGGACTGAGCGACGGACACAACCCGATGCTCGAGGCGCACATCCGGAAGGATCGCCGCGACCGAGCTCGCGATCGCCTGGTTCCCGGCCTCGAGTCGGTGGTACGTGGCGGCGTCCGCGCGGAACGATCGATCGCCTCCGCGTCCCCCGAGCGGGACCAGGCCGAGATCGATCGCCGCGGTCCCTTGCAACCGCGCGCGAACGCTCGCGCGCGCGCGAGCATCCCCGGGCACGGCGTCCAGGAAGACCCCGAGCGACGGGAGTGCCTCCCCGCTCGCGCGCAGGGTGGTGAGCATCTCGTCCGCCGATGCGAGGAACGCGTCGACCTGGGTCAGGGTCGCCGCGTTCGCACCTCGAGGCTCTCGGCGCCGGTAGTCGACGCCCGCCTCCGCCAACCGAAGACCGAACCTGCCGGTGAACCGGCGGATGACCTCGTCCTCGGGCATGATCCACTCCGCGCCGAGCTCGGCCGGCTCGCCGTTGGCAAGGGTCACGGACCACACCCTCCCGCCCACGCGTCCCCGAGCCTCCAGGACGGTGACGCTGCATCCCGCGTCGGCGAGCTCGAGCGCGGCAGCGAGGCCCGCGAACCCCGCTCCGGCGATCACGACGCGGCGAGAAGGGGCCCTCACTAGGAGGTTGGCTTGCGCACGATGGCCGCCTATGGTACTCAGGTTTCTGAACGGTCACTCAAACCGACGGGGGGGCACACGCGATGCGCGATCCGCGCGAGCAACGGGACGCCATGAGTCGGCGCGAGTTCCTACGGGCATCGGCGGGCGCGGCCGTCGCCCTCCCGAGCGCGGCGGCGATCCTCGCGGCGTGCACGAAGCCCGGTCAGGGCTCGTCCGGGTTCGAGATCGCCCGCCCGGATAACCCGGTCACCCTGCCGATGAACGGACAACCCATCCCCACCGACACGCCGATGGAGCAGAACGCCGAGCTGCTGCTGTTCAACTGGCAGGACTACATCTGGAAGTACTTCATCCGGGGGTTCATCGACCAGCAGAAGGCCAACGGCACCACGTTCACCGCCGTCACGACCTTCCAGAACGAGGACGAGGCCGTGGCGAAGCTCCAGAGCGGCCAGCTGAAGGCCGACGTGTACTGGCCCACCGCCGACATCCTCGGCAAGCTCGTCGCCGCGGACCTCCTGCAGCCGCTGAACCACGACCTGATCCCCAACATGAAGCTGCACAACTGGGACGCCTTCCAGAACCCCTACTACGATCAGGACTGGAGGTACTCGGTTCCCTACACGATCTACACGACGGGGATCGGCTACCGGCGCGATCACATCCCCGACGACGTGATCCAGAACATGGACAACCCCTGGTCGATCCTGTGGGACCCGCAGTACACGGACAAGGTGGGCGTCTACCCGAGCTACCGAGACACGATGGCCGTCGTCCTCATGAAGAACGGGATCACGGACCTCAACACGTCGAAGGCGTCCGACCTCGAGCTCGTCCGAAAGGACCTCCTTGATCTCACGAGCGCCGTGAACGTGCGGATCTCCTACGCGGGCGCGTACGCGAAGCTCCCCAAGGACGTCTTCTGGCTCATGACCGCCTGGTCGGGCGACATGAACGCGGGGTGGGCGTACGCCCCTCCCTACACCGAGTCGGCATACGAGAACATCGGCTACTGGTTCCCGCCCGACCGCAAGGGTCCCGTCGACAACGACATCATCGCGATCCCGAAGAATGCTCCTCATCCTCGTCTCGCCCACGAGTTCATCAACTACATGCTCGGGTTCAAGCACGCGATGGAGAACTTCTCCTGGAACGCGTACCAACCTCCCCAGAAGGACCTCAGCGAGGAATACCTCACCACGACGGAGGGGCTCTATTCGAAGCTGTCCAATTGGGCGGCCCCGACCCCGTACGTGTCACCGTGGATGCCGGACGTGATCGTCAACCAGTCGGACTTCGCCATCGGGTACCGCGAGGGCCCGCTGACGGCCGACGTCGACAACCACTGGCACGACGTCTGGGAGGAATTCACGGCCGGTGTCGGCAGGTAGCCCCGCGTCCACGTCTCGAAGGTCGAGGCGCGCCGAGCGGGCCGCGGCTCGGAACGAACAGATCCACTTCTCCCGCTGGTTCTGGCCGTCCTTCACCCTGCCGGGGACCCTGTGGCTGCTCGTCCTGTTCATCCTCCCCCTCTACACCGTCGTCTCGATCGCGTTCGGGACGGTGGATCCGATCTTCCGCGGCCCGCTCCCCGTCTACCAGCCGTGGTTCTGGAGCGGGGAGCAGTTCGGCTCGGTCCTGCACAAGGTGTTCGGGATCTACAGCCCGGTCTACATCCACACCTTCGCGTACGTGGTGATCGCGAGCATGATCTGCCTCGTCCTCGGGTACGCGGTCGCGTACTACGTGGCTCGCTACGGGGGACGACGCAGAGGTCTGCTGCTCGTCCTGCTCATTTCGCCCTTCTGGATCAGCTACCTGATGCGGATGCTGGCCTGGATCAACCTGCTCGACAACAACGGGTACATCAACAAGGTCCTGATGTGGCTGCACGTCATCAGTCGGCCGGTGGGCTGGCTCGAGGGGCGGCCGATGACGGTCGTCCTCGGCTTGGTGTACGGGTACATCCCCTACATGATCTTGCCGCTCTATGGGTTCCTGGACCGCATCGATTCCGCGCTCCTGGAGGCGGGCCGGGACCTGGGAGGCGGCCCCGCCTCTACCTTCTTCCGCGTCACGCTGCCTCTGTCGAAGCCGGCCATCCTCGCCGGCATGGTCATCGTGGCGCTCCCGATGTTCGGCGACTACTACACCCAAGCCCTGCTATCTGGTTCGCCGAAGACGACGATGATCGGCAACCTGATCGACGACGCGTGGAGCACCACCGGCCAAGGTCCGGAAGCGGCGGTGTTCGTGCTGATCCTGATGGTGATCTTGATCGTCCCCATGCTCTATTACATGCGGAGCACGGCGAGGTCGGTGCTCGAACGATGAGCGAGGCCACCGCCACCCGACGCACCGGATCACCCCCGAACGGCGGCAATGCGCTCGTGCGCTGGTGGAGGAACCCCTGGCGCAAGCCGACCGTCCTCGCGACGCTCACGTGGGGATACCTCGCGTGGTCATTGATCCCGCTGAGCATCGCCATCGCGATCTCATTCACCGCCGGCCGCTCGAACAGCGTGCTGCACGGCTTCAGCCTCCAGTGGTGGTGGCGTGACCCGGAGGAGTCGCTGTTCCACGACCCCGAGCTCCACGCCGCGATCTTCCAGAGCCTGCGCTTGTCGATCACCACGATGCTCATCGCCGTCCCGATCGGCGTCGCGTTCGCGCTCGGCATCGACCGATGGCATGGGCGTCCGGCCACCGGGTTCAACTTCTTGATGCTCCTGTCGTTCGTGCTCCCCGAGATCGTGCTGGGGCTCTCCTTGTTCCTGGTGTTCCGATTCATGCTGACGTTCGTGCACCTCGGCACCGAGGCGCAGATCCTCGGGTTGGTGACCTACCAGATCTCGTACCCCGTCATCATCGTGCGCGCCCGATTGCTCTCGATCGGCAAGGACTACGAGGAGGCGGGGATGGACCTCGGCGCGTCGCCGAGGCAGGCGATCCGCCGCGTGCTCTTACCCCTGCTGTACCCGGCGATCTTCGCCAGCGGGGCGCTCGTCTTCGCCGATACGATCGACGACTTCGTGACGGTCCGGTATCTGTCGGGCGTCGCCACCACGGAGCCCCTCTCCGTGAAGATCTACAACATCGCCAGAGCGGAGCCCACCCCCGCGGTGAACGCCGCCGCGACGTTCCTGCTCGTGACGACGACGGTAGCGATCGTGATCGGCTACGTGGCGTACCGGTACATCACGCGAGGGCAGCGGACCGGCAAGATCACGGACTTCGCGCAGGTGTAACCGCCGGCTCCTCGCCGGACGCAGCTGCGCCGGCGCCCGAGGCGCCGACGAGCACGCGCAGCGCCTCCACCGGTAGGTGCACGGCGACGGGCGCTCCTTGCTGGAACGGCAGCCCCTCACCCTGGTTCTGGACCCATGCCTGCAGGGTCTGCCCCGGCGCGAGGTGCACGATGACCTGCATGATCGAGCCCACGTACACGACCCGCTCGACCATGCCCGGCACGTGGTTCTCGCCCACCGTTCCCTGCGGCTCGAGGCGCACCCGCTCGGGCCGGATCACCATCTTCACGTCTCCCACCGCGTCGGTATCGCCCTTGGAGGCGACCAACTCGAAATCACCCAGACGGACCTTCGCTCGGCCGTTGGCGTCCAGACCCTCGGCGCGGGCCTCCATGAGGTTCGAGACGCCCAGGAAGTCGGCGACGTACGCGGTGCCCGGCTCCTCGTAGACCTCGCTCGGCGTGCCGATCTGCTCGACGCGCCCGTTGCTCATCACGGCGAGCCGGTCGGACATCGTCAGCGCTTCCTCCTGGTCGTGCGTGACGTACACGAACGTGATGCCGACCTCCTCCTGCAGGGACTTGAGCTCCAGCTGCAAAGCCTTGCGAAGCTTGGCGTCCAGCGCACCCAACGGCTCATCGAGCAGGAGCACAGCGGGGTTCAGGATCAGCGCACGCGCCAGCGCGACGCGTTGCTGCTGGCCGCCCGAGAGCTGCGAGGGCCGGCGCCGCTCGAGCCCCTCGAGCCGCACGAGCGCGAGCGCCTCGCCGACCCGCTTCTTCGCGTCGGCCTTCGAGACATCCTTGTACCGCAAGCCGAACGCGACGTTGTCGGCCACGGTCAGGTGGGGAAACAAGGCGTAGTTCTGGAAGACGGTGTTCACGTTGCGCTTGTGCGGCGGGGTCTGGGCCATGTCGACGCCGTCGAGCAGGATCTGCCCTTCGTCGGGGCGCTCGAAGCCCGCGATGAGCCGAAGGGTCGTGGTCTTGCCGCATCCCGACGGTCCCAGCAGTGAGAAGAACTCACCCTCGGGCATCTCGAGGTTGATCCCGGCGACCGCCGTCACGTCGGCGAACCGCTTCACGAGGTCGACGAGCCGAACCTCTCCCCCTGCCATGGCAGGGCGGATGATACCCGACTAGGCTCCGGTCCTGCATGGCCGTTCAGGACCCCGACGGGAACGCTCCACGACGCGCGCTCGTGCCGTTGTTCGCGGCGTATTCGGTGTTCGGCGTGTACTGGGGCGTGTGGGTCGTCGTGTTCGCGGATTTCCTGCGGGCGAACGCGCTCACCGAGGGAAACGCCGGTCTCCAGCTCGGCCTGCTCGCGGTGGTGTCGATCCTGACCATGACCTTGGTCTCCCCTCGCCTCCAGCGGTTCCCCTTGGCGGTGACGGTGCCGATCGGGCTGCTCGCGATGGCGCTCGGCGCCATGATCGTCGGCCATGCGTCGGGTGGGTGGCTCGCACTGGGATTCGGCGTGCTCGGCATCGGCAACGGGATGATCGACGTGTTCGTGAACGTCGGGGGTCAGATGATCGAGGCGAGCTCCCGACGGCCGGTGCTCCAGTACCTGCACGCCTCTTACAACGTCGGAGGCATCGTCGGAGCGCTCGGGGCCGGCCTCGCGACCCTCGGTGGCGTGGACTTCCGCGCTCGCCTGTCGGTCACCGCGGCTGTGCTCACGGTCACCGCGATCTGGACGGCGGTCTCACCTCCGCTCCGGGCGCAGCCGGGGCCCTCGGCGACCGAGACGAAGATCTCGCTTTCGATCTTCCTGCGCTCGCGATCGCTCGTCGTTCCCGCGATCGTGGTGCTGTCAGCCTTCTTCGTCGAAGGCTCGATGGACATCTGGTCGGTGATCTACCTGCGCCGCACGCTCGAGGCGTCCGCGCTCGCGGGAGGGATCGCGTTCGCGATCTTCAGTCTCGCGATGGCGTTCGGCCGGATCACGGCGGGGCGGGTGCTGTTCGGCTTCGGGTATCGCGCCACCCTGCGGATCTCAGGCGCAGGATCGCTCGTCGCGGGGCTCACGGCCGCGATCACGCAGAGCACGGTGATCGCGGGCATCGCATTCTTGTTCCTGGGGTTCTTCATCGCGTCGGCGGCACCGGCGGCGTTCGGCATGATCGCCGGGACGGACGAGGATCCCGCCCTGGCGGTCGCCGCGATGACCACGGTGGGCTATTCGGGGTTCGTCGTGGGCCCGCCGCTCATGGGATTGCTCGCCGAGCGGGCCGGCCTCCGCGCTACGATGGCCGTGCTCGTCGCGATGAGTCTCGGGGTCGTCGCGGGAGGTGTGTTCGGCCACTCAGCGCCGCTCGAGGATCGCGATCTGCCCGAACGTCTCGACCGCCCCGGCGGCCGAGAGGCGTGACCTGAGATCAGTCCATCGAGCCGGCGATCCACTCCCCGTCGGTCCAGGTCGGTTCATCCTCGAGGAGCTCCAGCAGTTTGGGGTAATTCGCTTCCGTCGCGGGGTCGTGCACCATCGTGAAGTAGGCGTCCTTGTCCTCGTACATCACGGCCGCGACGACCTCTCCGCCCGCGTCGGCGACGAGGAGATACGCGCCGCGATAGCCCTTCCTCGCATCATCGCTCGGGGGGTTCTTGAGGTGGGCGACGAGGTCGTCGACCTTGCCCGGCTTCACCTTCATGCGGCCCAGGGTCCCGTACACGTGTGCCTCCTTCGCTCGGCGGCCCGAGCATACGCGGCCGCTCCGCGGCGCGCGATATAGCATCCGCGCGATGCAGCCGAGGGAAGCGGCCGTGGACGTCGAAGGCGTCTCGCTCGTCGTGCGCGAGTGGCCGGGGCCAGGACCGTCGCTCCTCATGATCCACGGGCTCGCCTCCACCTCGCACATCTGGGACCTCGTCGGCCCGCGCCTGGCGCCGAGGTTCCGCGTCCTCGCCTACGACCAGCGCGGTCACGGAGTCTCGGGCAAACCGAGCTCCGGGTATGGGTTCGATCGGATGTGCGCAGACGCTGCCGGGGTCATCCGCGCCGAGCGCCTCGGCCGACCCGTCGTCATCGGTCACTCCTGGGGCGCGAACGTCGCCCTCGAGCTCGCCGTTCGCCGGCCCAGGCTCGTCGCGGGGCTCGTGCTGGTCGACGGCGGATTCCTCTCGATGCGCGACCGCCTCGATTGGGCGACCGCTCGCCAGCAGCTGGCGCCGCCCGATCTGACGGGGATGACGCTCCAGAACTTCCGACGCGCGGTCGCGCGCTCCACGCGTGGCGCGCTCGCGCTCACACCCGAGATCGAAGACGTCTACCGGTCGCTCGTCCGGGTGGACCCAGATGGGTTCATCCACCCGAGGCTCTCGCGAGCCAATCACGTCCGGATCCTGCGTGCGCTCTGGGAACAGGACACGCTCGCGCTGCTCCGTCGCCTGCGCGTCCCGACCCTCGTCCTGGCGGTGCGCCCGAAGGCGACCGACGATCCCGACCCGGGGACTGCCGGGTTCCTCCGCGAGAAGCAGCGAGCGGCAGTCGTCGTCCGCCGGATCGGACCGCCGCTGCGGTTCGCTTGGCTCGAGGGGATCCACGACATCCCGATCCAACGGCCGGCGGTGGTCGCTCGGCGGATCTCATCGTTCGCGCAGGACGCCGTAGGATGAAGGTGTGTTCACGTTCATCGTCATCCTGCTGTTGGTCGCGGCGGTCTTCGGGATCCTCGGCGCCGTGTTGAAGATCGCCCTCATCTTGGTGCTGGCCTTCGTCCTGGCCGTCTCGCTGCTCACATGGGCGGGCTGGCTATGGTTCCGCAGGCGCATCCGCGCGTTCGAGGACCAGGTCACGGGCCCTCGAAGGGGTCGGCGTGCGTTCGACGTCCGCTACGTCGAGAACGAGGCGGACCGAGAGCCACCCGCGCCTGGCAACTAGCTCACGATCGGCGTTCGTTCCAGGCGTGCGCCGAGTGGCTCATCCGGGCTCGTCGGGTTGCTGCCTCAGGGTCCGCGCCAGGTCGAGCACGCGCCGGCGATCTTCGTCCGAGAGCGGCGCGAGGAGCGCACGCAGCTCCTCGACCGACGCGATGAGCTGGCGGGTCGCCTCGAGATCCTTCGGCGGGATATTCTCGTTGGGCATCTCCGATAGTCAATCACGTCGGTCGGTGCGCCTGCATGGTGCCGGGGAACCCACACACGGTCCACCCGGTCGTGTCGGCGATGTGCCTGTGCTCCTGCGTTGACGCCCGGGGCAGAATGGAACCGTGAGCCCGCACGCCCGCGCCCCCGTGCCGCTCCGTGCTGCGCTCGTTGGGGTGGTGCTACTCGCCCCCGTGCTCGTCGCCGCCGAGCTCTCTGATGGGCCGCCGCCCATCCAGATCAAGGTGAACCAACGGACGGTGGCGATCGCGCCGGACACCACCTTCGGCGGAGCGGTCCGGGAGCTCGCGCTGCGAGCCGTTCCGGGGAAGCTGCTCGCGGTCGACGGAGCGGTCTTGGATCGGCACGCGGATCCGGGACATCTGCTCCTGAACGGTTCGCCGTCCGCTCGTTCGACGCCGCTCGTCGCCGGGGACTCGATCCAGGTCGAGGACGGGGCCGACCGGGTCGAGGGCACGAAGACCTCCCGAGAGCTCATCCCCGGCCGGCGGACGAGCAACCCCATGTACACGCTCGACACCACCAAGACGGTGAAGATCACGACCGTGGGTCGCATCTCCGGGACGGTCGCCTCGGTGCGCTACCGGCCGGTCGGTCCCGTTCACCGGCCGCCACAGGTCGCGCTGACCTTCGACGACGGTCCCTGGCCGAACAGCACACGCCGGTTCCTCGCGGTCCTGGAGCGGATGAAGGTCAAAGCGACGTTCTTCATGGTGGGCTACCTCGTCGACCGGTATCCGAGCATCGTGCGCTCGGTGATCCGGGCGGGGATGACGATCGGCGACCACTCCTGGTCGCATCCGTACCGCACCCCGTTCAAGGACCTCAAACCTCACCGCATCCAGACCGAGGTGGCGAGACCCGCCGCACTGCTCCGGCACCGGTTCGGCGTGGACGTTCGTCTGTTCCGTGCACCGGGTGGGAGCTACGACCGGTACGTGATCCGCACCGCCCAAGCCGCGGGGATGCACCTCGTGCAGTGGAGCATCGACCCGCACGACTACCTGTCATCGGCCAGGCCGGCGAAGATCGCCGCCACCGTGCTCTCCCGGGTGGAACCCGGATCGATCGTCTTGATGCACGACGGCGGCGGTGACCAGTCGGCCACCCTCCGAGCGCTGCCGAGGATCATCCGCGGCATCCGGCACATGGGTCTCGAGCTCGTCGCGATCGATCGATGACCTCGCGGAGTGGGCCGGGCGGCACGCCCGCGTGCAGAGGGCGTCCGATCCGGGTTGACTACAGACCCTGGCCGGGACGGAGGTGCGCGTGTGGACCGAGTTCGCGCGGTCCTGAGGAAGCTCAACGAGGTGTCCGACCCCTCGCGCCTGGCCGGGATGGCTCGGTACGGCATCGCCACCGACAAGGCGCTCGGCGTCGCCGTCCCGGAGCTGCGGCGGCTGGCGAAGGCGATCGGACGCGATCACGAGCTGGCCGTCGAGCTGTGGGGATCGGAGATCCACGAGGCGCGGATGCTCGCGAGCATGATCGACGACCCCCGACAGGTCACCGAGTCCCAGATGGAGGCGTGGGTCCATGACTTCGACTCGTGGGACCTGTGCGACCAGGTGTGCGGCAACCTGTTCGATCGGACGACGTCGGCGTTCCGCAAGGCGGTGGAGTGGAGCGCTCGCGACGACGAGTTCGTGAAACGCGCGGGGTTCGCGCTGATGGCGTCGGCGGCCGTCCACCGCAAAGAGGCCGACGACGCGACCTTCGAGGTGTTCCTTCCCATCATCCGGGCCGAAGCCACCGACGATCGCAACTACGTGAAGAAGGCGGTGAACTGGGCGCTGCGTCAGATCGGCAAGCGCAGCCCGGAGCTCAACAGGAAGGCCATCGCCACCGCGAAGCAGATCCAGAAGCTCGACGCGCGATCCGCTCGGTGGATCGCGAGCGACGCGCTGCGCGAGCTCGAGAGCGCGGCCGTGCAGGATCGACTCCGGGAGCCGGCTCGCACCTAGTGCGGCGCGAGACGGAGGGGGTCGAGCCCCCTCCGTCCCAAGCGCGCCGGCGTCTCAGCGCTCGTCGCCGGCGGTGACCACCTCCGGCACGCGGACCGGCGCCGCCGCGGGCGCATGCCCCTCAACGTCGATCTTGGGGAGCCACCCGAGCCACTTCGGGAGATACCAGTTGCGGTCACCGAGCAACCGCATGCCGGCCGGAACGAGCAACGTCCGCACGATGGTCGCGTCCATGAACACCGCGACCGCCAGACCGAAGCCCATCTGCTGCAACGGTCCGAGCCGTCCAGCCGCGAACCCGATGAACACGGCCACCATGATGAGCGCGGCGCCGGTGATGATCCCCGCCGTCGTGCGGAGCCCGTACGCCACCGCCTCGGTGTTGTCGTGGGTCTTGTCGTACTCCTCGCGGATCCTCGTCAACAAGAACACGTGGTAGTCCATCGACAGGCCGAACAGGATCGAGAACAGGAACAGCGGCAGCCACGCCTCGATCGAGTCCGCCTGGTGGAACTTGAACCCGAGCGAATTGAAGAATCCGATACCGACGCCCTTTTGGAACACGAGCGTGACGGCTCCGTACGCCGCGCCCACCGAGAGCAGGTTCATCAAGATCGCCTTGATCGGCAGGACGATCGACCGGAACACGACGGTGAGCAGGATGAACGAGAGCCCGAGCACGAACGCCAGCACGATCCACTGGTACTGATCGGCCACCGTGAGGAAGTCGGTGAAGAACGCAGTGTTCCCTCCGACCAGCACCGTCGCCCCGGCGACACCGTTGAACGCCTGAGGAACGAGGGAGTCACGCAGCGAACCGATCGCGGCGAAGGCGGGATCCGAAGAAGGGTCGCCGGCGAGGGGCGCCTGGACCATGAGTGCATCGGCGCCGTCGGGCGCCGGCGTGACCGTCGTCTGGCCCGCGAACGCGGGATCGGCCTTGATCTCAGCCTGCAGCTTCGCGACCGCTGCCTGGACGTCGGGACCGTCGACGTTGCCTTGAACGATGATCTGGACGGGGTCGGTCGTCCCTCCCGCCCCGAACTTCTCCTGCAGGGTGACGAACGCCGCCTTGGACTCGAGACCTGCGGGCAACGTGGTGACGTTCTGCGACGTGCCGCGGTGCATCTGGAAGTAGAACGAGCCCAAACCCCCGAGGACGAGAACGCTGGCGAGCAGGAAGACCACCGGGTACGTCATCACCCCGCGGGTGAGGCGATCCCAGAAGCCGCCCTTCGGGTCGGGAGACGAATCCACCCTCGCTCGCTGGGAGAGCCTCGGCCAGTTGATGCGGTCGCCGAGCAGCGCCAGGATCGCCGGCAGGAGCGTCATCGACGCCGCGATCGACGCGATGGTCACGAGGATCGCACCGGTGGCGAGGCTGCGGAAGATGGTCGTCGGGATGATGAACATCCCGAGCAGCGCCAACACGACGGTCATGCCGCTGAAGAACACGGCCCGGTTCGCCGTGGCACCGGCGGCTCCGATGGCGCCCAGCTTGTCGAACCCCTTCTTCCGCTCCTCGCGGTAGCGCGAGACGATGAACAAGGAGTAGTCGATCCCCACCGCCAGGCCGATCATCGTGACGATGTTCTCCACGAACAGGTTGAACTCCACGATCTGCCCGATGAGCGACACCAACCCGAGGGCAACGATGATCGCGAAGATCGCCATGACGATCGGCACGACCGCCGCGATGATGGCTGCGAAGACCACCACGAGCACGATGAGCGCGATGCCGATGCCGATCGACTCGCCCTTCTGCAGGTCCTCCTCGGCCACCTTCGTGAAGTCCGAGCCCAACGTGGCCTGACCCGCGACCTGGATGGTGAACCCGTCGGTCGAGCCGGCCGCAGCGACCTCGCGGAGGTCCGCCACGATCGCGTCGGTCGTGTCGGCGATCGCCACGGGGATGAGGGCCGTGGTGCCGTCCGGGGAAACGAGGGAGGCGGCTTGATCCTGCTGCCCCGCCTGCTGGGCGTCGACGTACGTGAACACCGGTGCGGCGATGTCGTCGGGGCCGAGCTTCTCGAGCTCGTTCTTCAGCGATTGCACGCGATCTTGGAAGGCCGCGTCGGACGCGGTAAGCGTGTCCGACTGGACGATGAGGAATTCGGTGTCGCTGATGTCCGCTCCGTTCGAGAAGTGGGCATCGATGACGTCCTGGGCCTTGACCGACTCGGGCTTGTTCGTGAACGCGATGTCCTGCGTCAAGACACCGGCAAGCAGCGAGCTGGTGAGCGCGCCCATCGCCACGATCGCCAGGAACCAGGCCCCCATCGTGCGCCACGGATGGCGGCTGGAGGCTCTCGCGACACTCTCGGGATTCAGCTTCATCGTGTTCCCCCTTCTCGCGCCCGAGGGCGCCGCTTCCAGCGTCGAGACGTACGGTGTATGCTTACGGTGTAGGTACGATACGCCGTACGGTGTAAGTCGTCAACCGAGGATGCGAGAGATGGATACCCGGGCCGAGACGAGAGAGAGATTAACCCGCGACAAGATCGTGGGCGCGGCCCTGGCCATCATGGATGCGGAGGGCCTGGAGGCGGTGACGATGCGTCGCGTCGGGCGAGAGCTCGGCGTCGAGGCCATGTCCCTGTACAACCACGTCGAGGACAAGGATGCACTGCTCGATGGCGTGTGCGAGCTCGTGATGCGTGGGTTCTCCTTCCCGCCCCCCGAGGAGGACTGGACCGTCGAAGCTCGGGCGCTCGCTCGCTCGTTCCGGCAGGTCCTGCGAACGCACCCGAACGTCATCACGTTGTTCTCCGAGCACAAAGGCCGGATGCTCTCGTTCGAGGCGTTCCGGCCGATCGATGCAGCGCTCTCCTGCCTGCGTCGTGCCGGACTCTCCGACCACGAGACGGCGCAGGCGTACCGGATGTTCGGAGGGTTCATCTTCGGATTCGTGCTGATGGAGGTCGGGCAGCAGTTCGGCAAGGACCTGCCGGGAGGGATGACACCCGAGCAGGTGGCGCAGATGCTGCCAGACGAGCTCGCCACCACCGCCGCGCTGCTCCCCGAGCTCGCGAACTGCGACCCGGACGTGGATTTCGAGTATGGGCTCGACCTGATGATCCGTGGTCTCGAGGCGCGGATCGCGGCAGGCTCCTCGCGGAGCAACAACTAGATCAGCTGCAGCTCCCGTCCAACCTTCGCGAACGTCTGGACCGCCTCGTCGAGATCTCGCTGCGTGTGGTCGGCCGTGACGATCGTGCGCACACGTGCGTGCCCGCGCACGACCGTTGGGAACACGATCGCCGGCGCGAACACGCCCTCCTCGAACAACCGCCTTCCGAGCGCCTGAGCGCGTCCCTCGTCGCCGGCGATCACCGGCGTGATCGGCGTCTCGCTGAGCCCGGTGTCGAAGCCCAGCTCGTGCAGGGCTGCCTTGAACGCCCGGGTGTTGCTCCACAGACGTTCCAAGCGTTCGGGCTCGTCGTGGATGACATCGAGCGCGCTCATGCACGCGGCGACGACGGCGGGTGGCGCACTCGTCGAGAACAGGTAGGGTCGCCCACGGTTCTCGAGCCAGCGGATCAGGACGCGTGGGCCTGCGATGAAGCCCCCGAGGACACCGATCGCCTTCGACAACGTCCCCACCTGGATGTCCACGCGGCCGTGCAATCCGAAGTGATCGACGGTGCCCGCACCACCGGTACCGAGCACGCCGGTCGCGTGGGCATCGTCGACCATCATGATGGCTCCGTGGCGCTCGGCCACCTCGACCAGGTCGGGGAGCGGTGCGATGTCCCCGTCCATCGAGAAGACACCGTCGGTGATCAGCAGCTGACGCCGGCCGGGTCGCGCGGTCTCGACGAGCAGCGCTCCCGCGGCCTCCGCGTCCTTATGCGGGAACACCTTGATCTCCGCGCGAGACAGCCGAGCCCCGTCGATGATCGAGGCGTGATTGAGCTGATCGCTGACGATGACATCCTCCTTGTCGAGGATGGCCGCCACCGTCCCCGCGTTCGCCGTGAACCCCGACTGGAACATCAGCGCCGCGTCCGCGTGCTTGAACGCCGCGAAGCGCTGCTCGAGCTCGAGGTGCATGCTCATCGAGCCGGCGATCGTTCGCACCGCGCCCGACCCGGCGCCGAGCTCGAGCGCGGCCTTCGCGGCCGCCGCGTTCACGCGCGGGTGATTCGCCAACCCCAGGTAGTTGTTCGAGGCGAGGTTGATGACGTCGCGGCCGTCGAACCGCGCTCGCGCGCCCGTGGGACCCTCGAGTGTGCGCGGGAACAGCAGGAGCCCCTGCTTCTCCAGCTCGGCCAGCTTGCCCTCGAGCCCGTCGAGCGCGCCCATTCAGCCTCCGGGGAACATGATGACCTTCGCCGCGTGACCGGCCGCCGCGGTCGCGAAGGCCAGGTCGAACTCCTCGAGGGTGAACCGGTGGGTGATGACCGGCGTGACGTCGACGCGCCCAGTCGACAGCAGGGTCGTCGTCTGCTGCCACGTGCGGAACATCTCACGCCCGGTGATCCCCTGGATGCGGGCCTCCTTGAAGATGACCTGGTCGTTCAGGTCGAGCGTGACCGGACCATCGGGGAGTCCGAGCAACGACATGCGTCCCCCTCGGGCCAGCATCCTCGTCCCGCCTTCGATGGCATTCGCGTTCCCGGACATCTCCAGGACCACCTCGGCCCCGATGCCGCTCGTGGCGTCGCGAACGACCTCGACGGGATCTTGCACCTTGGGGTCGACCAGGATGTCGGCACCCATCGTCGCCGCGAGCGCCCGGCGGTCGTCGTTCGGCTCGATCGCGAAGACCTTCCAGGCGCCCGCGGCACGAGCGATCGCCACCGCGAACAGACCGATCGGCCCGCACCCGATGACCGCGACGGGGTTCGTCGCGAGGTCCTCGCCACCGGCGGTTCCGAACGTCGCGTGCACGGCGTTGCCGAACGGCTCCATGATCGATGCGACGTCGGGATGGATCCCCTCGCCCACGACCCACGCGTTCTGCGCCGGGATGACCACGTGCTCGGCGAACGCGCCGTCGGTGTCCACGCCCAAGATCCGCAGGTTCTCGCAGATGTGCATCCTGCCGGTTCGACACGTCGAGCAATGCCCGCACGCGATGTGCGTCTCGGCGGCGACGAAGGCGCCCGGGGCCAGATGATGGACCTCGGAACCGACCGCCTCGATCCAACCCGCGACCTCGTGGCCGAACGTCATCGGGATCTGTGGGATCCGCCCCGCGGCCCACTCGTTCCATTCGTAGATGTGCAGATCGGTGCCGCACACCGAGGCCGCATGCACGCGGACCAGGACCTCGTCCTCACCGGGCTCGGGACGCGGCACCTCGAGCAGTTCTGCGCCGGGGCCGGCCGCGGTCTTCCGCAGCGCCCGCATCGTCCCGCCCACCGAGGCAGCCTACCGCGCCGCAGGAGCGCAAGATCCCGAAGGCCCCAACAGGAACCCCCGGCACTCCGCGCCCGTCCAAGGCCGACTACCACGGAGGAGGCACGCCCATGAGAAGGCCGATGCTGGTCGCCACGCTGATCGCCCTCGCGATGTTCGCCGGTGCATGCGGGCGCCTGAACGACGACGGATCAGGCGGAGGGAACGGGGCCGGGAGCGGAGGCATCCAGCATCCGACCGGGGCGGGCGACCTCATCTTGCAGGTCGGCGTCTCGGGCGGGTTCGTGGCTCCTTCCACAACCCTCACGCAATTCCCTGGGTTCTCGCTCTACGGGGACGGCACGGTGATCACGCAAGGCGCCCAGACCGAGATCTATCCGGGGCCAGCGCTCCCCGCCATGATCCAGACGCACGTGTCCGAAGACGGCATCCAAGCGATCCTGCAAGCCGCACAGTCCGCCGGTCTGTTCGGCCCCGACACGTCCTACGGTTACAACTGCATCGCCGATGTCGGGACCACCACGTTCATCCTGAACGCGGAGGGCAGTACCCACACCATCGACGCGTACGCACTCGGGATCGATGAGGGATCGTGCCAGGGTGCCGATGAGACGGCTCGACACGCGCTCGCGCAGTTCGACGCCAAGCTGGGCGACCTGCGTAGCTGGCTCCCGGCCGGCTCGGTGGGCGAGGACGCGACGTACACCTTCTCCCAGATCCGCATCTACGTGCAGCCGTACGCCGGCCAGGATCCCAACATGCAGCAGGAGCCGATCGCATGGCCGCTGTCACCAGGGCTCGGGAGCTTCGGCGAACCGATGAACAACCAAGCCCTGCAGGACGCTCGATGCGGCGTCGTCGGCGGAGACGACCTCCCGACCCTGATGCCCGACCTGCAACGCGCGAACCAGCTCACGCCCTGGTCGAGCGATGGCGTGGACTACTCGCTCCTGCTCCGCCCGTTGCTCCCCGACGAACACACCTGCTGATACGGGCGGCCCTCAACCGGACGGGGTCCTGAGCACCGCTGACGGCTCGGAGCTCGGGACCGGCGAGGGGTGGAAGCCGGGCAGGGTGACGCGGAACGTCGATCCCCGGCCGGGGACGCTGTCGGCCGACGCCGAGCCTCCGTGCGCCTCGGCGATCGTCCGAACGATCGCCAAGCCGAGACCGGTGCCACCGCTCGCTCGAGCCCGGTCGTCGTCAGCCCGCGTGAACGGATCGAAGAGCTTCTCGAGATGAGCCGGAGCGACGCCGATCCCCCCATCGACGACCTCCAAGCTCAGGTCGCCACCGATCGCGGACGCGACGAACGCGATGCGATCCCCCTCATGGGTGCACTTCACCGCATTCTCGACCATCGAATCCAAGGCGAGCTCCAACCGCTCACGATCGGCCCGTACCCATCCCTCGGAGACGATGCAGACCTCCCAATCACGAGGTGCGGTCGGTCTCCATCGATCGGCCATGCCGGTGAGGAGCGGTCCGACCTCGACGTGGTTGAGCCGCAGCGCCACGGGATCCTCGGCGGCCGCGAGCAACAGGAGTCGTTCGGAGACGCGCGACAGACGCGTGAGCTCGTCCAGGGCGACGTCGGCGTCGCTCGCCATCTGTCCGTCGGCCGACGAACGGATGAGCTCGATGTGCCCGCGCGCGACCGTGATCGGTGTGCGGAGCTCGTGCGACGCATCGCGGACGAACTCGCGCTGGCGCTCCAGCAGTCGGTGTTCACCCTCGGCGTGCCGGCGGGTCTCCTCCATGGCCGTCTGTCGCCGGCGGGCGTGCCACACCATCGCCAGGAACATCGACGTCATGAGCGGCACCTCGGTCACCTCGTCGAAGGGCTCGTGGGTGCGCGTGGCGGCCAGGGCGAGGGCCGTTCCGGACAGCATGACGATCGCCACCAGCACGATGAACGTGGTCCGCGGGCGCCACACGCGGAATCCGTACACGATCGTGAGGCTCACCCACACGAAGTGGAACGGAACGGTCTCCCACGACGTGAGCCAGAACATGACCGCGATGTTGACGGCCGAGAAGGCCCCCCACGCGATCTCGACCCAGTGCTTACGCAGCTTGGAGACGGTAGCCGACACGTCGCACCGTTTCGATGATGTCGCCGCCGAGCTTGGAGCGGAGCCGCCCCACGCATACATCCACCACGTTGCTCCCCGGATCGAACGAGAGCCCCCACACATCCGCGAGCAGCTGCTGTCGGGAGCACACCTCGCCGCCTTTGCGCATCAGGTGCTGCAAGAGGAGGAACTGTCGCTCGGACAGGGTCACCTGACCCTCGCCGGTATCGACGACGCGCCGTTCCAGGTCGAGCGTCAGGGTCCCGGCTCGGAGTTGGCGCTCGCCGGGGCCGGCCGCGGGCTGACGCAGGCGAGCGCGGACCCGCGCGACCAACTCGGCGAGGGAGAAGGGCTTCGCGACGTAGTCCGACGCGCCGAGCTCGAGGCAGCGGACCTTGCTGTCCACGTCCGACAACGCCGACAGCACCAGCACGCGCTGCTCCGGCTTCGCCTCCATGATCCCTCGCAGGACCGATACGCCGTCCAATCCCGGCAGCAGGAGATCGAGGACGACGAGCTCGTATCGTCCCGTCCGCGCGAGCTCGAGCGCTCGGACGCCGTCGTGAGCACCATCGACCCCGAATCCCTGAGCGGAGAGCGCCCGGGACACGAAGTTCACGATCCTGGGTTCGTCGTCGACGACCAGCACGCGCGCCATCGGACGTCATCCTAGGAGCACCACTCGCGCGGCGCGAACTCGAACATGACCGCCCCGTCATCAGACGCAGGTGCGATCCCTGACCACGCGATGACGGTTGCATGACCGCCACGTCACGAAGGTTCAGCCGGCAGGAGGAGGCACATACAGTGCGCGCAAGCGAGACAGCCGGGCCGCCGAGCTCGGGAGGGAGAGGCCATGAACACGCGTCCACACGCCGTACTGCTACTCGTCGCCGTGCTCGCACTGCTCAGCACGAGCTGTAGCAAGAACGAGGAGGCCGGCGGCGGGGACGGCACCGGTGGAGGCGGCGGTGTCGGCGTCACGCTGGCCGACTACTCGGTCACGCTCGACTCCAGCAGCCTCAGCGCCGGCGACGTCACCTTCAACGTCACGAACGACGCCGGACAGGTACACGAGTTCGTGGTCGTGAAGACCGATCTCGCCGAGGACGCCCTTCCGCTTGCCGAGGGTGATGTCGATGAGGCGTCCGCTGAGATCTCACCGGTTGACGAGATCGAGGACATCGAGCCGGGCACCAGCCCGTCGCTGGCCGTCACCCTCGAGGCCGGGAGCTACGTCGCGCTCTGCAACCTTCCGGGCCATTACGGACAGGGGATGCACGCCGCGTTCACGGTCGCGTGACCCGCGGGCGCCCGAGCACGGTTCAAGCCTCGGAGCCCTCCTGCCGATACCTACAGTCCCGTAGGCAGGAAGGGCTATCTGGTGCCACCCCATGAGGGCGAGCTCGACCGTTCCGCCGGCTCCACCGTGGCACTGGATGCGGTCCAGAAGCTGCTCGATTATCTAAAGGACGTCCCCGAGACCGG
>Ga0070697_100000755_pt1 | contig 24159 bp, 49 predicted proteins | sample KBSK1501metaG_FD_65475 | JGI IMG/M metagenome (GOLD analysis project Ga0070697, IMG submission 65475) | Corn, switchgrass and miscanthus rhizosphere microbial communities from Kellogg Biological Station, Michigan, USA - KBS K1-50-1 metaG | ecosystem: Host-associated > Plants > Roots >... | reverse complement strand
CGAAAAGAAGATTCCCTTGAGTCGTCAGGTGGAATGCTTTTTATCAGCAACTTAACGTTCGGACTGCCTCACGTTACGAACCTAAAATCCTACGTCAAGCCGATCAAAGAAACTGCTCGACGGCGCGGACTGATAAGACTGGCCGATAGACTATTAGCGCAAGCCGCCGATGAATCCGAGGAACTTGACGGCGCACTGGCGAGCGCGATTGAACAACTCGACAAGGTTAGGAACTACCGAACCGAGAAGCGCAAAGCGCAAGTCCTAGAAGATATTTCCGACAATCAACTTCTGCGTTACGAGTTGTTTTTCAAGGGCGTCACCGATGCCTTACCTACAGGCTTCCGAGAAATTGACGAAAATCTTTTAGGTGCCGGGCTGGTTCCTTCTGCGCTTTACGTCTTAGGAGCGCCAACCAGTTTCGGCAAGACAACTCTGGGATTAGATATCGCAGCGAATATCGCGGAGACCGGACACCGCGTTTATATCGTGTCGCGTGAGATGTCGCGTGAATCGCTGTATGACCGTCTTGTTGCCGTTGAATCTGACGTTGCTCGCTGGAAGATTCGCCCCGGCATTTGGGAGCAGGACTATAAGCGAATCATCGAGGGCGTAATGAGACTTTCGCATCGCCCGATGATTCTTGACGACGTAAGCACCTCGCTCGCTGACATTCGCGCTTACCTTGCGGATTACGAGCGACGAAACGAGCGCGTTGAATTTCTGGTTGTGGACTATCTGCAACTACTCGAAGGAGGCCGCAGGGAAACCCGAAACCAGGAAGTTGGATCGGTCTCTCGCGGGCTTAAAGGGCTAGCAATGGAGTATCGAATTCCGGTTCTTGCCATGAGCCAGTTAAGCCGAAACTTTGCGAATGAAAAACGCGAGCCAGAGCTAAGAGACTTGCGCGACTCGGGTGAGATCGAACAAGACGCTGACACGGTTTTCTTTTTGTTTGGCGACAAGCCAGAGGAAGAAGCACGGTTTTACGAGCGGAGTTTGAAGTGCGCCAAACAGAGAGAAGGGCCGCTGTTCAGAAAAGTTTTGACGTTCAATGGCGACCTTGTGACTTACCGAACCAGACCGCAACTGCAAAGTGTAGGGAGTATTTATGAAACCTCAAATTGATTGGAGTGAGTACGAAAAACGCAAGGCAGAGATAAAGAAACAAGACCTTTCACCGGAAGATTACGAACGAGCAATCCGGCAGATGGTTGAAGACTTGGACTCTGAAAGCGACATAGCAGCATGAATATCGTCAACCTGTCGTATCGAATCCGCGAAGCGGTAAACAAGAAAGTCCGAGAAGCGATCCGCGAACCTCGAACGCAAGAGGAAATAATCGAACTAACGGGAATTGACGAACAGATCGTGAGCGACGTTCTAGCGCAATTTTGGGACTCAGGGGAGGCAAGAATAGATCGCGCCAGTAGAAGATTTCAATTAGCCGCTTGAGGCTTTGGAGTTACTAAGACAGTAGCAGTGTAAATGGAAGTTTATTATCAAGACGAATCAGTGCAGATATTCCACGGCGATTGTCGTGAGATTCTACCGTCTTTGCGCGGTGCGTTGGTTTGCACGGACCCGCCTTACAACTGCGGGAAGGATTATGGTGTCTGGGACGACGATCTTCCGACTCCTGAGTATCAGGCGATCATGCGCGAAGTCGTTGCGCTCTCGTTGACGGCCGCTCCTAATCAGGCTTGGGTTGCGCCTCGCTATCAACTTCCGTTTTGGCTGGACCTGCTACCAAAGTCGCACTTGGTTGCGATCCGTCGTGGCGCTCGCGGCCCCTATCGCGGCGGCTGGTCCGATCAGTTTGAGATCGCGCTGGCCATCGGCAAGCCGAGCAGTGCCGAGTGTGACCTTTGGGACGATATCCGGCTCAAGGGTGAGGGTTATTTTTTCCGCGAACAAACCTTTGAGCATCCCGGCTACACGCCCTATCCCATAGGCAAGCGGTTTATCTCGCTATTGTCGGGCCCGTCTGACGTGGTAATCGAGCCGTTTGCGGGAACGGGAACGTTTTTGCGCGCAGCGAAGGACTTAGGCCGCAAGGCCATCGGAATCGAAATCAACGAAGCTTACTGCGAGATCGCAGCGAAGCGAATGTCTCAGGAGGTATTCCAATGGAACGAAAATGCGAAGGACGCAAACACTACTTTCTTGACAACGCAATGATCTGTCAGTGCGGAAAGTACGACAGAAGAAAAAAGATGATGCAGATCGCGGCTTAAAGACCCCAGAGGGGGAGCGCGATAAAGCGCCTTAGTAGGGGAAATGAAAATGAATGAATCAACAGAACAACTAAAACTCGAAGCCGAAGTCATCGTCAAGCTAATGCGCGAGCACAAAGAAGAGCGCGACAACATTTCGCTTTCGATTGAAGATGTGCCCGCCGAGATCGGCAACTACGGACTCTATGACGGTCTGCGGGTTCGCGGTGCCGGTACATCTCGCAACATGCGGCGTTCATTCGAGGAACTAATGCGAAGTTCTTGGCCGGTTAAGCGTCCGATTTACTGCTGGAAGCCAGACACAGACGGAAGCGCGGCCCTCTGGCTTGACCATAAGGTTCGCTGTCCACGATGCGAAGGCAACCCAATCTTTGATTTCTTTGAAATTGACCAGCACGGGCGAGACGTTCATGGCGATGATGAACCTTGCGAGTGTGAAGAGTGAGCAACCAGTAATCAAAAGGAGACCTTGCCAGCGCGGGGCGCGGAGACAATGGAGACGTGCAAGAGAGTTTTTTGCAGCACAAACCTGATCTGGAAGCGAGACATGGGCAGCGGGTAAATCTAATGAGCGCAAATTTTCAAGTTGAATACGGCCCTGACGATTACGACGACGATGATCGTGATTGTTCATTTTGCGGCGGCGAGGGATGGGGCATTGTCGGAACTGATTGGGACACAGACGACGCGATCAATGGCCCTTACGACGGCGAGATTGAGAAGTGTCCGAACTGTGGTGGTAGCGGTGACGCGGACGATATGACGTTTCGGTGATTAGGATGTCAACGCAATTTTCATTCGAGCATCTATTCGGCGGGCCACCGATCCAGCCTCCGTTGAGTGCAGAGGATCGCTTACCGCCCAGATCGCGGACAAGCGATCCCGCGAGCAGTAAAAGGGCCGAAGCGGAATCGAAGCGATCAGGTCAGATGCGCGGAGCGAGAGTCTTAGCCTTGCAACTTGTTGATGCTTACCCCGGCAGAACCTCAAAAGAGCTAGCGAGCCTTGGAACTTTGGATCGTTACGTTCTTGCTAAGAGACTCCCCGAGTTGCGCGAAATGAACTTGGTACGAACAACGCAAGAGCATAAAGAAGATTTGCGATGGTGGCCGATAAAGGATTGAGGGTAAAGACGAATGATCGATCCTTACGAAGCATTCGAACAATGGATGAAAGCAAACGGATTTGAAGACGTAGTGATCTGCGAACCTCAAGACGTAAATCTTGATCGATTGCATGAAGCTATTGAAGTTTACGGAGAAAGAGAGTGAGCACAGAGATGAGTGAAGAAACAGATCGAGAATTGGATAAGCGAATCGCTGAGCAGGTGTTTGGAATTAAAAAAATCTTCCGTCCGTGCGATACCAAGACGGGAGAGGATTACTTTTCGCCGAAAGAGTACCACTACATTCCGTCAGGCAAGCCGCCGCGTACTCACATGATTGACGCGAGAGTTGTTCCGTATTTCGCCTCTGATATATCAGCAGCAATGGAAGTAGAGGATCGGATTGCAGAGCTGGGGCTTACAGGGCGCTACGTTGATGCGATTGTGGACGTAGTTGGCGGAGTTCAAAGCACTCTTTGGCCGATAGTTCACGCAACCGCAAAACAGAGATCTCTAGCTGCATTGAAAGCAATAGAGAGCAAATAGAATTGTGAGTCGAGTATCTGACATTTCAGAGCGGCGGTAGGTTATGGAAGAAACTTTCACAGACAAAGAGTTTTGCGAGAAGCTAAAGATTGATCGCACCACATCTCTGCGATGGCGCGAACAGGGAATGGTGGGCTATCTCAAGCTTCCGAACGGGCAAATTCGATACCTCCAGCGGCACATTGATGCTCTGTATGGCGGTTCGGAAAAGCTAGCGGCTGAGTATGGCGACGGCCCTATCAAAAGTGGAGTCGTCAACATTGGCATAGCGAAACGTCGTAACAATGGAAGAGTGGCCCAGGATGCGTGAGACTTCCGCAATGGGTAATCCGCCCTGCACTAATCGCGTGGCGCAAGTGTGCCGCAAATCATGGAATTTCAGATCGTTAATCCCCGCAATTCGTTTTGCAGTCGCCCATGATCGCTTGACGGTGTCTGTAATACCGAATACTCGCGTTTCCTGCCCACGTCGCGGGAGATTAGTCAGTTCCGCATACAGGCGTGGGGTTATTGGCACAGAGCGCGATTTTAGCGTTTTGGTGTTCATGGCCTGGATGTTGATACGTCTGGATTCTAAGTCAACATCTCGCCATCTCAGTGAGAGAATTTCGCCCCGGCGCATACCTGTATCGAGCGCACAGATAGCAATAGCTTTCAAGCGTTCGCGGGGGCCGTCGCAGGCGTCAAGTAGTAACTCCTCTTCGGCGTCCGACAGGACGCGGGTGCGCTTAGTTTCATCGGATGCGGAAATGATCGTGTCTGAGCCTGAGAATGGGTGGCGAAGTATCCAGCCTTCTCGAAAAGCGATGCTGAGCATTCTACGTAGAACGGTTAATTCTCTATTTACGGTCGCAACGGATCGTTGCCGCGAAGGTGCTTTCTTGAAGGTTACGAGCTTGTCCAGACGTTTAGTTTTGAACTGAAGGATGTCGCCGTGCGTGACTGAGCGCAGGCGCTTTGAACCGAAATGTTCCGAGAGTATTTCAACAATTCGCTTGACCTCGACACTGGAACGCAGGCCGCTTACTTTCCGGTTTTCAATGAATCTGGCCGGTGTAGCGTAGCGATCCTTGTAATGTGTGGCGAGTTGTGCGAACGTGAGGCGCGACGAGTCGAGAGACTGTTCGCCCCGTTCCTCGACCTCGCGGAGCAGTTCTTTGATTATCTGTCGGGCGTGGGTTCTGCTAAAGGCTTTTCGCTTCACGTCGCGCCGCTTTCCGAATTCATCGGTGAAGGTGACGCGGGCGAATATCTGGCCCTTGAACTTGAAGATCGATCCGGTGCGCGGTCTGCTCATTTTTTCCACAAAAAAAGTCACTATCGAGGCGCTGCGGATGCTACAATATGCAACAGAGTGAAGCAAGAGTGCGGGCGCGGATTCCGCGTGAATCATGGTTTTATTTGCAACGGCAGTGCGGGTCGCGTCGAGGGTCAACCTAGAGCGGCGCGGCGCTGGCACACTCTTTTAACCAGTGGGTCGCAGGTTCGAGTCCTGCTCGGCTCAATTCACTTTCCGCCTAATTTCCACAAATCAACCACACAATCAGGGCTAAAAACAAGCCGGAGGTCTGTCTGAAATGAGTCAATACGAATACGAATTGCGAATGCTGGAGTGGGGCTTGGAGCGAAAGGACTTGTTTTCCAAAGACGATATTGAGCGAATCAAGCAAGCGCAAAGGTCGATGACCTCGCCCTTACTCAAGGAGGCCAAACGTGCGTTTAAGCGCGGGAATACTCCCGTGGCGATGGCGCTCGTTAAGGCGGCTATTGACGAGATTCTACTGCCCTTAGACGTGCAGTCCTGCGTGATCTACTGCCGCGTTAGTACCGAAGGGCAAACTAAAGGTATGGGGCTATGGCGACAGCTTGACACGTGCCAGCGATACGCCCAAGACCGCAACCTATCAGTGATAGCGGCATTCTCCGAAGTAGCAAGCGGTATTGATCCGCTGCCGATTCGTGCCCAGGCGCAGCGAATGGCTGAGAGTCACGGATGTCAATTGCTCTGCGAGGATCACTCGCGCTGGTCGCGCAAGGGTTCATCTGACGCGCCGCCCGCCTACGTGGTTATGGCTTCCGATTTAGAGAGGGCATTACAAGAAGAACTGCACAAGCTTTTTGCGCCCGTTCAAATGCTCGGAATGACAAGCGCAATGGAAGCTGCCGAGGCTGAAACGGTTCAGTAGTTGGGAGTGGACGCGGAATGAGCGAGCGGCATAGGGCATAGAAGGTGGCGTAGTTGTGAACATAAAATCAGAAGCAACAATCAGACGTTACATGAAGGAACTGCAAGAGGTTCTGGATAGTGACGATCCCATTGCTTCGCGGCTCGCGTACTTTGCGCTTCATGCAGTTCGCCGCGTGACCGAAGACGTAAAAGGCTGGCCTCCGCTGCGAGAGGATGCTTTCGATACCGCGTCGTTAATTCTAAAAGAGATTACCGGCCCAAAGAGACGCGCCCAGCATAGGCAGTGGTAACTATGGACACCGAGATACTTGGTGAGGAGGGGTAGATGGCGAAAAGGAAAGTTGAAAATTCGCGTAGATGTCGGCTTTGCGGTGCGCTCGAAAGATACGTTGCGCTGTTCTATACGAGTATCGCGCCGCGTCTCGGTATCTGCGTTGACTGCATCAATCGAATCATTAAGAACTGATGATCCAGTTGCAACCGATCACTGGCCGCGAGGCTTGCGCGTTTATCCGCGAGCATCATCGGCATCATTCGCCGCCGCAGGGTTACTTATTTGCCGTGGCGGTGAATGACGGATCGCGGGTGGTTGGAGTTGCGACAATCGGAAGGCCCGTTGCGCGAATGCTTCAAGACGGATTCACGGCGGAAGTAACGCGGGTCTGCGTTCTACCTGACTTGCCAAAGGTCAACGATCACGCTTCCCCCGCTTGCTCAACACTCTACGCGGCAGCGTGGCGCGCAGCTCGGGCGCTTGGCTATCGGCGGTTGATTACTTACACGCTCGCAAGCGAAACAGGAACGAGCGTCAAGGCTGCTGGCTGGCGCGAAGTCGGACGAACAAAAGGCGGGCAATGGAGCAGAAGATCGCGCCCTCGCGTGGCGACGGAACAAGACGGACAAAAGACGTTATGGGAACGCGCAGCGTAAGACGCTCAACTAACTACTCAAGCAGCAACAGAAAAGTAAGGGAGAGAGATGGCGGGACAAGATGAGCAGAAGCGGCGCGCATGGCATGTTCAACGAGCGATTGATCACGCGGTTAGCGCCGAGCGAGCGCGAGTGCGAAGCGAGGTGGAAAAACTTCGCGACAATAGCCTGACGCCCAATTCTGATGATTACGAAAAGGCTTTAGACGATGTTTTTAGGATTGTGCAAGAAAGGAATTTAGACGAGTGAAAAGATGATTAAAGACCCAGACAGAATGGTTCAAGATTTCCACACGCGGCTGATGGTTCCGCGTCGGTCTATCGTGAAAGAGCCAGAGCGGTGCGCGGGATGCGGAAAGCCAGCCTTTGAGCGGGACAACATTTATTCGTGGTACGTCTGTGCCGATTGTGACGCTGACGAAGTTGCGGATGACTTTGCGCGTGACGCGATGATGTGACGTTGGATAGTTTGAAATGAGCATTAAAAACTGCAAAGCAAAAGGCTCGCGTAACGAGCGCCGTTCAATGCTTCTGTTGGAGGCTGCGGGCTATCAGTGCATGAAAGCGGGAGGCTCGTTAGGAGCGTTCGACGTGATCGGAATTGGATCGCAGGACGTGGTTCTCTTGCAAGTTAAAACACGCGACTGGCCCGGCAGTCTTGAGATGCAAACGATCCGTGATTTCATTGCGCCAAAGAACGCAAGAAAGCTCGTTCACCGCTGGCGTGATCGGGTGATGATTCCAGACGTGCGCGAAGTTTGATAGGGAGTTGAACCTTAGATGGCGTTCTACCGAATCTACAACAAGAAGGTGTGCATCGGGTTAGTCTCCGAGGGCGTTACGTTGGCTAGCAGGATTATAGACGCCCCACCGTTTGCTAAATGGTCAATCGGCCATCGGACGCAGAAGGTTCTTGAGTGGTTCCGAGGCAGAGGGTACACGGTCGAAAAGGATCGCGGGCTGAGAGGTGCAGGATGAAACAACAGGTTGAGGTCGGGCAAGTCTGGAAATCAAAAGACAAGCGTGAGACTCGCTACGTTCTGATTGACTCAGTTACGGATAAAGACGCTAAGCCAGCGATGTGGACTAATCCCTGTACAGTGTCAGGCAAGATTTTGCGTCATGGACGCGGGGCGAGGATCAAAGTCTCAACACTACAAACAAGATTTGAGTTAGTAGAAAGGAAAGGGTGAAGTGAGACAGGAATTTATTTGCCACGAATGCGGACTCGAAAGCCACGTTAATCTTCCGCGAGGGTGGGATGAAGATGCGCTAACCGTCTTTGAGAAAATCAACGCAGAGCATAACAAGTGGTCGCCTGAGTGCGGAGCGACTGCGGACAGAATCAAGCGGCTGAAAAGTATGATTTTGGATGGTACGTGGCCGCACACGCAAGCCGCTGGCGCGTTGAATTAAAAAGGAAACGCTGGGAAGCCCTTGCCCGGCTCCCCAGCGTCTCCCCCAACATGAAAGGGAATTCCAAGTCTGTGACGGACTGAATATTAGCATAGGAGACAAAATAGAGTGTCAACTGCGATAGCTGAGTCCCCCGCAAATGTTATTCCGATTGCCCGTGGCCCGCTTGACGAGCCTGGGTTTACATTCACCGCGACGGGATTAGTTATTGATCCTAACGTCACGTATGAACAGTGGGTTCGGTATGGGCGCAAATTGCAACTGGCAGACAAGGGTATTCAGTGGGCGCTCGGGGATTGGGTAAGGCACGGGGAAACGCATTTCAAGGATCGGGCAGAGCAGGCCGTGATATTCACCGGCAAGAAGGTTAAGACGCTGCAAAACTACGCGACCGTAGCTGAGGCAATCCCAAAATCCCGCCGGCGGGATTCCGATAAGGTGGATTTCTCTACCCATGCCGACGTAGCCATGTTGCCAGAGGATGAACAGGAAAAGATTCTGTCGAAAGCCGAGCAAAACCCCGCAGACTTTAGCCGACAGGACGCCCGGAAAGAGGCGAAGCGGGCAAAGCGGCGGCTAAAACTCATCCCTGACGAGCTTGACCTGTTGCACGATCCAGAGGTTCAAAGGTTCCTCTCTGAATACGTCGCCGCGCTTAAGAAAATTGATGATGTAGTGCCCGACTGCGCAATGTTTCTACACGGGATGATTCAGTCGCACATAGGGCAGGCTCAATGGCAAAAGGATCGCACCCTCGAAGCGGACTACGAAGCGATCATTGAGTCATTTGAGAACGCCGATTCTCAGACGGACAGCGACATTTATCGTTGGTTGGTTCGCTCGGGATACTTTTTGAGCGATCCCGATCTTGATGACCGTCTCGCTACAATGTCGAAGCATTCAAAGCTAGAGCAGGAGGCCGTCAAGAAGAACATCAAACTGCGAGAGAAGGGTGCGCCCCTGCTGCCTTTACATCGGCTGAACTGTGACTGTACGGCAGAGAACAAGCAGCTACAGTGCGTCCCGCCCGGCGGCAAGCAAGACGAGCGCAGGGGCGACATGGGGCCGGATTTATACACGCTACCAGGGCAAGCTACAGGCGAAGCCGCAACCGTGTCTCGTGCGCGGTCAAATTACGACTCAGGTGAGCGAGAATAAGTGTAGTAACCGGCTGTAAATCGCGGTAAAATAAGGGGATGAAATACTACGAAGGTTACGAAGGGCCGGACGATGTAGAGGGCTATGTGTATGTGTTCAAATGTGGCGTTCACTACAAGATTGGATTCTCCAAGCACCCGCTCAAGCGTCGCACTCAGCTTTCAACCGGAGCGCCCTTGCCCGTTGAATATGTCCACATGTTCTGGACTCCGTTCTGTCGGCAGATTGAAGGTCGGCTGCACGGGAGATTTAGAGAGAAGCGCGGTTGCGGCGAGTGGTTCACCCTAACTGATGCCGACGTTGCGTATATCAAGAGCATCGATCAGTGGGGCATGTCCGCAGATGATCGAGCACGGAAAGCCGAGCGAGAAGCGGAATATGCGGAGAGGCAAAAGCAGGATAAATTGCCGCCGCCGGGATCGCCCGAGGCTCTAGAAAAAGCCCTTCAGCACATCGAGAAAGTATTCGGCGAGAGGCTGGATAGCCACCGCAGTGTAAATCTCAATGAGGCATAGAATGAACCTTCGTTACGAACAATCAACAAGAGGAAATCTATGCGTTAATCTAAAATCAATCTCGTCAGTCAATGAGAGGGGCCAGGTGGCCCTTTTCGTTTCTTGAGGGTATGGTGAAGATTTATGAGTGAGCCGCTGACTTTCATGCGCAAGATGTCTGATCATCGTCTTGATTTTGGCGATAGCGTCCGCGTGTTTTTGCGAGACGGAACCGAGCGGCTGGCGCACTGCACGCATATCGTTCACTACTCACTCGGAGAGTTTACGCAGTGGTACGACAATAAGACGCGGAGAGGAATTGACGCCACGCAGATCGTTGGCTGGCTTCCCGTTGAGCGATCTATGAGGTAAATAAAAGATGAAACAAACTTGTCCGTGGAAACGGCAGCGACCTGACGTTCGCGCTCTTCTGTCTAAGCTGCGATCAATGACACCCTCGGAACGTGCGCGTCTAATGCGAGAGATTGCGCGCGGCGCGGTTGAGTCTATCAGTGTAGAGGAGGAGTAAAAGATGGAGATTCACATGCGCAAGCGAAAGGCGCTGACTAAGTATTCCATTCGCACCGTTCGTCGCTTCCTGTGGTTCCCAATGCGTTGGGATGGCGAAACTCTGTTATGGCTAGAGACAGTCGAAGTCGTGCAACAATATGACGACGATCCGAACTACAAGGGCTGGCATGACCAGGAGATTCACAGGCTCAACTTCGTTGAGGCCGCCCGTTGACTCTTTTACAGCATGGTTGACGCTGATCACTTTCCGTTTGCAAAGCGGCTTCCCTTCCGATAAAGGGCTGCTTAGCCTCTTGTTCAGAATGGTTGGCCTCCGACAGCGTTAGTATGGGCTGCTTGTGGCAGTATCGGATATCGACCTCGACGTAGCCGCGTTAGACGATCAAGTACGTTTCCGTTGCGAGGGTTTCCGCTGTCTTATAGCTTGCCGCGCACACTTCTACGCCTGATTTTCTCGCGCACTCAGGTTGATAAAGGAATGCATAAACCATTGTGTTGCGGCCTCTGTATGTTTTGAAGGAATGTGGGGAATCGTAGGATTCATCCATTCCAACATCGCAGGATGATCGTAAATCAGGTGTGGCTTTTAAGTTTTTGCTGTATACTCAGGGAGTCATCCACTGTACAGCCTGACATCGCGCATCTGAGCCTCAGCCGCAAGGTTGGGGCTTTGGTGTTTCTGGGGATACGAAATGGTATAGAAGAATTATTCGAAACTATATTGACTTACCGATAGTCGAGGTTTATAGTTCTGGGTATGGGAAACAACACATCAAAAGTCACTCTTCAGTTCACACGCGAATTCACCGGCGGCACCTTAAAATGTTTGCGTTATGAGGATTCGATCACGTTCGTCTCCCGCGATGCGGCTGCGGATTATCTAGTAGCCGGGCGCAAGGGTTTTGACAAGCCGGTCTGTGGTTCACCTTACAAGATTGTGGAAGCGGTGATTGTATGACAAATCTCGAAAACGATATTCTTGCCCTGTCGAGCGGCACCATCGCAACCTTAACCGGCTACCGCGATTACACCTCAATCGACTTTGTTCATATCGACTTTCTTACTTACGTCCGCGCTTATCTCTACGCGCCAGCGGCTTCGCGCTTCCGGCCTAGCATTCGCCGATCATGGGATAGCTGGGCGCTTGCGTGGATTGACTTTGATGCTTATCGTCGCCGAGCGGTAGCAGCCTAATGTTGAGGCGGAGGAATAATGGAAGCTCAAAACATATCAGACGTTGACTGTGTTCGGATTGCGCTAGATGCTGCTTGCATGGCGCTAGAGACAGCGATCAACACAGTGGAATGCGCGTCTATCGACGTGAAAACTGGCGAGGAATTGCCGTGGTATAAACAGGCCCACAACGCGCTTGTGCTCGCTGGCCGACCGTGGGATTCCATTCGCCGCTTGCCAATGACTGACAATCGGTTTCAGAAAGAAGTCCACGACTTCCGAGCGCGTGACCTATTCGCAGCGATAGAAAAGTGCCTGACGTATCAAGCGCAAGGCGTTAATTGCGTGGTTGTGGATATTGCGAAGACAGAGATGGATCGTTATGGCCTAATGCTAAAAAGCGCCGCTGAATTTGCGGGTTTGCCGATCCTGACCGCCGGGCTGACAGGGGAACGCAAATGAGCAATACATATGTTGATGAAGCTCAAGAACAGTGGCCTAACGAGGATTCTGGCCCGCTCTGTCTCGGCTGCCACGTAGACGCCGAACTTGATAGCGATGGCTATTGCGCGGACTGCAACGATGAGAACGACGAGCTATGACTGAAAAACAAAACCGAGAGTTTGAATACTGTCCGACGTGCGGTGGCGATCTTGATACCGGCTGGGAATGCCAAAAATGCGGCCTTGACTGGCGCGACTGGGTGTTAATGCCGCCAACAATAGAAGTCGAAGGGGAGCAATGACAGAGGTATCGCCGAAGCCGTGGAGCGTTGACCGCACCGGCAAGCCATATCGGAATCAAAGATGCGCAGGGCAAGTTTGTTTTCCGCAAGGTGGTCAGTTCGCTTTCCATTGACCAGTACAATCAGATTGAGACTGACTTTGAGCATCTTGTTGTTTGCGTGAATCACTGGCAGCGGCAGGGCGAAGGGGTTGTGAAAAAATGACAGAGTTTTTAACTCGCCTTGAACCTAAAGGCTATTGCTGGAAATGCGCGGAAGAATTTCCGATGTCGGAATTGATCGAAGATGATAACCCGTACATCAAGGACGAAACCGATCCGAAGGATAAGAACTATCAATGTAAACCTTGCGCAGACAAGGATGACAAATAATGCACGACTGTATCGACTGCGAAGGCGACTGTGACTGCGATGGTGAAGATCACCACAACCCAACGCCTCCCGATTGCGAGGGGTGCGGCTGTATTGATGATGATAACTACTTTGGCGACGAAGACGACTAGAAAGAAGCGAATGACCCAAACCCTCAAACAACTCCTCTGCCTCCGCTGTGGTCACAGATGGTATCCGCGAAGCCCCACGCCTCCGCGAACGTGCGCCGCGTGTAACTCACCATACTGGAATAAAAAGCGCGGAGCGAAACAAGGTCGCCCGAAGAAACCCAAACCCCCAAAGTAACCGCTAATCCCCTCCCCCTTAAATCATATATCCCCCGTCCCGCGTAAGATAAGAGGGTGTCCGCAGCGCTCACATCTCGTTCTGTCCTTCGCAGGGGCGATACAGGTACAGCCGTACAAGACCTGCAACGTAAACTTGGAGTCCGTGTTGATGGTTCTTTTGGCCCAGACACAGAGTCGGCATTGAAGGAATTTCAGTCAATTAGCGGGCTTGATGTTGTTGGCATTGCGGACAAAGAGACAAACGAAAAGCTCTTTTCGGACGCAGGGATTGCAGAGACGTGTGCAGAGTTTCGGGAAGATGAGTAATGGAAGGAACGACCGCAGTTTACACTTTACTTCTAGCCGCGTTCGCTGTCTGCGCTTTGTTAGTGATATTTGTACGGACAGGGGAATTAGTTACTAAAGAGAAAGTCAAACATGCTGGTTAGTCTCGCCGTTCTGCTCTGGTTAGTAAATCGCGTAGTCGGATTTACCGACTTCATGTGGGCAATGTTGTTCACGGATCGCTTCTAAGGAGAATCTAAAGTGTTTGGAAAAGAACCTGCGGTAATACTTGGCGCATTGTCTGAGGTAGTCAAGGCGATCATTCCGACGCTGATTATCTTTGGATTCATCCACTGGACAGACGTTCAGGTTGCTCAAATCATGCTTCTTGTTGGCGTCGTTGTTGGCGCTTTGAATATCGTGCTGACTCGTTCTCAGGTGACATCAACGCCCCAGGTTGACGCGCTGATTAAGACGGCGGTAGCGCAGCCATCAGGCACTCCTGTTGAAAAGGTCAAAGACATTCAGGCCGCGAAAGATGAGGGCGCAAATCAATGAGACATTTAATACGCCGACGAATCGCGCTTACATTTCTAATCACTTCCAGTTTGATTGTCTCAACAGCCTGCGGTGCGTCCACTCTATCAAAGCTACACGACGCGCTGAACAAGACCGCTAAAGCTCTCAATGCCGCAGCGAAAACGAACCATAACTTTTACGAGACGGGCATCTACGGTGCCGTTGGTTCTGAGGCCGCGATTCGCGTCCGGCAGCAGGGCGCTACGGTCATTCACGGCAGCAATGAAAAACTCATCTTGGCGTTGAATCTCGCTAAAGGACTAACGGCTGAGACGTTTCAGCAAGGCAAGCTCGCAGTCCTGCAAGCTCTGGGGCAGGCAGCGGCGGGTCTGCATACGGGGAACCAATCAATTGACATTGTACTTCAAGGCATCGCCGCGTTAATCAATCAGGCGGTAATCTTGATTGAAGCTTTCCGGTCTTCTGATTTGCGATTTGTGTTACCTCGAATTCAAAGCTGGCAAATAGAAAGGATTACGGCATGAGTAGCTTGGCGCTATTACTCGACATCTTAACTAAAGCAAACCTTGCCACGCCAGCGATCGTCGCCATCATCGGGGCGATCAAAAGCGGTCGGGAGGCGGGAAAGACAGACGCCGAAATTCAAGAAGACAGCATGAGGATCGCGCTTGAGACGCGAGCTATTACTGAAGAGGACATGGGGCCGCAACCATGACCCTGGCTCTCTTAATCCTTCTCTCTGGCCGTGCCTTTGTTTGGTGCGATCAAGCGCCTCGACAGATAGTTTGTCAGGTAACAGCAGAGGAAGGCTACTCACTTGGATGGGCCAAGTTTCAGAACATGAGACAAGCACGAAAGAGTCAGTGGTTTGCACAGTTCAATCGGCCTGTTGTGTTTCTAGGATTCAACTACCGAGGGAGTCCTGAGTTTATGAGAGCACAGCAGAAGGTATGCAACGAGGAAGCAGACCAGTGTTTGCCGGGGATGAGGCAGAGATGAACCCGTACTACTCAGACGAAGCGGTAACGATCCTGAATGGCAACTGCCTTGCGGTGATGCCGGAGTTTCCGTCTGAGTTCATTGATTCCGTTGTTACCGATCCGCCCTACGAACTCGGATTTATGGGGAAGTCTTGGGATCGTTCTGGCATCGCTTACAACGTTGAGGTTTGGCGCGAGTGCTTGCGTGTCTTGAAACCCGGCGGTCACTTGCTGGCGTTTGGAGGCTCGCGCACTTACCACCGTCTAGCTTGCGCAATTGAGGATGCAGGGTTTGAGATTCGCGATCAAATTCAGTGGATTTACGGATCGGGATTTCCGAAAAGTTTGGACGTGAGCAAGGCGATTGACCAAGCAGGAGGGTTGAGTCCGCGCGAGCAATCCGATCTGCTGCGCAATAAACGTGAAAGAGCGCGTTTTACCCGTGAAGCGCTAGCCCAAAAAGTTGGTTGTACCGTGAGCAGTGTTCGAGATTGGGAAGAGGGGCGGGCGCGAGCGGTAGGCCGCGCGATTGAATATATCATTCCGTCGCCAGAGTATCGCGCAAAACTTGCGGACGTGTTGGGCTATACAGCCGACGAGAGGGTGATCGTAGGTGCGGGAAACGGTAGTCGCTCACTGTATGAGACAGGACATCGCGGAATTGCTTATGGCGCGGCAACCACCGATTCCGCAAAGCAATGGGATGGTTGGGGCACAGCATTAAAACCCGCGCACGAGCCTCTAGTGCTCGCAAGAAAGCCCCTTATCGGCACAGTGGCAGAGAATGTTTTGCAGCACGGTACGGGCGGGCTGAATGTTGATGGATGCAGGATTGAAATTGAATCTACAGACGATATTTATGCCAAGAACCCGCACACGCTTGGAACGATTGGGGCAAACGGAATTTACGGAGACGGCAAGCCTACGCTTTACGAGCAAGGGAAAGGTCGCTGGCCTGCAAACGTCATAACGGACGGATCAGATGAAGTGCTGGCAGGGTTTCCTGATAGCGAAAGTCGCCCACACGCGGGAGCACAACTCAGCGGAAACGGTACGCATGGCGGATGGAAGCGCGAGGCGCACAAGAAGGAGTATCCCAAGTGGTCGCCGCATTGCGATAGCGGTTCAGCCGCACGATTCTTCTACTGCGCGAAAGCCTCAAAAGCAGATCGAAACGAAGGATTAGGCGAAGCGCGCAACCAGCATCCAACCGTTAAGCCAGCAAGTCTAATGCGTTATTTAGTGCGGCTGATCACGCCTCCGAATGGAACAGTGCTTGATCCATTTGCAGGATCGGGAAGCACAGGGAAAGCGTGTGCGTTTGAAGGAATGAAAGCGATTTTGATTGAAAAGGAAATCGAATACTGCGAACTGGCAATGATGCGCACACGCAGAAGTCAGGAAGCGTTAAAGTTTGAGGCTGTAGCATGACGAAGAAACGACAAGCACAAGATGCCACACGCAAGTACGATGTTGCGCCGTTACGTGCTCGCATCAAAGCGTTAGAAGCTCTTGTCCATGCGCTCTACAAAGAGCACGAGAAGCGCATCAAGGCGTTGGAGCGCACTATCCGCAAGGGATAAAGCGGGATGAATGGTGGTGGTTCTCTTTCAAGGCGCTACTAGCGAGTGGCTGGCAATCTTCAAGCAGGTTGGGGTTCTCGGGGTTGTTTGCGTTTTCTTCGGGATAATTATCTGGAAGGTGTTTATTCCAATGATTCAAGGAACCATTGAGGACGCTCGGAAAGAGCGCGACACGCAAAGGCAGTTATTGAAAGATCAGGCCGCGCAGTTTGTGGCGCACATCAAAGAAGAAAACGAGGAATTCAGAGAATCGTTAAAGAACGTGGTGGACGCATTTGAACGCAGCGGCCGGAAGAAATGAAAGCATGGAACCTCATAGGCAACCAATGGAAAAGCCTGCGCCCATTCTGGCGGCGGACTATTATTATCTGCATCGGATTAGCCGCGCTGACGTTGTTCTTTTGGAACCTAAGCCTACTAATCGGAAGCAGACGGGTCATAATCTGGTCTGCGGTAGTGATCTGGTTTCTGCATGTATTTCTCGGAGCCGGAGCGGGGTTTGCGGCTTGGCGGCTATGGCCCGACCGGGACAATCCGTTTATCAGGCGCTTAATAGTTTCGCTTCACGGGTTGATGCTCAGCGCGTTATGGGCAATCGTGCTTTTGTTTTTGTCTAGAGGGGTACGGTTCACGTGGAAGTTTTCCATTGCATTCTTTGGCGGCACGGCGTTGATCGACGGGATATGGCTGCCGTTAGTTCTCTATATTATTCGCGGGCCGCAGCGAGGAGATAAAGCAGAGACGGCAAGTCGAAGCGGAGAGCTACCTCCTGACTACTGGCGCAAGGAATTTAGAGAAGCGGTAAGAAGCGAAGTTAAAGACGAATATTTGAAACCAAAACCAGACGGAGAGTAAGAGAAAATGATACTTCTACTTGCAGGGTTAGGTCTTAGTTGCCTGCCGACAATCGCACTGGCGCTTCTCGCTATTGGAATCTTTCTTTTGATTGTGTGGTTGATCGTCGCCAAGCTAATCGGAAAGTTCTGGCCGGAAGCTGCTGAGTACGCGAGGTGGATTATCCTGATTGCTCTCTTGCTACTCGTGCTGATTTTCGTAGTGAACATCTATCAATCAGGTTGGCAGTGGATTTGTTGAAAACGAGGTGCGGCCCGGAAGCCCTTGCTACCGAGCCGCGACCGCAGACGCCGGCCAACTTTACAGGTCAGACCGGCGAAAGCGTGAGTTACTTAACACAAAGCCCGGACGGAGTAAATCGAAAAAGCAAGCAAGATAGAAAGTGATCGTTACCCGACGCGCTTGCGCTGAGTCGATGATGAGGGCATGAAATCAAACGTCGCAGTTCTACATGGACGCACTTGGGACGCCACGAACAACGGGAGAGCAGCGCAGGACGCCTTGCAAGAAAACGCGCAACGGAACTGGCTGTCCCATTTACTTCGCAGGCACTTTGTTTTTCCACGAGGGGAGTTTGCGATAGTGGCTGAAAACGGGCAGCGAATATCCTTACCCACTCCGTTACTTGGCGCTTTGATTGCTCTATTTGTGTGGCTGGCTGGGGGCACACTGGCTGGGGTTTGGCTAGTGGCAACGATGAGCGCGAACGTCTCCAATATGAACAACACTTTCATGCAATACCAGTTAAACGAGGCGGCGGAAAAAAAGCGCATGCAGGAAAAGATCGACCTTCAGGCGCTTCAAATTGCCGACGCGAGAGAGAAAATTATCAGACTAGATGAACGCAAGAAAGGCGGATCGTAACATGGGGGGCTTAGCGTGTAAGGAAAAAATCATCCTCAACGGCGGCACGATCGAGAACGAAGTGAAACTGCTTTGCTACCGGATTCAGGAGCCAGGACTTCAGCTATCAGACGATGCAGGCTATAAGATGGTCGAGTTATTCAACCAAGCGGAAGATTTAATCTTTCAAGCAAAGCGCGTTTGGCTGGAGAGCCAGACGTTTGATGGCCCGTGGCCTCATTCACTCACCAATGAATACAAAGAGTAGGCGGGTCTTCAGTGCTGTGGAGTAGATGAAAAGAAACGGCCACAAAGTACGAATCGGCAAGCTGTCTGAGCTTCGCCCTCAGTCCGTCAACGCTAACAAACACACTGAGCGCGGCCTTCGCATGTTAGACGATGCGATGTCTGAGGATGGTTACGTTGCCCCGGCCACGGCGACCGCAGATAAGGAAGTGATTGACGGTTCTGCTCGATTAGAACGCGCGTTCGACAAGTTTGACGATGAAGCAATCATTCTTGAGCACGATGGCACTCCCGAAAGCTTAGGTAGGCGATGCTTTGCGGCTGACAATAACGCGGGATATGTGGCAGTCGCAATCGAGCGAATGACGACTGCGTTCCCTGCTTTGAAGATCGAACGGGAGGCAATAACCCGTGCCGCGTAAGACCAAGCCAATCGAGATACACCCCGAGCGATTCAAAGCAGCCCAGAGCGCCTACAACGAAGCGCAGGCGGCTAAGAGTTCGGGTGACTTGACCCGGATGGCAGGAGCGCTGAACAAGCTTGGTGAGATTCTGAACGAGCCAAAGGTAAACGGCAGACCGCTAACAGAAATCCCGCAAGTTACATTCGAGGAACTGTGCAGAATTCAATGCACCTTGAACGAAATCGCCAGCGTTTTGAAGTGTTCCCCGGACACGGTAGAGCGGTGGTGCAAGCGCACGTATCAGTTAACTTTTGCGGACTCTTATCAAAGGTTCTCAGAAGAGGGCAAAAGCTCACTCAGGCGGGCACAAATCAAGTCTGCGCTCGGCGGTAACGCGACGATGCTTATTTGGATGGGTAAGCAGATTCTCGGGCAGCAAGATCGAATGAACATCGTTATCTCGCCGGAGAAGGCTGACGAGTTGATTGATTCAGCGGTCGCGGCGCACGGGCTAGCGAAGCCTGAGACCTTTGGTGGTCTGCCAATCCAGGACGAATAGATTTGTATCCCGCCCGTGGGCACATGGCATTTTCATCAGCAAAATGAATGATTCCTCAAATCCAACTAGGCCCAGATGTAAACACATGGCCTGAGCCGTTAAGAAACAGATATTTTGAGCGGCTGAGAGCAAGGCAATCAACTAACCTACCTTTCGAGAAGTACCAATCCGATCCACAAGGTTATGCTCACGACGTCTTAGGAGTGAATCTCACGCCTGACCAGGGCGAGATGCTTCTAAGCATTCTTGATAATCGCTACACAGTTGTTAAGGCGTCACATGCAGTTGGCAAGACCTTCACAGCAGCGGTTGCTCAATCGTGGTGGTACGACTGTTGGTCGAGGCATATCGGCTACATCACCGCTCCAACTTGGGATCAGTCTTTCGGCCTCACGTTCAAACAACTAAAGACCCTACGCAGGGCAAAGACGCTTTCAGGTGTGATGCTTGAGCGGGTCATCAAGGACGCCGATAAGAACCGAGAGGGCGATCACTACATCAAGGCTCTGAACGCTGAAAAGGGGGAAGGTTTCCAAGGTGAGCACTCTGCCCCGATCCTGATTGTGATTGAAGAGGGCGTGGGTGTCCCGAAATACATTTGGGATGCGGTTGGCGGGCTGATGACGAATCCGCTATGCAGAGTGTTTGCGATTGGTAATCCAACCGATGAAGCAACGGAATTCGGCATAGCCTGTGAATCCTCGCTTTACCACGCAATGAGCATTTCCGCGTTGAATCATCCCAACATCACAGCGGAATTAAACGGCGAGCCTCCACCGTTTCCCGACGCTGTTCGCCTTCTCTGGTTGTACGAAATGCTTGAGAAGGAATGCGAGCAAGTTGAGAAAGCCACAGAGGATGCGTTTGAGTTCGTCGCGTTGGAACAAATCAAAAATGCGTTGGAAGGCAGACCGGCAGACTTAACCCAGAAGACTATTTACATGCCGACCGCTTATTTCCAAGGGCGTGTATTGGGTGAGTTTCCAACCCAAGCCGATCAACAAGTGATTCCGAAGGCATGGTTAAAGTTTCAACCCAGACAAGAACCAAGCGATAAAGATATACCAGAGTTAGGGTGTGATATCGCTCGTTTTGGTGACGACAGGACAACGATCTTCACTCGGATCGGGCCTTGTGTTACGTCCGCTCGGGAGTTGAGAAAGATGGACAACGTAGAAGTTGAGACGGCGTTAAAGGACGAAGCGAAGCTTGCTGCCGGGAATGTGTTTGACCCAAAGAAACTGAGGATCAAGATAGATGTAACTGGAGGCTTAGGAACCGGGCCGCACGATCATCTAAAAGCCGAAGGCTACAACATGGTCGCGGTGAATTCGAGTTCTAAAGCAAACAACGAAGAGCAGTATAAGAACAAGCGATCTGAGTTGTGGTTTGACACTCGGGATCGCGCAAGAGAGAAAAGATTAGATCTGTCGAGGTTGAGAAAAGAAATTCGAGAACGACTTGAAAGAGAGTTGAGCGCCCCGAAGTACAAAGCGCCAGGGCAGAAAGTTGTTGAGGATAAAGCCCAGATGAAAGCTCGACTTGGATACTCACCTGACTTGGCAGATGGAATGAATCTGGCGTTTGCGCCTGACGTGGCAAAGGGAGTCTTTAAGCAGTCCCCATTAAACCTCTAAGTCCTCTAAGTAAATAAACCTCTACTTCTTGTTAGGCTTGTCTTAGTGGAAGCCCAAGACAAACCCAACTACACTACCTCTGCTTACAACTCAATGAGTGCCGCGTGGACTATTGTTACTGATGTATCCGGCGGAACGCAGAGGATGCGAGCCTGCTCAAAGACTTACTTACCTCAAGAGCCTTCAGAGAAAGACCCAGCGTACACACGCAGGCTAGGCCGCTCTGTTTTCTTTAACGCTTATTCACGGACTCGTGATGCTCTTGTGGGAATGGTGTTCAAGGGCGACCCTCAATTAGACGAAGATGTGCCCACGGAAATCCAAAAGCATTGGGAGAATATCGATCTAACAGGGTCGCATGGCGACGTGTTTACGAAAGAGCTATTTACTGACGCCTTTGAAGGCCACGCATTTATTCTCGTGGACATGCAGCCCGCACTAGGTGAAGGCGCAACACTTGCTGACGAACGCGCGCTAGGCCGAAGACCTTATTGGGTGAAGTACAAATCTAATCAAGCTCTGAATTGGCGCACGTCAATAATCAACGGAGAGACAGTCTTAACTCAGATTACCTTTGAAGAAAAAACAAACGAACCTAAAGGGGAATATGGGGAAGATGAAGTCTGCCGGTATCGCGTCTTTCGGTTGGATCAAGGCGTGGTTACGTGGACGCTTTATCGGAAACAAAAGGCCGAGGGTACGGCAGAAGAAACCTTTATCGAGGAGGGATCGGGGACGGTAATCGGACTTGATAGAATCCCCGTCGCGGTGGTCTACGGAAACCGAACGGGAATGCTTCAAAGCACCCCCCCGCTACTTGATTTAGCGCATCTGAATATCCGCCACTGGCAGCACTACTCTGATTATTCAAACATCCTGCACGTTGCGCATGTTCCGATCCTCGTTCGTAAGGGTGCAACTCAAGACCAGCAAGCGATTGAGATTGGGGTCGGCTCGACTGTAGATGTACCGACTGAGGGTGATTTGAAGTGGTGCGAGCATACAGGAAAATCCATTGAGTCAGGGCGCACGGAGCTACAAGACCTTGAACAGCGAATGGCGCTGATGGGTCTTTCGATGCTGTCTCAGAAGACCGACGCGAACATTACCGCAACCGAAATCAGAGCGAACAACTTACAAGAATCCTCGGACTTGGCAACGATGGCGCGATCTCTACAGGACGCAATTGAGTTAGCGTTAGAGTTTCATGCAAAGTATTTGAATCTTGACTCAGGCGGATCGATCAAGCTTGGGGTCGCGGAATCCGACCTAACGTTAGATGCACAGATGATTACTGCGTTGATTACCGCGGTCAATTCAAGACCTCCACTGCTTACAGCTGAAACCTTCTTGAGCATTCTAGCAAGGGGATTTCCAGGGGTTGAGCTAGAAGACGAGATTGAGAAGCTGAAGGCCATGCCGGGATTTGGACAAGCGCCGCCTACTCCAGACGAGATCGGGAAGATGAAAAAGGGCGTCGATAAGATTCTGGGTGGGCCTCAGAATGTTCCGGGAGTGCAATGAATAGCGAATTATTTGAAGACTGCTACATAGCCGACACTTACCACATCATTCCGTTAAACGATCTCAAACGTCACGTCGAGTCTGGTGTGGTACTGCCACTGTGAGCCGCGCATTCAACAAGAGGAAAACGGGAAGGTTGTTATTCACAACGCCTATGATGGGCGCGAATTCTATGAACATGCCGAAGCCGGTGACATTCAAATCAACGCGAACAGCTCTGTAGACTTCACCTTGAAGGGCGGGCATTAAACCGTGCAGTGGGATGCAAGACGCAGAGTTTACGTGAGACCTGACGGCTCAGTCGTCAGTCCCGCCGAGTTGCGTCAACTCATCGAGGATTACATAGCCCGCGAAAAAGCTGAGATAGACACAGAAGCTCAGTTGTTAGTAGCGGGAACCATTACGGCAGGGTTTTTTTTCGACTGGCTTAGAGACAAGATTAAGGAAATTCACGGGGCCGCTGGACTAGTTGCCTATGGCGGTGAAGACCAGATGAACGCCGAACGGTGGGCTAGAATTGGTCAAAAGGTAGCGTCTGAATCTGCGTATGTGGCTGGATTTGAGCAAGAGTTTTTAACCTCGGAAAGCATCGCAAAAGAGATTGTTTCGGAAGTAGTTGAGACCTTAGAAGCCCGCGTTTCCTTATCTAGTGAGACCGTTTCGGCCATTGAAGACATTGTCAGAACCACGGCCCCCGCATCGGATATTCCTATCGTGGGCGAGACCGTAGTGAGTGGAATCGAGACCGAAGTAGTCAGAGAAGCCTTTGAGCAAGCGGCCACAAAGGAACGGATTGGGCAGTTGATATTTGGGCAAACACCGGCGAGGTCTCAGCTTTACGTTGAATCTATTTACGGAACCCACGAGAACAGCACGAGAGAAAGAGAAGCCGACGCGGGCGTTGTGCTTGGGCGACGGATAGCGGAAAACGATAGTAGTACGTGTGAAGGATGCTCACAGGCGGCAACCGAAGACTTTATCCCTTTGCGCGAGATTCTGGATATTGGGGACGCGGAGTGTATGGCGAACTGTCGGTGCGTTATTGAATTTGATTACGAGGGTGTTGAGCCTCTACGAATCGAGCGGTCAATCTACGCGCCAGGGTTCGCGTAAAACGTAAACCTGAGATTTATGGTTGACTTGTCGGTGTTTGAAATCTCCCGGCGGTGCCGGTGAAAAAGGAATAGGCGGTGCCTATGGCATTAAAGCGAAAGCTTGCTAAGGATGAATTTGACAAACTGGAAGAGTCTCAAAAGGCTTTCTATAAGGAAAAAGAAGGTAGTTACCTTCTCGATCTTGAGGGCGACGATCTTGAGGGTAAAGTCGCGGCGCTAAAAACGTCACTAGACAAAGCCTACAGAGAGCGGGATGAAGCTAAGAAGGCGGCAGAGGTATTCAAGGACGTTGACCCTGAAAAGTATCGGCAGCTGTTAGCCGAGGCTGACAATAAGGAAAACGACGATCTGAAATCCAAGGGCAAGATTGACGAGATCATTGAAAAGCACAACACAAAGATCGCGGCT